>Ga0163155_10006862_pt1 | contig 10885 bp, 11 predicted proteins | sample OliLakLV19SP4G1_FD_148611 | JGI IMG/M metagenome (GOLD analysis project Ga0163155, IMG submission 148611) | Freshwater microbial mat bacterial communities from Lake Vanda, McMurdo Dry Valleys, Antarctica - Oligotrophic Lake LV.19.SP4.G1 | ecosystem: Environmental > Aquatic > Freshwater > Lake >...
TCGCAATGATCGCATGGTTGGCGTGCCTGGCTATGAGAGTTGGTGGGATGTGCCGCCGGCGGAGGTCAGCAGCATGCCGGGTGTGCAGGCAGCACGGGCCGAATGGGAGACGATGCGGGCCAAGGAGCGGTTGTTTTGAAAGTTATCAGGATTGCGAATGCGCCCTGTTCGTGGGGCACACTTGAGTTTGAAGGGATGCAGGGCGGCCAGATTGGGTTTGCACAGATGCTTGATGAATTGTGCGAAACTGGCTATATTGGCACCGATCTTGGGGATTGGGGCTTTATGCCAACCGAACCTGTGGCCCTACAGGCGGAATTGGTGCAGCGGCAGCTTGGCATGGTTGGTGCGTTCGTACCAGTGGCGCTTCGTCATGCAGCTGCACATGCCACTGGTGTAGGAGCGGCGGTACGGGTTGCGCGGCTGCTGTCTGCTGCTGCACCAATGGATTCTGTTGGGCACCGGCCGATGATTGTTCTGGCCGATGCAAACGGAACTGATCCGATCCGTACGCTACACGCAGGCCGGGTAGTACCAGAGTTTGGTTTGAGTGCTGCGGAGTGGCGTATTGCGGCGGTTGGTGCTGAACGGATCGCACGGGCAGTTCGGGAAGCAACCGGGCTACAAACGATGTTTCATCATCACTGTGCTGGCTTTGTCGAGACTCCGGCTGAGATTGAGTATTTTTTGGCACTGACTGATCCAGCATTGATTGGCCTGGTGCTTGATTCAGGGCATCTTGTGTATGGTTCGGGCGGTGTTGATAGCCAATTGCCAGTAATGTTCTTTGAGCGCTTTGCTGCGCGGATTGGACTGGTTCATTTCAAGGATTGCCAGCCTGGGATAGCTGCCCAAGCGCGGGCTGAGGGGCTTGATTATTTTGAAGCGGTGCGGCGTGGGGTGTTCTGCGAGCTAGGCCAGGGTTGTGTGGATTTCCCGGCCCTAGCACATGCACTAATGCAGAGTGGCTATAGCGGCTGGATTGTGGTTGAGCAGGATGTGCTGCCTGGTATGGGCACCCCAAAAGAGAGTGCGGCGCGTAATCGAGCCTATATCCATACACTCGGCTTATAGGGCTGATTATTGAACGAATAAAGGAATATTGAACAGTGTGATTCGTATTTACTTGTTCAAGAACAAGTGTTTGACGTTGCCTTGTTCTTTTGTTCTTTTTATCAAAGCGTGGAGCATATGGAACATCTGAATATTGCCCTGCTTGGTGCAGGCCGAATTGGACAGGTGCATGCCGCTAATCTGGCTGGGCGTGTCGCTGGAGCGCACCTGTATGCGATTGCCGATGTCTCGGGCGAGGCGGCGCAGCGCTGTGCCCAACACTATGGCGTTGCGATTGCTGTTGATGACTACCAACGCCTGTTGGCCGATCCACTGGTGCATGCCGTTGCGATCTGCACATCAACGGATACCCACGCACGGATTATTGTTGAAGCCGCGCAGGCCGGTAAACATATCTTTTGTGAAAAGCCAATTGCCCAAACATTGGAAAGTATCGATCTGGCACTAGCGGCGGTAAAGTCAGCCGGGGTAACGCTGCAGATCGGGTTTAATCGGCGCTTTGATGCCAGCTTTCGTAGAGCACGTGCCGCAGTTGTGAATGGCGAGATCGGGCGGTTGGAGCGTGTTCACATTATTAGCCGCGATCCCGCTCCGCCACCGATTAGCTATGTGCGGGTTTCGGGCGGGCTGTTTCTGGATATGACCATCCACGATTTCGATATGCTGCGGTTTCTGACTGGCGATGAGGTTGAGGAATTGTTTGTGATGGCCGATGCGCTTGTTGATCCAGCAATTGGTGCGGCTGGTGATGTCGATACGGCGGTGATTATGCTGCGCTTCAGGAATGGAGCCATTGGTACAATCGAGAACAGCCGCCGAGCTGTGTATGGCTATGATCAGCGTGTTGAACTGTTTGGCAGTGCTGGCGCGCTCCGAACCGAGAACCACTACCAAAATAGCGCGCTGGTGAGCGATGCCCATGGTGTGCGGCGCGACCTGCCCTATTATTTCTTTTTGGAGCGCTATAGCGAGAGCTTTGCAGAAGAATTACGCGCCTTCGTTAGTACCATTCAGCATAGTACACCAACACCAGTGACAGGCTGGGATGGCCGGGTACCGGTTGTGATGGGTCTGGCAGCGGCTCGTTCATTGCGCGAGCGGCGGCCAGTCCGTTTGGATGAGATTGATGCCAGTTGGGGTGTATAGCTCGCCCGTACAAGTGGGCGAATACGAGATTCGCTCCTACGATACGCCAGTACAGGTTGGGTCGGTGATCCAGCCTTCTCGTTCGTGCCCGAATGGGATGCCATACTGAGGCTGTGTGGTTGCCCAGGCAGCCTGAAGTGCTGCTAACAGGGCATCGAGTGTGTCGCCACTTGGATCATTCAGGCAGGCCGCTCTGGTAGCCTGATCATATGCAATGGTGATGCCATAGCGCTGTGCAATCGGCCCATGTGGATCGGATAGGCCAGCCAGAATCTGTTCTCGGGATGCCACACGCTGGCCAGGAGTGCGATCATTTTTGTAGCTCTGATTGCCAATAATTGCCCGCGCTACCAGAGCTGGGTATACTTCCAAGGCGATCCTATCGCTGGTGGTGGGGTGGCATGGCATGATGCTCGCTCCCGAGCGCTTGAGCGGTGGCACGCCACGGAAGAACATCTTGCCCACTGGAACATAGGCCATGAGCATGGCGCTGATTGATCGAGCCTGCTGATCCACCACACGTTTTGCATTTCGTGGCAGCCCGGTGCTGTGACGCATATGCCGAAATTCGGCCAGTAATGTGTTATATTCCGATAGCGTATGCGTGCTCATGCGCTCAATAAAGCCATCCCAATCGAGCGGCCATTGATGCTGCGTATGCAGCCAGAGCATCAGTTCATATGGCTGGCCAAACGGGAAATCGAAGCCACCGACCCACGGCCCCTGGCGCTGCAACAACTCCCCAAAATTCTTCAGGCTGGAAATGACTTCGATCTGATCCACTATCAGGCATCGATCATGCAATGCACCAATCGCGCAGGTGATCGGCTTGCGTACTGATGGCGCACTGGTGAAGTCGATTCCATAGATGCGAGCCATTTATGAGACCCTATAACAATAATCAGACGCCCCAGCGGGGCGTCTCTACCGGGGTAGATGGATGTAGAGACGTTCCAGCGGAACGTCTGAATCGTATCGGGGCGTCTCTACCCTAGAGATCTTCCAAGACGCCGCGTATTCGATCCAATCCCTCAAGCAGTAATGGCCTGGGGCAGGCGAAGTTGATCCGTGCGAAGTTTTCGCCGCCTGGCCCAAATGATTTGCCATCAACCAATGCAACCCTGGCTTTTTCTAACAGGAATTGGTATGGATTCCCAGGAATGCCTGCCTCATGGAAATCGAGCCAGCCAAGGTAGGTTGACTCGGGTTGGGTCGTGCGCAGCATGGGCAGTTTTTCGGTGACATAGGCGACATAGGTATCGCGGTTGATTGTGAGATAGGCCTTGAGTTCTTCCAGCCAATCGTTGCAATCCCGATAGGCTGCCAACATTGCAACGAGGCCGAGATTGTTGACCCATGGAACTATTCCCATAGTACGTTCAACAAACGTTTTGCGCATTTCTTCGTTTGTAATCACAACGAAGCTGGCCTTGAGTCCAGGGACATTGAAGGTTTTACTGGGGGCCATCATGGTGATCGTTTGGTCGGCGATCTCGGGTGAAATCGACGCCATGGGCAGATGTTTCGTTCCGCCAAGCAGCAGATCGCAATGAATTTCATCTGAGCAGATCACGATATTGTGGCGAGCGCAGATCTCTGCCATTCGCACCTGATCCGCACGACTGTAGGCGACGCCAGTTGGATTGTGTGGGTTGCACAGCAGAAAGAGCGATGTGTTCTCGGTAATAGCCGCCTCGAATGCGTCGAAGTCGATTTCATAGCGAAGCATATTGCCGGTGTGCGTAACGGCCAGTTGTGCAAACTGGGCGGTTTTATCTTGGTATGGTGGTGCTCCAACGAATGGCGGATACACAGGAGTCTGCATAAGGACGCCATCGCCTGGTTTGCCGATGGCGCGGCATGCGGCATGGATACCCGTTACCAAACTGGGAATGAAGATAATCTGTTCGGGGGTGACAATCCAGTTATACAGGCGCTCGAGCCGCGCGCAGATGACGCTGGTCAGTTCGTTTGAAGGCTTGGCATAGCCAAAATCACCGGTTGCGACGTTCTGATGGAGCGCTTCAACAATTGCAGGTGGGGAGGGGAAATCCATATCTGCGACCCACATTGGTAGGACATCCGGGTCGTACATCTGCCATTTAATGGTACCGTTGCTGCGTCGAGCAACCATCTCGCTGAAATCGTAGGTCATGCCACTCATCTCCCGATCTGTGTTTGAAGAAGGATGCCATTGGGGAATAGTTGCGATAGTATAGGGGAAATGGCGCGTGGCGACAAGCGCAAAAGCACATCCCAACGATTGATGAACATCTATATATTCATCAAATTATTCACATCCCGCAGGCTGAAGCCTGCGGCAATGAGTCGTGCTATTTGGTTCAGAGTTGTTTATTCATTGCCCAAAAGGCGCGATGGACGATAGCATCGGCAATTTTGGTATAGAACGGGATCGGCCCAACCCATACGACTTCGGCGCGTTCTAATCCCTGTGCGAGCATATCGGCCATACACTTATAGAACAGGATGCGGCCTAATCCATGGCCACGCATTGCCTCATTGGTGCCTGTTGGGCCAAAATGGCCAGCGAAGCCTTCGATATTATAGGCAGCAAATGCACATAATTCATCCTGGTGCGTTGCAACAAAGGCGGTGATTGGGGTATTCTTATAGGCAATCAGCGCTTCGTCGTGCCAATTCATGCTCCAATGCTGGCGCATATATTCCGAAAATGCCGCCCGATCATCTGCCTGCAACCGCCGAATCGTGAAACCCTGTTCAGCCAGGCGTGTTTCCTCAACTGCTGTATTCCAATCCCGATGCCGCAGATCGACCTTCTGGTTCACTCGAATGTCGGTGAGCTGATACCCTCGCTCGACCAGGAGGCAATAGGTTGGTGTATAGCGCATATCAATGCCGGCCCAGAAGAAGTTTGGCCCATTGCCGCCAGGCGAAATGCTATGCAGGCCATCGGCGCGCATGCGCTGTTCAAGCTCATCCAGCAGTTGCGTTGCAACACCCTGCCGATGCATGTCTGCGGCAACTACCAACAAGAGAATGCCGCCTGCTGGTGGTTGTTCAGCGGCACGCCGCAGGCCGATCACAGCGCCAATCAGGCGGATTCCCGTATAGGCAGCTAATCGATATGAGGGTACTGGTTCAGGGTCATCGAAGACACGCCGGTGCAGCAGAGGCAACGTGAAGGCATCGTATGGCAGGGTAGCCTGGCATAGTTCCAGCAGCGCTGGAAGATCGGCTTCGGTGAGTTCACGAATCTGCATGATGGATGCTCCAAGAACCGAGAACCAAGAATTGCCCAGAGGGCACCCAAACCGAGAACTACGGAACTACGGAACTACCGAACCAAGAGCCGAGGCCGAGAACCAGAGAACCACGAACCACAGACCGTGTCGACAAAGAATCTTCTGACTCCTGACTCCTGACTCCTACAATTTCGGCGCGCAGGGTGGGCGTTGGCCAAGCCAGGGGACAAAATTCACATTCTTACCAACTGCTTCGCCACGGCCATCGTTATTGCGTAGTGGATCGAATGGGCCATTGGGCAGTTCCCACCAATTGTTGAGCATCCCGAGTGGCAGATCGCTGGTGGCACCACGGCCGATCCCATATTCGAGGTAGATATCGATGATTGGCGGTGTATGAGCTTCGATTGCGTTATCGCGAATATTGAGCATTGGGCTGAGATTTGGCGGTGCGTCGCTGCGTAGGCTCAGGCCGTTTGATCCAGCGATCATCGAGTTACAGGTGACATTGCCCATCATCTGGGCATTGGTGAATAGTTGCAGGTTCGGGCCATCCTGGCCAACCAACATATTCCCGACGATTTCCAGGGTGACAGGTTCTGAGAAGCTCTGGTTTGTTACCAGAACTGGCGCTGTACCCGGCGATAGTGCATTACTTTGCAGGCGGCTGCCCGTGAGCGTAAATGCGCCACCGCGTGAGAATGTTGCATCAATGGCAGCACCATAGGGGATCTCGTTGTTACGCATATCGATATCGCGGAGTTCCAGGCGGCTATCGACGAAGCGAAGCTGGCCACCATTTGCGATGACGCGGGTACTGCGGATTTTAATATCGCTCAGTTCTGCTGCAATCAGAATACCGCCTGTGCCACCGCCGCTTATCTGGACATTATTAAACACGATGCTACTGCCGGGCCGCGCAAAAATCGAACCCCAGCGCTGGCCACGGTCATCCCCGATCTGACTGATTCGAATGGGCCGTGCATTCGATCCAAGCGCGTAGAGATTGCCATATATAACCAACGATGCGCCGCGTGGTATCAGAATCTCAACGCCTTCGCCAACCAGGAGTGATGCGCCGCGTTCGATCTGAAGATCGCCTTTCAGCACAATCGGCCCTGATGCTGCCGTCCAGGTGGTGTTACCACGGATAACATGGGCAAGCGGGCGAGCTGGCACAGGGTTCGCACCTGGATCATCGCCACCAGATGCTGGATTTGATGCTGCGCTGCGTGGCGGCACCGCTGTTAGCGGCACTGCTGCAACCGTGGGCAGGACGACAACAGTTGGAACTGGTGCAGCAGGTGCAAGCGTGGGCGCTGGTTGGGCATTGGCTGGAGCGAGCTGAAAGTCAGCCGGTGCTGGCGCAGCTGCGATCACTGGTACAGCCAGCGTTGGTGCATCAGGTGCCGCAAGCGTTCGATCCTGTTGCGCGGCGGTTGGGCGCGCTGGGTTAAATACAGGTGGGCTTGCCGCCGCAGCTGTTGGAACAACCGCATTGGTTGGGGCCTCCGGGGCAGGGTAGCCAGCCACAGCCGCAGGCAGTGCTTCGGTGGGTGCTACAGTCGGTGAAACAGCAATAACTGTAATGGCTGCTGGCGGCACACTACTGGCGCTTGTTCGCATCGTCCCTGCCATAAAGGCAACGACAGCTAGTAGCACTCCGATGACGCCAATGAGCACCGCCAGAACCGCCAGCATTCCAGCTGAAATCTGAACTCCATGGCGATCGGCGCGCTCGGACGAACGGTGCTCTTGGGTGTCCATGCCCCCTCCCTTATAAAGAATAAGACAAGCGGTCGCGGCAGTATCTATATGCTACGCGGCAACTAATACATACATCTTATGGTCGATAGATTGTACAGGAGAATATCGCTATGCTACCACAGATATAGGGGCGTCGCAATCGTTATCGTCTGTCATTGGGTCATTTTGGTATCTTGTGGAAGCAACGCCCCTGAAATATAATGTCACTGTCGAATGTCGAAGAGTCAGAAACAGGTGTATGTACGTTCTTTACATCGACAGCCAGTAGACAACCCAGACAAGGAGGTGTCCTTCTCGAATATTAGCTGACCGAATCGTCCGCCTTGCGTGCGGATTGCACTCCAACAACGATATCAGCGAAGAACGATCGTCGGACGTGCGCATATGTAAATCTGGAGCGAAAGGAGTTCCCCATGCCCGAGTACCTCTCCCCAGGCGTGTACATCGAGGAGGTCAATACTGGCCCGCGGCCAATCGAAGGTGTTGGGACGGCCATGGCGGCGTTTATCGGCTTTGCGCCGGCAGGCCCTGTCAATAAGCCTGTACTGATCACCAATTGGTCACAATATGTTGATGCCTTTGGTAGCCTGGATGAGTCGGGACGCCGCAACCCTCATATGCCTGGCACCTTCCTCTCACACGCGGTGTATGGTTACTTTGGCAACGGTGGTGGGCGCTGTTACGTAACTCGCGTACAGCTTGGCAATGGCAAGGACGACAAACCAGCAACAGCGCAGATCCCCACCAAGGCGTCGAAAGCCATTCCTTCTCTCACGGTCACCCCACGCGGCGCTCCTGAGCGCGATATTCAGATTGAGGTTGCTCCACCAACTGGCGAAGCGCCACCAGAAGGCTCATTCACGCTCAAGGTGAAGTTGGGCGATGTCGAAGAGACATTCGAGAATGTGAGTTTTGGTAAGAAGGGTGCCAAGAATGTTGTCGAGACCGTTAACCAGGGTAGTAAACTGGTCACGGTTGCGGAGGCATCGACGACTGGCTCAGTCGCAGATCGGGCACCAGAGGTTGGCAACTACCTGATCAAGGCCTCCCCGGCACCAAAAGCGTTGCAGGTTCAGTCGAACCAGTTGATTGGCGATGTCAGCGAGCGCTCTGGTATCGAAGGCATGGAGGTTGCCGAAGATGTCACGATGGTCTGTGTTCCAGATCTCATGGCAGCCTATCAGGCAGGCGCGATCGATGCAACTGGCGTCAAGGGTGTTCAAATGGCATTGATCAACCATTGTGAGCGCCTGGGTGATCGGATGGCGATCATCGATCCACTACCTGATCTGACACCACAACAGGTCAAGCAGTGGCGTGAGAAGGACACCAACTACGACTCGAAGTTCGCGGCCTTGTACTATCCCTGGATTGAAATCCTTGGCCCAGATGGTAAGCCACTAGCCGTACCGCCGTGTGGTCATATGGCTGGTGTTTATGCCTACAACGATAGTCAGCGGGGTGTGCATAAGGCACCAGCCAACGAAGTGGTTCGGGGCGCACTGAACCCGGTGATTAATATTACCAAGGGTGAGCAGGATACCCTCAACCCGATTGGTGTCAACTGCATTCGCACCTTCACTGGCCGTGGCGTGCGGGTATGGGGGGCACGAACACTTTCGAGTGATCCAGCCTGGCGCTATATCAACGTTCGGCGGCTGTTCAACTATGTTGAGAAGTCGATCGAGGGTGGTACACAGTGGGTCGTGTTCGAGCCAAACGATCCGGATCTGTGGGCACGGGTGCGGCGTGATGTAGGTGCCTTCCTGACGGGTGTATGGCGCGATGGGATGCTGTTTGGCCGCGCACCAGGTGAGGCATTCTATGTCAAATGTGATGAGGAACTCAACCCGCCTGATGTGCGTGATCGTGGCCAGTTGATCATCGAGATTGGCATTGCACCAGTCAAGCCAGCTGAGTTCGTGATCTTCCGCTTTAGTCAGTTCTCGGGTGGTGGACAGTAGTTCTCGTACACGTCTGCTTCCATAGCCACAGGGTTTATGTCATCCTGAGTGTAACGAAGGATCTGCTGGAACGTATATGAACTAGAGATGCTTCGCGTTGCTCAGCATGACATATCGGTGGTACACTTCCGCTACACTGCCCTAGCATAATACGAAGGAGACAACGATGGCCGAGCGAGATCCGTTGGTTTCTGCGTGGTTCGGGGTTGAGTTTCAGGGCCAGGTCAAGGGTGCGTTTCGTGAATGCACTGGCCTTGGAAGCGAGAACGAAGTCGTCGAGTCGAAGGCCAGCGGGCCAAAGGGCGAATTCATTCTCAAGAAGATCCCTGGCCGAATGAAGTACAACAATATTACGCTCAAGCGTGGTATTACCGATGCCATGGACATGTGGACATGGCGCAGGCAGGTTGAGGAGGGCAAAATTGTCGAGGCGCGTAAACATGGCTCGATCGTCATGTTCAGCTCCGATAATCAGGAGATTGCCCGTTGGGATCTGACCAATGCCTGGCCGAGTAAGCTCACCGGCCCAACTGCCAATGCGACCAATAACGAAATTGGTATTGAGGAGTTGGAGATCGTTCACGAGGGCTACAAGCGCGTGAAGTAGCGTCCTACTAGAGTTGTAAACCTTTCAGGTGCGGCTGGTGATGGCGTTTTGGCGTGCGGCCGTACCTGGTAGGTTTCATATGAAACGATGATGATGCTACAAACGGAATATGAGTTTACCCTACCGTGTGGGTATATAGATCAGCATGGCAACCTGCATCGTGATGGCATTATGCGTCGGGCAATGGCGCTTGATGAAATCGAGCCGCTGGCAGATCAGCGGGTGCGAGCCAACGAAGCCTATCTGATTATCCTCCTGTTGGGTCGGGTCGTCACCAGCCTTGGGACACTCCCTTCGGTTGGGGCAGTGGTGATCGAGCGCTTGTTTGCAACTGATTTTGCCTTTTTACAGGATCTGTATAGCCGTGTGAATGAGATGGAGGCCAGCCTTATCGATACCCAATGCCCGGCCTGCCAGACGCGCTTCACACTGAACCTGTTGGAGGGCTACAATGAGTGATAACGCCAACCAGAATGAGCAACAGCCATCTGACAACCAGGCTGGGCAGGCGTCAGCGATCAATCTGAAGCTATTGGCCGAGAAGGTGTATCGCCTGATGCTGGCTGATATTCGCCTTGCACAGGTTCGTGGAAACCAGCAGGGCAATCGTAGGAAGAGGTCATCGTAATGCCACAAGAATCGCCAGCAAATTGTCGCTTCTATGTTTCGATCAGTGGTATCCCGCAGGCCGTCTTTACCGAGGTGAGTGGATTACAGGTTGAAACGACGCTGCAGGATTATGAAGAGGGTGGCAATAATGAGTTTGTCCACCGTTTGCCGATACGCACCAAGGTTGGCAATGTCACCCTGAAGCGTGGCATGACAAAATCAAATGAGTTTTTGAAATGGTATCTGAAGATTGTTCGTGGAGAGATTGATCGTCGCCCGATTACGGTACTCATGTTCGATCCAAAGGGCACCGAGTTGTGTCGCTGGAATTTTAGTGCTGCGTTTCCCGTCAAGTGGGTTGGCCCACAGTTTAGTGCTGATGGAAAAACGCTGGCAATTGAGACGCTAGAATTTACTCACAAGGGAGTAAGTTTATCGTGATGCTGCAACGCCTGCTTGATCGACTCCATCGTCGGCAACGAGTCGTCCAACTG
>Ga0163155_10006865_pt1 | contig 10880 bp, 8 predicted proteins | sample OliLakLV19SP4G1_FD_148611 | JGI IMG/M metagenome (GOLD analysis project Ga0163155, IMG submission 148611) | Freshwater microbial mat bacterial communities from Lake Vanda, McMurdo Dry Valleys, Antarctica - Oligotrophic Lake LV.19.SP4.G1 | ecosystem: Environmental > Aquatic > Freshwater > Lake >...
TTGAGGGGGAGGGCGCGGGGGGCACGCCTCGGCTGGAACTGTGCGTGACGGCGGAGGATGATCTGGCGGGGGCGGAGGTGCTGGCGCGGGCGGGGCTGGATCCGCTGGCGCTTCCGCCGTTGGCGGTGCTGAGTCCCGGGGGCAACAACCCGGCGAAGCGGTGGCCGATCGAGCGGTTCGCGGCGGTGGCGGACTTTCTTTCGCAGGAGCACGGGCTGACGGTGCTGGTCAATGGATCGCCCGCGGAGCGTGACCTGGTGGGTGGGCTGGTGGCGGCGTGTGCCCGGGCCCGGGCGATGAGCCTGCCCGAGCATGGCGTGACGCTGCCTGCGCTCAAGGCCATCGTCGCCCGCGCGCGGCTTGTGGTGACCAACGACACGGGACCACGCCACATCGCGGGCGCGCTGGGCGTGCCGGTCGTGACGCTGTTCGGACCCACGGATCATCGGTGGACGACGATCCCGACTCGCCCGCTGGCCAACGGGTCGGCCTCGGAAGAGGTGATGCTGGCTGATCCGACGTTACCCGAATCGGAGAGCGCTAATAACCATCCCGAGCGGTGCCGGATCGAGCGGATCGGCGTGCCCACGGTGTTGGCGGCGTGCGCGCGGCTTCTCGGAACTGCACGGGTGGTCGGGTGATAGGCCAGAATGCCTTACCTGGCCCGAGCAGCGTCCGAGCGGGCGGGGTTGAACTCCCGCCACGATCCGGATTCCTCGGCACCGGCGGGTTCGGGTGCCTCAGGGTCTCCGGCATCCCGTATACTTCCCAGAGTTGACCGGAATCGCCGATCGAGAGACCGGCCTCGTGGGTGCCTCGTGAGTTTGCTGACAGGAGAGACCAGAATGCGGATGACGAAAGCTCTGTGCGCGGGTCTGTGCATGTCCTTGAGCGGACAGGCCTTGGCCCAGACCGACCTGCTGCCCGACATCATCATCAACCCTGACTACCTGGCCGACTGGTATGTCACCGGTTCGGGCACCACCCGCCAGATCCGCATGTCCAACGGGACGGCCAACTCGGGCGCGGGCAAGCTGTATCTGTACGGCGGGCAGGTCATCAACTCGACGCAGCGCGAGGTCATCCAGCGGATCTATCGCACCGACGGCACGTTCTGGGAGCGGCTGTCGGGCACGTTCATCCACCACCCGACCCACGGGCACATCCACTTCGAGGAATGGTGCGAGTACAGTCTGCGCGAGTACCTGCCGGGCGGCGGCGTGGGGGCGGTCGTCGCCCAAGGCGCCAAGACCTCGTTCTGCATCCTGGATCTGGGTGTGTACAACTCCTCGCTCCCGGGATTCCCGGCGGGCGGGCAGTTCAACTCGTGCGGCGGCTCGATCCAGGGTCTGTCGGTCGGCTGGGAGGACATCTACTCGGCCGGGCTTGATGGGCAGCACATCACCATCCCGACGACGAGCGTGCCCGACGGGACGTACTGGCTCGAGTCGTATGTTGATCCGAACAACCAGGTGCTCGAGAGCAACGAGGGGAACAACATCGGGCGCGTGCTGGTGACGATCGGCACGCCGGCGCCGATCAACCCCGACCCGTACGAGACCAACGAGACGACGGCGGAGGTGAACCTGAAGCCGGTGGGGGCGATCAACTCGCCGAACCTTGGGCCGACGGGGCCGGTGCTGACGCTCCAGAATCTGACGATCCACAGCGCGACGGACAAGGACTTCTTCAAGTTCTACATGCCGGCCACCGGCACGGCGAGCGACTTCATCCGCATCGACTTCCAGGCCTCGCTGGGAGACATTGAGCTGCGCCTGCGCGACGCCAACGGCAACGCTCTGGCCGCGAGCACCGGCTCGGGCAACTCCGAGCAGATCTCGTTGAGCGGGCGGGCGGCCGGGTGGTACTTTGCCGAGATCTGGGGCTTCAACGGCGACATGGCCCCGCAGGTGTCGCTCACGATCAATCCCTCGGCCAACGGCGCGCCGACGATCACCTGCACCACGCCGCCGGCGGGCAACGTGAACGTGCGGCGCGGGCTCGAGACGTACAACATCAACTGGACCGCTGGCGACCCCGAGGCCAACCCGACGTGGGTGACGGTCTCCATCAACTCCACGCAATCGCTCACGGGCGCGCAGATGCTCCCGACCTCGATCAACACGCCGGGGGCGCAGGGCTTCCATGTGTTCAACACGTCCGAGGCGGCCCTGGGCACCTACTACGTGTACACCCAGATCACCGACGGCGGCACCGTGACGGGTGATTGGTCCGCGGGCACGATCACGCTGGTGCCCAACTGCCCCGGCGACCTGACGACGGGCGCGATCGCGGGCCAGCCGGGCTACGGCGTGCCCAACGGCCTGCTCAACACCGACGACTTCTTCTACTACCTGAGCCAGTTCGGCGCGGGCAACGTCGCGGTCTGCGACCTGACCACGGGCGCGGTGGGCGGGCAGCCGGGCTATGGCGTGCCGAACGGCGTGGTCACCAACGACGACTTCTTCTTCTACCTGAGCATCTACGCCGCGGGTTGCTGAGAGAGCCGCGAGCGCGAGCTCGGGAAGGCTCGGGGCTTGGTCCATCACGCATCAACTCTCGCAGGGGCGGGCCAGCAGGCCCGCCCCTGTTTGCGTTGAGGCCAGGGCGCGTCTTCATGCCAGCAGGCGCGGCTTTGAGCGGCGGGCGCGTCCGGGGTGTTCGTGCGGGGGCTTGCGCCCCCGCGTCGTGAGGCGCAACCATCACACGCGGCGAAACACATCGAGCACGGTGGCGACAATCCAGAACGTGATCGCGCCGCCCAAGCCCATCAACACCGCGAGCACGGGGGCGGCCAGCGCGTTGCCCGTGATCGCCAGCGACAGCAGGCCGAATGCGCCGCCGATTCCGGCGCAGATCCATCCAAAGCGCCCGGCGTACGAGGACCACCGCCGACGCGGACGGGGCAGGGCGAGCGACGCGACGTGGCCGCCGGTGAGCGTGGCGTGGGCACGGCTTTGGCGGGTCTCGCCGGTTCCACCGGATGCGGTGGCGCCGGCTCCAGACGCCGCGCCGTGCCAGTGGCTCTGGTGTGATTGTCCGCCGGTGCTCGCCTGCTCGTGGGCGTGCCCGCGCCCTGGTTGTCCGACGGCGCGGCGTCGGGCCGTGTGGTCGCCCGCGCCTGTGCCGCCGAAGCCTTTGTCATACCCGCCGCTCATTCGCGCTTCCGTTTCTTGCCGGTCTTGGAGCCGGGAGTTCCTGGTGGCCCGCTTTTGGCAGTCGCTGGCCCGCGTCCGCCCTTGCTGGCGGCTTTTTCGACTTCGGAACGGCGGACCTTGCCGGTGCCGAGCGACCCGCTCTTGAGTTTCTGGAGTTGGTCGCGGAGGGCCGCGGCCTTCTCGAACTCCATGGACTGGGCGGCCTCGTACATCTCGGCCTCGATGGACGCCGCGAGTTCCTCGACCTCGAAGGCGTCCTCGGTCAGGCCGACGGCTTGGCGGGCGGTGCGGCGGGCCTTGAGTTCCATGTCGATGCCCTCGCGGATCGCCTTCTGGATGGTGCGGGGCGTGATGGCGTGCGCGGTGTTGTACGCGATCTGCTTGGCGCGGCGCCGCTCGGTTTCCTCGATCGCGGCCTGCATGGCGGGGGTCATCTTGTCGGCGTACATGACCACGCGGGCGTTGACGTTTCGGGCGGCGCGGCCCATCTGCTGGATCAGGCTCGTCGCGCTGCGGAGGAACCCCTCCTTGTCGGCGTCGAGGATGCAGACGAGCGAGACCTCGGGCAGGTCGAGGCCCTCGCGCAGCAGGTTGACGCCGACGAGCACGTCGAACTCACCGCGGCGGAGGTCCTGGAGGATGGTGACACGGTCGAGGGTGTCGACTTCGCTGTGGAGGTAGCGGACGCGAAGGCCCTGCTCGCCCAGGTAACGGGTCAGGTCCTCGCACAGGCGTTTGGTGAGCGCGGTGACGAGGACGCGCTCGCCGGACGCGACGCGTTCTTTCGAGCGCTCGATCAGGTCGGCGACCTGGCCGTTGGCGGGGCGGACCTCGATCTGGGGATCGACGAGGCCTGTGGGGCGGATGACCTGCTCGGCGACGACGCCCTCGCACTTGGCAAGTTCGTATGGCCCCGGGGTCGCGCTGACGAACAGGACGCGTGGGAGGATGGATTCGAACTCGTCGAAGCGGAGGGGTCGGTTGTCCATCGCGCTGGGGAGGCGGAAGCCGTGCTCGACGAGAACCTTTTTGCGGTTCTGATCGCCGTTGAACATGGCGTGGACCTGTGGGAGGGTGACGTGGCTCTCGTCGATGATGAGGAGCCAGTCCTTGTAGTTTGGGCGGCGCGCTGCTGCGGACATTGACGTGGCAGAGTGGTCAGGTGGCAGAGTGGCGCAGTGCGCGGCGGAGGGCTCTGGTTGCTGCCGCGCCCCGGGCGGGGCTCCTTCGCTTTGCGGCTCTGCCACGTGGTCTCTCCGCCACTTGGCATCCCTGGCCGGCGGCGCGTAGTCGAAGTAGTCCATCAGCGTGTAGGGCCGCTCGCCCGGCTGGCGGCCGTCCATCCAGCGGGAGTAGTTCTCGATGCCGTTGCAGATGCCGACCTCCTCGAGCATCTCGAGGTCGTACTTGGTGCGGGCGATGAGGCGCTGGGCCTCGAGGAGCTTGCCCTGGCTCCGCAGTTCCATGACGCGGGCTTCCATTTCACCGCGGATGCCCGCGAGCACGCCGGCCATCCGCTCCTGGGGCATGACGTAGTGGACGGCGGGGAAGAGGAAGTACTGGCGTTCCCCGGCCAGGACTTCGCCGCTGGTCGGGTTGACCAGATCGACGCGCTCGATGGTGTCGCCGAAGAGCTCGATGCGGACGGCGAAGCGTTCATAGGCGGGCCAGACCTCGATGGCGTCGCCGCGGGCGCGGTAGAGGCCACGCTTCCACTCGATCTCGGTGCGGTTGTACTGCATCGCCTGCAGGGCGAGGAAGAAGTCGCGGCGTGCGATCTGGCTGCCGCGGGTGATGGTGAGGACCTTCTGGCCGTAGGCCTCGGGCGAGCCCAGGCCGAAGATGCAGGAGACGCTGGCGACGACGACGGTGTCGCGCCGGCTGAGCAGGTTGCTGGTGGCGGCCAGGCGCAGCAGGTCGAGGTCGTCGTTGCGGCTGGAGTCTTTCTCGATGTAGATGTCGCGCTGGGGGATGTAGGCCTCGGGCTGGTAGTAGTCGTAGTAGGAGACGAAGTAGTTGACGCTGTTGTGGGGGAAGAACTCGCGGAGTTCCTCGAAGACCTGGGCGGCCAGCGTCTTGTTGTGGCTGAGGATGAGCGTGGGCTTGCCCAGGCGGGCGATGGTGTGGGCCATCGTGAAGGTCTTGCCGGTGCCGGTGGCACCGAGGAGGCAGGCGAAGCGTTCGCCGCTGCCCAGACGCTCGACCAGCGACTCGATCGCCGCCGGCTGGTCGCCGGTGGGGGTGAATGGGGCGACGACTTCGAAGGGACGGCCGGGCATGGGGGATGGTAGAGGCGACCCCGCGTCCCGAGGGCGGTCGGCGAGGCTGGCGAGATGTCAGGGACGTCTGGGCGCGGGGACACCCGTCCGATCGTGCGACCGCGCCGAGTTCAGGTCTGACGATCGTGCCGTAACCAAGTCTTCTCAGACCTTCGCTCGACAATACCCCAACCGCGTGGTGTAACGGTCCATCGGATGCGTGCCCTTCTGAGAATCGGGGTGCCACGTTGCGCGCTGCGAAGGTGACAGCGGCTGGGCGGCTGGATGAGGGCCGCTGTCGCGGCGGGCCTTTTGTCAAGCGTTGGCTCGGCGTTGGCTCGCCAGCCACGCCCCGATCCGGAGCTTGAACCGCGAGAGATCAGGTACGTTCCCTTCGAGATCGTCGTGTTCCCGCATGATCCGTTGCACTCTCCCGCGATCGCCGAGCGTATGAGGGAGGATGGGTTTGTGATTCTGGGGCGTGGTGCGGTGAGCGGCATGATTCTGGCGGTTACCGCTCCCGTGCCGGGCATTGAAGAGGTCATGTGCGAGTATCTGCGGTTGTGGCCTGAGGTCAAGGCTGCGGAGCGCAGTGTCGCGGGCGATGCGCTGGGGATGCGGCCCGAGGTGTGCCCGCGCCGCTCGGCACGTACACGCGCAACCACTGCACTCAGCCGTTCTCAACGGGGCAGATCCAGGTCGGGTGTGGGACGCCACCGACGGGGCATCCGAACGATCCGACGTTCTGTTACCAGTGGGGGCTGCACAATGCCGGGCAGAATGTCGTGGACTTGAGTTTGGTGCCAGTTGAGGAGAATCCCAACGGCGACCTCTGCTGGGAACAGGAGGGAGTCGCGGGGATCGACATCAACCTGCTTCCGGCCTGGCAGCGTACGACGGGGAGTCCGCTGGTCACGGTGGCGGTGCTGGACAGCGGGATCGAGGACTGCAATCCCGACTTCGATCCCGATCGTTTCCTGGGTGAGGGGCTCGCGTCTAACTGTCCGGGCAACGACAACTACCCGAATCTGTGCTGCACCACGACGCCTTGCAACTTCCTGCCGGCGACGGACAACTTCGGGCACGCCACGTTCATCGCGTCGATTCTCGGGGCGGTCGCGGACAATGGCATCGGCATGACGGGCATTGACCAGCGGTGCAAACTGCTGTCCGTTCGGGTGCTCGCTTCCAGCGCGACCACGCCGCTGGAAGTCACGTTCGCGCGAGTGACTCTCGCGCGAGAGGAGATTTATGACAACCCGGAGTACAAGTCTGTCCGAGTGATCAACTGCGGTTTCCGCTTGCCGAACATTCCCCCTTCATCGGAGGGGCCGTCCGAGCAGATGACAGCCTTGGAGTATGCCGTTTCGATGTTGGCGTGGGACAATCGATTCGTGGTGGTCGGTGCGGGGAACTCCGGGCCCACTGGCGTCTCGGTTCCTCAAACGTTCGGCCTGGTGTTCAATGTCGGGGGCATCGATTCGCGCGGGAAGCGTTTCATTCATGCGCACGACGCCCTGATTCACTCCAGCTACGGCCCGGAGTTGGATTTCATGGCTCCAGGTATGGCGGTGGTCGGGCTCACCTGCCAGCGGGACGGATGCACCGGCAATCCTCTCTCCTTCGGGGTGTCCTTACACGATGACCGCGTGCGCCTACGGGTTTATGCACAACTTCTTGATCGGCACCTCGTTCGCGGCTCCCCATGTGTGCGCCGCCATCTCCCTGATTCTCGCCCACGCCATCGGCTGCGGCGCTGTGAACCCCACGACGTGGGAAGGACTGACGTTCTACGACATGTACGGGATCCTGCGGGCCGGATGCCGGGATGAGGTCTCGCAGTATTGCGACGGGTGCGAGGACTCGCTCGACACCGTCGGGCATGATGACGACTACGGCTGGGGGTTGATTGACATCGACGCCTCGCTCCAGTATCTCGAGGACGAGTTCTGCCCTTGAACGGAGACTGACCATGAGCCGCCGATTGGCTTGGCTCGCAGGAATGAGTTTCGCGCTCATGGCGACGCGCCCATGCGTGGCGCAGTTCGCCACGCTGACCGCAACGCACAACGATCTGGACGGGCTCGTCGTGCCTGGTGAAACTGTGCGCATTCGGGCATCGGTCGCCAAGCTGGCGGGTGCGCGCTTCCTCTGGGAGGTCAAAGGCGATCTCGTCTCCGCTTTCGACGTGGGCCACGCGGCCAACAACCGGTTCCCCGGCGGCTTGATCGTCAACCCCGGTGCGATACTGAATATGGGGACGGTTGACGGCGGTTCCGTTCGGGGCGTGCACATCCAGGTGTATGACCAGTGGGCGCTTTCCGGGACGTTGGCCCCATGGCCGCCTTGGAGCTATCCCTCGGTAAACATCGTTGAATACGACTGGACCGCTCCGTCCACGCCCGGCGTGGTTGACTTCAACTGGCAGCCCTCACCCGACTTGCCCGAAGTCTGGTACGCGCTCGCCCAGATTTGGACGATCGGCCCGGTCCCAACTACCTACGTCGGGGCGTCTCTGACGGTCGTGCCTGCCCCGGCTTGGGGCGTGCTCCTCGTCTGCGGCTCGCTGGCGGCGTCTCGGCGGCGACGCGTCGGAGCGTGAACGGAGCGAGGCGGGCTTGGCCGCTCTCGGCGGAGGCAAACCGGCAGGGCCCAGCCCAGCGGCGCGTCCGCCCGCCGTCGCCATGTCACAGTTCCGCCGTCTCGGGCTGGACTGCCTCGCCTGCTCGTCGCGGGGCGAAATCACGCCCGTCCAAACCCGAATGAAGTGAGGGGTCCGCGTGTTGGTGTGTGCGGCGGATGCACCCACTCCCCGGCGTCCCAGTTTCGGTTCCGTGCGAGAGGAACGCAGCGACGATGAGATCGATCGGAACATCCTATCTGTTGTGGTTCGCGTGCCTGCTGGGCATCTGCGGGATCCACCGGTTCTACAACGGCAGGTGGATCACGGGGCTGATCTGGTTCTTCACGCTGGGGCTGCTGGGGATCGGGCAGGTGCTGGACCTGATCTTCATCCCCGGGATGGTGAGGAGCGCGAACTCCGGGGCGTTCCGGCGGGGCGAGGTGGCGTTCTATGTCCCTCGAGCTGCGTGATGATGGGGCAATGCCGGAGGCCTCGACCTTTGGCCCAAGCGGGGGCCGGAGGTCCGCTACCCCTCCTGCGCGACACTCGCATCAGTACCTGAACTTGGGCTCCCACCCATCCACGCCCTTGTCCATCTGTTCCATCATCGGCCAGATGCCGCAGAAGTCGTCGCCCGGGCCGAACTGCCCGCCGCCGGTGCGGCGGATCGATCCATCGGCGTCCTTTCGGAATACCGAATAGCCGGGCCACGGGTCGCCGTTGTGCTCGAAGCCCATGTCGGCGGTGAAGGTGGTTGCCTGCGTGCTGACCATGGGAAACGTCCAGCCGCGGGAGGCCGCGAACTCGACCTGGACTGCGATCTCGTCGGGAGTGGCGAGCACGAGGCCGGCGCGGTTCTGGAGGTGCGCCGCCAGGCCGTTGAGCCCGTCGGCCCACATCGTGCAGTAGACGCACCCGCGTCCCATGTTGTGGACGACGATGAGGTCGGTCTTGCCGGCGAACAGGGCTGAGAGGAGCACCGGGCCGGTCTTTGACTGGAGCGTGTAGTCGTCGACGGGCATGGCGGCGGCCTTCCGCCAGCCGTCTGCGAGGCGCTTCTTGGACGCGGCCACGTCATCACCCAGGCGCTTGAGCTGCGCGTACATCTCGGCGGGGTTGGACATCGTGCACCTCCGAGCGGCAGCATATCTCCGGCGGCGGCGGGGAGATTGGGGCGCGAGGGCGCGGGATTGCTCTGGAGTGCGGGTTTATCGGACGCCCGGGTGCGCCAACGATGGGGCGCGTCGGAAAGGCCGACGATGGGGTGGATCGGGGGCGAGGCTGCCCCCGCGGGCTCGTCCGGAGAAGCGGTTGTTCATCGCGCAGGCTCATTCACTCGCGCAACAGTCTCGCCTGGCGATCACGCTGGCGTGGGTGGCGGGGTACACCAACCTGATCGCGATCCTGTCATGCGGGCATGTGGTGTCGCATGTGAGCGGGACGACGGCGGACATGGGGCGGTTCGCGGCCCGTGGGGCTTGGGAGGCGGTGGGGCTGGCGCTCGCGCTGCTCGTGACCTTCCTGATCGGGGCGATGATCTCCGGGTTCACGCTGGAGCTGGGGCGGCGGCGCGGGTGGGAGTCGATCTATGTGCTGCCGATGGTGATCGAGGCGGTGCTGCTCACGGCGTTCGCGATCGGTGTGGAGGTGCTGGAGCCGGGGCAGACGGCCCAGGGGACGGCCCAGCTTGCGCTGGCGGGTGTGGCGTCGGCGGCGATGGGGCTTCAGAATGCGACGATCACGCGCATCTCGGCGGGCGTCGTGCGGACGACGCATGTCACCGGCGTGCTGACCGACCTGGGGCTCGAGTTGGTGCATGTGTTGTGGGGCGTGAGAGATCGCCGCGGGGATGAGACGCCGCCGGTTGTGCGGCGGCTGATGGGCAACCTCAAGGTGCCGGCGGCGACGTGGCGGGCGTTGCTGCTGGCGACGATCTTCTTTTCGTTCGCCGGGGGGGCCGCGGTGGCCGCGCTGGTTCACACGAGCATCGCGCCGCGGCTGGCGATGTTCCTGCCGGTGGTGCTGCTGCTGTGGGTGATCGTGCAGGACGCGGTGGTGCCGATCGCGGAGGTGGAGCCTTCTGACCTGGTGGGTGTGGGGGGGCTGGAGCTGCCGCCGGGGATTGGAGTGTTCCAACTGGAGCGCGAGGCGAACCGCAAGGGTCGGATGCACCGCTTGCCGAACCTACTGGCGTGGGCCGACCGGATCCCCAAGCAGACGCGGGTGGTGGTGCTGGACCTGCACGACGCGGCCCAGGTGGATGACAACGCGGCCTTGGAGTTGCGAGCGTTGATCGGGCGGTTCCAGAAAGAGGATCGCCATCTGGTGCTGAGCGGGGTGACGGCGGAGCACTACCAGCAACTGACGGCGGCGGGCGGCGGGGGCGAGCCGCTGGATGCGCGGGCGGTGTGCCCGGACCTGGAGTTGGCGATCGCGCGTGGGTTCAATCTGCTCAGCGCGATGCCGAGCCGGGAGCGCGGGCCGACCTTCGGCATGACCAATGCGGGGGTGTGATCGCAGGCGACGCGGCTTGCACGTGCCATCAGGCGTGGCTCTGCACGCCGGATGTGGTTGGTCGCGAGGGGCGCGCCGGCACCAGCCGCTCTTCGCCGCGGCTGGTGGCCCGGCCCGGGACGGTCCCCGGGGGGGCAGCTTGATGCGAGAGCAAGCGGAGGCCAAAGGTGGTGTGGATTGGAGCCTCGGCTTCATGTAGGTTTGATGCGCGGCGGGTGGGAGTGGGCCGCGGGAGAGGCGTGCATGAGAACCGGGGCGTTGGTGGTGTGGTCGGAGGCGTCGGGATCGTTGAGGCGGGGGCGAGGGGGCGGCCACGAGTCGCCGCGC
>Ga0163155_10006866_pt1 | contig 10877 bp, 10 predicted proteins | sample OliLakLV19SP4G1_FD_148611 | JGI IMG/M metagenome (GOLD analysis project Ga0163155, IMG submission 148611) | Freshwater microbial mat bacterial communities from Lake Vanda, McMurdo Dry Valleys, Antarctica - Oligotrophic Lake LV.19.SP4.G1 | ecosystem: Environmental > Aquatic > Freshwater > Lake >...
TTTCAGATGTTAATCCATTAGTGTGAGAATCATTAACTTTAGCCGGACTCTTTGATTTTACCTTGGCCTGTTGTTCGTCACTGGCTAGAATGCTCTTCATGCTAATTTCACCAAGGCCGGGACCTTGAGGAGCCATCTTTGGGCGCGAATCTGGCATACTTTCAAAACTAATCTCTTCGCCTGGTTGCAGATTGTTTGGATCCACTGGTGTAGTTGGTTTATCAATCCACTCCATAATTTTACCATATGGCTTTTCAGGATTTAACATATCCGCAGCGTCTTCTTCACTCATGAACTTTTCACCAAGAAATCCTTGAATCTCTCTGTCAGTATATCCAAGGACTCTCATCGCTGTGTTAACGCGAGCCCTAGAAACTGGGTCATTAGTATTTCTTAAATCCTTGTGAGTAACGCCAGCTTCCATTAGTTTTTGTAAGGAGGGCATTTGTCTTACTTTGCTGTCATGAGCAGCAGCGATGGCAATCTTTCCCAGAAGTCTTAGAACTTGATCAGCCTTGGCGGTCATGCCGGCTTCTTCAAAGATTTCAACAGCAGCATTAAGATAATCCGCTGCCTTAACAAGGTTGTTCATTCCTTGCTTTTTCTCATGTGAATGTAACTCGCGTTGCATTCCATTAATTAGTTCATCTTCAAAAAGGCTTTTCTTAATCATGGTATCCTTAGGCAAAAAATTTAGCTAGTTTAAGTGCACTTTTAAGTTTACTAATAAGCCCACTTCTTACTTCCGGATCACTTAGATCTTTTTCTTTTAGTGATTCTTTAAGTGTGTCAGAAAGAGAGGCTTCGCCTTTAACTACATTTGAAACTTTATTATATAGTTGCATCAATTGACTAGGTGTAGACATCTCTAAAATATTATGAAGATCTTTATCTTCTAATCCGGCTAAATCAGTAATAGAAAAATTCTCCATAGCTAAGCTATGAAGAACACTAATAGTTTCTTCGGCTTCACGGGTCATGCCGGCTTGATCAAAAATCTCAGCAGCCGCCTCTAAATACTCGGCAGCCTTTGCAATTCTTTTAAATCCATGCTTATCTTCAACTTGATTTGAAACAAGTTGTTTTTCCATTGAACGATAAATTTCGTCTTCAAAATCAGCTTTTTTAAACATGGGGTCCTTTATAATAGATAAGGGGTTAAGGTTTTCATCCTAACCCCTTATTATATCTGTTTATTAAGAGAAACTTACTTCTTTGAAGAGGCCTTAGCCTTTTCTTTTTCCTTAGCGGCTTTTTCAGCAGCCTTCTCTTTATCAGCCTTTTCCTTGGCCTTGTCCTTAGCAGCCTTGTCTTTTGCCATTTGAGTATCCTTAGCGGCCTTCTCCTTGGCTTTTTCCTTAGCGGCTTTTTCCTTGTCCTTAGCAGCCTTTTCCTTGGCCTTAGCCTTGTCCTTGGCATCGTTAGAATCGGACTTGCTCTTCTTGGAATCCTTAGAATCCTTGTCCTTCTTCTTAGCTTCGACAACCAAAGAGGCTAGTCTCAAGCTTAGGGTTGCGGACTTCTCCATTCCAACTGCATCAAGTGCAGCGGAAGCAGAAAGTAAGCTATCAATTGCTACATCAAATGCAGCCTCGGAGCTTAGATCTTCATCATCGGCGCTGGAGCTATCGGAGGAATCATCATCTGAATCCTTCTTTTTACGAGCATCATTGTCGTCCCATGCGCTTGCAGAGTCGCTGGATGAATCTTCTTCTTCATCCTTCTTCTTCTTGCGAGCATCATTATCGTCCCATGCAAAGGAGTCATCAGCTTTAGAAACTTCTCCTGGCTTTGCTGGTGGCTTTGGAGTTGGCTTGATAGTATCTGGCTTGAAGACATAAGGATCTGCTCCCTGTCCGGTACCAGTTGCTGGGCCATCTGCCATAGATGAGTCACATTTGCAATCATCCTTTGAATGACCACACTTGCACTTGTCCTTTGCATCATCTTCATCTTCTGATGCAAATTTATATTGAGTTCCGAATAAAGACTTGTGGGCTTCACTCTTTAGGGTTGCGTCCATTGCGGCAGCAACAAAATCTGATACGCTTTTGTAAGACATATTATCCTCTATTTTGATTGTTAATTTCTTAGAAGCTTCTCTTGGAAGTCTTAGAAAATGCTGCTGTTAATTGTGCAAGCATATCACCTTCGGACTGTGAAGATGGAGTGTTAAGGTCACCAGAACCGATTACACCAACTTGTGGCATACGTCCGCCCTCCTTACGAAGGTTAGTTACTGGGTGTCTTGCGACAACTCTCTTTAGAGAATCGAATGACTCATCGTTGAATTGCATAATCTCATCAACTTGGTTAGATACTGCGCCTCTGTCTCCGCCGCACAAACCACGGTCAACCATGTCATAAGCAAGTTCGTAAGAACGAGCTAGCTTGACTCTGTACTTGTTAAGCTCTGCTTCAAGTTGAGCCTTAACGTGTTCCTTGACTAATTCGCTAGCGAATTCAGAGCCACCTTCGGTTTGAGCAAAGTACTTCTTGTAGTAAGAAACTGCATCCTTATCCAAACCTTCTGATACAAGAGCATCTAGGTCTGCTGGATCAAGCTTACCTTCAGAAACAAGTCTGTAGATAGCTTCTGCTTCCTTACGGACCTTAGGTGGAGCTTTTGCAAGATCCATCATAGCCTTGTTAACTTCTGGTAGGGTTTCAACCTTGCCTAGGTTATCAGATGGCTTGACATCTAAGTCAGTTTGTCCGTCAGCAAGCTTGTCAGCTTCGCCTAGCATATCGCTAAACTTAGCGTGAGACATATCTTGAGACTCACCGTCATCTTGCTTACCAAGAGCGTCAGCGGCTAGCTTGGCACGAAGTGCGGCACGTCCGGAACGGCTATCGTAAGAAGCTTGGTTCATAAACTCTGGTAGTTCAGTTTCTGGCTTAAGGTCACCTGCTTTGATGTCGTTGTCGTCATCAGCAAGAAGTCCTTCAGTCTCATCACCATTGTCTAATAGTCCTTCATCGTCTGCCATAAGACTCTTGACAGCATCCAAATCGGAGTTGGTGTCAGAGATCATGGCCATTAAGTCGTCGCCATTGTTGGCGTCTAGTTCGCCTGTCATGTTTTCTCCTTCAGCTAATGCCTCAAGTTCGGCCTCAATTTCGGCACGTTTTACAATTGCTTTGGTACCGCGAGCATACTTAACGAATGCGGTCATAAGCTTGAAACCATCGGCAATAGATGCTCTGGCTTCAGTAAGCGCGTCCTCAACGATTGCACCAACAAATGCTTCATTAGAATTAGTGACTGCGCCCTTGTCATAAAGACCGGCAACCATTTCAAGTTCTTGAACGTGGTCGTTTAGGTTAGCAGCGCACTCTTTCATAGCAGTGGTAAGTGTTCCGTTAAGTTCTCTTCTTAAGTTATTAAGAGTAGCAGTGCTGAAAGAAGCTGCCGCGCCCATCTCTGGAGCTGCATCATCTGGAGCGCCCATTTCGGCTTGTTCGCCAGTAAGGGCTCTAACACCTTCAACAACATCAGAGACAAGGTCTCTTGCCTTTTCGGCAGTATCAAGAAGGGTTTCCTTTGGATCACCAGACTTGCCAGTATCTTCTGCTGGAGGAGCTACATCGGCTGGTGGTGCGCCTGCGTCGGCTGGTGGGGCTGCTTCTGCTGGAGGAGCGCCTTGTGCACTCTTTACAAGAGAGCGAATCTTATCAACACCGTGAGCCTTTACCTTTTCAAGTAACTTGGCGCCGAAGTCTTTGGTTGCAATGCTGTCGTATAGAACTTCAGAACGTCCACCGGATAGTTCATCTACGGAGGCAGTTAATAGAAGCTTGTCACCGCTGTAAACTTCCCAAGCACTCTTACCTAGGTTTGCGGTTCCTTCTTCGTTGGCAACTCTAACGAACTTAGCTCTTAGAGCAGCTCTGCTTAGAAGTTCCTTCTTCTTTAAATCTTCTGGGTATGCGCCATCAACTGGCCCAACACCTGGGAATGGCTTCTTGCCATGCATGTGCTTATCATCTTCATAAGCCATGTGACCCTTATCAGCAGGATACTTTACTTTACCTGGAGTTGGCTCATTTACGCCACCACCACCCTGGAAGTAAGCAGTCTTGTTTTCAAGAGCGGCCTTTGCAAGGTTAACGATTGCGGTACGACGAGCTGCTCTCTCTTCAGATTCAGCACGGGCAAGCATCTTCTTGCGTTGTAGTTCATCAGAGGTCTCAGCGGAATCTGGAGATGGGTGCATACCCTCAACTGATCCTACTTCTGGAAATGGAGATTGACCTACCATTTGTCTATCCTCTTTTTCACGAAGTTGCTCATTAAGAGGGTCCTTCGGATACTTAGCTTGACCTGGGGTTGGCTCATTTACGCCACCCGCACCTTGGTAATAACCCTGCTTGTTAATGTTATTTGTACCTGACATATTTTCCTCTTGTATCGTTGTAGAAGTGTTTGCTAACTTATCCAAGCTTACTTGCGTTTGGCCCAACTTGGTCTCGATGGCTTTCATAACCGCTCGAAGTTCGTCGATAGCATTCGCCCCTACTTCATAGGATGCATATCTTGCGTGTGGGGGAGCCAATCCAGAATCATCGGCCGAAGCGTTTTCAACACCCGACAGTTGATTAGATGCAAGATCATTCCCATGTTCTTGCATATTTTCTTCATTTAATGAAGATTGCAGACTCTGGAAGTCTACAATAGCCTTTTCGACATCTTTCTTAAAAGTGTCAATATCTTTAGATGTAACTGAAACGTGAGTAACCTTATTATCGGCTTGACTATCACCAGTTGTAAAATCAATATTAGCTGTAAAGCTTTCTGCTAACTTCTTAATTTCTTTTTGCTTATTTTCAACATAAGTATTAAGAGTATTTGCAGCAGCAATAATGTGTTTAATATTAGCCTTTGGATCTGCTCCATTAACTACAATAGATAATTCAAGAGGGTTAAGGTCTACGTTGATTTCACCGTAGCAACTCTTGCGTCTCATGTGGTCGCAGAAATCAGCTTCTGCACGAGCCACTCTGGCACAATCAGAACAGATTGCCTTTCCAACAGCCGTACCCATGGATACGCAGTTAGAAACTCCAGTAGAAATTTGTCTAGCTAATTGAGGGTAGCCTGCTTTATCAAGCGCACAAAGAGCAATTACTCTTTTTAGATTGCGATCGTAATAGGTATCAACAATAAAGCCTCTAACATGATCAACCGAACTGGATTTATGATCTATGCAAAGAGGCTTATGAACCCACTTTTTATGTGCCTTAACAAGTTCTTCCTCTGGAAATATATCTCCATTAGAATTCTTATAAGGTTTAATGCTAGGGTCATTACTCATCCAACGTAATGTTCCACCGCTCTTATCCCAACCAACCTTAACAGGTTCGCCTCTGACAGTTAGCTTTTGTGTTCCATCATCATTAAGTGCAGATGCTTCTGCGGCATGCATCATAACAGCGGAGAAGTAAAGAAAGTCTTCAGCTTTTGGTGCGACCTTTTTAAGGCCAGCAGCCGTCTTCCTAAAGTTTTCTAGAATTTCAGCACTAACAGCAGGAAGGCAGGACTCAATGTCCTCCAATTTAATCTCTTGTGCTTCGCCTAGTTTAATGAAAGTCATGTATTAGCTCCCTGATTTCTTCACTTCTGAAGTATCAGTCTCTTCAGATTGTTTGACGACCTTTTTGGATAGATCTCTGGCAGACTTTTTTTGCTGCTCAGTCATCTCTTCGTCCTCAACAACTGATAATATTTTTCCGTCACCGTGTTTGATAAACATTCGCTCTCCATTGGAGACACCACAATACACTTCAATTATAATGGATTATTGCCACAAAATTTCATTTCGGGCAGTAACTTCAAACATATATGTTAATATTCCCATTATTATGAAGCTTTTAGTTACCTTCTTGTGATGTTCTCTCCTTAATTGCTTCATTTAGATTGTCTTGTCGTTTATTGAAAAGATCCATAATAAGCGGGGTCTTCTCTTCAATTTGCATTTGAAGGTCATTACTGACATTATCTACCCAGCTAGTAGCTAGGATATTACTCTGAATATGGCTCTTAATTCTTTCATCAATGATTTCAGATAGATCTTTACACTCTTCCTGAATTCCTTCAATGTTTTTTACAATATCTTGTGAGAACGATTTAGACTCCAAGTCATTAAACAGTTCTGAGAATTGATTAACCTTAGTTTCTAACCCATCAATAGATGTAATAAAAGACTTCATTAACTTAAGAGTTTGAGTATCAGTAGAGAAAGGTTGCATTACATTGACACATTTAAAAGCTTCTTTTTTGAAGACATTAAAATTTTCAACAGACTTATCTCTAAACCTTCTGATGGCAGCACGAGCCTTAACAACCTCTTTAGGGTCCATTTCAGGATTATCCTTGAAAGGAGTTTTCATGATATCAAGATGATCTGAGGCCATTTCAAGCAGCTTATTAGTGTGACCAAAAAACAAAAGAGCCCTCTGAGCCTGTTGTTTTTCATCATCAGACACGTCATAGGTCATTTGTACTGCGTAAGCCTTCTTAATCATAAATGAATCCTCCTGCGTTTTCTGTAGGTCCGAAACCTCTTCCACCAGCATCGTTATCAAAGACGCCAACCATTGGAACTACATCATCTTCTTTAGGATCATGCTCTTTTATTGACCGACTAGAATGATAATTTTCGCGGGTCGGAGACTGATCCATTATGAAATTATAAACAGGATCCATCGGAAATTGACGGGTGGCATTAAATGGAGCGAAAGATCCTTGATGCCCCTCATCCAAAAATGAGTCCCTATTGTCTCCAATATATTCTCTTTCATTGGAGACTATATCAGCGTCATTGTTATCTTTCGATGGCTTGCATGACCTGATTGCCTTCTCGAAAATAGAGATGGCTTTAGGATCTACATCTAAACCAAACCCTAGTGACTTGGCCTCTTCGACAGCATCTTCCGGAGATTTGCCTAAATACTTGCATTGGACTAGAGCTACAGCTAAACCAGTTCTGTCCTTGCCCGCTGCGCAGTGAACATAAGTAGGTCCACCTTTTAGAAATAATTTTTTCAAATCATATTTCAAAAAGTCTAAGACTGGCTCAAGTACATCTGGAAATCCAATAGGAATAACAATCTAAAACCTTGCAGATATTAGTAATGCGTGCGGCGGCAGGACCATCCAAACTAACGATTTTTTTAATCCCTACATGGCTCTTTAATTTAGCGACATCATTAGGGGAAGGAGCACTACCACGAAACAATTCATCGGTTACTTTACGAAACCTGTAAATCATTTTATAAATGTCTCACTATGTTATTGAGAACCTCGCGGACATAAGTAGCATCCTGATTAAATAAAACATGCTTAACGAATGTAATAGATTGTCCAATAGCCGAAGTCGGAGGCAAGTTCTTCTTAGCTAATTCATTAGCATTAAAAGTATAAAATTTTTGCCTCAACTTATCAATAGCGTTTTGTCTTTTATCAGACGGAATTCTATTCAAAGTGAATCTAACGATATCTGCTAGGTACTTTCCTACCAACATCGGATCTCCTAGTTCACTGACAGCGGCATTCTTAATAATCTTCTTATTAACTTTTAACTTGTTTTTTTTACCGAATTTAACAACTGAGTTTTGTAAAGCAACCTTCTCTGGTTTCTGTAGTTTTAACTTAACTGCCTTATCAAATTCCTTTTTGAAAAGAACAAGAAACTCCCTTACTTGTTCTTTAGAAGCATGTTGTCTTAACTCTCTCATAATAGCCGAATAAGAAAAATCAGCAGCCTTAGTAAGGTCGATAATATCTTTATCTTCGACTTCATATTCAGATACACGATCGTCCTTCGACTTTGATGGTCGAGCAATTTTAACCAAGCCCAAACAGCTATGTTCATAACTGGTAGCTAGTTGTAAAATTTGATCGGTAGTGTACATGATAAATTATTTCTTACTAATTAGTTTATTGAAAACGGTTACAGACTCTTTGCTTCTTAAAAACATATCTTCCATGGTACCATCACCATTAATTTCATTAAGTCCTCTAATAGCTCTTTCACTAATGAATACTAAATTACCAAGACTGGTTTCTTTATTCTTAGCATCAACATAAATTCCCCTAAGAACCAAGCACTCTCTGTACGCACTTACAACTTGTCCGCAAAACACAGCCGGATAGGCCATAGAAGTTTGCTCTAAACTTACTTCTTCATAAGAGTCACCAAGGTAAATTTCAACGAACTTATCTTTAAAGATAGTTGCAATAAACTCAGCAAAAGTTCTTGTTCTGTCCTTATTACAATCTTCAACTGCATCTAAAACTGATTGTTCGGTTACCATTTCATTTCCTTAAATAAATTTTAGCAGGAATTTCCTGTATTGAGTAGTTGCAGTACTAAGACTGATTTTCTGATAAGATGACTGTTTATTCATAAGGAATTGAGCTTTAACATCAATTCCGCCTATCTTTGCCGTAGCTTTCTTAAAAGCACCAGTAAGGGCAAACGTCAATTGAGCTACCGCATCAAAACATTCCTGAGCTGGTCCCGGAATAACACATTGAACTTCTACATCATTTCCATCAACATGAGTATAAGCATTAGCCAATAACTCTTCATCTAATGCAGTACATAATACACGAGAGAACTCGACGGCATCTGTGAAATTAGCTTTAACTAAAATAGTTATATTGTTAGAAGGAAGGAACTCTTTATATAGTTTCTTATTAGATTTTTCGGAAGCTGCAATTTGTTGTAGAAAACTAGTAAGCTTAGCGTCCCAGCTAGCGCTCTCTCCAGTTGGTTGGGCAGGAGCAGAGGTTGGACTAGCTGTTGGGCCACCCGTATGTTGCTTAGTTAAAGCTAAATACTTGTTCTCTAAACCTTCGTTCTCTTTATCTTGAACCATTGCTGGGCCTCCCTTACCTGGTGTATAATTAGTAGCACTTTGCATAGCAACCAAAGCCTTTTGGTAGATTGGGCTGCGTTTGTTAATTTCAACTTGCTTCATCATATCACCATAAGTAATGGCACCTTTTTTATCTCTATCAAATAAAGGATTATATTTATAGGCGTTGCTTTCCATTTCGGGACTAATCTTAATTCCGATATCAAAGTATTTTTTACTCCACTTTTTACCAGTCTTAGGATCAGTAACCGTCTCAGGATTGGATTCAATAAATGCGGCTCCCGGATTCTGTTGACGAACACCAGGTAATTGCAGGGCGACGGGCCACAAATTAGCAGTATAATACTGGGCAGCAGAGTTAAATGATTTACCACCATTTCCACTCTTATAACCGTTTACAAGTTTCTTAAGCCAGTCTAGCTGTTCTTCACCAGACAATTTACTAAAGTCCTCCCAGCTTCCTTTGAAGCCAAGGCCTTTTAATGTGTCAGGCATAAAGCCAACAAGTCCCGAACCCTTGAATTTTTTTTCAACAGCACCAGGATCCATGCCAGATTCGGAAACCATAACGGCAATCAAATCCTCAGGCTTCATTCCCACTTCAGAGGAAACCTGTACTAGCTTTGGGTAAAAGTTTGCGCCCAAGTTAGCCATGATTAACCCTTTATAGACTTAACTACATTTAGAAGTTGAATGGAGGTTGTTGGATCAGATGAAGCAATTTTCTTTGCATATGTTGAAATGAAAGACTTTAAAATTATAGGGTTTTCATTAGACATAGATTGTAAAGTGCTATAGAAATTTTTGTGATTAGCAACTACGCCATGTTGTTGCTCCATGTTCCTCATCTCATCAGGAGTCATTCTAGATGTTGGCACAACACCAGATTCTGGTGGTGCAACAGTCATATCTGGAGCAGGAGATGGAATAGTGTCTGGAGCTGGAATAGTAGCTGGAGCTGCACTTGGAGGTAAAGTATCATGCAATGCAGTTGGAGCTACTGGTGGAGCTAGGGGAGAGCGGTAAACAGTAGGCTCTGATCTAGAAGGCATAGTAGGTGGCGTTCCGACAGGCCCAAGGACAGAGGGAGATGCCATGTCAGGGGCCTTAGGAGAATCAGACTTTGGGCTACCTGGCAAGGACAAATCAGGGACCTTTGGAGAGCCTGGAATTGCTGGAGTAGCTGAAGTCGTCTCTGGAGCTAGTACTTCCTTTGGAAACATCTTTTCCAAAAAACCCTTAATATGAGTAGTATAATACTTTTTGAATTCCATATCATAAAGTTCATATTTATCAGATATTTTCTTAGCAGCCCTCATGTACTCATCTACATTTCTTCCGGCACGATGAGTTGCCATTACTTTAAGTTGAGATAATGTTAGTTCTAAAATCTTTTCAGCAATTTCAACTTGCTTACCACTTTCAGCTTTTAAAGCAGCAGTTTGACCCTTATATCTTTTTTCCCAAGCGGCTAAGGCTCTACCACGTTGAGTCCCCATATTAACAAGTAAATCAGCAATATTAGCCTCTTTAATCATTACATTTTTTTGTGCAGATGAAAATCTTTGCTTCAAATCTTTTAAGTGCTCAAGGTGCTTAGTTCTCTTTTCAAATTCTTCTGGAGTTTCATTATCTTTACCTTTATCAGATAAATGCTTAAATAAGAAACCTTCATGAACTTCATTTACATTAGAGTCAAGGGCGCCGATTTCATTAGCAACTTCAAGCAATTTTGAATGAAATCTTCCTAAATCAGAGACACCTTGCATATATTCTCTTCTATTAAGATTTGATTTAGCAGACTTTAAAAGTTGCTTTACACTAGTTTTATCTCTACCAGGATTGCCATCACCAATAGCCTCGCCGGCAACAATAGATCTAATATTGTCGTCACGAAGGCGTAAGGCGGTCATAACCTTAAGAAATTCTGGATTAAAAAACTTCTCAGCGGAACGTCCGCTGACGTTTCCCCACTCATGTAGTTTATTGAGTAA
>Ga0163155_10006868_pt1 | contig 10875 bp, 12 predicted proteins | sample OliLakLV19SP4G1_FD_148611 | JGI IMG/M metagenome (GOLD analysis project Ga0163155, IMG submission 148611) | Freshwater microbial mat bacterial communities from Lake Vanda, McMurdo Dry Valleys, Antarctica - Oligotrophic Lake LV.19.SP4.G1 | ecosystem: Environmental > Aquatic > Freshwater > Lake >...
GTCTTTGGGAGGGTTGCCGACAGTGGCGCCGGGCCAGAAGGACTGGAAGTCTTCGTCCGCCACGAGCGCCCGCGCCGCGCCGGGCGCTTTGGGGTCGTAGCGGCTGGCGATCTGGCCGACCTTGTTCTTCATCGTGCCGGAGCCGCGCTCACCGCTGCCCCAGCCGCCCGTGTTGAAGCCTTCAAGGTTGCCCATGTAGGCGCCGGTCTTCAGCGGGTCGGTGTTCTCGATGTCCTTGAAGCCAGCGGCAGCGGCGCTCGACGCGGCTGCCGCGCGACCACCGAGGCCCCCCGCGACGGGAGGGGCGCCGGCCGCTGGCGGGACACCCTTCACGCCAGGCACCGGCATACTGCGATTTATCCCGCCCGCCACTGGGTCATAGCCCACACTCCCCGCGCCCGGCACCGGGGCCACTCCGCCCCGCGAGCGAGGGTCGTTCGGGTCGATGATGTTCTGGCCGTTCCGTCCGTTGAAGTCGCCCGCACCCGCCACGGGCGGCGGCATCGGAGGCGCCATCGGAGGCGGCATCGGAGGCGCCATCGGCGGCATTGGCGCTTGGCCCATTTGCCGTTGCATCCGGCGCACGAGACGGTCTTCCGGGTCTTCGTTGGCGCGATCGTCGTTGTACATCGGGACTCCCTAGCGGACGCTCACTTGCACCGAAAACCAGAGCGACGTGTTGGCCGTCGCCGCCGACCAGTTCGCGCCCGCGGTATCGCGGAAAAATGCGACAAAGCTCGTCCCAGGCGTGGCGGTCCAGATCCCACTTTCCCGCACGACGCCGTTATCGATCGTCACGAATGTTCCCGTCGTGTAGGCGTCGACCGTGAGGCCCCAGGGCAACAATATCCGCAGCTGGGCGTCGAGCGTGCCGGCCACGCTGGTCTGATACAGGTACCCATTCAACAAAAGTGTGCGCCCCAGGTCGACGGCGGTCAATCCACGGACTGACGACGCCGGGACTGTCCACGTCATAAGCCCCGAGCCCATGAACGAGACATCCGTCGCTAGGAGCGTCGACCAGGTGAACGTGTGCCGGCCGTCCGGCCGATGGGCCACGTTCCAGCCTGCGGCAATCGAGGACGCGAGTTCTTCGACACGCGTCGCCACGTCGCGCAATGAGAGGAAGGTGCCGAGGCCGAGGCGGATCTTCATGCGCGCTCTTGCAGGAACACAGGGACCGTCACGCGATCCACCCCGTCACGTTCCCGCGTGGTCAAGGTGACGACAGGAATCGTGGTCGAGAGTTCCAGATCAAGGCAATACGCGTCCGCGACCACCAACCCCTCAACCTTGATGCGCTGCGACTGCGCGTCCCCCATGCCCGGCACATCAGCGGTGAGTGTGTCGCTGCTGGTGTTCCCCGTCCCCCCAAAGTTTCGACTCAGGACGAACGATAGCGATAGATTGCGATTGCGCCAGACGAGGGGCTCTTCAGTGCGACAGAAGCTTTCCCCATCAGACAAGACGACCGTGCGCGTGATGATAGAGGAGATGTATTCCACGCCGCCATCGGTTGATTGCGTCATGTCCCGCGTGAAGATCAGGTCATTCGCTGTGGAGGGGGTGCGTCCGCCGAAATACAGCGACCCCAGATAGACCGCCGCCGTCCGCAGCCGACCCGCGTTCTCGTAGTCGTCCAGGCTCCATCCGCCACGCACGACGCCATCGATCGCGGAGGCGAGCGAGGGGTGAAACCAGCGCACCTTCCCATGAATCGCGGACGAGTCTCTATTGTAGAGCCACGCAATGCGACGCGTGGACGGGTCGAACGCGCACGACGCCATGTTGTCGAAACTAGACGTGGACGAGAGCGGCGCGCGATTCCGCACCCAGTCGGCGCCGAGATACTCCAGGCCATGCGAGAGGCTGTAGCGATACGGGCCACTCGCATCCCCGAAGTAGAGCGTCGACCCGTCCATGGTCATCAGCCCGTTGTGCGTGACGCCGAATCCGGCCACGACGCGCACCGAGCGCATAGGCTCATCCGACTGCCCGGTGTCACTCAGGCGCCACACACTTGTCGCCGTGCCCACGTAGATGGAGCCGTCGACCGATGAGATCATCCCGGTAATCGGCGAGCCGTCTTCATTGTCGATGTCTAGCCAATAGCGCAAGTCTCCGGTTTGCGTGATCGATTCATCGTCGCCCTGGTCGGTCGCGCCCGATGGCCGCGTGAACCACACACGCCGAGGGGTGGGGGTGGTTTGGCCCGCGGACGCGGTGGATTCCCACGCGCCGGCCATGAACAGGCGCTCGCCGTTGGTGGCGAGAAACTTACAGGACGGCGGCGGCACAAAGAGGCCCGCCTCTGGCGAGACGGCTCCCGTCGCCCAATAGTTATTCACGAGGTAGGTGTCATCGTAGGTCGTCGCGGACACCGCGAGCGATCCCGAGATGTCGTAGTAGGTGATGCCGTCCGCGCTACCGTAGACCGCCCAGTGCGTCGCGCTATCGATGGTCGTGGGCTTCGTGACCCGCGCCGCAGTACCCGCGCCCGAGGGCGTGAAGGACACCACCGCCGAGAGTTCCGACGAGGCGAGTCGTTGCAGGGACGCGTCCGAGCCCTTGTGGAGACGCATCTGCACTTTGTAGTACCGAAGCGTTGCAGGATAGGCGCCACTCCCGGTATTCGCCACGGTCGCCGCCGCCACGAGGCCGATCCCCACGCGGCGCATCACGCTCTCGCTGTACACGTGCATCCGGTTTACATTGCTGTTGTAGGCGAGGAAAACCTTTTCGTTAAAGGCCACCGCGCACAACGCATCAGGCACAGTCGAGAGGGCCACGGTATCGGAGAACGCAATCGCGGAGCCTCCGCGATGCGCCGTCGGGGTGCCGCTGAGGAAGTCCGACAACTGCCAGAGCGTCTCGGCGCCGTCAATGCGCTCGGTGAAGAGGTAGAACACCTCGAGTGTCGCCCCGAGGGTAATCGCCGTCACCCCGGCGCGCGGAAGAAACAACACGTCTGCCGAGAGTTCGACATTCACGGCTGAGCGGGCGAAGCCCTCGGGGATCGCCATCGGGCTGACCGTCTCCACCGCGCCTCGCGTGGCGCCGAACACGAGGGGCGGCAGTCGCGCACTCACCAGCGCCCTGCGGGGAAGGCGGACCCGAGATTCGACGCGCCACGCACCGACCGCGCGCCTGGGCGCCAGGACGCCCGCGCGTGCAGCCCGTAGACCATCGCCGCTTTCGTCTTCTCCCACTCACGTTCAAACGCGCTATAGCGTTGGTCGTCCAGCTTCAGGCACTCGTCCATACAGGCGCCGTAGACGAGCATCCGGTGAAAGTCTACCGGGATCAGCGGCTCGTCGTTCGCCTGTGACATGTCGGACACTTCACGCGCGTAGTCGAGCGACAACTTGATCGCCGTGTCCGGTGTCGGCCAGAGGTAGACCTGCCAGTAGCGCGGCATCGTCGCGCCGGTGGAGATGCGCGCGAGTTCCGTGCCGGCGCCAGAATTCATGTGTAGCGTCACCGTGCCGACCGCCGCGGCAGCGAGATACACATTCGTCACAGCAATCCACGTGCTGAGTGCGCCAATCTGCACGGCGGTTGTCCCGGTCATGGTCACATTCGCGACCTGCCGGTATCCACCAAAAATGGTGCCTTCGATGCGGACCACCGCGGTATCACTTGCCGAGGTGCTCTTGACCCAGACCTGTGAAATGTCGGCGTCGTTCTCTGAGGGAAGCTGCACCGCGACACGCGCCTGTCCAGACACCACAAAGACTTCTGGGCTCCCGGTGGCCGCGGTGGGGTCTGGCGCCATCGCCCGAAACCAGTCCATCGACCGTTCGACGAGCGTCCGTTCGTTCGCCGCGTCCCACATCCGATGGACGCGGGACACCGCCTGAGGCAGTCCGTAGATGTATTGGTTCGCCACGGTGGCAAACGAGATCACGTCGTCCCGAAGCTGCTGGCAATCGGGAATCGACAGCACTTCCCGATGGCGCTGGTTCAAGAATGCGTGGATACGGGTCTCCGTCGCGGTGTCCGGTGACGTCGCCTTGTTCAAGCGTCGGTAGACATCCGCGGCCATCTCACTCAGCGTCATCCCACCCACCCATGGGCGCGTGCCCAGACTTGCGCTGTGCGCTGGTTGCGCTCGTAGAGCCGCCGATGTGGACGGCTCGCGAGATGCGGTTCGGTGTTCGCACAGCCAAACGGTCCCCCGGTGACGAGCGCCTCCCCCTCATCGCGGAGGCACAGGAAGCGCCGGCAGTTGTAGGGCCGTGACGCGTGAATCGAACACTTCCCGCCCGTAGTCAAGAGCGGGCAGGCCGTCGACCCGTCCAAGGCCACCATCCCGACGAAGCCCTCAGGATGTGGCACCCAGCCCACGGCCACAGTGGTCGCCGCCAGCACCACGTCTGCCTCGTCGTGCGTCATGACGACCGCCCCGGCATGGCGGCAACACTCCCCGCCTTGTGAGCAGGACCAGACCGGTAGCCGTCGCCCCATCGCGTTACGCCACGAGGGATTGCAGCGTCTGCTCGAGTTCGGCCACGCGCGCCGCGAGCGCCATCGGGTCGACCGACTTCGCGCCGCCCTGTAGCTCTGCGAGAATCAGGAGCAACGACGGCAGGCTCATGCGGTCATCGACCGTCTTGCTGGGCACGGTGATGTGCAGTTCACGCGCTGAGCCGTTCTGGCGCACTTCCGCCGTCCACTGTCCATCGCGCGCGGTTCTCGACGACGTGATGACGTTGAACGCGTCGATCTCCGCGGGGGTCAGGTCGTCCTGTCGGCAGCGTGAGCCACAGAAGAATGTCTCGCGTGACAACTGCGGCTTGGGGCGTAGGCGTTCGCCTTCGGGATGCGTGAACGCGCTGCGCTCGTTGTAGTCGGGATTCTCGCGCGGGGCACTACGCTCCGCGAGCAGGGCGAGCGCCTGTTCGCCGGGCGTCTTCGACAATTGCGAGGCTTTGAGGGCGTCGAGTTCCCCTTGAAACTCCGCCCGAAGCTGCGCCTTCATCTCTGCGAGGGGATCGATCTCTTTCGCCATGCGACTCCTTGAAGGACACAGGCGGGGGCGTTCCATGTGGAACACCCCCGCCCGTGTGACTAGATGTTGATGAAGACGGCCTGATTCTTGCCGTCCACACCGGTGACGCACATCGCGCCGACCACCTGCGTTGCCGCCGCGGCGCCGTCGACGACCACGCACCCGGCCGCCGTGCCAGGCACGACCACCGCGAGGCCCACACCGGGCGTGCCGGCCACGAGGACCGGCGCGACGCCGTTGGTCTGAATCCAGCAGTATTCGAGGGCCGCGGCGATCCACACCGCCACCCCCACCACCTTGCCGGTCAAGGTCGTGACGGGGGACTGAATGACGGCGCTGTAGGGGTTCACCTGCAGCGACACACGGGACGAGGAGGTGAGCGCCACCATGAGTGGTTCCGCCAGCGTCACCACCACGACGCCACTCGACGCCGCGGCCGGATGGCTCGAGATCAGGTACGCGTAGCCGTTGCCAGGCGTGGTGTCGATGATCGCGTAGCCCCCGGCGTACTGGTTCTCGGTCGTCGCCGTGGCGCCGAGCGTGACACTCACGGACGTGGCCCGGAGTGCCGCCGCAGACGGTGTGAGCTGCTGATGGTTCGCGACCTGGGCCGGCGCCTGCAGGACGTTGCCGGCGACGAGGGCCACCGCCCCCGCACGCGCGTAGCGGAATTCCCGGCCGTCCGCGGTCACACCGCGAGCGCCGAGGTTGTGTTCACGGGTGATCGTCGAGTCGAATCCCGTGAGGGAGAAGATCATGGGGTCGGACGTGATGTTGGGCATGGTATGAACTCGCCTCCTGGGTTAGGTGATGCCGTGAACCACGCCAAGGCGGCGCGCGTTGTTGGTGCCCATGTTCGCCATCGTGAACAGCTTGTAGACGATGGACAGCTGGTTGCTCGGCTCGACCGGGTCCTTCATCTTCATCCACGCGCCCTTCAGATACGCGATCTTCAGGAACTTGGGGTTGAGGAAGTAGGCCGAGTCGACGGGCAAGGCGTCTTCGTCGTAGAAGAAATCGGCGTTCTTGAACTTGATCGCGCTGTTCTTGAAGCCGACTGCCGCGCCACGCGAACTGGTGCCGTCGTTGCTGTAGCGCTCGAGGCCAATGAGGGTGCCCTCAAAGCCCTCGAAGACCGCCCGCGAGGTCAGCACCGCCGACGGCGCGTGCTCGGTGCCGCCGTTGGTGCACTGGTTGTAGACCGAACGGAACGACGACCGGAGATTGTCGAAGGCCGTGGTGGTCTTCGCGCCGGAGGCCGCCCGCGACCGCCAGAACGCGTAGGTCGCGCGGTTGATCTGGCCCACCGAGCCCGAGGTGGGCGTGGTCGGGATCAGCTTCGAAAGCCCTTCGATATTCTTGCCGCCGTTGCCGGTGCCATCCCCGTAGGCGGCACGGTTCAGATCCGCAATATGCGAATCCTTCGCGTTGTTCAGCTTCTCTTCCACGTAGTCGAACTTGCCCGAGCGCGCCTGGACCCGGAGCTTTTCGAGGTCCGAGAAAACCACCGTGCCCGCGTGGGTCTTCCACTCGTAGCGCGCGCAGTCGAACACGTTGATGCGCGTGGTGTCGAGCGTGTCCATCTCGTCGTAGGACTTGAAGGTCGAGTTTTCGCTGGTTTCGAGCGTGAACTCGATCAGGCGCCCGCCGTCAGCTTCTTCCTTGAAGCCCTTTTCGCCGAGGGCCTGGAACAGCGCGCGCGACGTGAAGATGTTGTCGTTCGGCTCTTTGCCGATGACCTTCTCCCACGCCGAGGCGATGAGCTGACCCTGGTTGATGTCTGCCATCTACATCACTCCTACCGAATCCCGGCTTCCTCGCGCGCTTGCGCGTAGGCTTCGCCGAAGCCGCGAGGCTTCGTCGTGGTGCCTTGAGCCGGGCCGCGACTCGGGTTGGCTGTCCCCGCCGCCGCTTTGGTGTGCATCGCCGCGACCACCGACGACCGTTCAGCGCTGGCAAGCTGCGGAAGGACGACCGTCGACAACAGGTCCGCGTAGGCATCCGCGATGCCGTAGCCGTGCTGTTGCATGAGGTCGGCAATCTGCCGCTTGTTCTCCTGGAAGTAGGGGCGTCCAGACCACTGTGCGAGCGTCTGGTGTGCCCACGTGTCTGCGTTGGCCTTGATTTCGCCACGCATCTGCGCCGCCTGAGACTGCGCGATGAACTTCTGGAGGGGCTGCATCTTCGCCGCGAGCGCCTGCTCGCTGCGTTGATCGCGCCAATCCATCAACTTCTCCGCTTGCTCGGCGCTATAGACGAGCGTGCCGTCGGGCGCTTGGAGGTCGGCCTGGGGCATCGGGGGCGCTTGCGCCTGTCCCTGATGCCCGCGTCCCGCCCCGAGCCATCGCGCCGCCGCCGACCGCAACGCCTGCGCGTGGGCCGGATCAGAGGACGCGAGGGCTTCCGATTCCCGAATCATCGTGCCGATCGGATCACGCTGAAATTCTTGATAGAACTGCGTGATCGCCGGTGCCGCCGTCTCGGGAATCGCCTGCGCCCATGCGAGACGCTCCAGCGATTGCTGGTGCGTCTTGGCGCGCTCGTTCACTTCCTTGAATCGCTGATACGGCACCGCCTGCCCCTCGAGGGGGTCGGCGAGTGTCGTGGTCGTACTCGCATCCGTCTCCGGGGTCGTCGCTAACGCGGACGACTCTGCGGAAGGGTCGCTTGACCCCGCCAGAGTAGACACGTCATCCGGAGGCGACCCGGCAGCGTCAGTGTCCGAGGACATCGACGCCATTACGCCCGTGAAGTCTTCACTCATAGGATCTCGCTAGTAGGTCGAGCCCGCATAGAACCGAATCGTGCAGCGGCATTTGATGAGAATCTGGCTTGAGGTCACGTGCGCCTCGCAGCCGTCACTCTGTGCGCCTTCCCAACACCTCTGGCAGTAGAGCGCTTCCTTCAGGCCATGCCGCTGCAGAAGCTTCTTGTAGTCGCGCAGTAACTGCGCGTCGGCGTGGTCGAAGATCACCGTCTGCACCATCGCCGGAGCCCCATCGGGGCCAAGAATCATGCTCGTCGTCTGTTCCATTAGGTCCATCTCGTCGTGTGCGGGGATTTGTCGCTCCCCGGAAGGCCGACATGCCGCACGGATTCGCGCAGGCCGCGGGCGCGCATGATCGCTTTCCGCTCGGTGTGGCTGTAGACCGTGACCGGCGTCGGGCCGAGGTTCTCGAGCGTGATGCCGCCGCGGATGCTGTCTGAAATGACGTTGTAGGACGGGCGCCCATGAGGACAAAAGGGCCACTCGGCCACCTCCACCGGCTTTCCGCAGGTGTCACACGTATCGCTCACTGCACCGCTCCCGCCATGCCGAGGCCTGGCAATTTGCCGCTCTGGTCCGACTGATGCTTATTCAGGGGTTCGGCTTCGGGTTGCATCCCCCCATGCTCGGTGTTCGCCTGCTGCTGTTCCGCCTGGGCTTGGAGTTGTGCCACTTGCGCCACGAGCACCGCCTGCTGTTGCGCCTGTTGCACCGCCTGCGGGGGGATCTGAATCCCGCCGTGCTGCAGCACCGCCATCACAATCTGAAACTGCGGATTCGCGGGGTTGAGGTCGTCCCCGGTGAAGGCAAACGACGGCGTGACCGGAGGCGGTTGCGGGGGTTGCGGCTGCGCGAGGAACTGTTGCGGGTCGGCGCCAATCCTCCGCGCGATCCGGGTGATGAGATACTGGGGGTTGATCAGCGGGTCTTTGCGGAAGAACTGATACTCGTCTAGGGCGTTTTTCTTGTCGAAGGCCGCGTCCATTTGCAGCGACGAATCCGGCTTGGCGGTGTAGGCGAACCGGCCCTGGATCGTGGTCTTGTCCCACGTCGCCAGCACCTTCGCGCCGTCTGGTCCCACCACTTCGACGTAATCCGGCTCGTCGGCGAACATCTGGATCAGCGCGCCGAGCTTCTGCACGCCATTGACGAACCACCGCGCGACCTGCGTCTGCTCGCGCTTCATGCGCGTCTGTGTGGCGCTCTGCTGGATACTCGCCTCGGTCGCCGTCTGTTTGCTCTGCGACGAGACGCCCTGCTGGTTCGACCCCATCGCCCAGACTTCCTGGATGTCGCGGGCGGTGTAATCGTTGAAACTGAAGTTTTCGCGCGGGAAAGAGGCGCGCCGAATCTCGCCAATCGGCTGATTCGCGCTGTTCCACCCTGGGACGGCGATCGCTTCCTGCGTCTCGCCCGTGACCACCTTGTCGATCGCGGTTTTGTCGACGATGCCGGGGTCGTAGCCGAGCACGGGGTTGGTGCGCTTCCGTTGGCGCACCATCTGTGTGCGGCCTTCGTTCATCTCGTCGACCAGCGGGCGGGACATCGACACATCTGACGGCGGCACCGCCTGGTCGCTCACATACCGGAGCGTGAGGATGTGAATCGGGTTGCCCACCATCCCCCCAGTCAGCCGGCCATTGGTCACGGTCTGATACGGGGAGGGGCGCGAGACGACAGGCGCGTCGATCCCGTCGATCCAGACCACCTGGTAGTAGAGATCGCTGTTCACGACGTCGGGGAGATACCGAGACGCCTGATACCAGATTTCGGTGAACTCCACCTTCTGCCCCACCGCGCTCTCGTGTGGGGTATCCGACTTGAGCCGGAGGTCGTCATCCTTCCCGCGGGGCTTCAGGTCGTCTTTGTCGAGGCCATAGGTCCGCGCGGCGACCGCGAGATCCATCTCGCCACGCCAGCCGAGCCACGGGGCGCGGTCGAAGTCGGCACCATGGAAATCGGCAGGAATGAGCACGCGTTTGACGGGGATGCGGTTCCAGAAATACCGCTCTTTGACGATATTGGGGACCATCGCGGGCATCTGCGCGGGCTGGCCCGTCATCGGGTCCATCGCGCCTTGGGGATCAGGCACCATGGCCGGCTGACCGGTGGCCGGGTCGATCGATTGCGTCTCGCCGTCGATGTCCGCCTCGTAGCCGATCTTCGAGGCCGCGATCCCGGACACGCATAGGACGTCGAACAACACTTCGTCCATCAGGGCGGCGGCGTTCACTTCGTCGTTGGAGAGCTTGCGGTTGAGGACCGCTTGAAACAGCGGGATCGCCGCCTCCACGTTCGGCTGCTTCGCGCTCAGGGTGACTTCAGGCACCTGGAAGAACAGCAACGCCTTCTTCTGCTCGACGTTCGCGTAGTCCTTTGGGACCACGACGGTATCGGCGTCTGGCACCGAGTCGAGCGACTTGCCGAGATAGGCTTGGAGGTTCTGGTCCCACTGCCGGGCAGCTGAGAGACTCTTCCACCAGTCCGCCGACCGTGAGGCTTCTTTCTGCCAGAAGGCGAACGAACCACACCCCTCGACTGGCAAGGGGAAGTCGAGTGGACGTGGGGAGTCGGGCACCTACCGCTAGGGTAGAGGCGCCGCGTCCTCGACGCTATCCACGTTCTTACGAACGCGCACGGTCACGACCACGACCGGCACGCCCAGCGCCCCAAACACCGCAAAGAGGCAGTCGCTCCGCACGTTCCGCCCGCGCAGGGCGTTCCACACCGTCTTGGGACTCACCCCGGCGCGCGCGGCGATCTCGTCTTGCGAGAAATGCGACCGGGCCACCGCCGACCGGAGCTGTTCAGGAATCGTCATACGCGCCTCACGTTGCTGGACCCCAACACCCGCCCACGCCCCGCCGCCCGCATCGCCTCCGCTCGTAACGCCCCCATCGTGCCCGCTTTCGGCCGGTACGTGAGCGTCCGCGCCATCGTCGGACTCGGCCGAGACATCACCCCATACCGAATCGCATCCCCGCCATGGTCATCCCCGGTCGTATCCACATCCTCCGGGTTCACGTCGTCACTCACCAGCGCCGGAAACGACCGCACCAGATACGCACACGACGGATGGAACACCATCCACGGCCGA
>Ga0163155_10006869_pt1 | contig 10875 bp, 8 predicted proteins | sample OliLakLV19SP4G1_FD_148611 | JGI IMG/M metagenome (GOLD analysis project Ga0163155, IMG submission 148611) | Freshwater microbial mat bacterial communities from Lake Vanda, McMurdo Dry Valleys, Antarctica - Oligotrophic Lake LV.19.SP4.G1 | ecosystem: Environmental > Aquatic > Freshwater > Lake >...
CTCTCCGTTGTCACCAACCCCGATTTAACTCAGACAGGTCGATGCGTTTTAAACGATTTAGTTTGCCTACTCAAAATTCTTGACAGGCGCCTTGTACATAAGGCTATTCAGTTATCAGGGTTCAAATCGAGCGGAGACTTTTTTACTGCCGTTTCAGCTGGTTGCTGATTCGACACGTAAATGTCCAGGCCGACACCACAAGTGCGTGTGTCGCGCTCGAAGTACTTAGAATATCACCCTCAATTGAACATTGCTTGGTATTCCACTTTTATTTAGAAACTGATTTGGGTGGAAAGTCGGTTAAGAGCGCTCTTATATGCAAGGTCGGCAAGGGTTGGCCGTTTTGCAATTTTGAAAGGCACAAAGAAATTGCATGCGATTGTGAAGCCGCAAGCGCGGGCCAATTCTATCGGTCAATTCTTCCTATATATAGAACAACGGCTCGCTAACGCACCATCAGATTGACGTGGTCGGAAGGCACGCCCAGAAGCTTTTCATTCTTGTCTGTAGCCCAGACGCGCTCCTGGTAGAGACCACCGACTTTGAACTGACTGCGATCAAAATGAATGCTGTCGTGAAGCTTATGACTGAAAACTCTGCTTTGAATTGCCGGTTCTTGATCTGACGTAGAGTTTTTGAAGGAAAACATTCGCGACGGCTGCGTTGTCTCAATCATCAAACCGCAGGCACCCGGCACATTATCGCAACCAACGTCGACTACGGCAGTGTCAGATTTGTCGTCAGCTGAAATATCCATCAAGCCGCTGCTTGTGACCATATTGCGCTTTGGTGTAGAAATTATTGGCATTAGACCTTCCCCATCGCTAACAGTTACGGAATGTATTTCCGCGCCACGCGGCACGGAAATTCTGACAGACTTGATGCCATCGCCGGCCACCCAGCTGACTTCGCCTCGCAAAGGAATGACAATTCTGTATTTGTCACCAAAGCTATCAATGTTGACGTTCATAGACTTTTCATCGCCAAAGCGATTGAAATACAGCAAAGTCGATATTTGATCAGGGGCAATCTTATTTGAAGAAGTTAGTTCTATAACTATAAAATCAGCTAGCCATGGCGGCGTTTGCTCCAAATTGAGAAAAAGGTATAAGCCGTTTCTATCGTATCTGTATTTTTTCTCGTCGGGCAGCGCATTCCATGCACTGGCTGAAATAGCCCACTGAGCAGGCTGAAACCTGACTCTTGTAAATGCACTTTTGTCGCATTCCCAGCGATAAAACTGTGTAGTAGTTTTTTCACCCACCAGAACGTCTTTAATAATTCCGATCGGCACGATGGTGCCCTCGGAGAGGTCAACGATATTAGATCGCTGCCCCCCTGTTAAACCGCCCATGGCATTGCGACAAAGATAAGCACCGTGGATATTGTCAGGCAAGCCGAAAAATGCCAGCGGTATTTGGTTTGGGGTTGATTGAAAGAGTTGTTTGAAGGAAGCGCGCAAAGCATTAGACATATGCCCGGCTTCTGACCAAGATTGATTATTGAGGCTGAGAATTACTCCCGACAAAATGCAAAATGAAATAGAAAAAGCAATGATTGCAACTCTACTTGCCTGTCTGAATTTCGACCCAGTCAGCTTGGCCATACCTGCGCACCCAACTGTAAGCAGCATACAGAGCGGAGCTGAAGCCAGGTATCCGGTACGACTGCCCTGCAGGTCAAAAGCAATCGACAGAACTTTGTAAACAGGTAAGAACGAAAGCAAAATAAAACAAAATAGGAAGGCAACTGGGCGTAAGTACTGCCTGTTGGAGACGACTCGAAGTAATATCAGCACCGCAGCCAGTACCAGAGATAATATCCAGAGCGCCGTTAACGGTGAATCAGCCAAAATCACTCCGCCGTTGACAGGCACTAGCCACACTTTCAAAGCCGATGCCCATACCTGAAGTTGTTCACTCCATTCATGGAATAGGCCTAGAGAATTGTCGTACCCTCCAATAGCCGAACCAAGAAAAACCTTTTTAAAGAGAAAATAGCCTAAGAGCACAAGCCAAAATGATAAGGTCGGTTTAAAAGTTTGAATGGCTTTTGAGAAAAAATTCTCACTAAAGCGACCTGGCCATTGAGAAAGCTCATAGCTAAGTAATACCACCGGAATTACAATTGCTATCTCTTTGCTCATCAAAGCAAGAATCATAAAAACAATGGCACTGATATAACTGGCTTTGCTTGCGCTATTGCGCCACTGTATATAGAAGCTAATGCAACCGAGAAAAAATGCTACTGCAATTACATCTACTCGCCCTGTGATCCACGAAACAACTTCCGTACTAAGTGGGTAGAGCGCGAACAAAGAGGCTGCAGCCAGTGGCCAGGTCTTGAACGAATCCTCTTTTTCTTGCGAAATAGAAGAGACGATCAAATATATGAAACAGCTAGACATGAGATGGAAGAGCACATTGGTGATGTGAAAACCAAGCGCATTTTCATGCCAGATCAAATAGTCAGTCATCATAAAGACTGAAATTAGCGGGCGATAAAACGTAGTGGTTGGCACATCCAACCAATTTGAATAAAAGTTCTTAAACACCAGCGATGGGTCCAGATAATATGTTCTTTGCAGCCAACCCAAATGGACAAAATCATCGCCAACAAAGAAATTGAAAAGTATTGAATTGTAGGCAATGAATATAAGCGCGGCGAGGACGAGGAAAGAAACCATGCTCTTGAGGGAAAACATTCCTAGACCTATTGCTTTGAGAAATGGACGCGTTCTCGTTCTGTATAGATATTCGAGTTCATGCACCAGATGTACACTTTGTGCTGGAAACATCAGAAAAAAAATAAACAGGCCAACCATACTTAGCTTGTCGTCAGCGACACCTTTTAAGAGGAAGGCAACAGGAAAGAATAGCAAATAATACTCAAGTAATAACATTCGCGGATTTGGCACGGGGGCAACTATCATCATTCTAGTTTCGAGATAGCGGCATCTGAGCCATTCCATGAGAGCGTAGGGTGCCAAAAGCAACCAGGCCACCAAGTTGTGACTGAGAAGTAGCAGAATGGCGAAGCAAATAATTTCAATTGGAAAAAGATACGATTCTCCAAGGCGGCGCAGACCACGGGCACCAATTCTGGCACCTAGAGTGGTGCAGTTGGCTTTCTCATCGTTTTCAACATCAGTGATCTGGTGCCAAATTATACCTCGGCAACCATAAGCAAATGACCAGCCGAGCAGCGCTGCAAGCCAAGCCACAGGTATATCGCAGTGGCAAACTTCAGCAACCGTAAATACGGCAAGCAGATTTGCAATCAAATGTTCAGCGGTAGCTATTGCCACCACCCCCAGTGCGCTTCGCTCCTTCAACCTGAGCGGCGGCAGCGAATAAGCTGTAATCATAAACCAGATGATAATAAAACAAGTCAGCGCTCGTGGAGTGGCCGCAAATTCAGATCCCACAAGCAATATCGCTGCCAGAGAAAATCCTACAACTAGCCTCTGCTGCCAGTTTTTCAAAGCCATCATTGGTGTAACTTTGCCGGCTTTTCGATCTTGATCCTGGTCTAAAAAATCATTAAAAACACTCGAATATACAGCCAGAACAATGCCCGCAGAAAGAATCATAAAACACGGCAATATAAGAAAGACGAAAGGAATGTGATGTAGCGTTCCCAGCACGAATGCAACAGCCAGGGGAAACGGCAGTTTGTAATGCCACCATTCAACTGCTCGTATTAAACGCCAAAAAGCTCTACCGTAGCGACGCAAGTTAAATAATTGGATGCCGACCTCTTCTTTTCGCAAAATCAGTATTCACATTTTACACAAGGTCGGAGGTTGACCATATCAAGGTTTGAACTAAAGGTTAGTTAACGACTTACGAGCTGTAAATGGCTAAACTACTTGAGTTCATCATTATCAAAATTCCGTGCTGGTGATTTTAGCTGTCCGGCAGATGCTCAATAGAAGGTCATTTTCAGAATTTGATTGTGTATCCGCCAGCAGAATATGTCGAACGTGCTATCAGTCTGATTGCTGATTGTGAGCTATTTGACGAAGAATATTACCTGAGGCAGGTTGGTACATCACTAGGTGCGCTTAGTCCGATTCACCATTACGTGGTCTTTGGCTGGCGCGAGAATCTTAATCCCAGCCCATACTTCGATACTAAGTTTTATATACGGCAGTATGGCGATCTTTTGAATGTCAACAGCTGTCCCCTAGTGGATTATCTGGAAGACTGGAGCGTCCATTTTCGCAAACCTTGTAGTCTGTTTGATACCGAATTATACTCCCGCCTTGTTCCTGCAGACGAAATTATAGACCGCGATCCGCTCTCACACTACCTGCTGAATGGCGATTTTCTCATTAGCCCTCACCGTTTGTTTGACCCGTCGTTTTATTTAAGCCTCAATATGGACGTGTCAGCTTCCAATCAATCGCCATGGATACATTACATACTTTATGGCCGATTCGAAGTCAGACAACCACATCCACTATTTTCGGCAAAATACTATGTCGAACAATTGATGAAGATAGATGGCAATACGCAGATTGACTTTTTTTCAGCATTAGCGCATTACGCTGAAAATGGCTGGCAGAGCAATGCTTCACCTCACCCCCTATTCGATACCCATTACTACCGGCGGCTCTTTCCTGGTCTAATAACAAAAGCGATAAACCCGCTTGAGCATTTTTATGATCTGTGCCAACAGAAGAGTGCGTCTCAAAATGAAGCTCTTACTGCCGTATTCCACTCAAGTAACAATAGCGCCGCTATTCACCTGCGCGATTTTTCTTCCACCAGTGCGTGGCGTTTTGCCACTGGCATGCAATTACAGAATCAGCTTCTCAAGCTAGAATCAGTTGGTCGAAAGATCATGATTTTCTTCGGCCATGAAGGCAGTCGAACCGGCGCACCGTTGGTGCTAGTCGAACTGGTTAGGCGCTTTGCCGAAGAGTATAACTGTGTTGTGGTTCTTGCCTCTGGCGGCCCAATTGTTGAAGAATATAAAAAATACGCAATGGTTATGGTCTTTTCCGACGACCTACCGAAAATAGTGCAAATGAACGACTTTGTAGATGCTGCGAAGCCGCTTATTGATGCTGAAAAAGTTGTCGGTGCCTTAATCAATACGGCTACGCTCGCCGGTTTGCACGACAAGTTAAAGGCCAATGGCGTCCGCACTGTAACGCTCGTTCACGAATTCCTAAATAATTTTGCGCAAAGAACTGTTGAGCAACTATACAGCGCCAGTGATGAATTAGTGTTTCCTTCGACATTCCTCAAAGAACTTGCAAATAAGTGCTTGCCCTTTACTGAGTTTGATCTGACCGTGAATGTAAAGCCCCAAGGCCTTTCGAATCCGAAGATGGTCCCAGAAATTTAGACCACTAGCTAAGAGACATCTTTGCTTCTAAAATAGCATCTGCTAGAAAGAGGCAAACTTGAAAAGAAGTAGGAAAAAACACAGCTCTGACTTTAAAGCTAAAGTCGCACTTGAGGCTCTCCGTGGCGAGAAGACGATAGCGGAGCTGGCCAGCCAGTACGAAGTGCACCCGCACCAAATTCATGGCTGGAAAAAGGCACTTTTAGAAAACGCGGCTGCCGTTTTTGATCGGACGCCGGCGAAGACGGCACAATCGGACCAAGACGTTGGTCAACTGTTCGAGCAAATCGGCAAGTTGAAAGTTGAGAACGATTTTTTAGCGAGAAAGCTCGGTCAGTAAGTCGCGAAGACAGAATCGCCATGATCGAGCACGGCCACAAAAAGCTTTCAGTTCGCCGCCAGTGCGAAATATTGGACATAAATCGTTCCAGCCTTTTTTACAAAAAGGCTGATGAAGATGCGCAGGATCTTGAGCTCATGACCCTAATCGATAAGCAGTATCTGAAAACTCCGTTTTTCGGAAGCCGCCGTATGACTGATCATCTGAGAAAAAAAGGTTTTCTCGTAAACAGAAAGAGAGTTCAACGATTGATGCGACGCATGGGCATCGAGGCCATCTACACCAAGCCGAGAACAAGCAAACCATCCAAGGAGAACAAGCTATATCCATACCTTTTGCGCGACCTAACCATCGATAAGCCCGACCAGGTCTGGTGTTCAGACATTACCTACTTGCCCATGCGGAAAGGTTTTCTTTACCTTGTAGCAGTGATGGATTGGCACAGTCGCTACATAGTGTCCTGGCGTCTATCGAATTCCATGGACACTAGCTTCTGCACGGAAGCACTCGAAGATGCGCTAGCTCAGGGCACGCCAGGTATCTTCAACACCGACCAGGGCAGTCAGTACACCAGTTCTGATTTTACAAAAATACTGAAACAAAAGGAAGTAACAATCAGCATGGACGGGAAAGGCCGATATCTCGACAACATCTTTATTGAACGACTTTGGAGAAGTTTGAAATATGAGGAGGTCTATCTAAAAGCTTACGAAGACATAAAAGAGGCAAGGGTGAGCATCGCCGAGTGGATACGCTTTTACAATTTCGAGCGTCCGCACCAATCACTAAACTACAGCACTCCATGGGAGGTCTATCAGGAAATACAAAAAGAAGGACAAAAAGATATTGACCAGGCGGTGTCGTATGTGGTATCAATTGAACAAGACACAACTGACGCAGAGACGATCTTAGTTAACTAATAAATCGGTCCAGAGTTGCGGGTCCACCTCATCCTGCCTTTGGTCAAATTGACAGACTTGCTGCACGTAAATTTTTAAGAGAAGATTTAGCAATCCCGCAAAATAGTTTTGTCGTACTGGGAGCTGGCGCGACTATTTTAAGAAAAGGCTTTGATCTTTTCATTCGAGCTGCTCAAAGCGTTCTCCCGCGCGCTGTTGAAAACCAACCAATTCACTTCATTTGGCTGGGGGCAGGAGTATGCGAACCATATTCATTGCACGAATATTCACTATGGGACATCCAACAGGCCGGCTTAGAAAACAGAGTACATGTCTTGCAAAATGTAGCCAATCACGAAAAATATATGGTCGGTGCTGACGTGTTCTTAATGAGTTCGAGGCAAGATCCATATCCTTGCGTAGTGCAAGAGGCTATGGCAAGTGCACTACCCGTGATTACATTTGCTGGCTCCGGAGGTACCACTGAAATGGTGGCCGGCGGCGGCGGAGTAGTCTGTCCATACGGTGATATAGAAGCGGTTGCTAAAGCCATTTTCGTCTATTCGAAAAATAGCGAAAAATGCCTGACGGACGGTCAAGCAGGGCAGGCGATTGCTAGCCAAATGAGTTTTGCTGAATATTATCAATTTATTAGGCAGCTGTTTGTCAGACCCTCAGCGTGTCTAAACGTCACTGTTGCTGCTACCGAGCTTGCTAAGAAGCTGAACATATAATAGAGTACTTTGTCCAGTTAACAGATTGATTGGACTTCTTATTGTATTTGAGTGGCAGCGCGGTCACCCGGGAGCTATTTCATTGTCTACACAGCTAGTGGGAGCACGACTCTATTGGAGTTTCAATCCGGAGTCTTTCAACGATTCGCAGAGTGTTTCAGCATGGACTTATGCTGTCGATTCTCGACTGAATTTGAGCTTCGCCGTGCCGAATTTAAAAGCTTCGCCTCACAGCATCAAACTAGTTGTGACGCTACTAGTTCCCGGCTTTTTTATCAAAGCAATAAACTTGCAAGACAAGGTTGGAAAAATAATTGCGTCTTTGAGCCCGACTATAGTTACCGCCAGAGAGCCGGTGTCTTCGCCGGTTTCAGGTGCCTCTGTTAATAGCGAAGTGATGTCGGTCAACTTGCAAGAATTTTGCCTGATGTTTGAATTAACGCCAGAATTTGCCCGCCCCCTTTCTCTTGGCGGTAAATTGTCTGTGCAGTGTGAATATTTGCCTGATTTGTCGACTGCTGCGGAAAAGCCAAAGAGAACCAATCGCAAAGCTGAATCTAGTGTGATTTTGTCGTCGAACACTGCCACGCAATTTAGTCGCGCTTTAGTTATGCGACGTATTTCTGAACTGGAACATGAAGCACAGGCCCTTAAAATTGCTGTTAACGATTTTTATGCCTCGAACAGCTGGAACTTTCGCATGCCTATTCGCGGCCGAAGGTCGGCACGGTGACACCGTTCTCGAATAACGCTTCAATTTGTGGTTATCCGCGGTTTCTAGGCGAAGAAGAGCTGCCCCAAAATACGACTTGCGGTGAAATTGATGCGATTGCAAAAGAAGTCAATTTCGGCCACTCTCTCGAAATTCCTACAGCCGTCGGTTCTTGCATGTACATCACAAGGAGCTGCCTCAACGATGTAGGTGAGTTCGATCAGAAAACATTCCCAGGATATGGCGAGGAGAATGATTTTTCCATGCGCGCCATGCTCAAAAGCTGGAAAAATCTCATGGCTGCAGATACTTTTGTTTATCATAAAGGCGCAGTCAGTTTTGCTTCGCAATCTGAAACTCGCAAAGCCATAGCACTGCGAAAGTTGCAGCATCTATATCCAACATATGATGAAATTGTTCATGGTTTTATACGGCTTGATCCAGGCACTGTCTTTCGCAACCGTATTGACTTCAAACGTTTGCGGCGATCAAAGAAACCTGTAATTCTGGCTATCATGCATGATGGTACGGGCGGTACTGAACGCCATGTGCTCGACCTTATGGAAAAACTGGAGAGTGATGCACACTGGTTTCTCCTCAAAGGGCACCATGCAGGAGCGCAGTTGCAATGGCGTGATCCGGGCGAGGGTCTGCGAATTGGCTACGATTGGGCGGGCGACTTTGATGAATTGGTGCGTTTTCTCAAAGAATGTAATCTCACTCGCGTGCACGTTCATCACACGCACCAGTTTGTGAAACAGGTACGAAAGCTTGTTGAGGCTCTTGGTGTTCCATTTGATTTTACAGCTCACGATTATTCGACCATATGCCCTCAGGTAACCCTGACCGATTTTACCGGTGCGTATTGTGGAGAACCTGACGAGGCCGGCTGCAACAAGTGTTTGACCTACTTGCCCATAACTGGAGTGCCGAATATCTCTTCCTGGCGCAAAGATCATCAGTGGTTGCTTCGTCAAGCTGACAGAGTTTTTGCACCAAGTGTCGATGCAGAGACTCGACTGAACAAATATTTCCCCGATGTTCATATTCTATCGACGCCACCCATAGACAAACACCTGGATTCAATTAGCGAAGCTAAAGCAATTGCACTGGCTCCACAAGAAAAGCTAAGAATTGCCGTCATTGGAGCTGTTAGCGAGGCTAAAGGTGCGGATTTGCTTCAACTCGCCGCCATTGATGCGCGAGCGCGCAACTTACCGATTGAATTTCACTTGATCGGTCATGCCTATCGCCCTCTGCTCGGGCGTCCTAAAGCCAATTTGATGGTGTATGGTCAATACAAACAAGAAGATTTGAACGACATGATTAGTCAGGTCAATCCTCATTTAGCATGGTTTCCTGCTGTTTGTCCTGAGACCTATTGCTACGCTCTCAGTTCGTGTATAGAAGTGGGACTGCCCGTGGTGGCACCTGATCTGGGTGCGTTCCCGGAGCGACTAAGAGCTCGGCCCTGGTCTTGGATTGTGCCCTGGGAACAAGAAGTTGGTCAATGGAATGATTTATTCAGTCGCATTGCCGATGAGCACTTCAAAACAGGGTTGCCGCCGGACTGCATAGAATCTACGGAGCACCACATTGAGAAAGAAAAGTTTTCGTATGAATTAGACTATCTCAAGTTAGATCTGGCAAAAAGAAAACGTGACCAGGCGACTGTATGATGATCACTGCTCAGCATTCGGAAAAGATCGCCGATGCTTGCGAGTTTGGACATCACTTCCTGTACGAACGGCAGCTCCCCTCGGGCGAATTCACTTCATACCGCTCCCGACATCCGGAAATGTTGGATGACTGTGTTTTCGACAGCTCTCCCTTTCCGACAGCACTGATATCTTATTCATTGAGCTTTTTCTCGTCGGAGAAAGCAAAGGAAATGCTTCAGAAGAGCTGCCGGTTTCTGCTCAATGAGATGGAAAGCTGCGGAACCTGGCGTTACTGGACAGCTCAGCATGAGCATCATAAACACATACCGCCCGATATCGACGATATAGTCTGTGCCTCTATGGTGCTGCAACAGAACGGTTTCAGCTTCCCTGACAATAAAGAACTGGTACTGGCCAATCGAAACCGGCAGCAATTGTTGCTTACATGGATTGTGCCCAGATTTCAGTTTCCGCTGTGTTTAAACTACTGGCGAGTGGTGCTACCACAATGCCTAAATCCTGTTGTCCTCTATATTTTTTGGAAAATGAATGAATCAGAACCTGACGATATCGACGGCGTGGTCAATGCCAACGCCTTATGCTACCTGGGCGAGAACGAAGCCACACAAAAAATTATTCAATATCTTTGCTCTGTTATCAACGATGGTAAGGAAGACAGCTGCGACAAATGGCATTTGAGTCGTTTCAATTTTTACTATTCGCTCTCTAGATGTGCCTATAAAAAGATCAATGGATTTGAAAATATTAGAGATTTGGTGCTGCAACGAATTGCTGAACGTGCAAACGATGATGGCACTATTGGTAGTCATATTCTCGACACAGCTCTGGCCATCTGTACGATGCTTAATTTGGGCCATAGCTCGCCAGTGCTCGAACGCGCCGTTGAAGCTGTACTTAAAGAACAGGGTAGCGATGGCGCATGGCCCAGAATGCCGCTTTACTATGGCGGGCCGAAGAAATATTTTGGCTGGGGTTCAGAAGAATTAACTACAGGATTTTGCCTTGAAGCGCTCATGCGATATGCAGGCCCCCCTCTGTGCCAACATGAAGTGAGACGGATTTGGTTGAGAGTTTAGTGTAAGCCGACAAGCGATTTAGCCTTTTGTCGCGACAACAACTCGATCCCCCTTGCAACTTGGATGTTTTTCAG
>Ga0163155_10006873_pt1 | contig 10872 bp, 10 predicted proteins | sample OliLakLV19SP4G1_FD_148611 | JGI IMG/M metagenome (GOLD analysis project Ga0163155, IMG submission 148611) | Freshwater microbial mat bacterial communities from Lake Vanda, McMurdo Dry Valleys, Antarctica - Oligotrophic Lake LV.19.SP4.G1 | ecosystem: Environmental > Aquatic > Freshwater > Lake >...
CAATATAACAAAATAACTAAAATAAGAGATCGTAACAACAGGCCGGGGTAAAGCTTCCACAAAAAACTGGTTACCGATCGTGTTGCCGGAAAAGACAACCATCTGTAAAAAATTCCAGCCAAAATGAATAGCGATGGGAATATACAATGAAAATGATTTTGCATAGCCATAGGCCAGTACCAATCCCATCGTTCCGGTTATAAGAAACTCGATCGCCATTAGCATAGGATTGCCCCATAATTCATGCGAAAACCAGTGATAGACCCCAAATGCAGCAGCAGAAATAAGGATAGCTTTCGTAGCACCGATTTTCCTGATGAGAATATATAAGAGCACTCCCCGGAAGATCAGTTCTTCAAACAAAACTGATTTCAATGTAAACCAAACCCCTTCCAATATGAGTGGAGCATTGATGTCAGGGTTTAGTATCCAGCTTTGCTTTGCAATTATTATTTTCAGTAAAAAGCCTGAAGCTGCACAGGCGGCTGTTATCAAAAAGAACAAAAGGAAATCACGCCCCCTTTTCTTTGTTGGTCTAAATCCTAAAATACCCAGGTCCCCTTTTTCATAGAGCAAGATAATCAACGAGGAAATAGCGAGTTGAACAATTATACCGATCATACAGACATAATAATAAAAAATCGATCACAGCGTACCTGGGTGCATTTCAAATCCGAAAGTTATCAGATCTCACTTTACCTGACCCACCCCTTTCGTATAGTAGCTAATACGAAATCTCCTCTGCACCTCCAGGGAGGGGACGAAAAGGCTTATAATTCTAAAAGCTTATAGCAACCTTGAAGTTACATCAGATAGATATCGGATATTGTTTCATGTGACCCACCCCTTTCGAAAAGTAGCTAATACGAAATCTCCTCTGCCCCTCCAGGGAGGGGACGAAAAGGCTTCTTTTTCGAAGAGCTTATAACAGGCTGCGTTGTTACCATCCGTCATTCCTTAAACCGAATCCACGTCTGCTACAATTGTTACACTACGGAAACTTTTATACTGGTGCACGATGGCCACTTGTTCCAGCAGGTCTTTTTTACATTGAACAATTGTCTTCCCATCTCTCGGTAGTTTCAATAGCAATTCCATCAGGTATTGGTTCCGGATACGGCCTATGACGGGTTCAGCCGGGCCAACAATATACTGACCGTATTTTATTTTCAACGCATCAGCGTACGCTTGTGCAGCTCTTTCCACCACTTCTTTAATCTTATGCTTAAAGCTGATATGGATAATGCGGGAAAAGGGAGGATAAAAAAATTCTTTCCGTTTCTTTAGTTCTTCGGCAAACATACTTTTAAAATCATGCTGTTGTACAAATTGCAATACCGGGTGATTGGGCTGTGAAGTTTGTACCATTACCTTTCCTGATTCCTCTTTCCTTCCGGCACGACCACTCACCTGTTCCATCAATTGAAAAGCTCTTTCATTCACCCGGAAATCAGCAAAATGTAATAAACCGTCTGCATCCAGGATACCGACCAGGTCAACCGTATCAAAGTCAAGTCCCTTTACCACCATTTGTGTGCCCACTAAAATATCGATTCGTTGCTGTTCAAATTGCTGTATCAGCACATCGTGGGCATTCTTTCCCCGCACCGTGTCAATATCCATTCTCGCCACTTTGGCATCGGGGAAGGTTTCCTGCAATTGCTCTTCTATTTTTTCCGTACCGAAATTTCGTTGGGTAAATTTATCGCTACCACAGGCGGCGCAACTATGCACCGGCGGATAAGTAGTCCCGCAATAATGACAAACTAATTTATTGCTGAGCTTATGAAAGGTGAGTGATACATCGCAATACTTGCATTGTGGTATCCAGCCGCAGGTACTGCAAACCTGGTAAGGCGAATAACCCCGCCGGTTCTGGAAAAGTATAACCTGCCGGTTCCTTGCAATTACTTCATTTACTGCTTCTATCAATTGCGGCGACAACATGACTTTCGACCGGTCCTTCTGCAAGATCTTTCTTGTATCCACCATTTCGATCGGAGGTAACTGCAGATCACCATAGCGTTGCAGCAATTCTACCAGGCCATATTTACCGGTAGTGGCGTTATAATAACTTTCGACTGAAGGTGTGCCACTGCCGAGTAATGTCTTTGCACCAAAGAGCGAAGCATAATAAATAGCTGCATCTCTCCCATTGTATCGGGGCGCCGGTTCCTGTTGCTTGTATGACGAATCATGTTCTTCATCACAAATGATCAATCCCAGGTTCTGATAAGGAAGAAATACAGAGGACCTGGCGCCCAGTATCACCCGCAATTCTCCGTTCTTTACTTTATTCCATATCTCTACCCGTTCATTCTGCGAGAATTTAGAATGATAGATACCGATATAACCCCCAAAATGTTTTTGCAGGCGTCGGATGATCTGTGAGGTGAGAGCGATTTCCGGTAACATATACAGTACCTGTTTACCCTGTTTGATATAGTCTTCGATCAGTTTGATGTAGATATTCGTCTTCCCGCTTGATGTAACCCCGTGTAATAAGCAAACCGGTTTAGTTTTTAACCGTTCCTTAGCCTGCTCAAAAGCTTTTTGTTGGGCCTCAGTCAATTCAAAATCAATCTGAACATTTTTAGGCAAATATTTGATCCGGTCAATGATCCGTTTTTCTGTCCAGAGTATCTTTTTCTCTACCAATCCTTTTAGCTGCGCATCCGTTGCTCCTGATTTTTTTAACAACAAAGATTTTACCACCTCTCCTTCCGTTTTCATCAGGTGCAGGTAACTTAACAACAGCTCCATTTGTTTCGGCGCTTTTGTCCAGTTGTTCAGCAGGTCAGAAAGTTTGTCCTCATTATCATATTCCGGGTTCAGCAGCACATAAGTCTCTTTTTTGGGAGCATAGGTTTTCTTCAATGCTTCCCAGACAAAACAAACTTTTTTATTAATCATCCGGTTGATTACCGGATATATATGCGGGGAATCGAGCACCTGTTGAACTTCGGTAAGACTAAGTTCTTTTTTGATCAGTAAGGCTTCAGCAATAATATATTCATCATGATCCAGGGTAGAAAAATCGTCGCCGTACTCTTCATTGTATACCAGGATCGTTTCGCTAGACAGTTTGAAATGAGCAGGCAAAGCAGCGGCCATCACTTCCCCTTCGCTGCACATATAATATCCGGCGATCCATTCCCAGAGTTTTAGTTGTTCTTCAAATACCACCGGTTCCACATCCAGCACATGCAGAATATCCTTTGTTTCGAAAGATTCGGGTTTATCCTGGTGAAGTTTTTTTATGATCCCTGCATATTTTTTACTCTTGCCCAGGTTTACTTCCACCCGACAACCCACTTTGGCTGTTTCCTGCAGCGATTCAGGAACAGACCATGTATAATTTTTAGGTAAGGCGGCCGGGATAATTACTTCGGCATACGCCATCATCCTTAAAGAAGAGTCAGATTCTGTTATATTTAAATTGTTTTCCTGCATTGGGGCGTTAAAGATAACGATGAATTAAGGATGCTTTAGTATGACATTACCCGTTCTCCCGTGCTTCATTGTCCTGGAGTTTTTGTGACTGACTGCGGCAGGCAGGTTTCAAAGCAAAAAAAGTTTTGAAACACGAGGCACCGGGATACCAAGTCACCACTATCTGCTGTCTATTATCTAACTCTCCTTGCTGCATCATACTGGATCAGTTTCTTTTCCATGATAGCATACACTTCCTCTTTCAATTTCACTACATCCTTAATCGTATAACCGGCCACAGGGATCTCATCCAGGTAAACGATCCGGTTGCGGCCAGGCGTCATATGAAATATGCTTTCGTAAGGCATACGGCGGTATGCATCCAGGAACAACACCGGTTTGACCGGTGTTTGTGTTTCAATCGCCACCCGGAAAGCGCCATCATAAAACTCTTTTAAAGGTGCTGTAGTCATATTAAATGTTCCTTCCGGGAAAACCAGTACAGAAATGCCTTTGCTGATCAATGATTTTAATACTCTGACACTATTGGCCCTGTTTGATGCGTTGCTGCGGTCCACTGTTACAATGGCATTCCGGTAAATAAACCCGAATACCGGTACTTTGCTTGTCTCCACTTTTCCCAATGGGCGAACGGGCTGGCGATAGGCTTTGGGTATCATGGCGGCATCCAGGTAAGAAATATGATTACTTAAAAAAATGTAGGGCTTGCTTTTATCATGGGGTGATTCATATATTTTTTTATACCAGATAAAAATCAACAAGAACCAAATATCAGCCCAGATCATACAAAGCCGCATGACCATATTGCCCCCCCGTATCTTTCCAAAAAAACTGACGATGATCGCAAAAGGAAAAATCAGTAACATGACAGCGATAAAACTCATGAGCGCATAAACACTGTAGATCCATTTCAACGGCAGCAGCAGGTGCTTCATCAGTTCCGGTTTTTGTATTTATCATCGTCGCCAGGGCAGCTGCAGCTGAAATTGGTTTCCAGGTCTATAACGGTCACCACCGTGGTAGCTTCATTGCATTGTGCATACACAATACGGACCCGCTGTTCGTCTTTTGTTCTGCCTTCCACCGCATAGCGGGGACAACGATTATTATTTAGGTCGCTTTTGTTATAATTGATTTTCCCATCCTGCATGATCTCTTCTACTTCTGCCTCCGAAATCTTTCGGCATTGCATACGGCATTTTGCATGCTTACTGTATTCCAGCAAAGTGGTCCGGCGGTCAAAGCCCCTGTCCCTGTCAGTAGTATTACTGGCCGGGTCCTTTTTGGTAGTAGTTGTTTTTGGCTTAACGGTTGTTTCTTCTTTCCCCTTCACCAATTTTACAACGACCAGTATTACCAGCAGAACTCCGATGAGGATATATGGTGCCCATTTTTTATTCAAAACCAGGAATTTTATACAAATTAAAAGCAAATCCATGATAGTCAGTGATTAAATACAAGCACACGGAAAACACGGATCAGAGGGATAAACACGGATTTGACGCTACTGTGCAGCCTATAGGATTTCCATTTTTACCTATGAATCCGTTGTGATCCATTAAATCCAAGTCGTCCGTGTTCCCATATTTTCTTGCTTATCTTTACGCCGCTATGGCAGAATCCAGAACAGTGGCTTTTCACACCCTCGGTTGCAAGCTCAACTTCTCCGAAACATCTTCACTTTCCCGTCTATTGGAAAACGAAGGTTTCGAGAAAAAAGAGTTTGCTGAACTGGCGGATGTATATGTAATCAATACCTGTTCGGTAACAGAAAATGCAGATAAGGAATGCCGTCACCTGGTACGCCGAATCCAACGAAAAGCACCAGAAAGCCTGGTGGTCATAACCGGTTGTTATGCGCAATTGAAACCAAAAGAAATTTCAGCCATACCGGGTGTGGACCTTGTACTGGGCGCTGCCGAAAAATTCAATATTGCCCAACATATACGGGAATTGGCTAAGGGTGATTCTGCAAAGATCTGCAGTTGTGATATCGAAGATGTTTCGGGGTTTCATGCTTCCTGGTCAGTCAATGACCGGACGAGAACTTTTTTGAAAGTACAGGATGGTTGTGATTATAACTGCTCTTTCTGTACTATTCCAATGGCAAGAGGAAAAAGCAGGAGTGATAGTATTGACAACGTGGTGAAGCGGGCAACTGAATTAGCCATCAATGGGGTGAAAGAAATCGTACTTACCGGTATCAATCTCGGTGATTTCGGAAAAGGTCCCGACGGGGCCAGGGTGACAATGGCGATCAATAGCCGGGAAGAAAATTTCTTTGAACTGGTAAAAGAGCTCGACAAGGTCGAAGCCATTCAGCGGTACCGCATTTCCTCCATCGAACCAAACCTGTTAACCAACGAGATCATTGAATTTGTTGCCAACAGTGATAAGTTCATGCCGCATTTTCATATTCCCCTGCAAAGTGGCAGCAATAAGATACTGGGAGCTATGCGCCGCCGTTATAAAAGAGAATTGTATGCAGAACGGGTGGCCCTGATCAAAACCCTGATGCCGCATTGCGCTATCGGTGTGGATGTGATCGTCGGTTTTCCCGATGAAACAGAAGAGGATTTTAAAGAGACGTTCGATTTCCTGCATTCGCTGGATATTTCCTATCTCCATGTGTTTACTTATTCAGAAAGAGATAATACCCATGCGCTAACCTTAAAGCCCGTTGTTCCTGTGCATACCCGGCACGAACGGAATAAAGCACTCCGCAATCTTTCTTATATGAAGCTGCAATATTTTACACAGCAATTTGCCGGACAAACCCGTAAAGTTTTATTCGAGAAGAACGGGAAGCAGGAAATGATGGAAGGTTACACAGATAATTATATCAAAATAACTTCTCCCTTTAGGAAAGAATGGGCGAACGAGATCGTTGAATGGACCATCTGATGAATATATCTATAAAAACAACAGGGACCCGATAGCAGCTATAAAAAGTATACTACCAATCGTTCCGAAAATAATATTGATATTACGGCCCCGGGTATCATCTTTCAACACATATTTTTCCGGTTGTGCAGGATTATAATACAGTGGAACTTCCTTCCCTTTTTGAAGTAAGCGTGGTTTCCGGGAATTAAAATGTCGGAGCAATACTTCCTTATCCGGAAATGGCTGATACCGTATAATTGATTCATAATACCGGTTCCCTTTTAGTCCTGTTCTTTCAATACAATCCACGACCCTGCCAGTAGCCAGCTTGTTAATTTTAATGATCTTTTTCCGGCGGCGATTGAATATTACGATGATGAGCAGAAGGAGGCAACCCCCGGTAAACAAGATAAAAAAAAGAAGAAGGGCTTCAGAAGAAAATTGCATACTTCAAATCGATGATGACAGAAAAAATTACCTAAAAAAAGAAGATAAGTGGAACGTACTGGGCTCGAACCAGTGACCCCTACTCTGTCAAAGTAATGCTCTGAACCAACTGAGCTAACGTTCCGGGGGCGTAAAATTAGTGGTTTTCCAGCTTCTTTTTCTTCCCGGTGCAACTTTCCTGCTTTAAGTTTGTCATTCATATATACCATGCAAAAATACCTGGCGACCATACATTTCGAGATGAGTGAAGCGTTCATGGACCTGGTTCCTCCTCACCGCACTTATATCAATTTCCTAATTAAGAAAGGCACTATCGACCATTATGCTGTCAGTATGGAAAGCCAGCGTTCCTGGATCACCCTCAATGCTGAAAGCAAAAAAGAGGTGGAAAAAATTCTGAAAAAATCCCCGTTGTTTAAATTCTGGAGATTTGAGATCGATGAATTATTTGTACTGGATGGGCAACATTATCGCCTGCCGGAAGTGAATCCTAATTAAGCTAGTGGGGTTTGGCTGGTGGGAAGTGGAAATACAGCCCGTCGTTCTATTTAAAATTTTCTGCCAGCTATTTTTTAACACCTGCCCACCACATAGGTTTTTGTTTCAGCACTTTTTTGTACACAGGGCATTTTTCTGAATGTGCTCCTGGTAAATACCCAGTGCTCTTTAAAAACTCATTGACGATCTCACCGCCTGTAAAACGGAAAGTTGTTTTGAACAGCATCACCCACTCCTCTTTTGTTTTGGGATGATGTGTATCCAACCAGTTTTTGAAAGATCCTGACTCTTTTTGAATGATTTTGATTGCTTTGGCGTTATGCATAGCCGATTCTATCTTCAGCCGGTTCCGTATGATACCTGTATCCTGCAGTAGTTTTTCCTTTTTCCTGCCGGTATACCGAGCGACCTTGTCAATACTAAAATCATCGAAAGCTTTAAAAAAGTTATCTTTCTTTTTCAGGATGGTTTCCCAGCTCAGGCCAGCCTGATTGATCTCGAGAACCAGTCTTGCAAAAAGCAGGTTATCATCGGCGATTGGAAAGCCGTATTCGGTATCATGGTAGGCCCGGTGAACCGTATCTTTTCCTTTGCCCTGCACATATTCGCAGTAAGTGGTTGCCATACAGTCTAATTTAAATGAAAAATCCCATCTCGTTTTAAACGAGACAGGACTTGTGGGAGTTGACGGGTTCGAACCGCCGACCCTCTGCTTGTAAGGCAGATGCTCTGAACCAGCTGAGCTAAACTCCCAATATTTCAATTTCATTTAGTTCGCCGACCCTCCCGATCTCTATCGGGATAAACTCCCTTTTTCGGGACGGCAAAGATAGGGTTGTGATGCTTCGTAAACAAAAAAAGCAGCCGTTTTTATGAAAGGCAATAGCAGTAAGACTTTGCTGGTACTAAAAAAATTGCAGGAAAACTGAAAAACTGGCATTTTAAGGCATTTTAACCGATTCTTCCACGTTCAGCTAATCAATTTTACTTGCCAATCTGCTTGCAAATTGGTCGATTATTTTTTGGGAACAACTGTATGCTACAACTTAATTTAGAACTAAAACGAGCTTTCGGTAAGCACTAGAATATTTTTTTCTGTTTTCAAGTTTTATTTTTAGTTCGAAAAAGATTTCAGTTAAGTGTTACAGCTATATCGGTTCTATCATCACCAAACATCTCCTCACCGGTTAAACAATGTGTGTTAAAATTAATTGCAGGCAGTAGAAAAGATATTTTATCGAATAATACGTAAACAGTTAATGGATTTATTTTAAACCAGAAACAGGAATATCTTCAAATTTAGTGGCATCTGCTGCTGCAAGCAGATAATCCTTCACTGAATAAATAATTGCTTTACTGGAAGAATATAATTCCCGATTCAAATTAAACAAGGTAGATATCTCAACCTCGTTCAATATTTCTTTTCCGGCATTGCTGGTAGAACTATTCATTCTCTCCTGGAAATCGACATTAATTCCGGATAATATTTTTTCAAGTTTTTCAAAAAATAAAGATTTATTATCAGAAAAAAATACTTCCTTCAAATCTTTATAAAAATCACCTAGTTTTGAGCGAAATAATTTGTAGATTTCATACTTGAGCTCATTAGCAGAATTGCTAAATTCTATTCTGTCATGATTTATATCTTTCATTCCTTTAGCAGCATACATTGCACTTCTAACGGCTGCCATCAATTGATTTAAGCGAATACTGTTTTCCTTATTCATTTCCTGTTCACCCATTTTTGAATAGAAGGATAAAATTTCTCCTTCGGCTTGTTTTATCAGATTATACTTTTGGTTATACTCCAGGGTACCGGGAAAAAGATTCTTTTTTTTAGTATATTTTTTAAATTCATTTTCACTATTGTCCTCAACTTTTATCTGGAACACTTCCATATTCAATTGAATTACCCGAAAAATAAACAAACCAACTTCTTTCTCCATCATTTCTATTGCCGTAGCAGAAATTTGAGGGCTAGTATTGGGAAGAAAAAAGGTAGCTGTTTTTTCATCATCGGTAAAACGCTTTTCAAGAAAATCAGCTAAGTAATTTAGGAGATAATAAAATAAAATAGCTCCCGCAAGGTTAATCAGGGTTTGGAATGCAACAAGAATGATAATGGGGTCATGTATTCCTACGAAATCTCTTAAAAATTTTACAATAGGCACTAATAAAACAAAACCGAATAAAGAGCTGACTAAATTAAAAATGATATTGCCAACTGCTACCCTTTTTTTAGCTGCAATACCTCCAATTGAACCTATTAATATTTTTATGGTTGTACCCAGTTCGGCTCCCAGCACAACAGCCACCGCGGTTTCGATAGGGATAATTTTTGCATAAAGTGCACTCAGTACAATAACAACTGTTGCTGCACTTGTTTGTATAAGGGCAGTAATTACAAAGCCTATTAATACAAAAACAAGGAGATTATAATGCAGGTAAGGAGTAAAATCGAATTGCTTTATGGAGGACTCCATGCTCTCTTTCATAAAATCCAGACCTAAAAATAAAAGCCCGAACCCCATACAAAATTTAGAAATCTGGTAAAGTCTTTTTTTATTTTTAAAGACAATTAATCCTATTCCTGCAATGCCGATAATTGGTAAGGTAAATTTTCCAATGTCCACTTTAAATCCTAACAAGGCTACCAGCCAACTATTAAATGTTCCACCGATATTTGCTCCCAGTGCAACCCCAAGTGCATTGCGCATGGATAGCATTCCTGCTCCTACAAAAGACAATACCATCAGGTTAACTATTGAACTGCTTTGTAAAATACCGGTAACAATAGTTCCGCTAAAAATTGCACTGAACTTCTTCTTAGTATGTTTTTTAAGGAATAACTTAAACCCTCTGCCATCAAGTTGTTTCATGGCATCTTCCAAATGAAACATTCCGTATAGAAACATTCCAAGTCCTGCCAACAATTGCCAAAAATCTGATATAGTCACTTTTTTTATTTAAGATTTTGATAAGCCCACACAAATTTAAGACTTGCGCTCTCGGAGCTTTCATTTTTCTGATAGTCAAAAACTTTAGCTTTTCTAATAGCTCAGTCAGAAAATTGAATTTCAATTTGTTTTGTTTTAACTCGTCCTTTATGATTTCCGGGTAATTGTCCCTTCATTTCTAAATTTTAAGTGCGGTTGCCAGCCTTTTTAGCTTCGCTCATCTTCTGTTTCTTCAAATGACATAAGAATACCTGTCTCATTATAATCGGTAGCACCCTTAATTAGAAAATCAATCCCAAAAAAGGTTTTCGCGGAACCTGCATTTCCGGAAACTGACGTAGTTCCATTTTTTGGAAGTCCCCCTTCTGTAATTTCGTCAAAACCTATGATGCCGGTGGGACATTTTAGTAATTTATTCCGCTTAGTGGAAAATTTTACTTTCGTAGCTTTTGTCATTTGATAGTCTATGTGAATTTATTTAGATAGAGTTTCCGTAGAAAATAGTGGCAAAACATGCTCAAATAACTATAAATTTTAACTATAAATAATTATATTTTTATTCAGAAATATTCTAAAACCGATATTATTTTACAAGGCTAAAGCAACCAGTTATGCAATATTTAGCAATATC
>Ga0163155_10006881_pt1 | contig 10865 bp, 10 predicted proteins | sample OliLakLV19SP4G1_FD_148611 | JGI IMG/M metagenome (GOLD analysis project Ga0163155, IMG submission 148611) | Freshwater microbial mat bacterial communities from Lake Vanda, McMurdo Dry Valleys, Antarctica - Oligotrophic Lake LV.19.SP4.G1 | ecosystem: Environmental > Aquatic > Freshwater > Lake >...
TCCGCCGGAAAATCCGGGAAGCCCTGGCCGATGTTCAGCGCGCCGCACTGATTCGCGCGCCGCGAAATGACCGTGAAGATGGTCGTACGTGCGTCAGGAAGTTTGCTGCGAAGGTTCATGCTTGCATGTGCATCAATTTCGCCCTTCGACCGCAGCCAGGGCCGCGCCAATCAAGCCCGCCTGGCCGCAAAAATGCGCTCGCCGGAGCTCCGCGCGGGTGTGCAGCGCGCCGCGATACAGTTCGAAGTGCTCGGCGACCGCGCCGCCGAGAATAACCAGATCGGGCCATAGCAGGCGCTCCATTTCAGCGATGTAGCGGTTGAGCCGGGCAGCCCATGACGGCCAGTCGAGCTGCTCCACCGTGCGCGTGCGCGCCGCGGCGTAGCGCTCGCCCTCGACGACGACTCCCGGCAGCTGCAGATGCCCGAGCTCGGTATTGGGCAGCAGCGTGCCATCGATGAACAGCGCCGTTCCAATGCCGGTGCCAAGAGTCAGCATCAGCACGCAGCCCTGACTGCCGCGGCCCGCACCGAGCCGCATCTCCGCAAGGCCGGCGGCATCGGCGTCGTTGAGGACGGCAGCTTCGCCGCCCAGCAATTTGCGCGCCGCAGATCGAGCATCGAAGCCGAGCCAGCTGCGGTCAATATTGCTCGCGGTGCGGGTCACGCCGTGCTGCACCACAGCCGGCAGCGCGATGCCGCAAGCTGGCGCGGCGCCGAGTGAGCCGGCGAGTTGTCCAATGGCCGCCAAGACATTGTCGGGCGTTGACGGCTGCGGCAGATCGCAGCGTACTTCCGGTTGTTGTAGGGAGCCGGTGTCGGTATCGACCAATCCCGCCTTGATCGACGAGCCGCCGACGTCTATGCCGATCGCCCTCTGCATCGCCATCGCCTTGGCCGTGGCCACGCGACGCTACTCGCCTGCGCGGGCGAGCTGTTCTTCGCGGACGCGGCGGGCTTCCTGCCGCTTGAGGTACACAGCCGACAGCACGACCCCGGTGGCAACGATCAGCACCATGATGGTCGCCAGCGCATTGATATCAGGGCTTACCCCGAGCCGCACTTTCGAGAAAATCACCATCGGCAACGTGGATGATCCGGGGCCGGCGACGAACTGCGAAATCACGACGTCGTCCCACGACAGCGTGAACGCCAGCAGCCAGCCCGAGATCACCGCCGGCAAGATCAGCGGCAGGGTAATCCGGAAGAATACCTTGGCGGGCTTGGCGCCGAGATCGAGCGCGGCCTCCTCGAGTGAGTCGTCGAAGCCCGCAAGCCGCGACTGCACGACGACCGTGACATAAGCCATGGCAAAGGTGATGTGCGCGATCGTGATCGTCAGCATGCCGCGACCCTGCGGCCAGCCGATCAGCTGCTCCATCGCAACGAACAGCAGCAGCAGCGACAGACCGGTGATGACTTCGGGCATGACGAGCGGCGCGGTGGTCATCGCCGAGAGCACCGCGCGGCCGCGAAACGGCCCGAAACGGGCGAGCACCAGGCCCGCGACCGTGCCCAGGATCACCGCTCCGGTCGCCGTCATCGCGGCGATCTGGATCGACAGCCAGGCGGCGCGCAGAATCTGATCGTTCTGGAACAGCTCGCCGTACCACTTCAGCGTCGGCGAATTCGCGCTATCCCAGACCGTGACCAGCCGCGAGTTGTTGAATGAGAAGAAGATCATCGACAGGATCGGCACGTAAAGAAACGCGAAGCCTGCCGCCAGCGCCGAGTACCGAAACCAGCCGCGAGAAGTCACTTCTGCCCCGCCAGTTCGCGATTCTGGAAGCGCTGGAACAGCACGATCGGCAGCACGAGCAACAGCAGGATCGCGATCGCAACGCTGCTCGCGACCGGCCAGTCACGGTTCGAGAAGAACTCATCCGACAGCACGCGTCCGATCATCAGCTGATCGGAGCTGCCGAGCAGCGAGGGAATCACGTACTCACCCACCGCAGGAATGAACACGAGCAGGGAGCCGGCGACGATTCCGGGGATCGACAGCGGCAGGGTAATCGTCAGGAAGGCCTTGATGGGCTTTGCGCCGAGATCAGCCGCGGCTCAGCGCCGAGCAGCGTCAGATCGTGTTTCTCGAGATTCGCATACAGCGGCAAGATCATGAACGGCAGATACGAATAGACGATACCGATGTAAACGGCGAAATCCGTGTACAGCAAGGTAAGCGGCTCGTTGATCAGGCCGACGCCCATCAGCGCCTGGTTGATCAGGCCATCGGTCTTCAGCAAGCCGACCCAGGCGTAGACGCGCAGCAGGAACGAGGTCCAGAACGGCAGGATGATCAGCATCAACCAGACACTGCGCATCGTCGGCGACGAACGCGCGATCGCGTAGGCCATCGGGTAGCCGATCAACAGGCAAAAGAGCGTGGAGATTGCCGCTACCTTCACGGAGTAGCTGAAGGTCCTGACGTACAGGTCATCTGTCAGCAGGAACAGGTAGTTATCCAGGTTGAACGTGGCGACGAGGCGTTTGGTCTCCGCAGCCCATTCGAACAGTGGCGCATACGGCGGCATGGCCAGCTGCACTTCCGAGAAGGAGATCTTCAGGACGATCAGGAAGGGCGCGACAAAGAACAGCAGCAGCCATACAAACGGGATGCCGATAACCAGCCGCTGTCCGAGCCAATGTTCGCGGATGTAATTCGACCAGCGTGGCGGTCCATAGCGCAACAACAGCACGTACAGGGGATTCAGTCGCCCGGCGGTCAGGGAGTTTGCCATCAGAACTATTGCGCGAGCACGACCGGACTCGAGGCGTGCCACGAGAGGTAGACGGTTTCGTCCCAGCTGATCCGGTCCTCCGCGTGGCGTTCGGTGTTCGGCAAGGTGACGCGAATCATGCTGCCGCTGTCCGCTTTGACCAGAAACACCGATTTGTCGCCCATGTAGGCGATTTCCTTGACTGTGCCGCGACAGAAATTCTCGCTGACGCTCGGCATCTCACGTTCAATGTCGATCTTCTCGGGTCGGATCGCGACCCAGACCTTGGCTGTCGGCGCGGAGCTGATGCCGTGGTTGACGTAGACGACGCCGGAGATGTCGGGGCAATCGACACGGACATGATCGGGTTCGTCCTCGATCAGCTTGCCCTCGAACATGTTCACCGAACCGATGAAGTCCGCGACGAATTTGCTCGACGGGTACTCGTAGATATCCGAAGGCGTGCCGATCTGGACGATCTCACCGCGATCCATGACGCCGATTCGTGAGGCCAGCGTCATCGCTTCTTCCTGGTCATGCGTGACCACGATGAACGTGACGCCGAGTCGCTCCTGCAGGTTGATCAGCTCGAACTGGGTTCGCTCGCGCAGCTTCTTGTCGAGTGCGCCAAGCGGTTCGTCGAGCAGCAGCAGCTTGGGGCGCTTGATCAGCGCGCGGGCCAGTGCCACACGCTGTCGCTGGCCGCCCGACAACTGATGCGGTTTGCGCTTCAGGAAATCGCCAAGCTGAACGATGTCGAGCATCTCGCCGACCCGCTGCCGGACCTCGGTGCCCGAGAGGCGCTCCTGCTCGAGGCCGAAGGCAACGTTCTGCTCGACCGACATATGCGGAAACAGCGCGTACGACTGGAACATCATGTTCACTGGACGCGCATAGGGCGGCGTATCGGCCATGTCCTGACCATCGATCAGGATCCGGCCCTGCGTCGGCCGTTCGAAGCCGGCGAGCATCCGCAGCAGCGTCGTCTTGCCGCAGCCAGAGCCGCCGAGGAGGCAGAAAATCTCGCCTTTCATGATCGACAGCGAGACGTTGTCGACCGCGACGAAATCGCCGAACTTCTTGGTCACGCCCTCGATGCGGACGTACTCGCGCGCCGGGTCAGCTGCCTGACCCGGCCGCGTTGCGACGCCCGGCTGGTCGGACAAGCCTATTTGCCCGTCTTGAAGCGCGTCCAGCTACGGGTCAGCAGCCGCGTGAATTGAGAGGATTCGGCCAGATCCGGGACCAGCTTCAGCTTGACCTCAGCGCTCGGGTAGATACCCGGATCGTTCTTGACGGCGTCATCGACCATCGGTAACGAGGCCGCATTCGGGTTCGCATAGTTCACGTAGTTGGAGTTCTTCGCCGCGACTTCAGGTCGCAGCAGGTAGTCAATGAAAAGATGCGCATTCTTGACGTGCTTGGCATCGTTCGGGATCGCCAGCATGTCGAAGAACACCACCGCGCCTTCCTTCGGGATCCGGTACTTGATCGTGACGCCGTTGTTGGCCTCGGCAGCGCGATCCCGCGACTGCAACACGTCACCGGACCAGCCAAGCGCCAGGCAGACCTCGCCGTTCGCCAGATCTTCGATGTACTTCGAGGAATTGATGTACTTGACGTACGGGCGCATCGCCAGCAGCACTTTCTCTGCCGCAGCCAGATCGGCCGGATCCTCGCTGTTGGCGTCCTTGCCCAGATAGATCAGCACGGTGCCGAGGACTTCCGACGGCGCATCGAGCAGCGTCACGCCGCAGTCGGCGAACTTCGAGACCACGGCCGGATCGTAGAACATCGCAAAGCTGTCGACCGGGGCATCCGCCATCCGCTCGAGGATCTTGGCCTCGTTGTAGCCGACCCCCGAAGTGCCCCACAGATAGTTGACCGAATGCTCATTGCCCGGGTCATGCAGCGCCACCCGCTGCGTGATGTCCGCGTCGAGGTTCGCAAGGTTGCTGAGTCGCGTCTTGTCGAGCTTCTGGAAAACTCCGGCCTTGATCTGCCGCTCGAGGAAGGAAGCCGAGGGCACCACGATGTCATAGCCGGTGTTGCCGGCGAGCAGCTTGGTTTCCAGCACCTCGTTAGAGTCAAAAACGTCGTAGTTGACCTTGATGCCGGTTTCCTTGGTGAAACCCGCGATGACCGAGTCGTCGATGTAGTCCGACCAGTTGTAGACGTTCAGCAGCAGCTCGTCGTCGGTATCGAAGGTCTGGGCGGACGCGGCCGCGCCGGTCTCCGGCGCCGGTTGTTCGGCGGGCGGCTTGCCGCCGCAGGCCACGAGCAGCGCAGCGAGCAGCAGCGCGGCGGAAGCAGAACGGAGCGGATTCAGCATGGTCATCTCCCTGAAAGACGATTCGGCGGGCAGGCCCCCACTTTATAGCGCAGCGGAACCGGCCTGAGAAGGCGCTCGGTCAGATCATTCCCTCTGCTGCCAGCGAACGGTGCAATTCATCGAGCGTGCGCACCACTTTAGTGATCAGCTCGTCGATCTGCTCGCGAGTAATGACCAGCGGCGGCGCAGCGATCATTGTGTCGCCGACCGCACGCATGACCAGGCCGTTGCGCATCGACAGCTCGCGGCAGCGCAGGCCCACATCACCGCGCCCGCCGAAGAACTTTCGTGAAGGTTTGCGCGGCACCAGTTCCAGGGCGCCGAACAACCCGAGCGAACGCGCTTCGCCGACCAGCGGGTGTGCGCCGAGCTTCTGCCACTGCCGCACCCAGTACGGCGACAGATCCGATGCGACCCGCTCGACAACCCGCTCGTCACGCATCGCGCGCAGATTCGCCAGCGCGACCGCACAGCAGGTCGGATGCCCGGAGTAGGTAAAGCCGTGAAAGAACTCACCGCCCTCGTCCACCAGCACTGCGGCCACCCGGTCGCTGACCATCAGCGCGCCGAGCGGCAGATAACCGGAGGTAATTCCCTTCGCGAGCGTCAGAAAGTCTGGTCGCGTCTGGTAGTAATCGCATCCGAACCAGCGTCCCGTGCGCCCGAAGCCGCAGATCACTTCGTCGGACGCAAACAGGATGCCGTAGCGATCGATGATCTTCTGCACCGCAGGCCAGTAGCTCGGCGGCGGGATAATCACCCCGCCGGCACCCTGGATCGGTTCGGCAATGAAGGCGGCAACGTTCTCCGGGCCCAGTTCGAGGATACGTTCTTCGATGGCCTCGGCCGCCTGCAGACCGAACGCCTCAGGGTCGAGATCGCCGCCGCACTCGAACCAGTACGGCTGCTGCACGTGCACGATTCCCGGAATCGGCAACCCGCCCTGCGCGTGCATGGGCTTCATGCCACCGAGCGAGGCGGCCGCGATGGTGCTGCCGTGATAGGCATTCCAGCGGCTGATGATGATCTGCCGCTTCGGTTGGCCGCGCAGCTGCCAGTAGCGGCGCACCATCCGCAGCATCGTGTCGTTGGATTCGCTGCCCGATCCGGTGAAGAACACGCGGTTGAACTGCGGCGGCGTAAGCTCTACCAGCAGTTTGGCAAGCTCGATCGCCGGCACGTTCGAGGTCTGGAAGAAGCTGTTGTAGTAGGGCAGTTGCTTCATCTGCTCGGTCGCAGCCGCTACCAGGTCCTGGCGGCCGTAGCCAAGCGCCACGCACCACAAGCCCGACATACCGTCGAGCAGCTGGTTGCCCTCGGAGTCGTACAGGTAGATGCCTTGCGCGCGCGTAATGACGCGCGCACCCTTCTTTGCGAGCGCCTTGTGATCCGTGAACGGATGCAGGTAATGCTCGGCATCGAGTGCCTGCAGCGCCGCGGTGGTGGGCAAGTCAGACATTCAGCAGCAGATGCTCACGTTCCCAGGAACTGATGACCCTGAGGAACACCTCGTACTCCGCTTCCTTGACGATCGTGTACGCGGCGACGAAGGCCGGGCTGAGCATATCGATCAGTGGCTGGCACTCGCGCAGGCGTCGCACGGCCTCGTCGAGGTTGCGCGGCAGGCCGAACGGCAGGTCATGCGCGCTGCCGGTGATCGGATCCGTAGGTTTCAGGTTTTCGATCATGCCCAGGTAACCGCACACCAGCGACGCGCCAATGGCCAGATACGGATTGGCGTCCGCGCCTGACAACCGATTCTCGACGCGGCGTGACTCCGGGGACGACAACGGCACCCGCAGCCCGGCCGTGCGATTGTCGTAGCCCCATTGAACGTTGATCGGCGCGACCTGAAAGCGCGTGATCCGGCGGTAGGAATTGACGTTCGGTGCCAGCAGAGCCATCGCAGCCGGCAGGTATTTCCGCCATCGCAGCCGGCAGGTATTTCTGCAGGCCCGCGATGTGCGAATAGAACAGCTGTGAGGGCGTGCCGTCGGAATTCGAGAACACGTTCCGACCGCTCGCGGTTTCGATGATGCTCTGGTGAATGTGCATCGAGCTGCCGGGTTCCTTGGCGTGGGGTTTGGCCATGAACGTCGCGTACATCTTGTGACGCAGCGCCGCCTCCCGCGCGGTGCGCTTGAACATGAAGGCCTGGTCGGCGAGCTCCAGCGCGTTGCCGTGCAGCAGGTTGATCTCCATCTGCGCCGGGCCGTCTTCATGAATCAGCGTGTCGATCTCGATGTCCTGGTCTTCGCAGAACTGATAGACATCGTCGAACAGCGGATCGAACTCATTGACGGCGGCGATGCTGTAGGACTGACGGCCCGGCTCCGCACGCCCTGAGCGCCCGACCGGCGGCTTGAGCTGGTAGTCGGCGTCAATGTTCGGTTCCACCAGATAGAACTCGAGCTCCGGCGCCACCACGGGCGTCCAGCCCTGCTTCGCATAAAGATCCATCACCCTTCGCAGCAGACCGCGCGGCGCCATCATCACGTCGCGACCGTCGGAGTAGAAGCAGTCATGAATGACCTGCGCGGTGGGTTCGCCGGCCCAGGGAACGCGCCGAACGGTATTGGCATCGGGTTTCAGCACGATGTCGATCTCGGCCGGACTCATGGCGGCGTCGGTGTTTTCCGGATAGTCGCCGGTCACGGTCTGCAGAAAGATGCTCTCCGGCAGCCGCATGCCCTGGTCTTCCGCAAACTTCGCGGCCGGCATGACCTTGCCGCGCGCGATGCCGGCCATGTCGGGAATGATCGCCTCGACTTCCTGGATGTTGTGGTCGCGAAAGAACTGTTTGATGTCACGAGGCATGATCGGATTCCTGGGTAAACGAGGGTCGCCTTGCTGCGCGCTGCCGTGCGGCCGCGCCAAAGGCTGCAAACAAAGCATGAAAAAACGGGTTGGCCAGTACGCGCCACTCAGGATGCCATTGAACCGCCAGCGCGAAGGCCGGCGCATCGGCCACGCGAAATGCCTCCACCAGGCCGTCCGGCGCATGCGCTTCGGCAATCAGTCCAGGCGCAAGCTCGCGCACGCCCTGGGCATGCAGCGAGTTGACCTGAACCTGCTGCGCGCCACCTGCCATAAAACGCAGCATGCCGCCCGGCTCCAGGTGCAGCGCATGCACGAGCGCATACTGCGCGTCGAGCGGCTGATGTTTGTCTTCGCGATGATCGAGCATGCCAGGCTGTTCGTGCGCGGCCTGCCAAAGCGTGCCACCCAGGGCGACGTTCATCTCCTGGAAGCCGCGACAGATGCCGAGTACCGGCACGCCGGCCGCGATTGCCCGCGGGATCAGCGGCAGGGTCGTCCCGTCACGCTCCAGGTCATGCAGCGTGCCCGGCGCGCTGGGCTCGCCACGGTAGCGCTCGGGCGCGACATTCGACGGACTGCCGGTAAACAGCAAGCCGTCCACACTTGCAAGAATCTCGTCGATCGGCAGCGGCTCGGGCAGCACCGGGATCAATAGCGGCAGCGCGTCCGCCCCGCGCACGATGGCGTGGATATACTTCTCGCCCACCGCATGGAATGGGTGAGGGCCGAGCAAGCGACGGTCGGCCGGGATGCCAATGACCGGGCGGCGAGGCGGCGGCGTCGCGACTGATTTCATGGGATGGTTCGGTTGCTGGGCCGGCGGTCTCGCGAGAGCAACCGGACGGCTTTCATTACACCATATCCGGGGCCGGTTTTCCGGGCCTTGCGGCAGTGCAATATGTGGCATCCGGGAGAGCCAGTGAGCGAAGTTTCCGAACGCATGGCAGCTGCACGACGCGCTGAACTGGCAGCCTTTCTGAGCGGTCACCCAGAGGTGCGGTACTTCGACGTCTTCCTCAACGACCTGAACACCGTTGAGCGCGGCAAACGCATCGATCGGGCCGGTATCGAACGGGTCTATGCGTCGGGCATGCCGCTGCCCGGCTCGATGTTCGCCCTCGACATACTGGGAGGCACGGTCCAGGAGACCCAGCTGGGTTTCGACGACGGCGATGCAGACCGACCCTGCTACCCGATCCCGGGGACGCTCGTCACGGTCCCCTGGCAGGCGCCAGAGGTTGCCCAGCTGCAGGTATCGATGCTCGAGACCGACGGACGGGGTTTTTACGGCGACCCACGCCACGTGCTCGCGCGGACGCTCGAGCGGCTGCAGCGCCTGAACCTGACGCCAGTCGTCGCGGTCGAGTACGAGTTCTATCTCGTCGATCTGCAACGAACCTCGGACGGCCAGCCGCAACCGCCGCGCTCACCGCTCACGGGTCGGCGCGAGTTCCGTACCCAGATCAACTCGATGACCGACCTCAACGACTACTCGCAGCTCCTGCGCGACATCGACACGGCCTGCAGAGTGCAGCAGATACCGACCACGTCAGCGCTGGCGGAGTACGGCCCGGGTCAGTACGAGGTCAACCTGGCGCACCAGCCGGATGCGCTGCTTGCCTGCGACCAGGCGATGCGTTTCAAGCGCGTCGTGCGCAGTGTGGCCCGCGCCCACGGCAGCGAAGCGACCTTCCTGGCCAAACCCTATCGCGATATGGCAGGTTCTGGTCTGCATCTGCATGTCAGCCTGCTCGATGCGGCGGGTCGCAACATTTTCAGTGACGGCCACGTACCAAGCGATTGTGCCGACCTGCGGCACGCCATCGCCGGACTGCTCGCAACCCTCGGCGATGGCATGGCGATCTGCGCTCCGGGACCCAACTCCTACCGGCGGTTCCGGCCCGAGGCCTACGTGCCACTGACGCCGAGCTGGTCGATCAACAATCGCGGCTCGGCGATCCGCATTCCGGCGAGCGACGCCGCCAATCGACGCATCGAGCACCGGCTCGCCGGCGCGGATGCGAATCCGTATCTGGTGCTGGCCTGGGTGCTGGCGGGCATCCACTCCGGTCTGTCGCAAGGCGTCGAACCGCCACCGGTGACCGACGGCAACGCCTATCGACAAGCCGGCGAACCGCTACCGACCCACTGGGCTACCGCCATCGAGCGATTTGCGGCCAGTGACGTTGCGACGGAGTTTCTAGGCAAGCCGTTTGCGCAGCTCTACGCGACCGTCAAGCGCGCGGAACTCGAAGACTTCGACAGTCACGTCACGCCGCTCGAGATCGCCCGCTACCTCGGACCGATCTGATGTACGTCGCGTCCTACTACGTCGCGTCCTACTACAGCGAGTCGGTCGTGCTGCCGAACGCCGCGCCGGCCCTGACGGGCGCCTTGGACGCCGATGTCTGCGTGATCGGCGGCGGCATTGCCGGCTGTTCGACGGCACTGCATCTGGCAGAAGCCGGCCTGCAGGTCGTGCTGCTCGAAGCGAAGCGCATCGGCTGGGGGGCGTCAGGGCGCAGTGGCGCGCAGGCGATCTGCGGTGTTGCCGCCGGCGAGGCGAAGATCGAGGCCCTGCTCGGCGCGGCGGATGCCCGCAAGGTCTGGGATGTGACCGTCGAGGGCCTCGATCTGATCCAGACGCTGATCGCACGGCACGGCATCGACTGCGACTGGGTTGCAGGACAAATGCATGTGGCGATCAAGCCGCGACAGGAAGCCGAACTGCGCGCCTGGGTTGACGCGCTGAACAATCGTTACGATTACCCGAGCGTCAGCTTCGTCGAGCAACCGCAGCTGCGCGAACTCGTCGCCAGCCATCGCTATCGGGGCGGCACGTTCGATTCCCGCAGCGGACATCTGCATCCGCTCAAGTACACGCTCGGTCTGGCCGCCGCGGCGCGACGCGCCGGCGTACGGATCTTCGAAGACTCCCGCGCGCTGGCCTATACGCACCAGGGCTCGATGCTCCACGTGCAGACGGCGCAAGGC
>Ga0163155_10006883_pt1 | contig 10864 bp, 8 predicted proteins | sample OliLakLV19SP4G1_FD_148611 | JGI IMG/M metagenome (GOLD analysis project Ga0163155, IMG submission 148611) | Freshwater microbial mat bacterial communities from Lake Vanda, McMurdo Dry Valleys, Antarctica - Oligotrophic Lake LV.19.SP4.G1 | ecosystem: Environmental > Aquatic > Freshwater > Lake >...
GCACCGGCCCTGGTGCGGGCTGTCGATGGCGTGTCACTGGATGTGATGCCGCGGCAGACGCTGGCGGTTGTTGGCGAATCGGGGAGTGGAAAGTCGGTGACGGCGCTGGCGACGCTCGGACTGCTTGCGAAAGGGAGCGCGACGATCGAGCGTGGTTCGATCACCTTTCAATCGCGCGATGGATTGGTTGACCTGCTGACGCTGGGGGAATCGAAACTTCGGCGGGTTCGCGGGGCGCAGGTGGCGATGATCTTCCAGGAGCCGATGACGTCGCTCAACCCGGTTTACACCGTGGGCGAGCAGATCATGGAAGCGGTGCTGCTGCATCAGCGGGTGGGAAGACGGGAAGCCCGCGACATCTGCGCGGCGGCGCTGGCGGAGGTTTCGATAGAGCAACCACTGGAGCGGATGAACGCCTATCCGCACCAGTTTTCGGGCGGTATGCGGCAGCGGGTGATGATCGCGATGGCGCTGGCGTGCAAGCCGACACTGCTGATTGCCGACGAGCCGACCACAGCGCTCGATGTGACGGTGCAGGCGCAGGTGCTTGATTTGCTCATTCAACTTAAGGAGACGCGGGGGCTGAGCATCCTGCTCATCACTCATGCGATGGGGGTGGTTGCAGAAAACGCCCAGCATGTTGCGGTGATGTACGCCGGGCATGTCGTGGAGACGGCGCCGGTGCTTGGGCTCTTTGACGCGCCGACGCACCCGTATACCAAGGGGTTGCTGGCGAGTATTCCCGGATCGCAGCCGGCGGCTGCAACGGGAGCATCCCGCCGGCTCACGACGGTTCGCGATATTGTGGAGCGGCCGGGCGCGTTTGACGCGGTGGCGACGCTGGCTGGCCAGAGCGCGATTCCGTGGTGGCCGGGCGGAGTGCCTTCAGCGGCGGGCGCTCATCTGGGCGCTCAACTACCAGAGCACGAGATGGTCGAGATCAGCGCGGATCATTTCGTACGGTGTTGGAAGCCGACGTGAGCAGTTTGATCCTATATTTCATGGCGGATCGGTGGGGCTTAGCACTCTATGGCACAACTTTCATCGCAAACGGTCATCATCGGCGGCGGGCTGGCGGGATTGGCGGCGGCCGTCGAACTTGCGGGTGCGGGGCAGCGCGTCACGCTGATTGAGAAGAACGGACATCTGGGCGGCAAGATGAACGTGCTGAGCGAGCGTGGCTTTACGTTTGACATGGGGCCGACGATCATCACGATGCCGCAGGTGCTGCGGGGCATTATCGATCGGGCCAAGGCGCCGGGGACGCGGGTTGAGGACTACATCGACCTTCGGCCGTGCGACCCGCAGTGGCGGTGCATGTACGAGGACGGAACGCGCATCGACCTGTGTGGGAACGTGCGGCAGATGGCCGAGCGGCTGGGCAAACAGTTCGGGCCGGAGGTGGGAGCGGGATACGAGAAGTTCCTGACGTTCTCACGGCGGATGTACAAGCTGAGCGAGCGGGTGTTCTTTTACCGCGATGTCGGCTCGGCTCTTGATCTGATGAAGCAGTCGCCGATGAACGATTTCGGGCTGCTCAAGGATGTGCTCGCGATGCGGGCCCACTCGACCATGGCGGCGACGGCGCACAAGAACATCGCCGAGCCGCACGTGCGGCAGATGGTTGAACATGCGATGCAGTATGTGGGCTCCAACCCGTTCTGGGCACCGGCGATTTTGTCGCTTATCGCCTCGGCGCAGGCCGACCACGGCGTGTGGTACCCGATGGGGGGCACCCGCATGGTGGCGCGGGCTCTTGAGCGGCTGGCGGTGGAGCGCGAGGTGACGCTGATTCGGTCGGCGAAGGTGGCCCGGATCAACTCGGCCGAGGGTGTGGTGACCGGGGTGACGCTCGATGACGGGCGTGAGATCGGGGCGGCGCACGTGGTGAGCAACTGCGATGTGCAGCGGACCAACCGCGACTTGATTGCCGGCGGCCCGGGAAGACGAGAGCAGCAGGCGATCGCGGCGCGGTACACCCCTGCGTGCAGCGGCGTGGTGCTGTACCTGGGGCTTGACCGGCAGTACGAGCACCTGGCCCACCACAACTTTCTGTTCAGCTCCAGCAGCGACCGAGAGTTTGGCGACATTTACACGCGGGGCGTGCCCACCAGTGATCCGACGTTGTATCTCGCGGCACCGTCGCGGACCGACCCGACCCAGGCCCCTGCGGGTGGTGAGGCCCTTTACGTGCTCGTGCACACGCCGTTCATTCGGGCGGGTCAGCAATGGGGCGGGGAGGAGAAGGCCGAGAAGCTCATGGCGGAATACAAGCCGGTGATCATGGCCAAGCTCAAGCGGTTTGGCATGCCCGATATCGAGCAGCATGTGGTGGTCGATCGCTTCCTGCACCCGGGCATGATCGATCAGTGGTACAACGCCGAGGGCGGTGCGATTTACGGCCTTGCCTCACACGGCAAACTCCGGGGCGGGTTCAAGCCCAAGAACCGCAGCAATGTGCTCAAGGGGCTCTATCTCTGCGGTGGAAGCGCGAACCCGGGGCCGGGCGTGCCGATGGTGCTGATGAGCGGAGTGACGGCGGCCCGCGCGGTGATGCAGGATGCGGGCGTACCGATGGCGTCGATGGCACAGATCATCGAGGCGAAGCCCGATGCGGTGCTGGCAACGCGGTGACGCGGCCGAGTTGTTTGAGCAAAGAAGCGGCGATTACAGCGTGGGCACCCACGCGGCGAGGATGTCGCGGGCTGCGGCAAGGTCTTTCTTATCGATCATCTCGGTGGTGGTGTGGATGTAGCGGGTGCCGACGACGATGCCGACAGCGCGGGCACCTTTGCCGGTCTGCTGGGCGGCGGCCCCGTCCTGACCGCCGCGGAGGAGGATGGTCCGCTGGTAGGGGATCCGGTTCTTCTTCGCACACGCCTCGATATCGTCAACGAGTTTGTAATCGGCGATGAATGACGAGTCCATGACATGGAGGCCGAAGCCCTTGCCTTGCTCGGTGACGGCTTCGTCAACGGGCACGCCGGGGGTGTCGCAAGAGAGGGTGACATCGATGCCGATGCCGATGTCGGCCTCGACGATCGCGCTGCCGGTCTTGGCGCCGCGCAGGCCGACTTCTTCCTGGGTCGTGAAGATGACGACAATCTCGCAGGCGTGCGGGGTCTTCTTCTGATCGATCTGGCGGATGGCCTCGATGCCGAGCCAGCAGGCGACGCGGTTGTCCATGGCTTCGCAGACGTACTTGTTCCCGATCTCAAGGAAAGGGTCGGCGTAGACGGCATAGTCGCCGATCTTGACGCGCTTCTTCACTTCGGCCCCGGAGAGGCCGGTGTCGAGCATCAGGTCCTTGATATCGGGGATCTTCTTCTTGTCTTCTTCGCTGGCGATGTGCACCGGGCGGCCGGCGGGGTTCATCACGCAGGAAATGTCGCCTGAGGATGTGACGAGGGTCATGCGGCGGCTGAAGAGGTTTCGGGTGTCGAAGCCGCCGGCGTTGCCGACGCGGATGAAGCCCTTGTCGTCAATATGGCGGACATAGAACCCGATCTGGTCCATGTGGCAAAGAAGTGAGACGCGGGTGGGCTTCTTTTTGGAACCGCCTGCAACGGGCTTGCCGCCGCTGGCGCGGGGGCCACGCCGGCAGATGAGGTTGCCCATGGCGTCGTCTTCGACTGAATCAAAGAGCCCTTTGATTTCTTTGGCGACAAGCGCGCGGACGCGCTCCTCGCGGCCAGAGACGCCGGGGGTGAGGCAGAGACGCTTGAGCAGGTCGGTATTCATGGCCAGAGGATACCCGAATGGGCCGACGATCGGCGGGGGAGATGCTACGGGTTGTGACCAGCGATTTTTCCTCAAGCGGCCTTTCTTGCCCAGTAGGCGGCCGCCTGCCCGTTCTCGAACAAGGCGATCACGGTCATCACCGCGGCCGCGTTGGGGGTGTCCCACTTCATGCCGCTCTGCTTGAGCCGCAGCGTGAGGTTCTTGCACATCGCCTCGGTGGGGCCCGAGCCGATGTCGTAGCCACGGGCTCTTGCGGTCGGATAGTCCAGCATCTCCAGGCGCTCGGTGATGTACTTCTTGAGCCGACCCACGCTCTCGCGCCCGGCTCTTGAACGCACCCTCCGGCCCAGCGCTTCAACCGCTCCCAGCGGCTCGGCCGCGCCCCGGTACTTGAACTCGTGCAGCCGGGCCGCCGCCCACTCTTTGGCCTCGGCCGTTTCCCCCATACACGCCAGAGCGGTGCCGTGCACGTGCTGCGAGAGGTGGTAGAAGTCCAGCAGCATCATCGTCAGCCCCGGCGCGCTGACATAGACCTGCCAGCGGATCCACTCCGCATCGTCAAACAACGAGATCCGTTCACGTGCCCTCTGCAACCCCAGGCGTCCGGCCTGCTCTTTCAGCAGCACCCCGAAGGCCTCGTGGTCGCCGCTGGTGACAAAGGCGTGGCGGAGCCGTTTGGATTGGTCGTAGAAGTAGCCCAGCTTCATCTCTTTGTAGCGCTGATCGCTCCCGGGCCGCGGCGGCGGCAGACGCTTTGAGTTCCCCAGCCCGGCGCGTTGACGCTTCATCCGTCTTTTGCTGTGACTTTCGCGCCGTTTGACCTTCTCGCTCTGTGTGACGGTCGGGACGAGCACGCCATCGACACCCAGGTACAACCGGGTCTGCTCGCCCGCCGGGGTGACGACCGCCTGCTCGGGCTGGAACGATGGCGTCAGCGTGCCGTCCTTGATCACCTCGGCGATGCGGTACCCCTCGCGCAAAGTCACTTGCCGGCATGTCTCGGCACAGAGGTTGATCCCGCTCAGCCGCTTGATTGTCTGGGAGGTTCCGCGGAACTCCATCGTCGCGGCCAGCATGGCGATAGCCTCGCGGATACCCGCCGACATGCCGTGTGAGTCGGCGTTCAGTGCCGCGTCGGCGGGGTAGACCCCCTGTCCCTTGGCCCAGAAGTAGTTACGGACGACGACGACCGCGCCGTTGATGGTCTGGAAGACCCGCGAGGAAGCCCCTTTGCGACGCAGCCCCACGGGCGGCATCGATCCCGATGGCTCCACCGGGGGAAAAAACGCCCTGGGGCGTTTGGTCGAGGCGATCGACCTTGCTCTGGACCATCAACTGGAAGCACTTCTGGGCCAGCGCTTGATGGATCGCGCGGACGTGCCATTCGGTGCTCGCGATGATGTTGTCGTCGGGCGCCTCCTCCATGACTTTGACGAGTTCCTCCCGCTCCTTGGCCCACTCCGCGTCCAACTGCTTGCGAATCGCGTCCAATGACATACTTCATGCTCCCTTTCGGGCTCCGCCCGAAGGGATATTCATCGGCTATTGCCAGAAAGAATGGTCACACCCCCCGCCGCTGAGTCCGTCACGCCGGCCTGCCTGAGCCCTTTGACGATAATGGCGGCCAGCGTGGGGCTGATATCCACGGTTCGATGGTCGGCCTGAATCGTGCCGGAGGGGGTATCAAAGCGCCAGCCGTGGGTGTTGGCACTGACGGGCGCGCCGTCGATCCGGACGGTCTTCTTTCCGTTGAGCGAGTTGGTCGGCCATTGCTGTAAATAGGGGCCGTATACGGATCCGGCCGTATCGCCGTCAAGATCTGTGGTGCGCACGATGCGCTGAACAAAGTTGGCGGCGCTGGTGTCGATGCTCCCTGAGATGCCCGTCGCCGGGCCTCGGTCGGCATGCTCGGCGGTGTAGAAATCGATCGCCGATTGAAGGCTTTTCACGGTCGCCACAAAGGCGTTGGCTTTGGCCGTTTCGGCGGCGTTGCTGGCCCGGGGAACGGCGATGGCGGCGAGGATGCCGATGATCACGATGACGATGATCAGTTCCACGAGCGAGAATGCGCGGGCCGACCCGCCGGGCCGGGCGATGCGGCTTGAGGTGAACCTCGGGCTGCAGAGGTGCGGGAACACTGGATCAACGTTTCATCGGTCAGGGCCATCGCGAGGGTAATTGCCCCCTGGGGTGATTCACCGGCGCACGGTGCGCTGGGCTGGCGGCACGGGGCGTGGCGGGCAAGCCCAGCCGTTTATTCCGACTGGCGAAGACCGCGCGTGCATTTGCGGACGAACCGGGTTACGCTGTGCGCATGCTCAGCGTGATTTTGATCGGTGCGTACGTCCTTGGCTCATTGCTTGCGCTCACGGTCGTTCTCCATCTGCTCCCCAAACTGGGGCGCGGTGGGCGCGCGGTGGCCAACATGCTCTGTCGCGCGCCGGCCCTTGATGTCACAGTCTCGATCATGACATGGGTGCCCGGATGCGTGGGGGCGGGCGTGGCCGGTTGGTACTTGGGCGTATCGCCGTGGCTGGGTGTGCTGTCGGCGGTGGTTGGGCAACTGGTGGCGCTGAGCATCTGGGTTGTGGCGCACGAATGGGCCAATCGCGAGGCGGCGGCTGGCCCGCGGATTGTGAAGGCGCTCAATCGCACGGTGGGGCGATGGCGCAATCACGCGGCGTTGTGGGTGACGGTGATTGCGCTGCCGATTTTCTGGTTCATTCGGGCTGGTGAGCTGTTTGTGTATCCGATGCTGGTGTGGATTCTCGATTTTCCCAAGTACAAACAGGGCGACTGGGTGAACTGCTCGCGGCAGAAGTTTCAGGGGTTGGTTGGACATGATCTCATCTGGTGCCTGTACTGCGACTGGATGACGGGCGTGTATTCGCTGGGCGGCGAGATGCTGCGCAATGTGGAGAGCTTCTGGTGTCCGATCCGGTTTTACGACGGTAAAAAATGCGACAACTGCAACTCGCACTTCCCCGATGTGAACGGCGGATGGGTGAAGGCCGACGGGACCATGACGGAGGTCGAAGGCAAACTCAACGAGATGTATGCCGGTGGTCGGCGCGAGTGGTTCAACCATCCTGATCGGCTTGCGGCGGCGGCGGCGGTGGCGTTGACGGTGGGGGGGCAGTCGGTTGTGGCGCCGGTTGTGGCGGCCCCGCCGGAAAGCCAGCCGCCAGCGACCGATAGTGGTCGCAGCGAAACTCCGGGATCGTGAATCCAAACAATCCCGGTCGAGCGAAGACGCTGCGCCAGGTTCGCCGGTGTTGCGAACACCGCTTGTGTCGGCTTGCACGACCATGGCGCAATCGCTCCATACTTGACTGAAAGGGCTCTCGATGAACTTCCTTTGGTTTCGCCGACCCGCAGCCGTGGTGCTCAGCGCAGCGCTGCTCTGTACCCTGCCGGGCTGCATCGTCGTTGTCGGTGGCGGCTCGCGGAGTTATGAATCGGGCTACGCCGACGGGTCGAGTTGGCCGACCAAGCGGATCGGCATCGAGATGGACCGGCCGGGTCCGGCTCTGGCTGCGCAGACGGGCGTGAACTCGGCTCAGTCAACGCTTGTTACCCGGGTCGTGCCCGGCAGCCCTGCCGAAAAGGCCGGCCTCAAGCAGTTTGATGTCATCACGGGTATCGATGACAGCACCGACGGATCGATGGTGATTCTCCGCCAGCGCATTCAGGCCAAGGAGATCGGGCAGGCCGTGCATCTTCGGCTCGTTCGCGGCGGCCAGATCATCGAGCAGGATGTGGTCGTTGAGCGGGCACCGTGGAACGATGACTGAGTGCTTGGGCAGCTTGGTGCGAAGAGTTGAATCGCCGATCGAGCGATAAGTCAGGCGCGCAATATAAAAGGGCCCCGCCGCAGCGGGGCCCTTTCGATTTAGACAGTTTCGGGCCGTTCAGAGCAACGGGTTCTTGGCCCCGATGGTGTACTCGCGGGTCGGGCTCAGGCCCGGCTGGGGCTGTGCGTAGACGTCGGAGTACAGCTCGCTCATTTCGGGGATCGGCGCGGTCTCGGCGAACTCGACCGAATCGACGGCAATGGCTTTGCACTCTTCGATGATTTCCTGGAGCTTGCTTTCGCTGAGGCACTTGCGCTGCGTCATGAGGTGTTGGGCCATGAGCTCGATCGAGTCGCGCTGCTTGACGCCCTCGACCTCGTCCTTGGTGCGGTATTTCTGCGGGTCGCTCATCGAGTGGCCCTGGTAGCGGTAGGTGTGAAGGTCAACAAAGCCGGGCTTCTGCTCTTCGCGGCAGCGATCGGCAAAGGGCTTGAAGAGGTCGTAGACGTTCAGGAGGTTCATCTCGCCGCCGACCGCCATGCCGGCGGTGGTTTTGGCCGAGATTTCCAGTCCGGCGATGCCGTACGCATCGGCCTTGGCGAGCAGGTTGTGGGCCATGGTGGTGCCGCGCTCGATGGATGTGCCCATTGAATAGCGGTTGTTCTCAACCACGTAGATGACGGGAAGATCCCAGAGGCCAGCGAGGTTCATGGCCTCGTGCAGTGCGCCTTGGTTGAGGGCACCGTCGCCGAGAAAGGCGAGGGCGACCTTTTTCTTGCCGGTCTTCATCACTTCCCACTCATAGCGAGCGGCAAAGGCGAGGCCGGTGCCAAGCGGAGTCTGAGCGCCGACGATACCGTGGCCGCCAAAGAGCCAGTTGGGCTTATCGAACATGTGCATCGAGCCGCCCTTGCCCTTGGCGCAGCCGGCCGCTTTTCCGAACATCTCGGCCATGCAGGCACGGGGGGACATCCCACGGGCTAAGGCGTGCCCGTGATCGCGATAGGCCGTGACAATCGGATCATCAGGGTTGAGTGAGTTGATGGTGCCGACGGCGCAGGCTTCCTGGCCGATATAGAGGTGGCAGAAACCGCCGATCTTGGCCTGCTGATAGGCCTGGGCGCAGCGGTTCTCGAACTCGCGGATGAGGATCATGTCCCGGAGCCACTTCACGAGCGTGGCATCGGCCACGAGTGAGGAGGCGGAGGGGCGGCTCTGGCCCGGGTTGGCAGCGCCGTTGGTTCGGGCGGGATTGGACTGGGGGGCAGATTTCAGGTCGGTCGACATGGACGGGTCCGTGTTCATTAGCGACTGCTCAACTGCCCGGCGGCGGTGGCCAAGGGGCGAGGTCAAAAACGGGCAAAAAACCAAATTCCTCGCACAATGCGATGGTAGGGGCTTGGCGGGGTCCGGGCATGGCGGAGGGCCGAAAAACCGCCCAGTCCACACCGTTGCCGGTCCTCCGCACGCCGGACCGAAATTTGGTATGATGGCCACCGGTTCGGACGCTGTTTCCGAGCAACTGTTCAGTTCCCGCAATTCGGCCCCGAGCCGGGAGATTCTCGATGCTGCTGTATATCGACACCGCCAATATGGACGAAATCAAAGAAGCCGCCGACATGGGCGTCCTTGATGGCGTGACCACCAACCCGTCGCTCATCGCCAGAGAGAAGGGTGTGACTTACGCCGCGCGACTGGCCGAGATTTGCAAGGTCGTCAACGGCCCGGTCAGCGGCGAGGTCATCTCGACCGAGTACGCCACGATGATGAAAGAGGCGGAAGATCTGATCAAGATCGCCCCGAACATCGTGGTCAAACTCCCCACGACCGTTGACGGCCTTAAGGCCTGTAAGGCGTTGTCAGACCGCGGCGTGAAGACGAACCTCACGCTCATCTTCCAGCCCCTGCAGGCCTTGATGGTGGCGAAGGCGGGTGCGTTCCTTTGCTCGCCGTTTGTGGGCCGGCTTGACGACATTGCCGAAGATGGCATGAAGCTCATCGCTGACATTCGCAAGATTTACGACAACTACGGCCTGAAGACCAAGATTCTGGCCGCCAGCGTTCGCCACCCGCTGCACATGGTGCAGTGCGCTCTGGCGGGCGCCGACGTCGCCACGGTGCCGCTGAGCGTCATCAAGATGATGCTCAAGCACCCGCTGACCGACAGCGGCCTCGCCAAGTTCGTTGCCGACTACAAGAAGGCTTTCGGCGGCTGATCGCCGGCTGCATTCGAGCTCCAAAAAGCCCCGGCCCGAGCTGGGGCTTCTTTCGTATCATGGCGCAACAATGCTCGGCATGAGTTGGAGCTCCGCATGAGTTGGACCTCGCTGGTTGGGACAGCCCTGTCGACGATGCTCGCCCGCCGCACGCGGCTGATGGGGGATGCTGCGCACTGGCGTCGCCACACCGCGGGCCTTCAGCGGCGGCAGTTGCGGCTGCTGCTGCAGCACGCCGCGCAGACTGAGTTTGGCCGCTCGCATGACTTTGCCCGCCTTACCCGGCTGAATGATGCCGACCTGCTTGCCGGGTATCGCAGCGCCGTTGCATGCGGTGAGTATGACGGATTCAGGCCGTTCATCAACCGCATGCGTGATGGGGGGGAGATCGACGTGCTGTGGCCGGGCCGGATTCGCCACTTCGCGCAGACCAGCGGCACCACGGCGGGCGATAAGTACATTCCTGTTTCGCGCGAGATGCTTCGCAGTAACTACCGGTGCGCGCTGGATATTTTCGCCAATGCCCAGCGATTCGGGTGTTCGCTCCATCGCCTGCTCACGGGCAAGGTGCTCTTCCTTGGCGGCTCCACGGCCATGGAGGTCAACAAACACGGGATCGCGACGGGGGATCTTTCGGGCATCGTGACGCCGCTGATTCGCTGGCCGATCTCGGAGATCTACCTTCCTGGCAAGCGTATTGCGCTCATGAGCGACTGGCCGGCCAAGATTGAGGCCATGGCGCGGGCGTGCGTTCACGCCGATGTTCGCATGATCAACGGGATGCCGTCGTGGATGCTGGTGCTGTTTGAGCGCGTGCTTGAACTCGCACGCGCCGGTGGCAGACCGGCTAAGACCATCGCCGACATCTGGCCCAACCTTGAACTCATCGTTCACGGCGGGGTGAAGTACGCTCCGTTTGATTCACGGGTGCGCACCTTCTGGAGCGGTCGATCCGACGGGCCTGATGTGGCCCGACGCCTTGAGCTTTATCCCGCGAGCGAGGGCTTTATTGCGATCCAAGATCAGCCCGGCAGCCCGGGCCTGCGGCTTTGCAGCGATGCGATGAACTTCTACGAGTTCATCCCGCTTGAGCGCGTGAACGATGCGGCCCCC
>Ga0163155_10006885_pt1 | contig 10861 bp, 9 predicted proteins | sample OliLakLV19SP4G1_FD_148611 | JGI IMG/M metagenome (GOLD analysis project Ga0163155, IMG submission 148611) | Freshwater microbial mat bacterial communities from Lake Vanda, McMurdo Dry Valleys, Antarctica - Oligotrophic Lake LV.19.SP4.G1 | ecosystem: Environmental > Aquatic > Freshwater > Lake >...
CTTCGCCGATCGCGCCGGTGATTGGATGGCGCGCGGAGCGAACCCACTCGTCGGCGTGACGGCGAGCGGCGGTCGGCTCTCCGTCTCGGTGCGCGCGGAAGCGTCGACGCGCGCGGATGCGCAGCGCGTCTGTGCCGCGCGCGGCGCCGAGATTCGCACACGATTCGCGGAGTGGATCTTCAGCGAGGACGAGCCCGACTTGGCCGCCGTCGTCGGCCGCGAACTCATCGCACGCAACATCACGGTGACCCTGGCCGAATCCTGCACGGGCGGCTTGGCCGCGGAGCGACTCACGCGCACGCCGGGGATCAGCGCGGTCTTCGAACTTGGGTTCGTGACCTACGCGAACCGCGCGAAGGTCGAGCTCCTCGGGGTCGATCCGGCCCTCCTCGCCGCGCACGGCGCGGTCTCGTCGCAGGTCGCCGCCGCGATGGCGCGCGGCGCGGCCGAGCGCAGCGGAGCCCGACTCGCGGCCTCGATCACCGGGATCGCCGGACCCGGCGGAGCGACGCCCGAGAAACCAGTCGGATTGGTCCACATCGGGATCTCTGCCGACGGCGTCGTCACGACCGAGGAGCGGCGCTTCCTGGACCTCGGGCGCGATCTCATCCGTGATTTCGCGACGAACACGGTGTTCGACCTGCTCCGGCGCGCGCTCGTACGCCTGCCGCGTGACAGCGGCGCACCGACTCGTTGACCGACCCCCGAACGGCCGATAGGCTCTCCGCCCCACTACCCCGTGGTGTAATCGGTAACACAACAGGTTTTGGTCCTGTTATTTCTGGTTCGAGTCCAGACGGGGTAACCAACTTCACCGCGCCGCGCGCACTCGGGCGGAAGAAGGATCGGGACTCGCTCGTCCCATCGGTCCCCATCGTTCGCCGGGAGTCCGTCCATGCTGCACCGCCGTGTCGTCGCGTTCTTCGTTCTCGCTTCGTCGGCACTCGCGGGCAATGCCGCGGCCCAAGGCCCGGTGCAGCTCGCCCTCAGCGGCGAAATCGATCGCACCGGCGGCGCCCGCGCCGAGGTCGAGGTCACGTTCGCGAGCTCCAGCGGCAGCGCCGCCACCGCGCGTTTCTCGATGTTCTTGGCCGAGCGCACGAGTGCCGCGGACCTCGGCGTCCTCCTCGAAAGACGTCTCGGCGCCGCGGGCGTCCGCGTCCTGAACGCGAGCAGCGGTCAATCCGCGCGTCCCATCACGAGCCTGTTCTTCGAGGACGTGCTCGCGATCGGGCTGCGGCTCGGGAACGGGCTGCGCTCGACGGTGACGTTGGGCGAAGACCGGCCGGATTCCGTGCGCATCCTGCCTCCGGAAGATGCCAAGCAAGATGCCGAGCTGCGCGTGACCGCTTCCGCCTGGATGGCGCACGAACGACGTCACCAGCGCGTCGAACTCGAGGCGCGGCTCGAAGCGGCGGCGCCCGTCGTACGGATCGCCGACCTGCTCGTCGGGGCCAGCACGCGCGGCGGTTGGGCCAGCGACATGCGCAACCACGAGGCCTGGCTCCCCGGACCCGCAGCAGCCGGCGGGGTGGTGGACGCGGTGAACTTCGATCTGCAGACGTCGGGGGACTGGCGACTCGAGATCGCGCTCGTGCCGCGCACGCAGGCGCGCTGAGAGCGCGTGAGAAATCGGGCGCATCCGGCTTTCGTGTAGGTCAGCGCCCCCGTGCTGGCCCGCCGGCCGCGCGCTCCGGGACCACGACTCGGGCGCCGGTGAGCCCTGTGGATCCAGGGCGTGCACGCGCGGTGTTCGGATCCACGACTCGCGCGGGGCGCGCACGCACACCGTGCGCACCGGCGGGCGCATCGGCGAGCGCATCGGCGGGCGCATCGGCGAGCGCATCGGCGAGCGCATCGGCGTGCGCGTCGGCAGGCGCGTCGGCAGGCGCACCGGCGGGCGCATCGGCTGGCGCGCCGGCGAGCGCATGGCGTGCGCGTCGGCGGGCGCATCGGCGGGCGCATCGGCGGGCGCATCGGCGAGCGCACCGGCGGGCGCACCGGCGAGCGCATCGGCGTGCGCGTCGGCAGGCGCGTCGGCAGGCGCACCGGCGGGCGCATCGGCGGGCGCATCGGCGGGCGCGCCGGCGGGCGCGCCGGCGGGCGCGCCGGCGAGCGCATGGCGTGCGCGTCGGCGTGCGCGTCGCTGTGCGCCGCCGTCGGATCAGATGGGATGAGAAGGCCGGCCTCCACGCGAGGTCGCGAAGTGCCTCAGTGGTAAATCGAGGGAGTTGTGACCTACCCCGATCGCACGAGGGAGACCAGCCACGACTCACCGTACTTCGACATCCCCTGCACTCTCCACCCTGACGACCGTCCAGCAACCCCACGACGATGGGGCTCTACCTGTCGGATCGCGTCTCGCATTGTGCACGTCCAGCGCGGTGACGGTCACACGCTCGAGACGGGCAAGGTGGCGATGACGCGCGCGAGCCTTGTGGTGCTGTTCGAGCGCTGGAAGGGCTGCCGACTCGTGATCGAAGCGGGCGGTCACTCGCCCTGGATCAGCCGCCTCGGCACGGCGTGCGGGATGGAGGTCGTCGTCGCGAATCCTCGTCGCGTCGAGTTGATCTCGAAGAGCGATCGCAAGACGAATCGCACCGACGCCCAATTCCTGACGGAGCTGGGTCGGACCAACCCACAGCTCCTGGCGCCGATCCAACATCGCTCGGCAGAAGCGCAGGCGGATCTGGGTGTGCTGCGCGCACGTGACGAGCTGGTGCGCGCGCGCACCAGCATGATCAATCACGTGCGCGGCGTGCTGAAGTCGAACGGGTATCGCGCAGCGACCTGCTCGGCGGACAGCTTCGGAAAGAAAGCTTCGACGGCGATCCCTCTGGAACTGCAAGTCGCACTGCAGCCGATCGTCGCCACGGTCGCGAGCCTGACGAACACGATCCACGAACTCGACGGACAGATCGAACGCCTGTGCGCGGAGCGCTACCCGATCACTCGAGCGCTGCGACAGATCGGTGGCGTCGGGCCCGTGGTCGCGCTGACTTTCGTGCTGACGCTGGACGATCCGAAGCGCTTCCGGCGTGCGCGCGACGTCGGGGCGTACCTCGGGCTCGTGCCACGCAAGAAGAGCTCGGGCGCGAGCGATCCACAGATGCACATCACGCAGGCTGGCGATCGCAGCCTGCGACGGCTGCTCGTGATCGCCGCGAACTACATCCTAGGGGTGCTTCGGACCCGACTGCGATCTGCGCCGCTTCGGTCTGAAGCTCGTAGGCGCGGGCAACGACCGAGATCGCCAAGAAACGAGCGCGCGTCGCGGTCGCTCGCAAGCTGGCGGTGCGGATGCACCACTTGTGGAGGAGCGGTGAGGTCTACGACCCGCTGCACACCGCCAAACGCCGCGGCGAACTCGCCGCGACCTGATCCGAACCATTCGCGCTGAGGCGCGAGCTCGCTCTCGAACAACTCGGTCGATGCCACACTCCTTCCTCGAAAACCGCCCGTCCGGGCGACTGCGACCAGAGCCTTGGGCTCACAGCCCGCGAGTCAGATAGCAGCGCACCGTGTTGCGCGAAACACCAAGCTCCTTGGCGATCGCACGGATCGAGCGCCCCTGCACATGCAACTGTTTACACTCTAAAACCTGACTCACTTCGAGCATCCTTCCTCCCGGTAGCGTGCGGCGTTGAACACCTACAGCTTCCGGAACAGAGCCCGGGGTGGGTCAGCTTTCGCTCGTCGGGTGGGTCAGGTTTGGTTTACCGCTTCCAGATTCCCTTGACTGCGGAGGGCCTTCTCATGGAAGGCTCTGCATTTCGCTCGGCCCCCCGCACTTGGATCCGGCCGCGGTGCCTCGCTCGTCGCAATGCGTCCGCCCTTCAGCCCTCCGAACAGGAGCAGCCACGAACTCGCTGCGGGTAACGCACGATCACTCCTCGGCGTCCGATCCATCCACCCGCTGAACCACGGGCCCGACGAATGCCTAGTCGATCCCGAGAATGCGCGCTCCGTGCTTGCGCGCGTTCTGCAGCACGTAGACGAGCGCGTTCCGTACCTCGCGCGGCGTCTTCAAGGCACACGCGCGTGGTAGCGATCGCCGACGACGCGGCCCGTGCGTTCCCACGCGCGATTCAGCGCCTCCGCGACGCGCACGAGCAGCCCTTTCATGCCGCGTGCCAGCGCGATCTCGTCCTGTGCCTCGGCGACGAAGTGCAGATGGTTCGACTGAATCGAATACTCGATGACTGGAACCCGAATCGGTTCGCGCCCGCGGCGAGCGTCGCGCGCAAGAGCGCGTTCGCTCCGCAGGTTGGGCAATCCCGCGAGCAGCCTCGTCGTGACGAGGACCGGAGTGTGCCGCGTCACACGCGCTCGCGTGTCGTGCGGCACGAGCGCGCGGTCGCCCTTTGGCTTGCGACCCGCGCCGGCTCGCGTGCCGCCGCGACGGAACAGGTCGAGTTGTCGAACTGATTGCGACTGCGTGTGCTCCATCGGACCCTCCTTCAGATAGAACGCGCGGCGAACGCTCGGGTCGTCGAAAATCACGAGAAAACAAGCGTCGATCCAATAACGTCCTCTGCGCGCGATTTGATTCCGCGAACATTCGAAGCGCAGTGCGCCACACGCCGCGGTTCGACCGACGTGCTCGAGTCCAAGGAGTAGAGCTCGGACCGCTCAGCTCGAGCACCCGCGAAGCGGCCAAGGCCCTCGAGCCGGGCTGCGATCGAGCGGAATGGTGCGAGGCGCGTCGCTCCGCGCGACGCGCCTCGTCCGATTCACCGAGTTCCGTCGACGAGCGTCAACGGATTCGCGGGCGCTACGGCGTCCACGCCACGCGCACCGCGTTGGTCACGTTGAACACGGCCGCCGTGCAGAATGCGGCCGCGTTGCGGTACCAGACCTGATACGTGGCGACGGTCGGCGGGACGATCCCACCGGCCACCGAGATGGGGAGGTTTCCCGGCTCGGGCCAGGCGATCTGTCCGTTGCAGGCGGTCTTCACTCCGAGGCGCAGAACGCTTCCGCCGGCGCAGCGCAGACCGTCGCCGAACGGCGCGGCCGGAATCGGTCCGGTGCCCTGGAACAAGAGACCCTGCGTCGACGCCGGCAGCCGCAGCGCGTGCATCACGACGAGATCGCCGGAGACGCTCGCGGTGCCGTACGCGCGTAGGCGTCCGCCGATCCCGCCCGAGTGCAGGCAGCCCTCGGCGTCCGTGGGCAGGCTGTTGTTGCCGCACGGACAGGCCACGCTCGCGCCGTCGCCGTGGCAGAAGGAGCCGTGCACCGGCATCTCCGCGATCTGGCCGCGGATCTCGCCGCCCGGGAACGCCGTCGAGTGGATGTTCACGTACGTGTTGCCGGCCAGGATGCCGGCTTCCTGCGCCGGCGTGTAGTTCCAGGTGCCGCACTTCAGCGTGCCGAGCGGCAGCGCCTGGAGGACCCCCGCGTTGAAGCCCGGACCGGCGAATCCGTGGATGTGCGCCGCGGCCTCCGGCGCGGTCAGTCCGGCGTAGACGATGCGATAGGACACGACGTCCGCGACGGTATCGACGGCGAAGACGCCGATCCCGACGCCGGCTGAGGTGTTCGACGGCACCTCCTGCGCGCCGTTGACGCGTGCGAGGAACTCGACCGTCTGCGCACGAGCGCTGGGTGCCCACGCGCAGTGGGCCGCGGCGGCGATCAGGACCGGAACGATGAAGGAGCGGAGACTCATGGGAAAACCTCGAGGGGGAGAGGCGCGCAGGCGCCGACTTCGGGAACGCACTCACGGTATCTCAGCGGAGCCGAATCTGCCCGCCGGATCGACTTCGCGAGCGCTGCCGCATGTCCCGACGGCCGCTCCTTCGAACATCTTGCTCCGGCCCCTTCTCGCGGGAGAACGTGCGCTCCGGAGACTACTGGGGTGATTCCGAAGTTCGCGGCATCACTCAGGCTGAATGCGCCGTCCTGGCAAGGCGCATCGACGACGCCGGTTCGCTGCATCCCTCGGAGGAGCTGCAACGCAGTCCAGGGAGTCGCAGGCGGCCTGAGTGATGCCGCGTACTTCCGGCTCACCCCACTAGCGCGGGTCGCCGCTCAGGATCCAGCCGGCCCAGTCGCGCGGCTCGTACTTCGGCCGGCCGTCCTCGTCGCGCGCATCCCTCAGGCGCTTCTTCGCGGCCCACAAGGCCTCGGCCTTCGGCGTGTGTTCGATCCACATGCGCCGGTAGAAGTCGGTCATCAGCTCGCGCGTCGCCTCGTCGGGCACACGCCACAAGCTCGTGATCGTCGAGCGCGCGCCGGCCATGTGCAGTGCGCGCTGGAGGCTCGCGACGCCCTGGCCCGCGCGTCGCACGCCGACGTTCGTGTCGCACGCGGAGAGCACCGCGAGCTCGCAGCAAGAGAGATCGAGCGCCGCGATCTCTTGCGCGGTGACGAGGCCGGGCTGCCGGCCGGCCGCGTCCATCGGGAGGTTCGCGCCGGACAGCGCGAGGCCGCACAGCACGAGCGGGCTCGTGCCGCGCACGCGCAACTCAGGGTCGTGCTCGCTGAGCAGGCTCGCCCGATCCAGAGGGACGTCGTCGAAGGAACGCACGGACTCCGACGCGAACCAGCCGTGCGTCGCAACGTGCAGCCACCGCGCACCCGGCGCCTGGGCCAGGAAGTTCTCGCGCGACGCCTGCTTGCGCTCGAGGACCTGCGCGCGCGATCCGCTCGCGGCGCCGTCCGCGTCGAAGGCCTCGGAGAAGTACTCGGCCACCGCGCGCACTTCGCCGCGCGTCGCCGGCAGCGTCGCGAAGGCGCGTTCCCAGGCGCGACCGCGGCGCGGAGCGGATGCGGTGCCGCGCGTCGCGGCCTGGAGCTCGCGTCCCACCGCGCCCTCCTCCTCGGGATCGGCGGGAGCGGAGTCGAAGGCCGGGTGTCCGATCGCGAGGAGCCGGGGCTCGCCGGCGAGCGCGGGCTCCTCGACGAGCAGCTCGAGCTCCGCGCCTGGCAGCCGGCTCGCCGTGCGCACGAGTTCGCGACCGGTCTTGTCCAGCGCGAGGCGCGCGGCGTCGAGCTCGGCGTTCGTGGCGCCGGAGCGCGCGGCGCGCGCGAGTTCCGCGCTGGCGCGCCGCAGTTGTTCCTGCAGTGCGGCGTGCGCCGGGTCTGCATGCGCCGCGCGGGCGATCCGCGCCGTGGCGATCGCGGAGGACCGGCTCTCCGCGGAGAGGATCCAGGCGGACTCTTCGAGCGCGGCGTCGCCGGGGAACACGCCCGCGCCCGCGGCGAACGAGAGCGCGCGGCTCAGCGCGTCGCGGCCGCTGGCGATCCTCTCCTCGGCCTCGCGCGGTGACGCGTCCGGAATCGTCACCTGCACGCGCGCGCGCTGCGCGGCCACGAATGCTGCTGTCTGCTCGACGAAGGCTCGCCGCAGCCGCGCGTCGGCCGCCGGATCCGCGGAGTTCGCGCGCAGCGCCGCAGCCTCGGCGGCGATGGCGGCCGCGAGCGCCCCGTGCGCGTTGATTCGGCGGGCATCGCCGGCCGACGTCGTGCGCAGTCGATCCTCCAGCACGTGCTCGAGGAGGCCGCGCGCTTCGGTCGCCTGACCGCGCGACAGGAGCACGGTGGCGAGCAGCGCGCGCGCGGACGTGATGTCTCGGTGGCCGGCCGGGAGCGAGTCGGAGAGGCTCAGCAGCGCCGTGCGCGCCAGCTCCTCCGCGGGTTCGTGCTCGCCCTGTCGCAGCAGCGCCGACGCGAGGTCGAGCAGGATTCGCGCGCGGTTGGGATCGTCCTCGCCGCGGACGCTTTCGTAGGCGGCGCGAACGGGACGGGATGGCGACGATCCCACTCCCCGCGACGCACGTCCAGCGCCGCCGCGCCGCGGAAGCCTCCTGGTCGGAGCCCGCCGGAGACGAGTATTCTCTTTCGGCCCCTTCCCGCGGGAGAACGGGCGCTCCGGAGACCAGGTCGGTTCCCGGTGACTGTTCCCGCACGAGACGACAACTCATGTCCAGCCTCCAGGCAGCTGCGCAGGTCGCGCAGCCCTACCCGATCTCCACCCTCCGTCACTCCGTCAGTCACTTGATGGCGTCCGCCGTCGCGAAGCTCCATCCGGGCGCGCAGTTCGGCTTCGGACCGTCCATCGACACGGGGTTCTACTACGACTTCGACGTCGCGCAGCCGTTGACCGACGACGATCTGCGCCGAATCGAGAAGGAGATGACGCGCATCGGGAAGCGCGCTGCTCCGATGACGAAAGTCGAAGTCACGCGCGACGAAGCGAAGCGTCGTCTGGCCGCGAAGGGCCAGCACTACAAGCTCGAGGCCGTCGATCTGATCCCGGAAGGGGAGACGATCACGTTCTACAACCACGGCGATTGGGAAGATCTGTGCGAGGGCCCGCACATCGACAACTTCCAGCGGCCGTTCTTCTTCAAGCTGCTCAGCGTCGCGGGTGCCTATTGGCGCGGTGACGAGAAGCGGCCGATGCTCCAGCGCATCTACGGCACGGCGTTCTGGTCGCAGGAAGAGCTCGACGCGCACTTGAAGTGGATCGAGGAAGTGAAGCTGCGCGACCACCGCAAGCTCGGCACCGATCTCGACCTCTTCAGCGTCCACGGCGAAGCCGGTAGCGGCTTCATCTTCTGGCACCCGAACCTCGGCGCGGTTCGCCGCGCGATCGAAGAGTACTGGTGGGAAGAGCACACGCGGCGCGGATACAAGCCGGTCTACACGCCGCACATCGCGCGCGAGACGTTGTTCTCGATCTCGGGTCACCTCGAGAAGTACGCGGACCTCATGTACGCGCCGATGGAGATCGAGGAGCAGCCGTATCGGGTCAAGCCGATGAACTGCCCCGGTCACTGCATGATCTACAAGACGCGCGGCCACTCGTATCGCGAGCTCCCGTTGCGTTGGGCCGAGCTCGGCACCGTCTATCGCTACGAACGTTCGGGCGTCCTGCACGGCATGTTGCGCGTGCGCGGCTTCACGCAGGACGACGCGCACATCTTCTGCACGCCGGAGCAGCTCCACGAGGAGATCGCGGGCGTCGTCGACCTCGTGCACAGGACGCTCTCGACGTTCGGCTTCAAGTACACCGCGTACCTCGCGACGCGTCCCGAGAAGTCGATCGGCGAGGACGATGTCTGGGCGCACGCGACGGAAGCGTTGAAAAAGGCCGCGGAACTGCGCGGATTGGCGCTCGAGCTCGACGAAGGCGGTGGAGCGTTCTACGGTCCGAAGATCGACTTCAAGATCCAGGATGCGCTCGGCCGCGAGTGGCAGAACAGCACGATCCAGTGCGACTTCAACTTGCCGCAGCGGTTCGATCTCACCTACACGGACAAGGACGGGACGATGAAGCGGCCGATCATGGTGCACCGCGCCATCCTCGGTTCGATGGAGCGCTTCGTCGGCGGCCTGATCGAGCACTTCGGCGGACGGTTCCCCCTGTGGTGCGCGCCGGTGCAGGTCGCGCTCGTGCCGATCCGTGAAGAGCACGCCGCGTACTGCAAGCAGCTCGAGGCTCGTCTGCACGACGAGTTGTTCCGCGTGGACGCGAAACTGCATCCGGGTCACATGAACAACAAGATCAAGGAAGCCCAGCACGACAAAGTGCCGTTCATGCTGATCGCGGGCGACCGCGAAGCGGCTGAGGGTACGGTCGCCGTGCGACGTCGCGACACGCGCGAGCAGGTCGTGATGCCGTTCGAGGAGTTCCTCGCGCTCATCGTCGATCTGCGCAAGCGTCGCGCGCTCGATCTCGGCGAAACGGCCGAGGCCCGCGTCGTCGGCTGATCAGTCCGGCAAGGTGAAAACGAGCGGCGTCCCGCCACGTGCGGGGCGCCGCTCGATCGTCTGCGAGCCTTCGCGCAAGGAGAGTTCGCCCGGTGTCGGCGCAGCCACGCGGAACGAGCCGTCGACTCCGAGCTCGTGGGTCAGCAGGGCCTCGACGGCCTCGATCGGCCACCCGGGCGGCGTGAAGGCCACGGACATTCGTCGTTCGGTGTCGGGCGTGGGGCTCACGCGCCCCTCCACGAATTCGAGGGGCACGAAGCGGAGTGCGAGCTCGGCCGACCGCTCGCGCTCGACGACGATGTCGGCCGTGGCAAAGCGCTGCGCACCGTTCGCGATGGCGAATGCGCGCCACCGGCCCGGCGGCACTCGATCGAACTCCACGGGGAACGAGATCCGGAACACGCTGCTCGCCCCAGATCGGATCCGCCCCAGCTCCCGCAGGCCATCCGCGTGGCTGTTCTCGCACTGGTATCCTGACGGGCGATTCGGACGCCACGTCGTCGTGGTGGTCATCCAGGACCCCGCGCCGTCGAATCGGTTGTGGATAGCGACGGCCTACCACGCACGACGATTGCCCGAGAAGGATCGGCCATGAGGGACAAGCTCACGTTCCGCTACGATCGCGAAGCCGACATCTGATCATCGAGAAGTGCGTTCCTTACGCCGAACAAGCGAGCGAGGAATTGAGCCCGGAGGTGGTGGCGCGGTCGAATCCCCGCACCGGCGATATCGAAGGCCTCGAAGTGCTCTTCTTCTCGACGCGCATGCAGCAGGACGGATCCTTCGACTTGCCGATCACGGCCGACCTCCGTCGCGCGCTCTAGTTCTCGTTCGGTCATGGCGATTCCGTGGCCGTCTACCTCGGCCCGCCAGGGGTCCGGCTCGCGCGCTCACTTCAAATCGAACAACATGAACTCGCTCGGAGCATTCGCCTTCACGGTGAAGCTCTTCTCGTCCTGGATCGCGAGCCCGTCGCCGACATCGAGTTCGATCTCATTCACGACGGCCGATCCGCTCGCGACGTGCAGCCAGAGCGAGCGCCCGACGGCCGGCTCGTACACGACTTCCTCATTCTTCTCGAGCACCGTGTTCAGGATGCTCGCGTCCGCGCCGATCCGCACGGCACCGTCGCGACCGT
>Ga0163155_10006890_pt1 | contig 10856 bp, 12 predicted proteins | sample OliLakLV19SP4G1_FD_148611 | JGI IMG/M metagenome (GOLD analysis project Ga0163155, IMG submission 148611) | Freshwater microbial mat bacterial communities from Lake Vanda, McMurdo Dry Valleys, Antarctica - Oligotrophic Lake LV.19.SP4.G1 | ecosystem: Environmental > Aquatic > Freshwater > Lake >...
CAACGCCACCGTCTCGAGGTCCCACGGTCGGTGACCTTCGTTGGGCACGCCGCGATCGGCGGCAAAAAGGTGCAGTTCGCGCGCGATGAGCCTGCCGTCCGGGCCCTTGACCGCGCTGGTTCCAAGCGGCGTGCCCGGCTTCACGTCCTCGAGTTTCAGCGCCTTCATGTGGGCGAAACTGGTTTTTTCGGCCAGTTCCACCTTCAGGTCCTGCCCCTCGCGCGTCTTCACCGATAACACATTGCCGTTGATCGCAGTGATGTCGCCGCGTACGCGCACCGAAGTTTGCGCGCTGGCCGGCCCGGACAGCGCCGCGGCAATCGCGACCATACCGGAGAGCAGCAGATGCAAAGGCTTGATGCGGATTCCCCTTGTGATTAACGACGTTTCCCGCCACGCAAAGCAACGCAGGCCGCAGCATGCACGCAATCGAGCCGGACGCGGCTGCCGCTGCGCGCATCATACGGGCATGGCCGCGCGGCCGCAGCCCGCGCGTGCCGTTGCCAGCCCCGGCGCGATAACCGCGCCGCACCGTATTTGCAGACGCCGGGCTTTTCGACGGGTTTTTTTCTGCTGCTGTTTTTTGCCGGCACCGAGGGCCTGACACGCCGGCCCCCGGACCGGCCGTGTGCACCGGGGCCGCTGGCGCCCGAACTGGTGCCGGTGCGGCTGGTGCTGCTCGCGGCCTTTGTCGCCGGCCGCGCCTGGCAGTTTTACCGGCTCCATACAACCCGGCCACAGCAATGGCAGCGGCTTCAAAAAGGGGCGCCGCACGCTCAGGGCGCGCTGCGCCGTGCCGACCATATCTCGCGGCCGCCGCTTTGCAATTCCATCGTGCCGCTGATGTCGCGCTCACCGGCCTTGCCGTTGAAATGCATCAGACGGCCCTGCGCGAGCAGGCTGAAACGCACCGTCGCGCCGTTTACGACAAAGTCGCGCAGCGGATGCATTTCGGTGCCGATCTGCGCCATGCCGGTCAGCACCTCGGCATCCTGCGTGACGCTGATGGAAAAGGGCGCGGCGATGAGTGACTTGGGCAGACTGATGTCCCAGCGTCCGCCAAGGCGCGCCGGCACAACGTAGTAATAGAGCACCGTGCGCGTGGTGCCGCTGATCATTTCTTTTTCGGGCACATCGAAGGTCAGCACCTTGTCCGGCGGCCACGGTGTAAGGGCATAGTCGTGCGACACGATGCGCGTGCCCGGTTTGAGTTCAGCGCGGAACTTGGGCACCAGAAGCGGCACAAAGCGCGGCAGCAGATAGAGCGTGATGACGCTGGCGTCGCGGTAATCGGCCTTGAACAGGTCTGCGGCGCGAAACGACACGCGGTCGGCGACGCCCGCCTCCTTTGCCTGCTTGTTGGCAAGCTCCACCAGTTGCGGCTGGATTTCGATACCGACGCCGCGCGCGCCGTAGCGTTTGGCCGCGGTGATGACCAGACGCCCGTCGCCCGAGCCGAGGTCGTACACCATGTCGTCCTTGCCGATGTCGGCCATTTTGAGGAACTCATCGACGATGGGCCAGGGCGTGGGCACATAGGGACCGGCGATGACGCCTTTGCTGTCGTCATTGGCCTGCCCCGCCGCTTGCAGCGGGACGCCGGACAGCAACGCCGCCGTTGCAAGCCACAGCGCGGCGAGGGTATTACCAGTGTTTCGCATGTGATTCCTCAGCGGTAGTCGTCGCGCACATCACGCGCCGAATGAAACGCCACCACGGTGCAGTCATCGGGTCCGGGCGCGTTGGATTGGTGCCACACCCCGGGTGGCACCAGGTGCCAGAGGGTTTTCCGGCGCCTGCGCCCGCAGCAAGGCGGCCATCACCTGCGGCTGCAGCGCAAACGCCTGCAAGGCCGAGATCGTCGGCGCGACCCCGGGTGTGATGCTGTGATTGCCGACCGCCACCGCTTAATCGGCGTAGCCGGGCAGTTCACGATCGACGACGCGCATCATCGCCTCGAAGTAGAGGCGGTCGCGATCGGCCCTGGAGTGGCGGTCGTCGGCCGATGGCGTCTGCACCTGCGCAACAATGTCCTCGGAGAGCAGCGACAGCGGCCGGCCGGTGCCCATGGCAAGCACCTGGGTGCGGCAGATACGCTCGAGCTTGTACAGGCGGCGGTAGGCCTGGGCGATGGTGTCACCGACCACCAGCACGCCGTGGTTTTTCATGAACACAATGGATTTTTCGCCCATCAGTGCGGCAAGGCGCTCGCCCTCGGACAAATAGTCGGCCGTACCCTGGTAGGTGTCGTCATAGGCGATCATGCCGTAGAAAAAAGCTGCGGTCTGGGTCGCCGGCAGCATGCGGTTGTCCTCGAGCATGTTGAGCGCCAGCGCCCAGGTCTGGTGGGTGTGCAGGACCACACGCGCCCCGGTGATGCGGTGGATGGGCGCGTGTATGCACTGCGCCGAGAGTTCCACCACGCCCTCGCCCTCGAGGGTTTTGCCCGACTCCTCGAACACGATCATGTCGCTCGCGCGCGCCTCCGACCAGTGTTTGCCAAAGGGCAGGATCAGGTACTCGCACTCCCGACCCGGCACGGTGACGGTGAAGTGGTTGTCTATGCCCTCGTCGAGTTCGTCGAGCACCGCCAGGCGGTGGGCTGCGGCGAGTTGCACCCTGGCCTGGGTCACGGGATCGACGGCGCGCGGCGAAGAAATCGGATGAACAGACATGGCAGCCTCTCGGAATAATCAGTCGTGCCGCAGTATATCAAGCACCGCCGCGGGTCGGACTGCGGTTATAGTTATTGCCATGGCAACAAGCCCCTCGCGCCAACGACGCCATCAATGACAGCATGAGTGCCGCTTTGACAAGCCAGATGAACATTGAACCCATCACCCTCAAAGGCCGGGTGGTGCGACTCGAACCGCTCGGCGCCGACCATGCGCCGGCGCTGGCGCGCGTCGGTCTCGACCCCGAACTGTGGCGCTGGATCCCGGTGCCGGTGAGCGACGCCGCGCAAATGCAGGCCTACGTGCAGACCGCGCTGGCCGAACAGGCGCGCGGCGTCTCGCTGCCCTTTGCCCTCGTGCTGCAAGGTACGGGCGAAGTCATAGGCTGCACCCGCTACATGAACATCGAACGCGCGCACCGGCGGCTGGAAATCGGCTCGACCTGGCTCACCAGAGCAAGCCAGCGCAGCGGCGCCAACACCGAGGCCAAGCTGTTGCTGCTGACGCATGCCTTCGAGGTGCTGCTGGCCAACCGCGTCGAACTCAAGACCGATGCCCTCAACCAGACCTCGCGCGCCGCCATCGCGCGCATCGGCGCCACCGAGGAGGGCATTTTCCGCAAACACATCGTCTGCGCCTCCGGACGCATCCGCGACACGGCATGGTTCTCCATCATCGCCGCCGAGTGGCCGGCGGTAAAAGCGCGGCTGGCGGCGCTGCTGCGCTAAGCGGATTTTCATAAGCCGTCACCCGGAAAAGCCCGCCTGGCGAGAGTTTCCGGGCATACCCCCCGCAAACACCTGGTGCCGCGGCGGCGGCATTTCAGCTTTGCACCCAGCCTGCCGATATACAAGGGACACCCCGTCTCCCCGCCAGGATAGCCAACCATGGCATTGCGCCAAGCCCTCAAGACGCCGTCACCGATGCGCCTGCTGTCACAGTTATGGCGCCGTGTTTGCGGTGAGCCAGCGGTTCGCAGCGCGACGCCCCTCGCCGTGCGCAGCTTCGGCGTGACCGCGGCGCCGGTGGACCCGGCACCGGTGTTTGCCAGTACCGGCAACGGGGGCGCAGACGAGCGCTTTGTCGTGACACGCGAGGCGATGCTCAATCGCGACATGGCGGTGGTCGGCTATGAATTTGCGCAGACAGGCGAAGCCACGGATGCCGCGCACGCACTCGAGCGCGACCGCGCGCTGCTGCACCACGCCACCGGCGCCGACGCACGCGCGCTGGTCGGCGCACGCCTTGCCTTTGTCACGATGGGACACAAACTCCTGTTCGACCCGGCCGTGGACGCGCTGGCCGGCAGCGGCATTTTTCCGTTGCTGCGTGCGGCCGACGGACTCAACGAACTGCACATCGCCCGCATCGCCGCGCTGCGCAAGGCGGGCGTACCGACGGCGCTTGCCGCGGGCCAGGCGGCACTGGACAACCCGGCCCTCGCCGCGGTTGTCAGTGGCGCGTTTTTCAGTGTCGACGCGTTCCTGCCACCCGACCTGCTGCACATTTCACGCCAGTTCGCGCGGCAACACCCCGGCATGAAGCTTGGCGTGCGCGGCATCGAAACGCAGGAAGAGTTCGACGCCTGCGGCCGCATGCACTTTGCGTGGTTTCACGGCCCCTTCATCCGGCGCCGCGGCGAATGGAGCCAGAACCGTGCCGACCCCGGCGCGCTGCGCGTCTGCGACCTGCTCGCGCGCCTGCGCTGCGGCGCGGAACTGGCCGAGATCGCCGAGCAAATCCGCCTTGACCCGATGATTTCGTACCGCCTGCTGCGCGTCGCGAACTCGGCGGCGGTTGGCGCATCGCGCCACATCACCTCGATTCGCGATGCCACGCTTATTTTCGGCCGCGAGCCGCTGTATCGCTGGCTGGTGCTGTTGCTGTGCGTTTGCGGACCGGCGAGGCCGGCGCAACAAGTGCTGCTCGAGCACGCGCTCGCCCGCGGCCGGCTGATGGAATTGCTGGCCGGGCCCGGCGCCACGCCCGAAGCGCGGCAATCGCTGTTCCTGACGGGGCTGTTGTCGCTGCTTGACCTGATGCTGCGCGTACCCATGCCGGCGCTGCTGACGCAACTGGCGCTGCCGCCAGAAGTGGGCGCGGCGATCAGCACGAAAAGCGGCCCCTGCGCGCTGCCGCTGCAACTGGCCGAGGCGGCAGAACGCGGCAACGAACCGCTCGTCATGGAGTTGTGCGTCGAGATGCGTCTCAGCCTCGCCCGGCTCAACCAGATGCAGGCCGCCGCCGGCGCCTGGGCGCAGGCCCAGGCGCAAGGACTCAGCGCCTGAGGCCGTCACCTTAGCCCGGCACCTTAGCCCGGCACCTTAGCCCGGCGCCTTAGCCCGGCGCCTCAGCCCGGCGCCTCAGCCCCGCACCTCCGCCCGGAACATCGCGCCCGCAGGGGCTGGTAAAAGCCCCTGCCCGCCCCAATGTGTGTCGTACCTGACACCACTGCCACCCGAGCCCGAGGCCTGCGCATGAAATACAAGGACTATTACGCGATACTGGGCGTGGCGCGCGATGCCAAGCTCGATGCGATCAAAAAGGCCTATCGCAAGCTCGCCCACAAATATCACCCGGACGTCTCCAAGGACGCCGACGGCGAAGCCAAATTCAAGGAAATCGGCGAGGCCTACGCCACGCTCAAGGACGCCGAAAAGCGCGCCGCCTACGACCAGCTTGGCCGCCACGCGCCGGGCGAGGATTTCCGTCCGCCGCCGGACTGGGGCAGCCCGGGCGGCCCGGGCGGCCAGAGTGAATTTGACGGCGTTGACTTGTCCGACTTGTTCGCGCACTTTGGCGGCGGCAGGCCGCGCGGCGCCGGCCCTGCCGGTCCTGCCGGTCATCAGGGCGGCGGACAGCGCCACGGACCGATACCGATTCCGGGCGAAGACTACGACGTGCGCGCCGACGTCAGCATCGAGGACTCTTACCACGGCATGGTGATGGAACTGGCGCTCAACATGCCCGAGTTCGACGCCGAGGGTTATGTGCGCCGCGTGCCGCGCAACATCAAGGCGCGCATCCCCAAGGGCGCCACCGACGGCCAGCGCCTGCGCCTGCGCGGCAAGGGTGGCAGGGGCTTCAACGGCGGCCCTGACGGCGACCTTTACCTGAACATCGCGCTCAAACCGCACGCCCTTTATCGCGCCAGCGGCCACGACCTTTATCTTGACCTGCCGCTCACGCCGTGGGAAGCGGTGCTCGGCGCCTCGGTCGAGGTGCCGACGCCGGGCGGCGCGGTGCAGATGAAAATTCCGCCCGGCACCCAGGCCGGGCAAAAACTGCGCCTCGCCAAACGCGGCCTGCCCAAGCCGCACGAGGGCGAAGGCGACTTGTATGCCATGGTGCAGATTGCGGTGCCGGCCAAGGCGAGCGAGCAGGAACAGGCCTTATACCGGCAACTCGCCGCCGATTCGGCCTTTGCGCCGCGCAGCCACCTGACAGGAGCCGCAGCATGAGCACCCCACTGGAAGCGGCCGTCTGGATGGACGCGCGCTGCGAGGTCACGCTGGCCGAACTGGTGCAATTGTCCGGCCTGACCGAGAGCGAGCTGCATGAACTGATCGACTACGGCGCGCTGGTGCCTGCGAGCCGCAGCGGCCTGCACTGGGTGTTCAGCGCCGAATGCGTTATCAGCATCCAGGCGGCACAACGCCTGCGCCGCGATTTCGAACTCGACACCAACGCCTTGTCGCTGGCGCTGCGCCTGCTGGCGCGCATCCGGGTGCTGGAGGATGAGGTGCGCGCCCTGCGCGCAGAGCTGCCGGGGCGGCGCTTCTAACCGGCGCACGCGCTCCAGCGTCCTGCACGACCGCCACGGTGACCGGCCTGACAGCATGGCAAAAGCGCGACCACCACCCGGAAACGCCCGACTGGCAAGGGTTTCCGGGTGATGTGCGCCTGTTTTCTCATCAAGGCGCTTCATTGCAAACATTCAAGCCGTGATCGACTGGTCATTCGGCAAAGCAGCAGAAAGCGACCCCGAACGCGTCGGCGGAGCATGGGTGTTTCGCGGCACGCGCATCCTAGGGCCGCTCCATCGGGCCGCGAAACCACAGGCGGTAACTTGAAATACATATTATCGTATGTATAGTAGGGGCCATGAAATTCACGTGGACGGCGGCTAAGCGCACGGCCAACCTGAAAACGCACGGCTTTGATTTTGCGAACGCCGAGCAGGTTTTCAACGGGCCGACGTTCACTGTGGAAGATGCTCGTGATTAGAACGGCGAGCGGCGGTTCAATTCCACCGGCTTTCTCGATACGGCCATCGTGACGATTTGCCACACGGAAACCGGAGACAAAATTCACATCATCTCCATGCGAAAGGCGGAACCCCATGAAATCGAAACACTTGCCCGCTACCTCTAAGCCCCCACGCCGGCGCGTTGGCATGAAGGATGTCAGCCGAGAACAATTCTCCGCCGCAGTCAACGAACGCTTGGGAAAGCAGCGCGTTTCAATCATGCTGGATGGTGCGATCGTCGCTTTCTTCAAGGCCAAAGCCGGGGAGCGCGGCTATCAGACGCTCATCAATCAGGCGCTACACCAAGCAATGACTGGCGAGCAGATTGAATCCACGCTTCGCCGGGTGATCAGAGAAGAACTCCTTACGACGTGAGGTATCGGCGAAGTTCACCGCCTCTTCCAGTGAGGTATCGGCGAAGTTCACCGCCTCTTCAATCGCGGCATAACTTTAGGTGGCGCCGACGGGCCGCGAATCCCGCGCAGGTGCTGGTAACGGTACTGACCCGCCGCACACCGGGACGTTGGGCGGCGCAACAACCTTGCGGAGGTTCGATCCATGTATAAGTTCATATTTCCCCGGCTGCTGGGATTGGTTCCGCAGCCTGCCCTGTGTCAAACGGATCGCCCCCCGTTGTTCAAGCTGATGGAGTCGGCCAAAGTAAAAACGGTAATACAGGCGGACACGGTTGCGGGCAAGACCAACGTACTGCTCGCGTCAATCGACGAACAATCCGAGGTTCGTATCTGTCTTTGCGCCTGGTGGTGATGGCGCGTTGGATATCAGCGCGAATGAAGCTGGATTGCCGGTTACATCTGGGCCAAGCAATCCCGCCTATTTCTTTGCGACAGCCTTCCTTGACAAGCAAACGGCGTGGGCTGTCATCGACGTTCCCGAGAAATAGGGGCGCACCGTCAGTCGTACGCAGCGGCTGGATAAAGAGCATATCGAGGCTTTCGCACAAGCGGGCCAACGAATCAAAGGGGTGAATCCAAAAGCCAAACTTGTCTTGATTGGCCATAGCAACGGCGCAATTACCGCCGGCATGCAGGCCACTCAAGACAAACCCGTTTTTGACTTTATTGTATTTTCAGCTCCGCAGCTTGGGCCTTTGCCGTTTGGATGGAGACCTGAACAAGCGAAGGTGCCGGTCATGTTTATCACGCACAAACATGACGATTGCAGGCGATCGCAGGCTTACGAAACCGTCAGAGCCGCGGGCAGAAAATTTCCGGTGGTCGTGATTGAAAGTCCTTCACCCGGGAATCGCTCGGAATGCTTTGTCGCGCCAGCACCTCATTTTTTCTCAGATACATATGGAGAATATGCCGACGCCATTCTCAAGTGGGCCAGTTCGCTCTAGATTAACTTCGTCTATGAGCAAGGCATCTGACGGAGGCAGGCTGCATTCATTCTGGTGATCGGGTAACCTGGGATACCTCAGACTGCGTTTCCTGACTTCCATACTCGCGGTCTGTCCCTGATCTCTACCGTGTAATCGCGCCGCGCCGGCTTCATTGCGCCGGCAGCAGGCCAAACTGGCGCGCCAGCGCGACGATGGCCGCGGCGCGCTGCGCGAACGGCGCATCGATCATGCGGCCATCAACCATGATGGCGCCGATGCCGTCTTTCTCGGCCTTGTGCCAGGCGTCGAGCACGCGCACCGCAGTGGCGACGTCCTCGTCGCTGGGACGGAACACGTCGTTGGCAAGCGCAATCTGGCTGGGGTGAATGCAGCTCTTGCCGATGTAGCCCAAGCGCCGCGCCGCCTCGGCTTCGCGCCGGTAGCCTTCGGGGTTGTTAACCGCAACCCAGGCCGCGTCGTAGGCCCAGATGCCGGCCTCGCCCGCAGCAAGACGCACATCGAGTTGCACTTGCTGGATGGCGGCGGCGTTATCGCGGTCTATGGCCAGCGGCTCGAGCAGGTCGCCAAACCCCAGTTGCAGGCCCAGCACCCGCGCATCGGCGCTGGCGATGGCGGCGGCATTGCGCAGCCCGCGCGGCGATTCGATGTTGGCAAGAATGCCGATCGTCGCGTCCATGCCGCGCTCTTTTTCAACGCGTGCCAGCGCGGCAACGGCGGCGCGCACGTCGTCGGCCGATTCGGGCTTGGGCAGGTTGAGCAGGTTGAGGCGCGGCGCGACCACGGCACGCACGTCCTCGTCGAACCAGGGCGTGGTGAGCGCATTGACACGCACGATCAGCAGCTTGTTCGAGGCCGCCGCTTCGGGCGATGCAAGAAAGCTGCGTATCGCCTCGCGTGCCTCGGTCTTGCGCGAAGGATCGACGGCGTCTTCAAGGTCTATGGAAATCGCATCGGCGGCGCTGGCGAGGGCCTTGGCGAACAACTCCGGACGTGAGCCGGGGACAAACAGTTTGCTTCTCATGGGGGTGAATTCTACCGGAGAGACTGAAACGCCCGGCCGGTGGTGTATGCGCCACAGCGTCGCCACGGCCGTTAAGGAATGATGGCAAAAGGCTGGAAAGGCCCGCCAGGCGGGCTTTTACAGCCTGCTGCCCTGGCGGCTACAGCCTCGCCAGGATGCGCAAGTCCTGGCCGACGCGCCGCACGTCATGAAAACGCAGCGGGATTTTTTGCGCCAGCGTCGCGAACTCGGGCAGGTTGAACATGCCGCGCGCGGCGTCGCCAAGCAGACTGGGGGCGTAATAGAGCAGCAGTTCGTCAACGATGCCCGCAGACAGCATGGAGCCGTTGAGCTTGCTGCCCGATTCGACATGCACTTCGTTCAGACCGCGACGTGCGAGTTCGTGCATGATTTGCGCGAGGTCGGTCTTGCCCTGGGCATTCGCCAGCACGATCACCTCGGCGCCGCAGTCTGCCAGCGCGGCGATTTTTTCGCGCTCTTCGACGGCGCTGATCACCAATACGCCGCCACCCTCGAGAATGCGCGCCGTCGGCGCGAGTTGCAGCTTTGAATCGACCACCACGCGCAACGGCTGGCGAGTGCTCGCGACATCGCGCACCGTCAGTTGCGGATCATCGTCACGCACCGTGCCGATGCCGGTGACGAGGGCGCAGGCGCGCGCGCGCCAGGCGTGGCCGTCGCGCCTGGCCTCGGCACCGGTAATCCACTGGCTCTGGCCGTTGGCAAGCGCCGTGCAACCGTCCAGGGTGGCGGCGATTTTCATGCGCACCCAGGGCCGGCCGCGCGTCAGGCGCGCGACAAAGCCGATGTTGAGTTCGCGTGCTTCGTTATCCATCAGCCCGGTCTCGACACTGATGCCGGCGGCCTTGAGTCTGGCAAAGCCGGAACCGGCAACGCGCGGATCGGGGTCTTGCATCGCAGCGACGACGCGCGCCGGCCCGGCGGCAATCAGCGCGTCGGCACAAGGCGGCGTGCGGCCGTGGTGGCTGCACGGTTCGAGCGTGACATAAACGGTGGCGCCGGCGGTGCGTTCGCCCGCTTCTTTCAGCGCATGCGCTTCGGCATGCGGCTCTCCGGCCCGGGCGTGCCAGCCGCTGCCGACAACGCGGCCGTCACGGACGATGACGCAGCCGACGCGTGGATTGGGTGAGGTGGTCCACAGCCCTTTTTCGGCCAGGCGCAGGGCCTCGGCCATGTGCAGGCGGTCGGCGGAGGAAAAGGTGGTCATCAGCGGGACTTATCGGGCCGTATTAATGCACAACACCGTTCGGGCTGAGCTTGCCGAAGCCTGTCCTGAGCTTGCCGACGGAGGGAGGGCGCGCGCGCGACACGCCATGAGCTTGCAGGGGCTTCGACAGGCTCAGCCCGCACGGGAAAATATTTTTCAGGAATTGGGGAAATTTCAACATGCGATGGGTGATTGGAAGCGGATGCGCTCTACGCCCTCTCGCCCGTTGCGGGGCGCGGGCGAGAAACATCAGCGCGTGCGCTTGGCGCCGGGCTTGCGCACCTGGGCGATGGCGTCGCGAAAATCATCGACGCGCT
>Ga0163155_10006892_pt1 | contig 10855 bp, 5 predicted proteins | sample OliLakLV19SP4G1_FD_148611 | JGI IMG/M metagenome (GOLD analysis project Ga0163155, IMG submission 148611) | Freshwater microbial mat bacterial communities from Lake Vanda, McMurdo Dry Valleys, Antarctica - Oligotrophic Lake LV.19.SP4.G1 | ecosystem: Environmental > Aquatic > Freshwater > Lake >...
CTTGTGGCGCGGGCGTCTCTACTGTGTTCCCATTCGCATCCATCAGGCATGAGATCGACCGGCAACTTGCATGACCAGGAGCCATTGTGAATCACATTGCACGTTCGTCCCGCCCTCGCCGCGTTTCGGTGGTCATCGCCATTTGTGTTGCTGCGATCGTCGTGAGCGCGGGATCGGCAGGCGACGCCGTAACAGAAAGACAGTCAAGCAACCAGCCTGCGACGACCGGCCCCGCACTTGCCAACCCCGGCACGCGCAGTCTCCGCGAGTTCGGCGTGTCATCCGACAACTCCCCGCTCGCCAACCGCGACGCACTTCAGAAAGCCATCGACTGGGCCTCAACCTGCGGCGGCGCGGTCCATGTCGAGCCGACCGACCAGCCGTACCGCGTCGCATCCGGCCTTGTCCTCAAACGAAACGCCTCTCTGCTCGGCGTTCACGGCCCCGTCGGTCGCGGCACAAAGCACCCCACCAAGCCCCAGCCCGTCGGCTCGGTCTTTCAGATCGAGGACGCCGAGCACCCGTTCATCACCGTCGAAACCGCGACGCAGATCCGAGGCGTCCAGTTCTGGTATCCGGGCCAGACTTTGCGCGATCCCGCCGCGATCGTTGCGTACCCGCCCACGATCAAGGTCTCGCACGACGCGCCCGTCTGGGGCGTCACGCTCAGCAACCTCAGCTTTCTCGGCGAATACATCGCGATGGATTTTCGCGCGAGCCCGAAGCACGCCTGCGAGCAGATCCTCTTCGAGCACTGCTACGGCTATCCGCTCAGCGGCGAGTTCATCCGCATCGACCGCTGCTACGACGTCCCGCGCATCCTGCACTGCCACGTCAACCCGGCCAACCGGCGAGCGTTCCTGGGCGACTGCTCGCCTGCGGTCGTTGATGCGGTCATCGCGAAAAAGTCGTACGCCTTCAGCATCGACCACACCGACAACGCCCAGCTCATCGACGTCTTCACGTTCGGCACCTACGGCGGCGCGTTCCTCGGCCCCGCCAGCTACGGCCAGCTCACCAACTTCAACTTCGACTGCGTCGCGATCGGAATCTCCAAAGGCGGCGACTCCTCCTTCAACCGCAACTGGATGGTCGCACAAGGCTCCATTATCGCGAACGTCGGAGCGAAGGTCGAAGACATCCACCCCATCGTCGTTGAGGGCCAAGGCCACCTCGCGCTCAGCAACGTCGAAGCTTTCTCCGGTCCCAACCCCGCGCTGACCGCACTCGGCAAATCCTGGGATTACCTCACCATCCGGGGCGACAGACGCCTGACAGTCTCGATCACGGGCTGCCGCATGCGGAACTACGAATCGCAGCACCCCGTCACAGTGGGCAACCCGAACGCAACCGTGGTGCTCACCGGCTGCTTCGATAAAGCCGAAGAACTCCTCGAGCAAAGGCTCGGTCAGTGAGTCGGCGCCCCACACAGATTGCTTCATCCGTTCATCCGGATGAACGGCTATAGTTGCTCGCCCCGATGACTTGCCCTCGATCAGCCGATAAGTAGGCACGGTCAGCAAGCGTCGCGGACGGTTGGTTTGTGTGTGGGTCATCATGCGTTCGGCGGCGGGAGTCGGGGGATAGGAACGGACGGGCGTCGGTCATGCACATCAGCGATATCTTCCAACGCGACGCCACCACGTTCTCATTCGAGTTCTTCCCCCCGCGCGCGCCTGAGGCCGCCGAGGAACTCTTCGCGGGCATCGCCGAGTTTGAGACGCTGCACCCGTCCTTTGTCTCAGTCACTTACGGCGCGGGCGGCTCGACTCGCGAGCTCACCCGCGACCTCGTCGTGCGCCTTAAGGCCAAGACCCAGCTTGATCCCGTGCCGCACCTGACCTGTGTCGCCCACGACGACGGCGAGATCCGCTCGATCCTTCAGCGGTACGCCGAGCATGGCATCTCGAACATCATCGCGCTCGGCGGCGACCTGCCGCAGACGCTCAACGGGCACGATCGCGCCGCCGACTCGTTCCGCTACGCCTGCGACCTCGTCACCTTTATCCGCAAGTTCAGCGAGTCGGGCGCCCATCCCGACAAGCGCGGCTTCGGCGTCGGCGTCGCCGGCTACCCCGAAGGCCACCCCGCGACGCCCAACCGTCTGCGCGAGATCGAGTACCTCAAGGCCAAGGTCGACGCCGGGGCTGATTACATCTGCACGCAGCTCTTCTTCAATAACGCGGATTTCTACGACTTCCGCGATCGCTGCCATCTCGCCGGCATCAGAGTCCCCATCATCGCCGGCATTATGCCGGTCACTTCCATCAAAGTGATGCTGCGCATGGCCGAGACCGCTCTCGGCGCCCGCTTCCCCGCGCCGCTGCAGCGGGCGATCAACCGCACCGGGGGCGACCCCGACGCCGTGCGCCGCGTCGGCATCCACTGGGCGACCGAGCAGTGCCGCGATCTGCTTGACCATCAGGTGCGCGGCATCCACTTCTACACGCTCAATCGCTCGACCGCGACGCGAGAGATCTACCTCAACCTCGGCGTGAAAGACTCGCGCTCGCTCATCAGCACCGACGGTCCCGGCCCGGGCGGCGTGATCTTCAAGAGCCAGTGACTGGTGGGTCCACTCTCCAGAGTGGACGACCTGTGCGCACGATGTGGCAAGAAGCTACAGACTGTTCGACATTCGCACAAGCTGTTCGAGCAAGCGCTTGGCCCCGGCGCTTTCAATCGCCTCACGACTCATCGCGATTCCTTCTCGCAGCCCCGTCGCGACGCCGCCCACGACGAGCGCGGCCCCTGCGTTCAACTCGACGATCTCACGTGCCGCGCCCGCTTCGCCGTCGAGCACGCGCGTGAAGATCGACGCCGCGTCGTCGAGGGAGCCCACTTGAAGTTCCGCGAGCGTTCGTCGCGGCATGCCGAGATCGCGAGCATCGAGCACGGAGTTTCGCACACTGGCGACGCCGCTCGCGTCCGGCGAAATCACGAACACATGATTCGGCGCGGTGGTCGTGAGTTCATCAAGCCCGTCGGCGCTCGTCACCACCATCGCACGCTCCGCCCCAAGTCGCGCGAGCGCACCCGCCAGCGACTTCGCGGCGTCCACGCTGTACGTCCCCACAAGCTGCCGCTTCGCGCCGGCAGGGTTTGAGAGCGGGCCCACAAGATTGAATATCGTCGGAAACCCCAGCGATTTCCTTGCCCCCGCGGCGTGCTTCATCGCCGGGTGGTGCTGCTGCGCGAACGAAAAACACACGCCGATCACTTGCAGGCATCTTGCCTGCACCTCGGGCGATGCGTTTACATTCACGCCCAGTTTCTCCAGCACCTCCGCCGACCCGCGCCCGGTGCGGCTGCGCCCGCCGTGCTTCGCGACGAGCAGTCGTTGCGGGCCACCCGCGGGCGAAGCGGCCGCCGCGACGATCGCGGCGACGGTCGAGACGTTGAACGCTTTTGGCGCGCCGCCGGTGCCGCAGGTGTCGATGATGGTGCATCCCGGTCCGCACGCATCACCGATGGGCACCTGCGTGACGTGGCGTCGCATGACGCGCACGCCCGCGACGATCTCATCAACCGCGGCGCCGCGCACCGCGATGAGCCCGAGCATCGCGCCAAGCTGCGCATCGTTGACCTGCCCGGCGAGGATCCACTCGAAAAGCTGCTCGGTCGTTGCCTCGTCGAGCGTCTTCCCCGCGAGCAGGTCCGCGAGAAGCGGGCGCACGTCGGGTGGTGTGGGCTGGGGCATGGGGTGTGGGGCGTCGGGCATGTCAGATCTTTGGCGCGTGGAGTTTACCACACCGGTCAAAAACACCACCGACCGCTCAGAGCAGCGGTCGGTGGCACGTGAAGTTTCAAAATGTCGGCAGGTATCCACGCCCACGACGAGGCTCTGCGAATCGTGGCGCTTCTTCGGCCCCTGAGCAAACTTACCGCGTCATCTCCGCTCGCCGCACGCACTCCGCGAGCGCGAGGTCATCGAGCTTGCCCAGGGGCAGCACGCCGACGACGATCCTTGTTCCCGCGTCGCTGCTTTCGACGCGGAGGCCGGTCTCCTTGAGCTGCTTGATGGTCGCGTCATCGAGGCTGACGACGATGATGCTGAGGCGCACGCCGCCTTCGACCATCTCGCCGCCTGCGGGCGCGGCACCGTCATACGTCATGCCGAGCTTGTCGGGATAGCCGCTGCCCAGCGCGAACGGCACAAGCTCGGCTTCGAGACACAGCCGGATCCGCGCCTCGCGCACCAGATCCGCAAGTTCACTGCCTGCCTGCTTGCCAAGTTCGACAAGCTTCACGGCTTTCGCCGCCTGATCGAGCGCGGGATCGCCGGACGCATTTCGCATCGCTGTCGCGATCTCGTAGTTCCGGAAGACGTTATAGAACGCGACGGTCCAGGCGTCGGCGGCGTCCATGCGATTGCGCTCGGCGAGTGAACCGATGTGCATCGCGATCTCTTCGCGACGCACGGGGCGCTTCACGGGAGCCGCCGCGACGTCGTGATCGAAAGCGGCTTTCTTATCGTGCGAGGTCTTCGGCTCAGTCGCGGCGGCAACATCGGTCTTCGCCGCGAGGGACGCGAGTCGATCGGATTCCCGCTTGTAGGTTTCCACGAGCTTGAGCTGCGCGGGTTCGAGGAGCTTGGGCATGCTCAGGCGGTCGTTCGCGTCCGGGGCGGTCTGGGTCTGTTCCACGAGCGCGGCCAAGGCTGCAGTTGCTTCCGCATGCGCCTCCCCGCTCACCCTTGCCAGAGGCCTATCGAAGCTAATACGGTTCTCCGCGAGCTCCGGATTGATTCGCTTCAGTTCCGTACCAACTACCGGCATCTGATCTGCGGAATGACTCTGCGACCGGGTCGAAGGTGCACCGTCCGCATTCGGCGAGCCGCCCCCGCTCGGGGGAACTGCCGTATCGGCCGGAGGTGCGGGCGGAGAAGCCGGCTTGCCAGTGGACATAACGGGTTTCCCATCGACCGGGAGATTTGCGGAGTTGTTCTCGCGTCCGGCCCGATCGCCGGTACGGTTCGAACGTGTGGGTCCGGTAGGCTCCGACTTCTGATTGCTTTCATCATTAGATTTCCCGGCCGCTTCTGAGCGGGCGACAGGCGCACCTGCGACATCGGCGACCGAATCCGACTTCCCGGCGCGCGCCTCTGACTCTCTCAACTGGACCACGGCGCGATCCTTCTGGACAGATGGGCTCCGACTCTGATCCGAACTCTTCTTCGGCCAGTCCAAAGGATGATTCATTATGCCGCCCTCCTGTGGCGTGCCAGGGCTACTCGGCACGACATTTGAGATCGCATACCCATCGAGGTCCCGCCGTGCTCCCTCGACCCCGGCGGAGGTGCCCTTCACGCTTAACTCACGCAGATTGCGCGGAGCCCGGGTCTGGAAGCCCGGGTCCAAGGTGTCGTCATCGAACGGCGACCGCGCCCCGCCGCCTCCTCCCCCCTGCGACTGCTGGAGCAGACTTTGCAGGTCGATCTGCGGCACCATATCAAAGGCCACCGAAGAGTCGCCAAGGGCTGACAGATCATCTTCCAATGCCAAGTGACCGCCCAAGATCATGAGTTTCTGAACATCGCCCGTGTCACCATCACCATTCATATCAGAGCGCGACATATCGTCATTGAGCCGGCGTCGGATCGGGCCTCCAAAGTACCCGCTCCACTCATCACCCTGCGGGAAATCGATCGGGATCTGCACCAGCCGCGGCTTGCCGTCGATGGTCACCCGCAGGCGATCGACCGCGACGAAGCTCGTGAACTGCGTGACAAGATTGAACGATTCGCCGAGTGAAACGACCTGGCTGCGCTGATCCGCGCCGATGGTGCCGCGCTGGGCGGTGATGAGATTTGAGTCCATGATCGACTCGACTTTCGTGCGGGCCCACAGCGTCGCGATCGCGCTGTTCTTTGGCTGCTGCGCCGGCAGGTCGATGTTCACCGTCTTGCTCCACGGGCCGGTCGCCGTGTTGCCGCTGATGGTCAGCGTGCCCGCGCCGGGCGCGTTGTAGCGGCCCACGATGATGACGGGCTTCTGGTCGTAGAGGTCAGGGATGAAATCGAAATCGCCGACTCGCTCGCCCGCGCCGCCGCCGCCGCCCAGCGCGGTCAGCACGTCCACCGGCTGGATGTTCTGCGAGAACTCGGCCTTGATATCAGTGAGCACCGGCGTGTTTACACGCTTCGTGAAGCGGGCGATCACTTCGAGCGCGTCGGAGTTGAGCGGCACATAGTCCACCTCGCCACGGCCCAGTCGCGACATGCCGTCTAGGAGATAGCGGTTGGGTGAGCTACCGATCGCGAAGGAGAAGACGCGGGCGTCGCCGCGGTGTCTGCGGATTGCCGCAAGCACTTCCATGTCGTTCCCGACTTCGCCGTCGGTGATGAACGCAACGAGACGCAAGGGCTTCGCGGGCGCGGCGTCCGCGCCGCGCATGGTCACCTGCACGGAATCCACGGCGAATAGCCGCCGCCCGTTCAGCGTCCCCCATCGGCCGGTCACGCGGCAGATCTCGTCGTTGCGATTCGCGACGCGGACTTTCTCCGCCGCCAGCATTTCGATCACAACGCCGGAGCGATCGCGCACCGTCCAGCAGCGCGTCGGCGGGGGAGCGTGCATCTGTCCATCGTCCGGCGCGGGAGCGGTGATGGACGCGGGCTCCAGATCAACCGTCACTTCACGATCGTCGGCGGGAAGATTGAGCAGATCCGCGGGCGAGATCGAGGCCAGGGCTTCGCCCGCATCGACCTGCCGAACGATGAGGATGCGGTCGCCGTTCTCCGTGACCCAACCGCCCGCGAGTCGCAGCGACGACGCCTTGATCGCAAACAGGCTGTTTCGCGTCCGCACCTTGATATCAGAAACGCCGTTGTCCATGCGGATGAGATGCGTGGGTGCCCGGTTATTGCCGAGGTCGTCAATCTTCTCGAAGCGTGAGGCGGGCACATCGACCACCACGTCGCGACCATCCGCGGGCAGGTTTACAAGCTGCTCGGGTCCGATCGGCGCAGGTCCTGGCTGCCACGCGGCATGGCGCAGCGATCCCGCGGGATCAAGCGCCTGGCTCACGACACGGAGCATCTCCGTCGCCCCTTGTCCTTCGCTGCGTCCATAGAACGCGCGGGCCTCGGCGAGATTCTGCTGCGTCGCCGCACGCGGCGCGGACCATAGCTTCTCTGACGTATCCGAGAAGCACAGCACGTTGAACCTGTCCTGCGGGCGAAGCGTCGCGAGCGTCGCGTCGATCAGCGCCTTGGCCATCTCGATCTTGTACCCCTTCATCGACCCCGATCGATCAAGCACAAACATGATCTCGCGCGGCACCGCGATCGCATCATCCGTCTGCTCGCGCGACGGCGGCAGCACGCTGACAAAGAAGAAGTTGCCCTGGGCCGCGGTGTGCGACAGCACGATCGGGGCCTCGATCCCGCCCGCGATCTTCCACGAGAGCGAGAAGTCGCGGTTGGGAATCTCGCCCGAGTTCCGCAGCTTGATGGTCTTCCGCGGCGAGCCCGCGAAGTTCGGATGAGCGACGGCGTCGTTACCGGGAGGCAGCGCGAACGCGCCGGCGCCGTCGGCGCCCGAGACGGTGACGTCATGGAGCTGCGACTTCACGCTGAAGATGCCCGGCCCGCCGGTGTCGATGTTCACGGTGATCGAGATGTCCTGGCCCGCACGGAAATCCGGGCGCACCGGCATCGGCGTGATGCGATTCGCATCGGGCACCTGCGTGGTCGGCGAAGAAAAGTTACTCCCCGTCGTCGCAGGGGGGGGTGGCGGAAGCTCCGCCATCCTCGGCCGCCCGTCGCCGCTTTCCACTACGGGATTCGCCCCGTCGCTATACGGCTGCGTGGGCTTCATCATGTTCGCAAGCCGAGAGAGTTCCGCCGAGAAGAACCCGCGCCCGTTGATCACGCCAGCGCCGGTGTTGTACAGCGTGCCAGTTTCCTTCGAGCCGTCCTCGTACCGCACCGTGAAGTTGTACCACACCGCCATGCCCGGCGTTGTGAACGCACGCACCGGCGTCGCACGCGGGAGCTCTCGCATGAGGTCCGCGCTCGTCAGCGTCCCGCTCGCGGTGTTGCCCGGCTGCAGGTCCATGATCTGCGCGGGCCCGATCAGCACGATGCCGCGGCGTACGCCGAAGTCGGTTGGGATCGGATGTTCATTGACGGGCAGCGGGCGAGGGCGGTTCGCCGCGCTCTCCCACGTTCGCATCCCGCCGGGAATGTACCGCGGCGCGATCGTCGTGGGGAAGTTGAACGAATACACGCCGTCGCGCTGTTCCAGCACTTCAACGTATGAGATCTCGATCGTCACCTCGGCCTGCGGCTCGATGTTCGCGATCGACTGCGTGAAGATGTTGGGCCGCTCCTGCTCAAGGAGGCTGGCGACGCGCCCCTGCGCTTTCGCCTGCTCGTAGATGCGCTTCGCCTCCGCGCGCTCCTTGACCTGTCCCTCGATCACGCGGCTGCCGATGGTCATCACCATGCGATCCACCGCCGCCCGCTCAGACAGCGGGAAGGTGTACACCGTCTCGACTTTATCCGAGTGCGGGTTGACGTACACCTGCTTCACGCTGACGCGATTGAGGAAGCCGGAGATGTTTACTTCAACATCGGTGTGCTTGAGGACGCAGGGGCCGAGCGTGTTGCCGAACTTGTCGAGAGCATCGAGGCGTCCGCCATCGGGCGACATGACGTACCGGTCCTGGCATGCCTTCTGGATGCGCGCGAGATTATCCTGCTGATCGGCGAGCGCGATCATGGGCGTGCCCTGATCCGCGTGCTGTTCGTTCCTTCCAAGATTATCGCGGACGAGGTATGCCATGACCGTACTGAGGACCAGCACGGCGGCCGCGAGGGGCGTGTACGAGTTCATGAAAAGTCTCCGGCGCGCCGGTCGCGCGCTCGCTGGATGTTGCTTGGTTGTGTGTGGACGCTTGTCGTCAAGGCCGTCGAGAAGCGACGGCAGCTTCCGTGCCGGCTCCGCGGCGGATTCGCTCCGAGCCCCGAGCGCAGGCGCGGGACGACTCGGACTCTTCGATTCGCTCACGGTCTTTCCCTTCGGATCGACCGCGTCCCGAGACATCGCGGCAAGGCTCGCCGTGAGGCGCTCGCGCCCCGCCGTCGCCCGCGCCGCATTCTGCTGATGCCATTCCCGAAGGAGCGTTTCGAGCTCCGGGTGTTCGTTCCCCTGCGGCATCTGCTCATCCGCGGCTCGCGATGCCGCGGACGAAGCTGAAACCGGAGGAACACCGCCAGACGGAGGCACAGGGAGCCTGCCGTTGTTGCTGACCGGGCTATCAGAGTTGTGATCGTTCATATGCCCCTCTCCTTTCCCCCAAGCCGAGTGAACTGACAAATGTGACCGCTCTCGAGATGTGTTGTGTGCGGCGTCATGGGCTCGGGCACCCGACCTTTCCCATGAGCGCCGCAAGATGGTCTTTGGCCTTGGCGAGCAGCTTGTAGAACCCGCTGCGGGAGAGACCGAGGGTGTCGGATGCCGCGACCACAGGATCGGGATCGAGGTAGTAGATATGGATGGCGAGGCGCTCGCTGTCAGAGAGTTTGTCGAGCGCCTGGTCAAGCAGCGAAAGCTGTTCGCTGTGCTCGGCGCGCGAGCCGGGCGAAACCTGGTCGGGCCCCGCGCCCCCGTCGTTCCTTCCCGCGCCGGGCGCGGGGGTGTGTTCCATCGCGACGTTGATCATGACGGTCGCTCCTCGGGCCTCGTGGCGGATGCGTCTGCCGGCGGCACGTCGTCGTTCGGCGCAGACACGCCGTGCGATGGCGTAGAGCCAGGGACGGATGCGGTCGGGGTCGTCGATTCGGTCGAGCATCTGGAAAGCACGGATGAAGGTCTCCTGAAGCGCGTCGTCGGCCTCGGCGTCGTCGCCGAAACCGAGGCGCGTATGCCGACGACACAATGCCAGCACGACGCCGGCATGCCGGTCGTACAGGTGGGTGAACGCCGCAGCGCCGGCTTCCCCACCTTGTCGGGCAGCCTGAAGGTCGCGAGCATCCGGTGTCATCACTTCATCCATGGCCGCTCTACCCCGGGAGTCTCCGGAAAAGGATAAATCAAACGCCGCCCCCCATTCCCCTTTCCGCGGCCCCCCGGCGGAGCGTTGGTCGTATCGCATGAGACTGCGCGCACGCCGCAGGAAACTGAGGTTTCCCTGCGGAGCATTATCGGACTTGTGGGGAGAGATTGTCTGACCGGTTCAAAAACGAAAACGCCGCGTGCGGCGAAACCCATGTGGATGGGAATGCTCCTGCAGCGCGGCGTGTCCAAAAATGAAAAACCCGGCTGTGACCGGTCAGTTCACAGCCGGGATGGAGGACAGCTTTGCCCTCTCTCGCCTCTCTCTCGCTCCAATCTCTCTCTCCGGAACCCTCTCTCTCTCGCTCCGATCTCTCTCTCTCGAAGCTAGCAACGCCTTCTCTCGAGACCTTGGCCAGAATGGGCTGTGTCAAAGACGTCTTGGGTTATCCGGATGAAAAGACCGGAAAGGCAGGCGTAATGTACCAATTCCGTCATGCCTGTCAAGAGGGAAAACGACCGAGAAAAAGATTTCTTCATGCTCCCCACCCTTCTGATTGCCGTGAACCGCTGCGCATGGGGAATGTCGCAAACTCCCAAACGTCGTAAATTGCTGGAAAAACGTAACTTACGTTCTGTTTGTCCTGCTCGCCGTTCCCGCCACGGGCGTGCCGCCTGAACCATATCTTCAAGCGCGGTTCCCCTCACGGTTGCGCGATTCCGCGCAATTTTTTCCACATCCGCCTACGTCCAGTTCGGTCTCGCCAGCTCCATCCGGGCCCTGCAATGGCTGTCCGATGCCGCACTGCAACGGGTACACTCAACTCATGTTGCTCCACGACGGACTGCAAGGA
>Ga0163155_10006897_pt1 | contig 10848 bp, 9 predicted proteins | sample OliLakLV19SP4G1_FD_148611 | JGI IMG/M metagenome (GOLD analysis project Ga0163155, IMG submission 148611) | Freshwater microbial mat bacterial communities from Lake Vanda, McMurdo Dry Valleys, Antarctica - Oligotrophic Lake LV.19.SP4.G1 | ecosystem: Environmental > Aquatic > Freshwater > Lake >...
GAAACTACTTGAGCGCTATGCCGAAAAGGCGAAACGAACTAAAACTGACGTGATTCGAGAGTTCATCCGCACGTTGGAAGGAAAGCCGTCCTAGAAGGACGGGGTTTTAGACCCAGTTTTCTGATAACAGAAGCTTGCGTGAAATTACTATAAATACTGTTGACTGAGAGTCGTTACTTGTGAATATTAAGCCCGTGGAGATAAAAACTGATGATTACAGCATCTGGTACGAACCAGAATCTTCGACTGCTTTCTTCCAAGGGTTTCTGCGATTAGATGGGATGGCAGAATACCAGCCCATTATGAATTTGCTGGTGAGCGCCATAGAAGAATCTGATTATTTCAACGTTAACCTAAAAGATCTAGAGTTTTTGAACAGCTCTGGAATCAGTATGCTGTCAATGTTCGTGGTTCGCGTGCGTGAACGCGGCAACATCCAGCTCGTGTTACAGGGTTCTGAACAGGTACTATGGCAAACTAAATCTCTCAAGAATCTACAGCGTCTAATGCCAAGTTTAACGCTGGAGTTTTCGTCATAATGGTTTTAGCGGCGTGTCATAGATTTAACTCAATAGCGATCGCGTTCAGTTGCTTAAAACAGCGCCTACCAACAGCCGATAACAGCCTGCACAGGTCTAGCTGCATACATTTTAGGAGATGCGATGCGTCATGATGGAGCGATCGCCCCAAGAACCTGTTCAACTATTGACAGAGCTAGAGCAGCTCCGCCATGACGTAAAGCGGCTCACGCAAGCCAACAGCGACTTGGAGATTTCGCTCAGCACCACAGCCGAACATGGCGATTTTGTAGAAGCCCAGCTGCAGGCTGCTAATCAAAGACTAGAAGCAGAAATTGCCGAGCGGCAGCTAGCGCAGCTAACCCTACAAAATATTTTAGAAACTGTTTCTAGAGATAAAGCCGATCTAGAAATGATTTTGACGGCCACGGCAGAACATGGCGATGTGCTGGAGTATCAGCTCTACACCCAAGCCGTTGAGACCATGCGCCGCAGTGAAGAACTGTTTCGGGCGATCTCAGAATCAACCCCAATTCTGATGATTTTGACCCAGCAGCTAGACGGAAAAATTACCTACGCCAACTCCATTTCCATCCAGCAGTTGGGGCTAGATATGCAGCGGCAAGCTGGCTATCGGCTGCAAGAATTCTTTTTGAACCCAGACGATGAACGGCAGATTGAGGTGCTCTTAGCAGACCAAGGCCATGTACGCAACTATGAAATGCAGGTGCGCTGTGCCACAGATGCAGCGTTTTGGGTATCTGCGTCGATTCATCCCCTAGGCTTGGATGATGACCCAACGCTGCTGACGACCCTGTATGACATTAGCGATCGCAAACAAGCTGAAGCTGCCCTCCAGCAGTCGCAGGCCACCTTACAGCAGCAGGCTCAAGACCTAGAACTGCGCGTGATTCAGCGGGCTGCGGAATTGCAGCAGGCAGAAGAGAAATACCGCGCCATTTTTGAAAATGCGGCTGAAGGAATTTTTCAAATTACCTTAAAAGGGAGCTACCTCAGCGCTAATCCGGCATTGGCAAAGCTCTACAACTACAGATCTCCAGACGAGTTAATTGCCGGCATTACCAACCTCAGTCAGCAGGTCTATGTGCAGCCGCGCCGCCGCGATGAAATGATTGCCTACTTAACCCGCTTTGGCTCAGTTGAAGGGTTTGAATCGGAAGTCTACCGTCAAGACGGCTCTACTATTTGGGTTTCAGAAAATGTTCGCGCTGTTCGTGATGCCGATGGCGTCTTACTGTATTACGAAGGAACTGCCCGCAATATTACCGATCGCAAGACGGCTGAAGACGAGCTACGCCAGCAGCGGCTGATGTCAGAGAGGCTGTTGCTCAATGTGTTGCCGCAGCCAATTGCCGAGCGGCTGAAACGGGGCGAAACCAATATTGCCGATAGCTTTCCCGCAGCCACGGTTCTATTTGCCGACATTGCTAACTTCACGGGTTTGTCTTCTCATATTGCCCCCGTAGAATTGGTTGGGCTGCTGAATCGCGTGTTTTCCGTTTTCGATAAGCTGGCAGACCGCTATCAGCTAGAAAAGATTAAGACCATTGGCGATGCCTATATGGTGGTAGGCGGGGTGCCTACCGAGACCACCGATCATGTAGAGGCGATCGCCACCATGGCCTTAGGGATGATGCGCGCCACCAACCGCTTCAAAACCCGCAATAAACAGCCGATTCGCCTGCGCATTGGCATCCATACCGGTCCCGTCGTCGCAGGCGTCATCGGCAGCCGCAAATTTACCTACGATCTGTGGGGAGATACGGTCAACGTGGCTAGCCGGATGGAGTCGCAGGGCGAACTAGGGCGGATTCAGGTCAGCGAAGCCGTCTACGAAAAATTGAGCGATCGCTTTACCCTTGCCCCCCGACCACCGCTGGAAGTGAAAGGCAAAGGGTTGATGCATACCTACTGGCTACTAGGTAAAAAGTCTGAATAATTTGATGCTCAAGTCACAGATATTATTGTGAGTGATCCCCGCCTTGCTCCTATTCTCACCTGGTTCACGCAGCAGGGTTGGCAGCCGTTACCCTTTCAGCTCAGCACCTGGAACGCCTATCTAGCCCACAGCAGCGGCTTAGTTCAGGTGCCGACGGGTTCGGGTAAAACCTACGCGGCAGTCATGGGGGCGATCGCCGAACATCTCCACACGCCTCCGAAACCAGGGCTGCAACTGCTCTACATCACCCCATTGCGCGCCCTATCGCGAGACATTGAACTCTCCATCCGCCGCCCGATCGACGACATGGGCTGGAACCTGCGGGTCGAATCTCGCACCGGCGATACTAGCAGCGCCCGCAAAACCCGGCAGCTGAAAAACAGGCCAGAAATTTTGATTACCACACCCGAAACGCTGGCGGTGATGCTGTCTAATCCAAACGCCAAAGACCTGTTCAGCTCATTGCAAGGTGTAATTTTAGACGAATGGCACGAACTGCTTAGCTCCAAACGAGGCACCCAGGTGGAGCTGTGTTTAGCTCATTTGCGATCGCTGTGTCCTACCCTGCGCACCTGGGCAATCTCCGCCACCCTCGGCAATATCTCTGAAGCAGCTCAGGTTGCAGTGGGGCTGGGCACAGAACCTGTCATCATCCAATCCAACCTCCAGCGCCAAACCATAATTAAAAGCATCCTGCCCGACTCAATTGATACCTTTCCTTGGGCAGGGCACTTGGGTCTGCGGCTGTATGAGAAATTGGTAACAGCGCTAGACATCGAAATTTCGACCCTAATTTTTACCAACACCCGCGCCCAGTCGGAAAAATGGTATCAGGCGTTGCTCTATGCTATGCCCGACGCCACCGAAAAAATTGCCCTGCACCACGGCTCCATTGAAGCCAGCGAACGAGAGGCGATCGAAGCGGGACTGAAGAGTGGGCAGACCAAGTGGGTCGTCTGCACCTCCTCGCTAGACTTAGGCGTAGACTTTCAGCCCGTTGAGCGCGTCGTCCAAATTGGCAGCGCCAAAAACCTGGCTCGCCTACTGCAACGCGCCGGACGCTCTGCCCACGTCCCCCACGGCACCTCCGAAATCTTCTTCCTGCCTACCAACGCCCTAGAACTGCTGGAAATTTCTGCCTTTCGCAGGGGGTTGACAGCAGGTGATATGGAAACCCGCCGCCCACGCCATCAGCCCTATGATGTCCTGATCCAGCATCTGATCACCCTGGCCTGCGGCGGTGGATTTCAGGCAGATGCTATTTTACGAGAAGTGCGGCAAACGGTTGCCTATGCCAACCTAACTGATGCAGAATTTGCCTGGATTTTAGAATTTATTACTCAAGGTGGCAAATGTTTGACGGCTTACCCACGCTACAAAAAAGTAGTGCTAGAAAACGGCATTTACAAAGTCACGGATAGCCAAATTGCCCGCATGCATCGGATGGGAATTGGCACGATCACCTCGAACCAAGCCGTACAAATTCAATATACGAATCGCAAAAAAATTGGCACCGTTGAAGAGAACTTTGTTTCAAAATTAAAAAAGGGCGACGTCTTCTTTTTTGCGGGGCGGCAATTGGAGTTTTTCATGATTAAAGATATGGTGGCCTATGTTAAAAGCAGCACCAAAAAATCCACAGTCACCCCCACCTGGGGCGGCGGCACCTTGGCTATTTCAGATACGCTCAGTACCCATCTACGGCATGAACTTGATCACGTGACAGGCAATGCGATCGCTACACAGGTAAGCCAACGCCCCCCCAACCCAGAAATCAGCGCCGAAATCGCCTGCCTGCTGCCCATTTTGGCTGCCCAAGACCGCATTTCTCAGCTGCCCACCTCCCAGCAATTATTAATAGAAATCTGCAAAACCCGCGAAGGGCATCATCTATATGTGTTCCCGTTTGAAGGACGATTTGTGCATGAAGGCTTAGGCTTTTTGTGGAGCTATCGGTTTGCCAAACAAAAGCCGGCCACCTTCACTGTGTCAGTCAACGACTATGGTTTTGAGATTTTAGCGCCCAAAGAGTATCCCTTTAAAGACCTATTTTCCCCGGAATTCTTTAGCTTAGAACAGCTCTACGACGACATCAAAGCCAGCCTTAATCTTTCGGAATTAACCGCCCGTAAATTTCGCAGCATTGCCCAAATTGCCGGCTTAGTATTTAGAGGTTATCCCTCAGCCAAAAAAACGGTCAGTCAGTTGCAGGTTAGTTCGTCTCTCATTTTTGAGGTATTCTCAAAATATGAACCCAATAACTTATTATTAAAACAAGCCGAAACTGAGGTGTTAGACGAGCAATTGGAAACCCATCGGCTAGCCAAAACCCTCGATCGCCTGCGTCAACTGACCCTAGTTTGGCAAGCAACTAAACGTCCGTCTCCCTTCGCGTTTCCGTTATTAGTAGAACGGCTAAATTCGCGGCTATCGAATGAAAGCTTGTTAGAGCGAGTCGAGCGGATGAAACAGCAATGGGAAAAGCAGTAAATGCAATTGGTATATTGATGAGGAATGAGTCAACGACCCACCGCTAATCGGAGTACCTGATCTAGCGGGGGCTTGAAAAGCCCAGAGTTGACCCGCCCAAGTCGAAAGACTCCGTTCAGAGCAAGAGTTAAGCCAAATTTCCTACCTTGGGATTGACCTAAATCAGGCGCGCTAGTCCCAAGCTCTAGAACCAGATTGTTAAACAGTTTTAAGGGGTTAAGACAGTGCAATTTGGAAGTACCGACTCTGAACATTGGCAAAGCAAACATCACCCGCAAGGAGTTTCAACTGTCTAATCACGTTTTCGTTCTCGATACCAACAAACGACCGCTCAACCCGGTTCATCCGGGACAAGCAAGGCTATTGCTTAACCAGAGGAAAGCGGCAATCTTCCGCAAATTCCCGTTCACCATCATCCTCAAGGAGGCGCGACCTGAAGCGCCTGTAGCCGATCTGCAAATTAAGATTGACCCCGGTTCTAAGACGACTGGCTTTGCCATTCTCAACGGTGCCAAGGTCATCTTTGCAGCTGAGTTGGTTCATAGAGGTCAGGCGATTAGCGCTTCCCTAAAATCAAGAGCTGCGCTGAGGGGAGGCAGGAGAGCAAGGCATACCCGCTATCGGCCTGCACGGTTCCTCAATCGTGCCCGTCCTAAAGGCTGGTTGGCTCCAAGCTTGATGCACCGGGTTCTAACTACCCTGACTTGGGTGGAGAAAATCCGCCGCTATGCGCCTATCGGCTCAATGGCTCAGGAGTTAATCCGGTTCGACCTGCAACAGCTTGAGAACCCTGAAATCTCAGGCATTGAGTATCAGCAAGGCGAACTCGCTGGCTACGAGGTGCGAGAGTATCTACTCAATAAGTGGGACAGGAAATGCGCCTACTGTGAAGCCAAAAACCTGCCGCTACAGGTTGAACATATTCACCCCAAATCACAAGGAGGAACTAATCGAATCTCTAACCTGGCTCTGGCTTGCGAGACGTGCAACATCAAGAAAGGGACTCAGGATATCAAGGATTTCCTAAAAAAGAAACCTGAACTCCTGAAGCGGATTTTGGCACAGGCTAAGCGAACTCTTAAAGATGCGGCGACTGTGAACTCAACTCGATGGGCACTGTTCAGCCGACTCAAAGAAACAGGCTTGCCTGTCTCAACGGGGTCAGGAGGACTGACCAAGTTCAACCGGACTCGCCTGGGGCTGCCTAAAACGCATTGGCTGGATGCCGCCTGTGTGGGTCAAGTTTCGACACTAGAAGTCTTGACCAAACAGCCCTTGCTGATTAAATCAACAGGTCACGGCTCCAGGCAAATGTGCAGAACCGATAAATTTGGGTTCCCCTCTCGCTACGTGCCTACTGGCAAGTTCGTTCAAGGCTTTCAGACTGGCGACATCGTAAAAGCGGTGGTCACGAAAGGGAAGAACATTGGCACCCATGTGGGGCGAGTGGCAGTGAGAACAAGAGGTAGTTTCAATATCTCGACAATCAAAGGATTAGTTTCGGATGTCAGCTACAAATGCTGCATGGTCACTCACAAAAAAGACGGCTACGGTTACACGCTCTAGAGTTGGGAATCTCAGGGGTATTGAACCCCACAGGTTCCCGCTCCTGTCCCCCTCACCGCCAATCTTCGCTGTGGCGGGAGTACCCCGGAGGTTTAGATGGTAATTCAAGTGTATGGCATTCCCAGTTGTGGGACATGCAAAAAAGCATTAACCTGGCTCGACAATCGCGGAGTTGAGTATGAGTTTGTTAACACCAAAGATCATCCCCCTACTAAAAAAGTGGTTCAAGCTTGGGTAGAGGCTCTGGGGGCAAAACCCATGCGCAATACCTCTGGACAGTCCTATCGCGCCCTGGGCAGCCAGAAAGATGACTGGACTGATGCCCAATGGGTGGAAGCCTTTGCCAATGACGCCATGTTGCTGAAGCGCCCCCTGTTTGTGAAAGACGGAGCCGCTGTACTGGTTGGGTTTCGGGAATCAGAAGCGGTAATTCGGCAGAAGCTGGAGCTGTAGGTTAGAACCGTGAATTAATAGCCGTAGTCATAAAGCTTAGGACATAGCAGTGCCATGTCCCTACTGGGGGAATTGGGTGTTAGTAGACGGCGATCGCCCCCAGATTCAGCCGAAATTCCCCCGCTGCAAACCGGGGGTTCAGCGCCCCGTCATATTCAAACTTACTCAGCATTAATTGCAGCGATCGCACCCGTACTGCATTCAGCGGTCGGCTGTTGGGCACCGTTTTGGCCCGAAACACGGGCACCAGTTCGGCAAACGGCAGGCGCACCGTGATCCATTCATTCGCTACCGTATCAAACGACGACGCAAACGCCACACTGTCCCACGAATCCTCATCGCGCACCAAAAACTTATAGCGCTGCCCGTCACCATTCACCCGCAGCTCAAACCCACCATAGGCCGACACATCCAGCGGCGGCTCAAAATTGCGCGTCCGCACCGACGCAAACCCGCCCGAGTTGTCGGTAGACACATAGCCCGTAAACAGCGCCGAATTGGGCTGCTGTCGCAACGAGCTCGCGCTCACACCCCCCATCACCACATCATCTAGCGCCCCCCAGGTTTGCTCCAGCACCGCACTGGGCTGGCTAAAGTCAAAAATGATTCCAGCTTGAGGTTGCGGTGCAGGCGACGGTGACGAGCCAAATATCATTTTTTTTAAGCAGCTAACGACAGGAATCGTTTCAAAATAGGTGAGAGTTTGAAGGAACCGTCCTGCATCCCATTGGCGGTTGGGTTGAGACATGGTTAAGGCTCTAATAAATAGCGTAAGAGCATTATCTCAATTGTAGACGACACAGCATATCCTCCTTGAGGTCAACATCTTAGAACCTAACCTCTAAACTAGTAGTAAAGGGCATTTGGGAGATAAAAGGACTATGACACAGACAACAACGCAGGCCAGCAATGTTTTAGGCAGGACGCTGCAACCCTGCTGCACGTCGCCAATGACAGGGTTTTATCGCGATGGCATGTGCAACACGGGGGCGGGGGATTTTGGTGCCCATGTGGTGTGTGCCCAGATGACGGAGGAATTTTTGATCTACACCCAGGCGCAAGGTAATGATTTGTCTACGCCAGTGCCAGCCTATGGGTTTCTGGGGCTAAAGGCAGGCGATCGCTGGTGTCTGTGTGCCTCGCGCTGGAAGGAAGCCCTAGACGATGGTGTAGCCCCACTGGTGGTGCTAGAATCCACCCACGCTTCGGCGCTAGAGCATGTGTCGCTGGATGACCTGAAACAGCACGCGACCGCCTGAGTTCGGTTCATTTCAGGGGCGATCGCGTCTTGGGAAGGGTGGGTTTTATCGTCGGCATGATGTCCCTTGACGCGATCGCATATATAGTGTTTCTATATAGGGGCAAGTGGGTAGAGTACGCTACCCGTCTCAATCACTTGCAGTCTCCGTTTCCACTTTTACGACCCGGTTAACGCTATGGTTTCTCAACTCGAAACCCCTTTAGTAGACATCAACCGTCAGCTTCCTCACACGGTTGACGGGTCAGTGCAAGTGTTTACCTGCTCCCACCGCAGTTTTTTTACCAATGTGATTGCCCAAGCCATGCGGATCGCGGGGCAGGGCACCCCGGTGCTGATTGTGCAATTCCTCAAAGGCGGCATTGGGCAGGGATACGAGCATCCGGTGCGGTTAGGTCAACATCTCGACTGGCTGCGCTGCAATCTGCCTCGCTGCATTGATACGCCACAACTAGAACAGTCTGAGCTGGCGGCATTGCTAGACCTGTGGCACCATACCCAAGCGGTGGTAGCTGAGGGTAAGTATTCTCTAGTCGTGCTAGATGAGCTGAGTTTGGCGATTAACTTTGGCCTGATTGCCGAGGCAGAGGTGCTGCATTTTTTGGAGCATCGGCCTAGCCAAATTGACATTATTTTGACCGGACCCGAAATGCCTCCGGCAATTCTGGAGATTGCCGACCAAATTACAGAACTGCGCCGCAGTCATCGCCCGTAGGTATCCTGCCATTTATTAGCCCGGAAATTTAATTTTGGCCTAGGCCAAGCCTGACAACGAAGGATTGGCCATCTGGACAACATTACTATTCTAAATCTCCGTAATGAGAATTGCTGTCATAGGATTCGAGCAAAGGTAGCTAAGGATCTTCCCTGGGTAGGGACATAGCACTGCTATGTCCTCACAGGTGCATCAATTTTGCAGGTGATTTAATTTGCGATCCTAAGTGCCGTTTGATCAAACCAAATCTACTTAGGAATGTGAAGTTCCATTCTTAAGCAGCTACCCCGATCGCCGTTAGGGCGCGTTTTAGGGCAGCCAAGGCTTGCTCGACTTCTGCGGCACTCACAATTAGCGGCGGCACAAACCGGACGACCTTGGGTCCCGCTGGAACCAGCAGCAGCCCTTCCGCGATCGCCGCCTTCACAATTTCGGCAGAGACGACGGGTGTTTCTGCGGTCAACACGAGGCCATTGATCAAGCCCCAGCCACGCACTTCAGCAACCAGATTGGGGTAGGTGTGGGCGATCGCCCGTAGCCCCGTCCGCAGCTGTTCGCCCCGCTGCTGCACATTGTCTAGCAGGTGTTCCGTTTCTAGCGTTTGGCAAACGCTCAGCGCTACCCCGCAGACGAAAGGGTTGCCGCCAAAGGTACTGGCGTGGTCGCCGGGTTGGAAAATATCGCAGAAGGACTTGCACAACATGGCTCCAATCGGGATGCCGCCGCCCAGCCCTTTGGCCGAAGTGAAGATGTCGGGTTCGATGCCTAGGTTTTCGTAGCCCCAGTAGTGCCCGGTGCGCCCCATGCCCACCTGCACCTCATCCAAAATCAGCAGGATGCCCTTCTCGTCGCAGAGTTGGCGTACCCGCTTGAAGTAGGCAATGTCGCCAGGACGGACGCCGCCTTCGCCCTGGAGCGCTTCTATCATGATGGCAGCCACCTGGCGCTTGGACTGATCTAGTTGGGCGATCGCGGCTTCTAACGAGGCAATATCGTTGTATTCCACATAGTGGAAACCGGGCACCAGCGGGTCAAAGTTTTTCTGGTATTTGGGTTGCCCAGTGGCTGTAAGGGTGGCCAGGGTGCGACCGTGGAAGCTGGCGTGGGCGGTGAGAATTACGGGGGTGTCGATGCCCAAAACCGTGTGGGCATATTTGCGCGCTAGTTTAATTGCCCCTTCGTTGGCTTCTGCGCCCGAGTTGCAGAAAAAGACGCGATCGGCGCAGGAATGCTCGACCAGCCACTTGGCCAATTCGCCTTGCTCTGGAATGTAGAACAGGTTGGAGACATGGTGTAGCTTTTGAATTTGCCGAGTCACCGCCTCCACCATGGTGGGGTGGGCATGCCCTAGGGTGCAGGTGGCGATGCCCGCCACAAAGTCCAGGTAAGAGCGCCCTTCACTATCCCAAACGCGACATCCTTCTCCACGCTCCAACGTCAGGGGAAAGCGGGCATAGCTGTTGACCACATAGGCATCAAACTCGGCTGGGCTAAATGGTTCAACTGGGGCGATCGCAGGGATTGGAACAAGGGTTTTTGGACTCACTGGTTTTTCCTCAAAACGGACTATAGAACTGCGATAAAACTCAAAATTTAGCTGCTGTTTACACAGGATCTAACACGGATTCATCTTAAGACAGATTTCTAATGCGTTGCTATACCCAAATGGATGAGGCTGGGCGTTAAGTCAGAGAATGGCGACAATCGTGCAAAACTCGTTAGTTTTGTTAAATCCAGGGGGCCAAATCTCCTGAAGCTTGTGGATCATGCGCCATGCAATCGGAAACTTTGCGGTAGATTTGAGAATCTGCCAGAGTGAGCGTCCTCACCGCTGACTAGCGGACTGTAATAGTGTTGAACTTTAGCGTTGAACTTTGAATTATGAGCC
>Ga0163155_10006898_pt1 | contig 10848 bp, 10 predicted proteins | sample OliLakLV19SP4G1_FD_148611 | JGI IMG/M metagenome (GOLD analysis project Ga0163155, IMG submission 148611) | Freshwater microbial mat bacterial communities from Lake Vanda, McMurdo Dry Valleys, Antarctica - Oligotrophic Lake LV.19.SP4.G1 | ecosystem: Environmental > Aquatic > Freshwater > Lake >...
GTAATTTCCACGCCGCGATTGATGGGTCCCGGGTGCATGATGACAATCGGTTTATCCAGACTATCCAACAATTGTTTATTAATACCAAAATATTGCGAATATTCACGAAGAGAAGGAAAATATTTGATGTCCTGCCGTTCTAATTGAATGCGTAAAATATTAGCTACATCACACCATTGCAAGGTTTCGCGCACGTTGTGTGAAACGCCCACACCCAATTGGTGGATATGTTTTGGAATCAAAGTCGGCGGTCCACAAACCGTCACTTCTGCACCGAGTTTTTTCAAACAAAAAATATTGCTCAATGCCACTCTGGAATGTAAAATATCGCCAAAAATGGCAATTTTCTTACCTGCCAATGAACCGAGTTTTTCTCTAATGGAGAAGGCATCAAGCAAGGCTTGCGTCGGATGTTCATGCGTACCGTCACCAGCGTTTATAATATTTGCATCAATATTTTTGGCCAAAAAATGCGGTGCGCCCGGTGCTGGATGCCGAATGACCACCATATCCACTTTCATGGACAAAATGTTATTCACTGTATCCAATAATGTCTCGCCTTTTTTTACAGAAGAAGAAGAAGCGGAAAAATTGAGGGTATCGGCGGAGAGTCGTTTTTCAGCTAATTCAAAGGAAATACGGGTGCGCGTAGAGTCTTCAAAAAAAAGATTAACAATCGTGATGTCTCGCAGCGAAGGCACTTTCTTGATAGGGCGATTAATGACTTCTTTAAAGCTATCCGCCGTTTCAAAAATAAGTTGAATATCTTCGGGCGTAAGATATTTTATACCGAGTAAATGTTTGGTGCTTAATTGCTGTGCTGTACTCATAATATTTTCCTGCCGGCTGCTAAATATCAAGTCCAAATACTACGTTCTAAATACCAAGTACCAAATACTACTTATCCGCAAATAACAAAATCCGGTCTTCGCCTTCCACTTCCTGCCATTCCACCTTTACATAAGCCTCATCAAGCGAGTCCACCGTCATGCCTACATAATCCGCCTCAATGGGCAAATGCCGATTAAATCTTCGGTCTACCATGACTAATAATTTTACAGATTTAGGTCGTCCATAATGATTCAAAGCCGTCAAAGCCGCCTGAATCGTGCGTCCCGTGTACAACACGTCATCTACCAACACCACATTTTTATCTTCTAAAATAAAATTCATCTCCGTCGCGCTTGGTGCTAAAGGCTTCCCACGCCGAAAATCATCTCGATAAAAAGTAATGTCCAGCTTGCCATATTCAATCTTGGATGTAGGCAAAAGCGTGCGCAGACGCGTCTGCAAGCGGTCGCCCAAGCACACGCCACCTGTCTGCACCCCTATGAGGCAGGTATTGTCAAAGCCCTCGTACTGCTCAATGAGTTGCTGGCATAGCCGCTCAATCGTCAGTCGGAAGCGTTCATTGGTCCATATTATTCGGCTGGTACTCATCACAGCAAAGATTGGAAAACCAAAGTGGATACGAAAATGCAAAGGCACATTTTTTAAAAAAAATCTCAAAACAAGTTTATTAAAATGAAAAACCGCACAACACAACTCGAAGAATGATTAAAAAAATAACCATTAAAAGTACACCAATAATGATTCGATACGTTCCATTATTAGCTATGGTGTCTACTTCTGTGGCGTTTCGCGCATCATCTAAAATCTGGTCGCTATTGCCTATATCTCTGGCTACGGTATCATCCAACTCCTTGATTTCCCGCCAGATAGCTACTGCCTCCGGCAAATCATCTTCATGTACCTGCACCCGAATACCCCCGACGGAAATAGACAAAAACGGATTTGCATTTATCGTATTTTCATCCGCTGCATAATATGGAATACCATGATGCTCCAATGCTAATTTGAATAACAGAAAGTTGGGTTCAGTTGTAAAATTAAAAGTAGCTACAGTTATTAATTGGTCGCTCATTGTGAGAATATTAGAATTTAATATACAGACGATTCCAAATCATCTAATATATCTCAATAAAGTTAAGATTTTAAATCCAATTTATTTGAACGTTTCCTATCTTCGACAAAATTTCACTCAATTCCAACAATATGCGCCTATCGTCGTTTCTTTTTGCAGCACCAATATTTATTTGTATGATGACCGCTTGTAAAGAAACCCCCAAAACCGAGTATGCCTCATTCGCCGAGTATCCAGTGTATAAAGGAGATGACTTGGGTTTGACTTATTCCCCTACAAAATCCACCTTTAAAGTATGGGCACCCACTGCCGAAGAAGCAAAAATCAGCTTGTACGATGCAGGTGAAGGTGGTTCGCCCATTCAAACGCAAGCGATGGAGTACGACCGAGACGGCGTTTGGAAAGTGAGTTTTAGTGAAGATTTAAAAGGAAAATTTTACACCTTTCAAGTTAAAATAAAAGGAAATTGGTCAAATGAAGTACCCGATCCTTATGTGAAAGCAGTGGGTGTAAATGGAAATCGTGGCATGGTTGTGGATTTGAACGAAACGAATCCTGAAAATTGGGACAACGATGAACGCCCTGCTTTACAAAATCCGACGGATATTATATTGTATGAATTACACGTAAGAGATTTGTCCTCTGACCCAAATTCCAGCATCAAAAATACAGGTAAGTTTCTGGGACTGACAGAGTTAGGTACAAAAAGCAAGGAAGGCGAAGCGACTGGATTAGACCATATTAAAGACCTCGGCATTACACACATTCATTTACTACCAGCTTTTGATTATAAATCCATTGACGAAAGTGTAAAAAATAATCCGAACTATAATTGGGGCTACGACCCGCAAAACTTTGATACACCCGAAGGTAGCTATGCGACTGATCCTTACGACGGCGCAGTGCGCATTCGAGAGTTTAAACAAATGGTGAAAACATTACACGAAAATGGCATTCGAGTGGTAATGGATGTCGTTTATAATCATACGTTTGTAACACAATCTTCTAATTTTAATCAACTTGTACCCGGTTATTACTTTCGTCAAAAAGCGGATGGTACGTTTTCTAACGCCTCTGGCACTGGCAACGAAACCGCCAGCGAACGCGCCATGTTCCGCAAATTTATGGTACAATCTGTAAAACACTGGGTGAATGAATATCATGTGGATGGTTTTCGTTTTGATTTAATGGGTATCCATGATATTGAAACAATGAATGAAATTAGTGCCGAACTACATAAAATTGACCCAACGATTATTATTTACGGCGAAGGCTGGACGGCGGGCGACTCTCCCCTACCCGACTCCTTACGTGCTATAAAGAAAAATGTTTCCAAACTAAATAATATCGCTGTCTTTAGTGATGATATCCGGGATGCTATTAAAGGACACGTTTTCACGCCCACCGAAAAAGCATTTGTAAGCGGTTTGCCCAATTTGGAAGAAAGTCTAAAATTTGGCATCGTCGCTGCTACCAAGCATCCGCAGATCAAATACGATTCCGTACGCTACTCCAAAGCGCCTTGGGCAGCCGAGCCATATCAATGTATTTCGTATGTGGAAGCCCATGATAATCACACACTTTGGGATCGCCTCGTTATTTCTGCGCCAGAAGCCAGCGAAGCTGAACGCATAAAAATGCACAAGCTGTCGAGTGCCATTGTACTCACTTCGCAAGGCATCAGCTTTCTGCATGCTGGTCAGGAACTACTACGCACCAAGCAAGGCAATGAAAACTCCTACGAATCGCCGGATAGCATCAACCTGTTAGACTGGTCGCGTAAATCGAAATATAAAGAAGTGTATAATTATTACAAAGGTTTAGTTACATTGCGTAAAAATCATCCGGCTTTTCGTATGATGAAAACGGAGGATATTATAAAGAATTTACAATTTTTGGAATTTAAAAACCCAAGTAATACAGTAGGTTATACCATTTCAAATAATGCGAACGGCGACAAGTGGAAAACTATTTTTGTGCTCTTTAATGGAAATAAAATGCCTCGTGAAATTTACCTGCCCGATGGTGAATGGACGCAAGTGCTGGATGGGGAGCAAGTAAATGAATCGGGCATCCGAAAAATAAAAGGCGGGGAAGATAACCCAATCCAAATACCACCGATTTCAGCCATGATTTTGGTGCAATAGGACACTGATATTCATGATTACATAGGATATTTTAAGATTTTCATTTAGTGTTTAAATTATAATAAACAGTGAAGCAACAGCTATCAGCTCTGCGTTCTCTGCGGTTAAAAATAAATGTGCTTTAGCACATAAACCATAATTATCATAAAAATCAGTGTACTGTAATGCTACCGATTCAAAAACACCTAACCAATTCTTTCTACGCCTTATTAAGTTTGCCCTCCACTGCAATGGGCACGGCACTTTGCGTACAAATTGCGACTTTAAGTTGGCTGTTAAATACACAATATGGTTTTGATTTACATCAAATTGGCATCGTGTGGGCAGCCGGACCGCTGGCAGGTATTATCGGACAAGTTTTAATCGGTATCATAAGTGATAATGTTTGGTTTTTGGGTGGGCGGCGGCGACCATTTATTTTGATAGGAGGAACGTTAGCAGCGTTGATGATTTTGGCGTTGCCGAATATCGGTTTGATTGGTAAAACATTGGGTGTCACTGAATTAGTCGGCGTGGCGATTGTCGTAGCGCTGACTTTGGATTTGTCTATTAATATCAGTTTTAATCCGACTCGTTCTATTATAGCCGATGTAACCCCACAAGGCGACGCACGCACGAAGGGTTACACTTGGATGCAAACCGTCTCTGGCTTTTTTGGAGTATTAGCGTATTTGATTGGTGCTTTTATAAGTAATTATGTTTTGATTTATGTCGGCGCAATCGTCGTATTTCTATTTTCTATCTTTCCAACTTTATTCATTCAAGAACCTCGTAATTTAAAAACCATTACCGACGAAGACCCAGAAAGCATTGCCACCAGTGGATTGGACGCAGAATTGGCAGATGTAGAAACCTCTTCAATCATTAAAACGAATCGCACAGAATTTTTTAAAATCTGCTTCGCGCACGCCTTTACATGGCTGGGCGTACAGACAATGTTTGTTTACACCTTTGCTTATATCAAAGAAAATATCATGGGTTTTGCTACCACTGCACAACTCACCACCGAACAAAATAATGAAATTGGATTTATTAATGGAATTGCCTTTGCGATATTAAATACGGTTGGATTTTTATTACCAGCTTTAGTTTTGGAGCCACTTTCGGAGCGCATTGGGCGAGTAAGAACGCACTTTTTGTGTGTTGCCACGATGGCAATTGGTTACACCCTTATTATATTTTTTGGCGCGTCTTCTGTTTCTTTATTTGGTTTAATGGCAGTCGTTGGTATTGGTTGGGCAGCGGTGGTGAGTTTACCATTTGCAATTATGTCAGAAACCGTGAATCAAGCGCGTATGGGATTTTATATGGGTTTATTTAATTTATCAGTCGTTCTACCTCAATTAATTGCCTCTTCTTTGGGTGGTTTTTTGAGCGAACAGCCCAGTCGCAGTATCATTTTTGTAGTGAGTGCTATTTCATTAGGAATTTCAGCGGTATTATGGCTTTTAGTAAAAGAAAATAAGAAAAATGTAGCAGTCGGTAAACCAATAATGGCAGGACATTGAATAATTATATCACACCATTACTGTTCCTCGAATTTTTTGTACAAACTCAATTGTTGTCTGCTCCAACGCTTGCGCTGGATTGTTTCCAATGTTTGAAATCACTTTTATAAACGCACTCCCAATTATCGCCCCGCTCGCATATTTACACGCTGTCATAAAAGTATCATGGTTTGAAATTCCAAAACCAATCAAACGCGGATTCTGCAATTGCATATTATTTATCCGATTAAAATACGCTAATTGCTCCTCCGAAATTCCTTCCTTCGCACCTGTAATAGACGCACTCGACACCATGTAAATAAATCCCCGACTCAATTCATCCACCTTTCGAATACGCGCTTCCGGCGTTTGTGGCGTGATTAAAAAACTAATACTCAAATCCAATTCTGTAAATAACTCTTGAAACTGTTCTTCACAAACGTGTAATGGCATATCCGGCAAAATCAGCCCATCAACACCCACTTCTTTACACTGTCGAAAAAAACGCTCCTCACCATATTGCATCACTTGATTAAAATAACCCATCAAAATGAGCGGAATTTCCGTTTTTTCTCGAACGAAAGTAATTTGTTGAAACAGCAATTGCAACGTCATCCCATTCACCAGCGCCACCTCCCCGCTCTGCTGTATCGTCGGACCATCCGCCAGCGGGTCAGAATATGGCATCCCAATTTCAATCAAATCCACGCCGCCCTTTTCCAGCGCGAGAATAATATTTTCTGTATCATTTAAATTCGGAAAACCTGCCGTAAAGTAAATGTTGAGGATATTTTCTTGCTTATTCTGAAATAATTGTTGAATTCGATTCATGGCTTATGCTTTATGGTACACTGATTTTTTATGATAATTATGATAGGCTATGATTTAAATTCCTCTCGTTATGTACGCTTAGGACAACAATAGGAATGCGCACAAAACCGATAAATCAGTTGGCATCCTAAAAAATCATAAAAATCAGTGTCCTATTACTTCTAAATGTTTGACATACGCCGCCAAATCCTTATCCCCCCGCCCCGATAAATTCACCACAATCACATCTCCTTTCTTAAATTCCACTTTATTCAACGCATAAAACGCATGCGCCGTCTCCAGCGCCGGAATAATTCCCTCCGTCCGCGCCAGATCAAACGCCGCTTCCAGCGCTTCGTCATCCGTGACACTCACCGCTTCCGCCCTGCCTGTCGAAATCAAATGCGCGTGCAGCGGACCAATCCCCGGATAATCCAGCCCCGCCGAAATCGAGTACGGCTCCACAATCTGCCCGTCTTCCGTCTGCATCAGCAGCGTCCGACTTCCGTGAATCACGCCCTTTGTACCCAGCACACTCGTCGCCGCCGAATGTCCGCTATCCACGCCTTTGCCCGCCGCTTCCACCGCGATGAGCCGCACCCGCTGGTCGTTGAGGTAATGAAAATATGCCCCTGCCGCATTGCTGCCGCCGCCCACACAGGCAATTACCAAATCAGGATACGACCGCCCTTCCTTTTCTTCCAACTGCCACTGCATCTCCTCGCTGATGACCGACTGAAACCGCGCCACCATATCGGGGTACGGATGCGGTCCCACCACCGAACCAATAATATAATGCGTATGCTCCGGATTATTAATCCAATCGCGAATCGCTTCATTCGTCGCATCTTTCAAAGTTTGGCTACCGCTTGTCGCCGGTCGCACCTCCGCGCCCAACATCTTCATCCGCGCCACGTTCGGTGCTTGCCGCTCGATGTCCACCGCGCCCATATACACGATGCACTCCAAGCCCTTCAGCGCGCACACCGTCGCCGTCGCCACGCCATGCTGCCCCGCGCCCGTCTCTGCAATGATGCGCGTTTTGCCCAAGCGCTTCGCCAGCAAAATCTGCCCAATCGTGTTGTTAATCTTATGCGCCCCCGTGTGGCACAGGTCTTCCCGCTTGAGGTAAATACTCGCCCCATACTGCGCCGACAAACGCTCTGCCAGATACAACGGCGTCGGTCGTCCCACAAAATCCTTCAGCAATTGCTGGAATTCTCGCTGAAACCCTGGCTCATAGATAATGTCCAAATACCGCGTCCGCAGTTCTTCCACATTCGGATACAACATCTCCGGGATAAACGCCCCGCCGAATTCGCCATAGTAGCCGCGCTCGTCCACAGCTATCGGCGAGTGGTGAGCGGTGAGTGGTGATTCGTTAATAGCCACATTTACATTTTGCATTTTATATTTTATATTTTCCAGTTTAATATTAAATCATGAGTATCATAAAAATCAAATGAATCACAGTTCAGACAATTTGGGCGTGCCCCTGTGGGTCGGGCTATCCGCTTGTACCTTCCCTACGGTCGGTATCGCTCCTATCCCTCACGCGCAGTTCGTTTTCAAATTAAATTTCACGTTCAAAATTATTTTAAAAGCAATAATTGACTTCCAAAATAACTTAGGTTTTATAATCCGTTAAATACCATTTCGCAAAAGCCCATTCTGAATCCTCTTCAATTCGATAGTCAAATTCTCTTGGATGCTCATTTTTCTCTATAATTTTTTGAAGTTCTTGATTTACCATCTCTGGTTCATAAACTCTCCACATTAATTGACGAGTTGCATTCCAAGTAACTCTTCCTAAAAACAAGGCATTCGGTTTATCTTTATCCAAACCTTTGAATAGTGAATCAAGATAATCACCAAACGGGTCAACTATGTCTGTTTCTGTGTGAGAAGGCATTCCATTCTCAATCAAATCTTCAAAATCAATTATTATAGAAAGATGCCACGAAAAAACCTCCTTCGGCCCAAAATCTCGAAGCGCAATATTGATAAATGCAATCCCAGGAAAACCGTCTTGCTTAAATTCAATGATTCTATATTCTTCATCCGGTATTATTAAATGATATTCTTTCATTTACTTCGATTTATGTAATGAAACACCCCTGCGTGGCGGCTGCCGGCTAATCACTGTTCGACGGAGGAGTTTGATTTACCTAGCGTTTTTTGGTGACTTTTTGGTCCCGCCATGCGGCGGGAAAAAAAGTGACAAAACTTAAGCGCAAAGCACCACCAAACCGCAAAATGTAAAACACTAAATTTAAAACCGCAAAAGTGGTGCGGGAAATTTTTACATTTTACATTTAATATTTTGCGGTTTTACATTTCCATCGCCTCCAAAAACCTTTTCACCTTCTCCACATCCTTCACCCCCGGCTTCACCTCAAACCGACTATTAATATCCACCCCATACAACTGCGGAAAATTCAACTGCCGAATCGCCGCCGCATCCTCCTCACCAATACCACCACTCAACAGAAACGGCGTATTCCCTTGATATTTTTCGAGCAAATTCCAATCAAACGACACCCCACTCCCGCCATGCTGCGCCGTCTTCGTATCAAATAAAAACAGCGAACAAATGCCCTCATACGCCCGCGTCCGCGCAAAATCAAAATCTGCATCCACCGGAAAAGCCTTGATAAACCGCGCACTCCGCAGGGTACTCGCCCCCCAAAACGACTGTATCTCCCGACAATACTCCGGGCTTTCCTCCCCATGCAATTGCACGTAGTCTAACTCAAAATCGTGCACTTTGTTGAGAATCTCCTCCACTTCTGCATTTACAAACACGCCCACCCGCTTGGTTTTGCCCAGCACATTCCCATGCTTCCCAATCCACTTCTCCACGCTACTTGCCATTGCATGACGTGGTGACTTTTTATAAAATATAAACCCCACAAAATCAATTGACAACTGCGCCAGCGCCTCGATATTCGACGGGTCGTTTAAGCCACATACTTTTACTTTCATATTTTTTTAGATTCCAGATTTTTAGATGCCAGATACCAGACCGCGTAGGGCGTGTACAATGTCTGAACCGTGATTTTTTTGATTCAACGATTTAGATGATTTAAACGCACGCCCCACGCAAAAAATCAAGCTAATCAAATAATCCTCCGAATCAAGGTTCGGACAAAAATGCTATGAGCGAAAAATCCGCTTTAATCCGCCCAATCCGCGTCATCCGCGTTCCAATTAATGAAATGAGAGCAAGTTATAAGGGCAATCCTCCTATCCTCCCATCTTCCAATCCTCTCCTCAGACAATCGCATTATGCAACAAATCCTCCATATACGCCACCTTCCGAATAAACTCCCCACACGCAGCTCCCGGATTCCCCGTTTTCATAAAATGCTCCCCCATCAAAAAACCTCGATACCCCTGACTGCGCAGCGACACCACCGCCTGTGGATTGCTAATGCCACTCTCCGAAATCTTCACAAATTCCGCCGGAATCTGCTCTGCCAACTCATACGACGCTTCCAAACTCGTCACCATCGTTTTCAAATTTCGATTATTTACCCCAATCATGTCCAGATTTGGATTCAACTTTTCCAACTGCTCCGCCGAATGAATTTCCATCAACACTTCCAGCCCCAGCGATTTGGCAAACGACGCCAATTGCGCAACCTGTTCTTTCTCCAAACATTCCGCAATCAACAAAATCACATCCGCCCCCATCGCTTTCGCCTCCAAAATCTGATACTCATCCACCATAAAATCCTTACGCAAAATCGGAATTTTATGCAACACCCGCGCCACTTGCACATCTTCATTTCGTCCACCGAAAAAATCCATATCCGTCAGTACCGACAAGCCACTCACGCCCGCCTGCACATAGCCCGTCGTCACCTCTTCCACCGACACCTTATCATTTATCACCCCTGCCGACGGCGACTTCCGTTTAAACTCCGCAATAATCCCCGACGCACCTTTTTCCAACAATCCTCTTTTCAACGACACCGTCTCCCGCCCAAAAAACGGACTTTTTTCTAATTCCGTCACAGGCTGTGAGATTTTACGTTGTGCGACTTCTTGGTATTTGTGGTTAATAATTTTGTCTAAAATATTCATTTTCTATATTTTCTTCTCAATAAAATAAATATGCTTATTTCTTTTGCAGCCATTTGACTGCTTCGATAACAATCCTATCTTTAGATAAATCCTTAATTGGTTCAAATGGAAGTTCAATATCTGGTTTTACATTTTCATAATATTTCTTGTCATTCCTATCAAAATAAATACTTTCCGCAATGGACATGATTAAATCTTTATTAACAAATATCCAGTTGGTAACCGTTGTATAACCACCTGTCGCCTCCCCGAAAAATTGAGTATTATTTCGACCTTTAAAAGCCACTGCGACTAATTCACCCGAACTAACCGTATAGCGGCTCGTCAACACCGCTACTTTAGGAAGTTTCTTAAATCTCGGTTGCGCACCGAGCGATGCGACCAAGCGTCC
>Ga0163155_10006904_pt1 | contig 10842 bp, 12 predicted proteins | sample OliLakLV19SP4G1_FD_148611 | JGI IMG/M metagenome (GOLD analysis project Ga0163155, IMG submission 148611) | Freshwater microbial mat bacterial communities from Lake Vanda, McMurdo Dry Valleys, Antarctica - Oligotrophic Lake LV.19.SP4.G1 | ecosystem: Environmental > Aquatic > Freshwater > Lake >...
CGTACGGATTCTCAGAAAGGTATGCAAAACGCATGGGTAAGAATAAGACGGCCCCGGTAGCGTGGCGGAGTCGGATTGTCGGCCACGGGGAGGAAGCGCCGAACCAGCTCTTGGCGAATCCCGCCAACTGGCGCGTCCATCCGCAGGCGCAACAGGACGCGCTTGCTGGTCTACTGGACCAAGTGGGGTGGGTTCAGGATGTGATCGTGAACCGCACGACGGGGCGCATCGTTGATGGGCACCTGCGCGTTGAGCTTGCCATCAGCCGCAACGAGCCGATGGTGCCGGTGGTGTACGTGGACCTGGACGAAGCGGAGGAGCGGCTTGTGTTGGCGTCGATTGACCCGCTGGCCGCGATGGCTGTCACAGACTCGGCGGCGTTTGCGGCGTTGTTGGAGAACGTTGTGACGGAGGGTGCGCTGGCCGAGATGCTGGCCGCGATGGGCGGCAACGCGATGCTGGACGACGTGGTAGCTCCGGAAGACTTCAAGGAAGTTGACGAGAACATTGAGACGGCGCACGAGTGCCCGAAGTGCGGCTATCGCTGGAGCGGCGGGGAGTGACACTGAGACTGCGCCATACCTCGGCAATCAATCCGAGACAGAATGGAATGAGTCTTGATGCCGAGCCATGTCCGACAGTTAAGACGACGGGGCTAAGTGCCCTCGGTGATTATTGGATCGAAGATGATGGGATACCCGGCATGAATACCACGCCGACCGACAAGCCGCCTTACCGCGTTCCGTCGATGGCCGAGATTGATGCCATCCCGTGGAACGGATTCTCTGTTGCCAGCACGTTCAGCGGCGCGGGCGGTTCGTGTCTCGGCTATCGCATGGCGGGGTTCCGCGTCGCGTGGGCGAATGAGTTCGTGCCAGCGGCGCAGGACACCTATCGCGCCAACGCGGCCCCGGAGTCCTATCTCGACCCGCGGGATATCCGGCAGGTGCAGCCCGCAGATATCCTCGCGCAGACCGGCCTCGCGGTGGGGGAACTCGACCTGTTCGACGGCTCGCCGCCATGCCAGGCGTTCAGCACGGCTGGCAAACGCGAGAAGGGGTGGGGTCAGCTGAAGACATACGAGCACGGCGCTCGCCAGATGAACGAGACGCTCTTCGATGAGTACATTCGGCTCTTGCGCGGCCTGATGCCCAGGGTATTCGTCGCCGAGAACGTCAGCGGACTGGTGAAGGGAGTTGCGAAGGGGTACTTCCTCGATATCCTTCGGGACATGAAGGCGAGCGGATACCGCGTGACGTGCCGGGTCCTTGACGCGCAATGGCTCGGCGTGCCGCAGACGAGACAGCGGACCATATTCGTCGGCGTGCGTGACGACATTGACCGCGCGCCGCAGCACCCGAAGCCGCTGACGTATCGCTACAGCGTCCGCGATGCGCTCCCGTGGATTCAGTCGTTCTCCACCAATTTGAATTACGAGGAAAGATGGAAGAGTGCGGCAAGTGCGGCAAGTGCGGCGGTACTTGCAAGCGGGGGCAATGAGAAGGGTGGTATGGTCGTCTCGCGCGGCATCGAGAAGCGCAAGTTCACCATTGCGGAACTGCGGCGCATCTGCGCGTTCCCTGACGACTTCGTACTGACCGGCTCATACGCGCAGCAATGGGAACGGCTCGGCAACAGCGTGCCGCCCGTGATGATGGCGGCGATCGCCACGTCCATCCGTGATGGGATACTGTCCTGATGGGGACACGAGGACGGGTACCGAATCCGAACGCGCAACGGCGCAACATCAAGATGGTGACGAGCATCATTGAGGCCAAGCGCCCCGAGCACCCGCGCGAGATGGGGGGCGAAGCGCTTGCCGAGTGGAAGCGCGTCGTTGATTGCCTGATGGAAATGGGCGCGATGCACACGGCCGACCGCGCACTCCTCATTCAGCACTGCACACTCTGGGCGGAGTGGGTGGAGGTGGACGCGCAACTCAAAAAGAGTGGGCGGCTGGTGAATGGCCCGAACGGCCTGGAGTCGTCGCCGTTGTGGAAGCTGCGACGAGAGTTGTCGCGCGATCTCGTCGCGCTCGCGCCGATGATTGGGCACACTCCGGCCGCGCGGTTGCGGAGCGGCGTGCTGCAAGGCGACAAGCCGAAGGCGAAGCCGGTCGTGGCCGAACCCGCTGCACCCACCCCCGCCGAGGACCCGCGCCGGTTGCTTCGGATGGTGCAGTGACCGTACTGATGATCCCGGAACTCGAAGCGGAGGGCGCCGAGTGGCCCAGCCTGGGGCCGAGCATTGTGCGCTGGATTGAAGCGAATCTCACGTTCGGGCCGGGAGACTTGCGGGGGATGCCCGCGAAGGTCGACGGCGAAAAGCAGGCGTTTATCAGCCGCATGTACGAGGTGTATCCGCTCGGCGCGAAGGATGCGAACGGCAAGCCCATCCACGGGCGCCGGCGCTTTCGGCGGTGCTGTCTCTCGGTAGCGAAAGGCCAGGCGAAGACCGAGCTGGCTGCGTGGCTGGCAGCCTGCGAGCTTCACCCGGACGCGCCGGTGCGTTGCTATGATTTCGATAGTACCGGGCGGACCCCGACGGGGCGCGGAGTGACGGACCCTTACATCGCTCTTGTCGCATATACGGAGGAGCAGACCGAGGACCTGGCGTATGCCGCGCTCAAGGTAATGGTTGAGGAGTCCGTGGCGATTCGCGGGGACTTCGACATCGGACTGGAGCGCATCATGAGAAAGACCGGCGACGGGAAGGCCGTGGCGTTGGCCGGGTCTCCAAATGCCCGTGACGGCGCGCGGACCACGTTCCAACACAAGGACGAGACGCACCGATGGAACAGCGACCGGCTACGGCGTGCCGCCACGACGATGACGGCGAACCTGCCAAAGAGGCTGATGGCCGATCCGTGGGAACTCGAAACGACGACCGCGTTTACCCCTGGCGAGAACAGCGTCGCGGAACAGAGCGCCGACTACGCCAAGGGCGTTAGGGAGCACCGCATAAAGGATTCGCGCCTGTTCTACTTTCACCGGCAAGCGGGAGACGGCCACGACCTGGGGACGCCCGAGGGCATCCGCGCGGCGGTGGTCGAAGCGTGTGGGCCGACGGTGGCGTGGCGGGACATCGAGGGTATTTGCGACCAGTGGCAAGATCCCGGCGCGGACCTCACATATCTCGAACGCGTGTGGCTGAATCGCACCGTCGCGGCCTCCGCACAAGCGTTCGACGCGACGAAGTGGAAGGCGAGCGCGCACTTGCACCCGGACGCGGACCACAAGCTGCAACTGATTACGTTGGGATTCGACGGCTCACTCAATGATGACTCGACCGCGCTGATCGCTACGTGTGTGTTGTGCGGGTGGCAATGGCCGGTGGGGCTATGGGAGAAGGATTTCGAGGGCTGGGAAGTGCCCCGCCCGGAGGTAGACGCGGCGGTTGACCAGGCGTTCGCCGACTTCGAGGTATGGCGCATGTACTCGGACCCTTCGAAATGGGAGGCGGACCTGGCGCGCTGGGCCGGCCGTCACGGCGATAAGCGCGTTGTCGGGTGGCCGACCACTCACTACCGGAAGATGGCGACGGCGTTGAAGAGCTACGCGTCGGCGATCGTCAACGGCGATATGTCGAACAATGGCGACGCGCGCGTCGCGCGTCACATCGGCAATGCCGTGCGGTCGCAGCTCAATTTCAAGGACGACGATGGTTCGCCCTTGTGGCTGATTCAGAAAGACCGCCGCGATTCGCCGAACAAGATCGATGCAGCGATGGCGGGGTGTATGAGCTGGCAAGCGCGGCTCGACGCCGTGGCGAGCGGCGCGACGAATGAGCAGTGGAACGGGATCTTCATTCCTCAAGACGATGACGATTGAGTGACCGTGTACGCCTCATTCTGGAAGCCCTCGGCGCTGGATTGGTTATCATTGCCGTGTGGATGATCAGCCTACCGCTCGGCGTATTTGTTGCCGGAGTCGTAGTGCTTCTGGTCGCCAACTTCTACGCCGTGGATGATGACGACGATGACGACCGTACTGGCTAACGTAGCGCGCAGGGTGCGCACATCGGGGGGCAACCCCGCCCTAACCGTGAGCAAGTGGCCATTGTGGCCGTTCAGCCCTATCACCACCGCTGCATCCGCCGTCACCGACGCTTCGGCGCTGGGTCTTCCCGCGTTCTATCGTGGCGTTTCATTGCTCGCACGCACGCTGGGCGGGCTTCCCGTCCAGGTCTTCCACGAGGAGATCGACGGCAACGGCATCGACGGCATCACCGCGAAGATCAAGACGGACGATACGCGGTATTTGTGGATGCGCCCCAACCCCGAGCAAACAAAGCAGTCGTTCTGGGAGCGCATCTTCGCCGACGAGGTGCGCGGAAACGCGTTCATTTACGTGGACAAGGCCGATGACGGAACACCGATCAACCTCTGGCACATTGCCCGGCGGCGCGTACGTGTTGGCCGGACGGAGAGCGGTCGCAAGGTGTACGAAGTCGACGACGAGCTGCCCATGATTGACTACCGCGAAGGCGGGGAGATCGTCCACATTCCGAACTGGGGAGAGGACATCGTTGGGTACGACCCGGTGAGTATCGCGGCTGAGTCGATTGCGCTGGGTATTTCAGCGCAGGAATATGCCGCCCGGTCCGTGTCGGAAGGATCTATCCCGCCCGGCATCGTGTCCACCGAGGGGCGGTTGTCGATTCCGGAAGCGGAGGAATTGTCACGGCTTTGGTCCGCCCAGCGGGCCGGGGTCAGCAATCAGCACAAGGTTAAATTTATGGGGAACGGCGCGAAGTTCCAACAGACGCGCGTTGACCCAGACAAGATGCAACTCGAATCTCTGCGCAAATTCCAGATGCGTGATATTGCCACGCTGCTCGGCCTGCCACCGTTTCTCCTGGGCGACATGGACCATGCCTCGCAAGGCGGCGGAAACGGGCTGGAGGAACAGAACCGCAACCTCATTCAGTTCAACTTCCAGGCGCACATCAGCGCCGTCGAGCAAGCGGTTTCCGACGCGTTGCTCGTGCGGGAACTAACAAACCGATACATGAGGTTCAACCTCGAAGGGTTACTTCGAGGCACGACGCTCCAGCGTTACCAGGCGTACGCTATGGGTTACGGCCGCTGGCTTACTGCTAAGGACATTCGCGGCTGGGAGGACATGCCAGACGTGGATGGCGCGGACCTGTTGCTCGCGGCCATGAACATGGTATCTGCGGGACAGTTGGGCCAGCGCTCGGGGGTGCCAGTGGACGCAACGGTTGCCGAACAGGTCAATTCAGCGGCTATTCTCATCCGGTCCGGGTTCAAGCCACCGGCCGCCTTGGAGGCGGTTGGCCTCGATCCGATAGAACACTTTGGCCTGTTGCCCGTGACTCTGCAATCGGTAGCCGTGCTTAGCGAACAGGCGCCACCCGACGGCGGTGTCGTTCCCGTGGATGACGAACCTCCAGCGGCCTAAAACCGCCTTCCCCTCCACGCCCCACATTATTGGTAATGGACCGATTTGCGTGTCATCTGCTCTCTCAACAGCCGTGGGCGATCATGCCCTCGGCGCTCGAAGCTCTTGCGGCGGCGGTGGATTCCGTGACCGGAAGCGGCCGGATGAGCATGGTTGGTGGCGAGGCGGCAAAGTCGGGCCGGTCGGGCGGCGTCGGAGTCATCCCGATCCGTGGCACACTCAAGCAGCACGCGGGCGAAAGCCTGTTTGACTTTCTCTTTGGCGGCGCATCGACCGACGAGATCGCGGAGCAGTTCGCGGCATATGTCGCTGATGACGCCGTGCGCGCCATCGTGTTCGATATCGACTCTCCTGGTGGCAGCACCTACGGCATGACCGAACTGGCCGGGCAGATCATGGCCGCGCGCGGGAAGAAGCCGATCGTTGCGGTCGCGAACAGCGTGGCCGCGAGTGCCGCTTACTGGATCGCTGCGGCCGCCGACCAGGTGTATGCAACCCCCGGCGCTCTTGTCGGCTCCATCGGCGTGTACATGGCGCACATGGATATGGCGCAGGTCGTCGAAAACGCAGGCGTCAAGGTCTCCTACATCAGCGCCGGTAAGAATAAGTTGCGCGGAAACGAGTTCGCGCCTCTGAGCGAAGATGACGCGAAGCACTTCCAGGGCATTGTCGATGCCACCTACGGACAGTTTGTTGCCGACGTTGCGCGAGGGCGCGGGGTCACTCCCGCCGCCGTGCGCGGCGGGTTCGGCGAAGGCGACGTGGTAACGGCTGCGACCGCCAAGAAGCTCGGAATGGTAGACGGCGTGATGACGCTGGGCGCCGCGATTGAGAAAGCCGGGACTCTTCGTTCGAAGGCACCGGCAGGTACATCCGCCGAATCCCCCGACATCGAACCGCAGGCCAACGAAGAGGGACGCACTCGTTTGCGCCGCTTGAAGTGGCAGGCCCAGCAATCACTCGCCGAAACGGCATAAGGAGTTCAGATGGCAACCAAGGTTGAATTGCTGCGCCAGACGGCGAGCGACGCGAAGGACGCCTTCTCTGCGGAGATGGCGAAATACAACGACGACAACCTGCCGTCGCCGGAACAGGAAGCGCACGTCACGATCCTTCGCGGGGCGATGGTCGATGCCGTGAAGGCTTCGAACTCCGCCGAGCAGTTCGTCAAGGACCAGACTGACTGGAATAACCAAGAAGCAAACATGCGCCACGCCTCTCGTCCGCCGTTTGAAAAGGCGCAAGCGCGAGACGGCGATCGTCCAAAGCTCGTTTCGGTTGGGCAGCGGTTCGTTGACAACCAGGCGTTCAAGGACTGGCACGCGTCGATGGCTCCGAGCGGGTTCATCCCGGACTCGGCCAAGCGGCTTCAATCGCCGCCGCTCCAGTTCAAGGGTATGCGCGAACTCGATCAGCAAGCCGGTCTTCTCACCGGCACGACGGATACCTCGGCGGGTGCGTTCGTCACACCGACCTACTATCCCGGACTGACCGAGCTGGGGCGCCGCCCGCTGACCATGCGCAACATCATCACCAACCTCCAGACGGATAGCGATACCGTCGAGTACGTTCGCATCACGACCGAGACCAACGCCGCCGCGCCCGTTGCCGAGGCCACGGCTGCCTCCGGCGGGTCGGGCGTAAAGCCAGAATCGACCCTCGCCTTCGAGCGGGTTTCGACGCCGGTTAAGACGATCGCCCACTGGATTCCCGCGACCAAGCGCGCTCTGTCTGACGCGTCGCAGTTGCGCGGTCTCATCGATGCGTTCCTCCGGTACGGCCTCGACGAAGAACTCGAAGACCAGATCGCAAACGGTGACGGTGTTGGCGAAAACTTCACCGGCATCCTCAATACCACAGGCACCCAGGCGCAGGCGTGGGATACCAACGTGCTTACGACCACTCGCAAGGCGCGCCGCAAGGTGCGCACCGTAGGGCGTCGAGTCCCCAACGCATTCGTCATGAATCCCGAGGACTGGGAGATCATCGACCTCCTGCAGGACAACGAGGCGAAGTACTTCTTTGGTGGGCCCATGGCGATGGGGACGCCCCGACTGTGGGGGCTGCCGGTCATCGAATCCGAAGCCGTTCCTCTTGGCACCGCGCTCGTCGGCGACTTCTCGGTTTGCGTTCTTTGGGACCGTGAACAGGCAAGCATCAGCGTGAGCGACAGCCATTCCGACTTCTTCATTCGAAATCTTGTGGCCATCCTGGCCGAACTCCGGGCCGCGTTCGGCATCATCAAGCCGAACGCGATCGTCGAAATCGATATGACGGCCTAAGCGAGAAAGGGGGACTCATCATGGCTTACCTGAATCCCACAGCTGGCGCTGCCCGCGAAGCGGCCGCATCCGGTGAACTTGGCACGCTGGCCGCCGCAATCCCAACCGCCGCCCAGGCGGACACGGCCGCGGCGACGGGTACTGCTATTGCGGCGGCTGTTCCGGCTGCTGCGCCAGCGGGTGGTACCGGCGCGACTGAGGGAGCGTATGACACAGCGGTCAACCGCGATCTCGCTATCGGCACCATCAATAGCCTGCGAACGTGGGCCATTGAAGTCGACCTCGACTACGAGGCGCTGCTGGTGGATGTCGCAGCGATCCGAGTCACACAAAATGCGTTGCTCGCAAAGCTCCGCACAGCCGGGATAGTTACCCCGTAAGGAGGGTTTTCATGAGCACGATTTCAGGTCGCGGAATAGCCGAGGTGGTCGTGCAGACGGCTTCCGCCCGCACCCTCACGGTTGAAGAGAACGGAAAACTTTTCAGCACAAAGGGTGCGGTCGCCACGGTGACGTTTACCCTTCCAGCTGCAACCGTTGGGCATCGCTACAGCTTCTACGTGGGGGCGGCTTTCGAGCTTCGCATCGACCCGGCCGGTACGGAGGTCATCAGTTTGCCGTCGAACGGCGTTGCTGGTGCTGCCGGAAAGTATCTGACCGCCGATGCGGTCGGGGAGACCGTCGAGATCGTTTGTTGTGAAGCCGGAAGATGGGCATGTTTCGGGTATACCGGGACATGGACGGCAGAGGCTTAAGCGGATGGCTGAACCAGGACCGCTCGTTCGCGTTGATACGGACGGGCGGGGGACGCTCATCAAGATGACCCGCAAGGAGGCTGACGTTTTCCTTGCGAGTCATACCGGGTCCAAGGTGGTGGCAATGCCACCACCGCCAAGCGATATCGTAGAGATGCCGGGCGACAAGCCTGCAAAGGCGAAACAGAAGGCGGTCTAAATGGCCGAGAATGTATACGTTTCGGTTACTCGCTTCAAGCAGGAACTCGGGGCACAAGACGGCGGGTCTGCGGTCGACGATCGCGATCCGTCGTTTCTTCGCTTGCTCGAATCCGTCTCACGGGGCATCGACCGCGAGTGCGGGCGCGAGTTCTTCAGCCGCGTTGGTATTCGATACTGCCAGTCTCACGATCATCAACTCAACCTCGGCGCGGATGGGCTGCACTACGGCGTAATGCCCGGCTTCGACATCGTGAGTCTGAGCGCCGTTGGCATTGACCAGGGCGCGGGCACGTTCGCGCAACCACTCGTTGAGACGACCGATTACTACCTATACGATTGGAATCGGCCGGCGCACACACCGGCGCTGTTCCTCATCAACAACCGATACTCGATTGTCCGGACGTCGTTCTCACCGTTGCCACGGGGGACGCGGCTCACCGGCGTGTTTGGCTATAGCCACGAGCTCGAAGCGGCTGACACGTTGGCGGCCGCCATGGTCGACACGACCGGGACCACGCTGACGCTCACCACCGGCGGCGAGGTGGGACTCGGCGACACGATCGTTATCGACAGCGAGCAGATGCCCGTGAACGCCGTGAGCGGCAAGACGGTGACCGTCTCGCGCGGGCTGAACGGTTCGACGGCGGCGACTCATCTCATCTCGGCCACAGTCAACAGGCGGCGCTACTCGCGGGACATCGAAGAGGCGACGGTTCTCCAGGCTGTTCGGTTCTACCGGCAGAAACAGAGCGGCGGGGCGAATCCCCAGGGCGCGGAGTTCGGCTGGACCGTGAATGCATTGTTCCCGGCGATACGAGACATGATCAACCGCCGCACGTTTCCGGCGGGCGTCTGATGGCCGTGGCGAAGTGGAGCATCGAGGCTCCCGGCGTGACCAGCTTGAACCGCGCGTTCAAGGCGTTGGAGGGCTTCGAGGACCTGCCGTACGCGCGGGAAGCTCTGCAACGAGTGCAGGGCATGGCTGTCGCGGCCGTCAACGCACGCGCCCCCGGCAGTCTCGCGGGCAAGGCCGTGGCGAGGCCTATCCGTGGCCGGGGCACGGCCATGTATGCGGGCGTGAAGGTCAACCATCCCGCGTCGAAGCCGACGGAGTTTGGGCGGAAGTGGTATTACCGGGGCTTCACGAAGACCGGCCCGATTGTGGGTGGGCGTAGAACAGCGAAGCGCGGCGACATGAAGAGAAGCGGGTTTCGGTTCAAGTCCACCGGGACGCCCGAGCGGCCCTACGTCGGCATCAAAGGCGGCGGGCACGCCATCGGCGCCATCGGACCCGAAGCCCGCGAGATCATGGCGGCAGCGCTCGCCCGGGAGTGGGAAAGGCTGGCAGCACCGTGACTCAAGAACTGCACATGGAGCTGGTGCTCGACGCGATCGCCGACGTATTGCGCCAGGTGGATGGTATCAAGGAGGTCTGGTGCCAGGTGGACGAAGGGCGCGCGACGTTCCCGCCCGCCGTCATCAACCAATGGCCCGCCGCGCTCGTGTTCTATGATCGCTCGACGCAGTACAGCCGCGTCGCCGGACTCGAACAGGATGACTACGTTGTCTCGGTGCAGGTGTTGGCCGGGCCTGCGGCGGCGCTGATGGGGCAGAACTCCCGGCTCACGATTCAGCTGCGACAGCGCATCCTCGAAGAGTTTGGGCTGCACATTATGTTGGGCGGGCTGTGTGCGTGGATGACGTACATTCCCGGGCAAGGGCTTCGGACGTTCACCTATGGCGACGTGGATTTCGTGGGCGTGGATATGGAGTTTGAGGTACGCGAAGAGGCGCACCGGGACTTCGCTGTCTAGCCTTGCCTGCCAAGCCTTGCCACCGCCCTGCCTTTGCCTTGCCACGCCATGCCTGCCCGCCATGCCTTGCCACCGCCGGGCCTGGCCAAGCCTCGCCAAGCCTTGCCAGCCAAGCCTTGCCCAGCCCCGCCACCGCCTCGCCGAGCCATGCCTCGCCTGGCCAGCCATGCCACTGCCCGGCCCAGCCAAAGCCCGGCCCAGCCAAGCCCCGCCAGCCATGCCATGCCCTGCCGCAGCCGCGCCACCGCCTAGCCCCGCCATGCCTGCCTTGCCACGCCCGGCCATGCCGCGCCTCGCCGAGCCGTGCCAGCCAAAAGCCCAGCCTAGCCACGCCACCACGCCTGCCAGCCAAGCCTTGCCACCGCCCC
>Ga0163155_10006905_pt1 | contig 10842 bp, 11 predicted proteins | sample OliLakLV19SP4G1_FD_148611 | JGI IMG/M metagenome (GOLD analysis project Ga0163155, IMG submission 148611) | Freshwater microbial mat bacterial communities from Lake Vanda, McMurdo Dry Valleys, Antarctica - Oligotrophic Lake LV.19.SP4.G1 | ecosystem: Environmental > Aquatic > Freshwater > Lake >...
ATAATACTTATAAGTTGCAGAAGTATTATTGAAACAAGCTGCAAGAAGATTGACTGGTAAGCCATTTGATTTAGGCAGTTGCATTTAAACTTCGGATTTCTTCTTCAATGGTTTCTCATTCAGCTTTTCTTCCAGTTGAGCAATCATCATTTGAACATACTGTTTTGTAACAACAGATTTTTTTGGAAAATCTTCTTTGGAAATTAAATCTTTGTAATGCTTCAAAGATTCTTGTAGAAGATAAATGTCAAAGTCGGAAAGTTTGATGTTTTTCATATCGGTTCAAATATATTTCTTTATCGCTTGAAAATTTAGTAATGGTTTACCTATATGTTTTATTGACTACAATTTAAATTCTGACTTGTAAATCTATGTAAAACCTAAAAAGGGTTTTGCAAACCAGCATATTGGAAGATTATACAGTTTACGAATTGATTCACTCAAACAAATCCCCACTTACATCTGATTTTTTAGTAAAAGTTACTTTGTCGGTATAATAGCATTGCCTTCCAATATATCACAGAGGCATGTTTTCAAAAGTGTTTTGCTCATTATCCATCTTCGTTTATTTTTCCATGATAGATTAGATTTCAATTGAAGTGGAAATAGCATTAGGGATAGTAGCGGAAATCCTTTTTTCAGCGTTGGTATTGTGCGTTGGGAAAAAAGATTGCAGCGGATAGCCCGGCCCTGCCTGTGTGTTTGCCTTGTGCGTTTGCAGAGGCAGGGGAATGCCCAAATATTTATTCAGCAAAGTTGTTACATCACCTACTTCCGAAATTTTATTTCCTGCTTCAATTAATGCAGTTTTAATGTCAAGGTCTGTTCCTTCAAATAAAATATATCGTTTGCTTTGTAAACGATAACGAATGATTCTTTTCTTTTCAAGGTTGTCAATAATGGTCCCCGCATTGGCAACACCACAAGTGGTTTCAAGATATTGGTTTAAAAAGGTTCTATCCAATGTTGAACCGCTTGCAGAAAAAATATTTAGCAGTCCAATTGTTTTGATTGCTTTTGCATAATCATTTAGTGAAGTGTCAAATGCTCTTTCAACTTCTTCTAAAGCTGAACGAATTGAACCCCATGAAGAAAAATCGGAATTGTATTTTGAAGTAAGGAACGAATAGAAATTGAAGTTCAAATAGTCATACACACAACTCAAATTGTAAAACGGGTTTTCCCGTTTGTTGAATTTTGAAAGTCCTGTGTGGTCGGTGCTTTCTAAGAATGAAAATAAGCTTCTTTCATTTTGTCCGTAACGCTGTAATGAGAGCGTGAGAATGTTTGCAGAAAGAATATCAAGTGGGAAAAGTTTGTGTGCAATCTCATTCAAAAAATCTTTGTTGAATGTAAACGCCTTTGTTGATGCTGCTAACTTCAAACATTTTTCTACTCCTGATTTTGATGCTTTAGCTTCAAAATTTTCTGAAACATATTCAGATGCTAAAAACAAAAGTTGTTCAACAGGTTCGTTGAAAGTGATTTCACGAAACCTACCTTTAACCTTTGTCCACTCTTGCTTTTGTGTGCTTGTAAGTGAATACGCATACGATTCAAAATTTTGATGAACCGTTGTAATTAAAATGATATTGTATTTCGGATTGTTGCAAAACTCCGCTAACTGCTGAATGAAATATAATTCCGTTTCGGGGTTGTGTTTGCTTGCATACTCTAAAAATTTTCCGAACTCGTCTAAGAAAATAAAAAGAACTCCGTTGTTTTTTCCAAGCGAATGATAGCGGTTAAAAATTTCCGATAGAATATTTTCGTGCTTGTTTTTGTTGGTGTTTACTTCAAATGTGTCTGCAAATTGCTCAACGATTGAAGTGTAGGTGCCGACAATTTTTACAAAATCAACTTTGGGGCTTGCCCCAAAGTTTGGTTCAAAAAATCTTTTTGTTCCACTTATACTTTGTTCCAACGCAAGTAGGAACGAAGATTTTCCTGTTCCGTAAGTTCCAATAATGTTGAATGAACGAATACCTTTTTTAAAGTCGTTCACAATTTGACTTACAACTTGCTTTGCATTTGGTGTCGGGATGTAATGGAAATCTTTATCAGTATCCCTTAGAATGTTTACGGATGTTGAGAAATTATTTGCCATAGTATTTATCTAATATTAAGTGAGCATTCGGTTTATTTTTAAACTGCATTTCTTTTATTCCTGCATGGTCTGTAAAAGTGATTTGCTTGTTGTCGTTTACAATTTCATAAATCTTATTTGCCAATCCTGAACGGCTCAAAGCGAAAATAGAACTTGGGCTGTTTGGCTCATGCTCCAAGGAATTTAAGCTGATGGAGTTTCCATAACTCGGATTATCTAAAATTGAATAGAGCAAAACTGCCTCTGGCAGTTTGTCTCTATCATTGTTTTCAATTTGGTATTGTTCGTCTTTTCGTCTGCCGTTTGTTTTTAGCAGATCAATTTCAGAAAGGATTCCTGAAAAACTATCTTCAACATCTTTATTATTGGAATCGTTGCCTTGATACATTTTCAGAAATACAATGAAGTCGTCACCAACTGTATTTTCATTAAAATTCAAGCCTTCTTCGGCTTCTTTTCTTCGCTTCAAGTAGTTTACAAAGGTTTCTTTTGTGAAGAATATTTTTTCTTTTCTGAACTCATTAAAAATGATGCTGTAAGTTGAAGCAAGATTTGTCTTTACAAGTTGGTAATGTAGCAACCACAAACTTGCATCGTCTTCAAGAAACGGGTCCCAACCATTGTCAGAAAAAAGTGCTGTTCCAAATTCGGTCGGTTTGTCTTTGTTGTCAATTATGTTGAACGCTTTCATCCAGTAGCGGATGGCGGAAACCATGTTTTTACCTACTCCAAGTTTTACAACAGCGTCTTCGTCACTGAAAGATTTATTGGATTGAATGTAGTCATAACCCTTTTTCAGCCAAAGTTGTCGGCACTGAAAGGAATCGTGTCCTGAAAATGTGTATTTTAGAGTGTCCGAACTTACCGTTATCATTTAAATATTTTGATTGTATTCCTGTCAATTTTATGTCTCGTAAAGTAAGACAAAATTAGAGAAATGAGTAGAGGAAAAATGGACTTATTATTAACAAAATCGTAAACATAGTCCTACCTTAGGATTTCAGAGTGTGTATTAACAATATTACGAGGCAAATAAAGCGTTGGAGAAAACACTCTTTCATTTTTTTTCGGGGTGGGTTTGCAGCGTTGCAAAAAAAATGAAAGTGTGTTTTGTGCGGTTGCCATAGAAATTCAAATTATTTTTTGTGCGGAGGGGTTTTTTAATTATTTATTTTATTGCGTTAGCCTGTCCGGCCAACCAGTGTCAAGTCATCTATTTTGTCTTAGAATGTCATTTCAAAAGTCGGCCGTTTGATGTCTGCACGGTAGTCAATAGAGTTGCCGCTAACGTTTGTGTTTGCGCAGTGGTGGGACTTTGAAACGCTTCATTCTCCCACGTGACCAAACGCTGACCGAAGATATAAACTTATAGCTTACACTGAACCCCGTTGCGCAAACATTTTGTGTCCGCCCAGCATGGGCGAAGGTATCAAAAGATACCGAATTATTCCAGAGGGTGTAAATCCCTTACAGGCAAGTTGGCGAAGCCTGTTAGTCCCGCTAAAAAGCTGGATCGTTGATAAGTCGCAATGCCTGTCCGGCTTTTCAGCGGGAGTGGTTTGCTGTGAAGCAAGCAGTGAAGCCCGCCTGAATGACGAAGTCGGGCAGGGAAGCGAGACTACAAAGTCCGGTACTGACGAACAGGAACGGCATACAGAGGCTGATTGAAGTGGGTAAGCAAGCACATCTTTGCAAAGCCCTTGGCCAATAAATTTCATAGGGTAGACTGAACGTTGAGTTGTTCCAAATGCTGTAAGGAGGTTTAAACGTTATAGTTTACTAGCCTTACGTTAAAGTAGAACAAAGATGCAATTGGTGTAAAGAGCGGTTGTATTATGCTCAGCGAACCGCGTAGTACCTGCCTCTGCCGGCAGGCAGGCGAGACCCGCTTGGCCTGCCCTGAGGAATTGAAGGGCTACGTGGTCATGCCTTCATTACATTTCGGCAGATAAATGAGAGAGGCGCACCTCATCGGTGAAAAATCCGGTGAGGCCGTCTACTCGATTAGGCGAATGTTATTTTGCACTATTCATCAACATTAAAGTCAGTTGTTCAGGTGTAAACAAATTCATCATACCATCGTGAACTTTTTGTCCGCTCTTCTGAATTTTGTCAAGGAGCTTTTCTATTAAAAAACTCATTAATGCATCAAATTTATCAAGGTCTTCTTTTGAAAATCCAGCCATTTTTAATTGACTAAAACGAACCTGTGTTTTGTCAAGCGAGTCTTTTTTTGGCACTAACATATACGACATCCCTATCTCATTCTCAGTCTCTCCTCTATGGGCAATAAATTGGTGTCTTAATTCCATCAGGTAATTGTGTGTTGCATAAAGATCGTCTCCTTCTTTAAAGAGGTCAGTTGGCTCCAATTTTGGAAAATTACTTTTAGATGCGTCTGTAAAGCACTTCCCGTACAAAGCAATTAGTGAGTATGAAAGGGCAGACTTAATTACACTTGCGGGATTATTTCTTATTTCACTTATGTACTGAAGAATTAGTTCTAAGTCTTCTTTCATAGCGCAATAAGCTATAAATTTCTTTGATATAAATCCAGGAACAGCAAGAACCAAATGTTCCTCGGAATATTGTTCTTGGGCTTTTTTTATTAAGTGAATAAGCCTATCTGTTTTCTTGTCCATTGTGACATTGTCTTTAATTTCGCCCACCGTTTGTATATGCAGCGTTGCCGTTTTAAAAGCGCATCACCGTCCGACATACAAAACGTTATTTGAAATGCAATCTAACAAACCAGCACGTCACAGGCAATGATGCATATATTTTGTTGGCAGTAGTGCGCGCCTACACTAAACTCAATTTTTAAACCTTTCAATTTGTCCCGGTGGTGTAAACTTCCATTTTCCGTTTTTGTCCCCAATTATGTATGTCCATTCGTTGTTAGCCGAATTTAAGCTGTCGTAATAAAATGTTACTGGGTCAGCTTCTTTAAATATTTGATTGTGTCGGTAAACTGCTTTGCTGTCAACTGCAAAGTAAAAGTATTCTCCGCCCTTAATTACTTTAAACGTTATAGGGTCAGCAGTTTTGATTTCTTCGCCTCTGAAGAAGACAGAATTGTCGTCAATGGCATAGTCCTTATCCAAGTAGTCAAATGTCTTCGAGTCAGCATATGCCACAACGAACTTAGTACAATAACAGACTCCACAGTCCGTGTAGTCAACACAGACTACTTGAAGTGGATAGTATACATTTGTCTTGTCCTTTGCGTATTTGGAACCGGGTCTAACTTTAAAGGTCGCAATGTCAACTCCTTGCATCGGTTTAACTTTGCATACAACATCACCACAAAATATTTGATTGTCTTTTCGGTAATAGTCGTCAATTTTTTGGTCGTCCTTTAACTCCAACCACTTTTCAGTCCTAGATGTTGTGAAACCAAAGAGTCCTAAAATTGTCAGAGTTGTTATTAATCGTTTTGTCATTCGTTCGAAGTTCATATTGCCTGGCGCGTATTACTGCCAACGGTCATGTGCTTATGCTGGCTTGGGCTTTCGAAGCCGCGTCCTGTCCCACGTGCCGAAACGAAATATAAAAACTAAACTTCAAATTTACACGTCACCCCAGCATGAAATAAACACGTTGTGTGTGCCCAGCATGTGCGAAGGTATCGAAAGATACCGAATTATTCCAGAGGGTGTAAGTCCTTTGCAGGCAAGTTAGTAATGCCTGCCCCTGAACCAACGTAGTGTAGGATGGATATTGACCAAGACAAATGCTTTAAAGGGAGCAAGATGAAAACTTTAGCTTTATTAAAAGCAATTGGGAAATCATATCCAAACTTGTTTTTATCATTGGGAACTTGGGTACAAGTTATTCTGAAAAAAAGAATAAGAGTTTTTGCCGCTACAAGAAGTTGGCCTTCCGATAGCTATCGGAATCGAAGCCCAAAACTGTCTTGCATCACTCCCGATAGCTATCGGGATCATTTAGTCACTGAACCGCCAATTTATTGTAGGTGCTGTTAGCTGATGGCCTTCTGTCTCCCTGTGTAAAGTTTTTCCATCATTGTCGTGTTTTTCTGTCGGCTGTGCGTTTGTGTTTTTTATTTTTTTGAAGGGAGGAAATTTTTTTAAAACAATTTTTTAATGGGTGGGGAAAGGAAGCTTTTTTGCAATTTTTGGTTTGTGCGGTTGCTTGTGCGAATTGGAAATGTGTTTGCTTTAGCGGTGGCTATTTCTTTTTTCCTTTATTTAATTGTCCCGTCTTTTTTCCTTCGTGTAAATAATTGTCTTTTGAAACTACCTTTTCACCAGTTTTTATTTCTAACGCTTTTCTTGCGTCACCTGCAATTCGGCCACCTTGTTTGGCTGCAACTTTATTTTGAATAAATCCTTTTGGATTTTTCGTCTTAACGATTGCAGTTGTCGAAGCCTCACCGAGCATTGAAAAAATTAATTCAAGGTCGGTCATATGATCTCTAAGGTTTTGGCTTTTCAGTCCTTTCACTTTTTTATATTCGGAAGGTGTCAAGCCGAAAGTTGCTTTTGAAATTTCTGCTGTAAGGATTGCGTATTCTTTTTGCTCTTTTACTCCTCTATTTTTCCATTCCTCTGTCAATTCTTCGCGTATTGCGATGCTCCGCATTCGTTTTTCAATCCAGTCTTCTGGGTAGCCTTTGAGTTTATATAGTTCTCTTGTCCGTTGTGTTGCTAACTCAGGGTTTTCAATTTCATCTAGTCTGTCTGAGCCCACTTGTGCTAACCAAAGTTTAAACGGTTCCGCTTTCGGTGATGGAATTGATTGAATTATACGCAAAAGCCCTTTTGCATTGGCACAATTCAACTTTTGTTTTCCACCAGTAGTGTCGACCGAAAGGGGGGTGACAAATTGTCCCCACCCTTTGGAAAGTTCCTCGTCACGCTTACGCATTTTCTTTATGTAATCGCTTGGGTTGGGCGTATCGGTAAGCATTTGAATAACGTCTGTTACAACGAAATACCATTTTTCGTCTGCTTGATTCCACACCGTTCTGATGTGGTTGCTTTCAAATAATTTAATGTTGCTCATATCTCAAACTTTATGATAAAATGCTGTCCTTTTCACTTCAGTTGCCTGTCAAAGAACAGCGAAGTAATAACCAATGCCAACAATTATATTGGAGGTTCATTTTGCTAAACTTGAGTTTTCATTTGCTTGATGATTGCTTTCTGCTAACTCTTTGGCAAAGTCAATAAAAACCTTGTACGCTGGTGTAAAGGAAAATCTATCTTCTGAGTTTTTCTCCGTAATATTCTTAGTCGTCATTGTCTTTATTAATTTTCTCCTTGGTTCGTAGTCCTTTATTTGGTTATTACTCATCTATTATCTGGTCCAAATTTTCGGGGAACAATACACTTTGTGTCCTGTTTTTACCCTGTATAAATTGCATGAACAAATATAAACAATACAATTTTTTTTATACTGCAATTCTACTGAAAGTAATAAACAATTTATGGTGGGTTCTTAGACAGTTTGACGTTTTGCAGCTACAAGAAGTTGGCGATTTTTACCACAAATGTTCATGTGGAGAACCAATGTTTGATTAACCACAAATGTGTCTGCGGAGCACTGAACCGCCAATTTTTTGTAGGTGCTGTTAGCGGTTCGTTGTTTTTCTTCGTTAGTCAATTTAGCCGTTGTTTATTAATAGTCGTTTTGCCATTTCAAGGTCTGTTGAATTATCGTTTTTAATTGTCACAAAATATTTTGTCTGCCAACTTTGAGTTTTCTCAGCTTGTTTACTTGTTGTAGTGTCCCAAGGTGGATAAACTCTAATTCCACGTTTTCCTTCTTTACCATTTTTTGTTATTATTCCCTTGTCCACTAAAACAGATTTTGGGAATAAAAATTGTCCAAAGTTGTCGCCCCATTTTGATGTGATAATTATAAAATCTATGTCGTCTAAAATGTCAAAAGGCTCCGTTATTCCGTCTTTGTTTCTTTTCCAAATTGTCACAAACTGTCCAATTTTTGTCGGTGTAATTTTAGAAATACGATGTTGAACAGTCTTTCTGTTAAGGTCAAATGAACAAGCTCCATATTCTGCACTTTCGGAATTTAGCTTTGGGTTCGTTATGTCAAAACCACATTTGTCATAAATCAATTCTTTCGCAATTTTCAGGTCGCTATGAAATGAATTTATAATGGTCAATGTGCTTTCTTTTATCATATTTTTCAGTCGAAATTTTGTCTGTTAGTTTTATGTTTCTGTGTTGTCGTTACAATGACCGCCAACGTTTAGCTATGAAACGTATGCGTCTAAATACCTACATCTTTGTCCCACGTTGCTGAACGAAATTAAGAGCACACACTTTAAGAACCTACAATACAGCATATGTTTTATAGCTTTTGTTGTGCGCTGCTTATTTTAGTCTAACATTTTGAAAGGTGTGTGTCACTCCGTCACCATACACTCTTGGTGAAAATGCAACAAACTCAATTGGCCTTATCTTTCCTTTCTTAGCTGCTTTAATAATTACTTTGTTCTTAATTATGTCAAGATACGGATCTCTTATTTCTGTCCATTCGTCAAAGTCCTTGTCCTTTTTTCCCTTGTCCCAAAGCTCCTTAAGTTTGAGTACGTTGTCAAAATATCCAAATCGCATCTCTGCTCCGTTCTTATAAAAGTTTCTCTTCTCGAAGCCTGTCGACAACTTAATCTTATCATATTCTAAAACGAACTTAGCAGAGTCAGGTAAGTCGTCAAACTCAAACGTGTCTGGTCCAGTTTTCCGTGATTCATAATTCGTTTGTCCGTTTGTTGCGTAAAACTTTGTATTGTCAGGTAGAGGAGCCTCTTTGTGATCTAACTCAAGTGAGATTTTAAAAAACGCAGGTATCGAGTTAAACACAACTTCTAAACTGTCCCGTTGGCGCTTTGCCTTAACTTGTCGGTCGCTCCACTTTTTTATTCTTATGCTGTCAGAAGTTTGCCCCGTTGTCGTCAAGGAAATCATTGTCAGGAGAACTAATATTAGGAACCGAATCTTCATAAAAATAAGTTGCGCACAACGTTTGTATAGGCGCACCTCCGTTGCGTCTATACACCCAAATATAGGAAATAGACGCATAGAGTTGCGTCTATTTCCCGTTTAGCTGCCGTTGGTCATTTAGCTGTCATGGGCTCTGCTCATATTCAAAAATCCAACATGCCAATAGGCTCTTAATTTGATAAAATCCTTTGGTGGTTATGGCCGCTTAAAACTCCATTCATTCACTCCAATTATCACCAACAGACTTTCATCGTAGGTCATAGCCTACGCTACTGCGGCCAGAACTAATTTAAGGGAATCTCTAAAAACTCGGCTCACCATTCTTCCCGATAGCTGACGGGAGAGAAGGGAAAGGGGTGAGGTGAAGAAAACAAACGTTTTAGAGATGCCCTTATTGGGCAATGAGTTTGTCAAGGCACTAGAAAATAACAAGTTTGTTCCCGATGTTTTAAATAGCCCAAAAGTTTTTATTGTTTACTGCCGGATAATAGGGACGATTTGCAGCACAAAGAAAAGAGACAGGAAGTGCTATTGGAAATAGTTGACTGTTGGTCAATCCAGAAAAAAACGGCCAGCCCTCACCTCTATACGGCTGCCAAATAAATTTCATTTGTCCAACAAACTTAGTTATCGTTTAGATGGTTGCCTGATAATAGATATTGAGCAGCCCGGCAAAGTAGATTTAAGACGGTAGATCAATTGGGCATCTCAAAAAACGCTGTCACGTTAAGCGTGTCAAAAAGTAATTCTTGATGGTGACTTTGAAAACCGCCTTCGACAAGGTCGGTCTGATATTCATAAAAAGATTTTTATAGATACCCTTCTATGGCAAAACCGCTTCAGGCATCTCTCGATGATTTTTTTGTCGATCATCTGTTGTTAAAACCATTTCCCGATTTCCATGGAACTGAACGAGCACATTGAATTGTAATATTAAAACTTAGGGTTCTTTTCCCACGGCACTTTTTTTGATTCATAAAAATTTATTCCTAGCACCTTGAATCGCGGCCCCTGCTTTCCAAGCCGCACTTTGTATTCTTCCCAATTTCTATTTTCTGTTTTTGACCAACCGATTTCAGCATAGCCGGGCAAACGTGGGAATAGGAGGTATTCAATTTCATCCATGGTAGAAATCGTCTCCGACCACAGCGGAGCTTCTATACCTAAAATATTTTCTTTCGATATTCCGTTCACGATAGTGGCGGGATCCCACTGGTACGCACTGTCCACGTCTATGTATGCGGCCCAATGCAATCCAAATTTTGAAGTAGAATCATAACTCATGTCTAGGTAAGCTTTGTGGGCAGGAGACATAATTAGCTTGCTTCCTTTTTCGACAGCCGTTAACGCGTGCTGGGGAGAATTCCAAAATTGCACAACTACCTCACCGTTTATTTCTGCTTGCGCGATTTCCTCCCAGCCGATCATTTTTTTTCCGTTTGCTTCCACGATTTCTTTAAAACGATTGATAAACTTGATGTACTCTGTTTTTTTTGTCACCTGCGCCTCGTCTCCGCCAATATGAAAATAAAGACCAGGTGTAATGGCCGATATTTCGCGAACTACGTCTTCAACAAATTTAAAGGTGGCTTTTTTTTCGAAGCGCAAAGTACTCCAGCCCACCTCAATACCCGTATACAATTCTGTTGGTTTTGGTTTACTATCTAATACTTTGTTCGCATTGGCAGCGATCTCCAAACGCCCTTCCTTGGGAACGATCGTGCCACCATTTAATTCTCCGTA
>Ga0163155_10006909_pt1 | contig 10835 bp, 8 predicted proteins | sample OliLakLV19SP4G1_FD_148611 | JGI IMG/M metagenome (GOLD analysis project Ga0163155, IMG submission 148611) | Freshwater microbial mat bacterial communities from Lake Vanda, McMurdo Dry Valleys, Antarctica - Oligotrophic Lake LV.19.SP4.G1 | ecosystem: Environmental > Aquatic > Freshwater > Lake >...
GGTCACAATTGGAAGCGATGTCTATGTTGGTGCAAGGGCAACGCTGGTAAATTGTCACATTCCCTCAAAGGCAGTACTAGGTGCAGGCAGTGTAGTCACGAAAAATTTTGCTGAAGAGGGCGATCGCATTTTGATTGCTGGAAATCCAGCCGTGATTAAAAAGCGCTATCAGTCCGCTGCTGTAGCACCTCTAGGGTAAATCTATGCAACTCATTCAACGCTCAATTCTGTTGATTTGCTATGCAACCATCTAACCCTTCATCAAAATCAATCCTATGTTTAGGAATGGGTTGGTTTCCGCAATCACCCGGTGGATTAAATCGCTATGTCTATGAACTGATTCAATCACTGACCCATCAACACGATCGCGTAGAGTATTGCGGCATTGGCATTCCCCAATCGTCGGCTAATCCAAATCTACAATTAACAAATTTGGCAGAGGGCGATCGCTCCTTACCTCAACGCCTCTGGTCTACGCGCCAACACTTTACTCAGCGTCAATTTGTGCAACCTGATGCCATCAATCTGCACTTTGCGCTCTACAGTTTGCCGATTTTGAGTCAATTACCGCAGGATGTGCCCGTCACCTTCACGTTTCATGGACCTTGGGCACTAGAGAGCCAACAGGAGGGCGAATCCAAGATAGCGGTGCAGTTCAAACACTGGGTCGAACAGCGTGTATTTCAACGGTGCGATCGCTTCATTGTGCTTAGCAAAGCCTTTGGCGAAATATTGCATCGTGAATATCGCATTCCCTGGGAGCAGATCTCCACCATCCCTGGCGGTGTAGACATACAGCATTTTCAGCAAACCCTAACCCGCCAACAGGCACGGGAAAAACTGCAATGGCACCGCGATCGCTTTATCGTGTTCACACCCCGTCGCCTCGTCCACCGCATGGGGCTAGATAAACTGCTGCTGGCTGTTGCACAGGTAAAACAAACCTATCCCGATGTTTGGCTGGCGATCGCCGGAAAAGGACCCTTAAAAGCTGATCTGGAGCAACAAACCAAAGAACTTGAATTGGAAGATCACGTTAAATTTCTCGGCTTTCTCCCCGACGAAGATCTGCCGATTGCCTACCAAGCGGCTGACCTAACCATCATGCCTAGCCAATCGCTGGAGGGATTTGGCTTAGTTCTGTTGGAATCTCTCGCTTGTGGCACTCCGGCACTTTGCACCCCTGTAGGCGGGATGCCAGAAGTGATTGGGGGCTTTTCTCCACATCTGATTACTGAAGATATCGGAGCCAACAGCATTGCTCAAACGTTGACAAACATCTTAGCGGGGCAGGTGCCTTTACCATCGCGGGAAGCTTGCCGAAATTATGCCGAGCAATATTTTGACTGGAGAACTATCGCGCCGCAAGTGCGTCAAGTGCTCCTAGCTTGAGTCATGAGTTAATCAATAGAACTAGCATGAAGATTCTTTTTCTTGATTAAAGTGGAAAACCGGGAGGAGCGGAGCTTTGTTTACTGGATGTGGCGCTGCCCTATCGCGATCGCTTTTTTAATGCTTGACTCATCGCCTAAAGTAGCCCTTTCTGATTCAACAACGCATCCACCCATTCCCTATCCTGATCCGCCAATGGTGGCATCAAGTCTTGCGTGTAGTTAATCTCCAAATCATAGGCTGCTCGATCATAAATCTGATGCAATAACTGTTGTAGATCCACCCAGAGATCCGGATTCTCCGGCTTTAAAGGTACTGGGAAAATAGGAATTGAATCCGGCAAATTAAACGGATAAAGCGCCGCTAGGGGGCGTTGCTCTGCTCGACTGATTAAAATTCTGTATAGAGAGGATGGCATATTGCCCCGAATCGGCAACGGGTTAAACGCCCGAATCAAATCTACTTCAATCAGGTGAGTTCGACTGCCTAGCACCATCAGCCGTTTTTCCTCATACCGCGATCGCCCTCTGCCCGATCGTTTATTACTGGGTGAAATCAACTCCAACGTGGTGACGACTTCCCCCGTTGTCACATCCCGCACTTCCAGATATCGTTCTTGAATCTCCTCTGGCATTGGCACCTCAACCATTACAGGTTCGGCAATCATCGTGCTGCTTGTAGATGTTGCGAACAATGGAGGCACCGAAGCCACATCAGCTACATCCGGTATCGCCTGAAAAACAGTCGTATCGGGTCGCCCAATGAACGTTAAATCATTGCTAGCATCTTCGTAGACTCTTTTTTCAACCGCTGCACGATACTTAGGGCGCAGTTTTGGTCCCAGTTCATCCGCGATCGCTACGATCAAGCGACTATGAAACTCCTGCCAGATTGCAGGCTGTTCCAGGTAAGGATTCATTCCAGGAAAAGGCGATGGCATAAAACACTAGGATTTAACAACGCAGTTTCCCCTATATTAAGTCTTTATTAAGACTCCGGATGGTTTTCGTATGTCAGCGAAACAGGTTGCAGTAGTGTTTGGAATTGCCCTTCCCCTAAATCTTTGATTAGGCAAACACCCCCAGCCGCATCCGAACTGTCTTACTCAGCTAGTTAAACTATGAAAATCCTGTTTCTTGATCAAAGTGGTAAGCCGGGAGGGGCAGAACTTTGCCTGCTGGATGTGGCGCAGCCCTATCGCGATCGCTGCCTGGTTGGGTTATTAGCAGACGGTTCCTTTAGAGAGCTACTCGAACAGCAGGGCATTCCGGTACAAGTGCTAACCGGGCAAGCCAATTCAAGTGCAAAAAGATAGCAATCTGCTAAAAGGACTGAGTAGCTTAGGTCAACTACTGCCGTTAATTGGACAGATTGCCCAGTTAAGTCGAGCGTATGATGTGATTTATGCCAATACGCAAAAGGCTTTGGTAGTCGGTGCGATCGCGAGTCTTTTGGCAAATCGTCCCCTGGTCTATCATCTGCACGACATTGTTTCTTCAGACCATTTTAGTCTTATCAATCGCAGGCTAATTGTGGGCTTAGCAAACCGATTTGCATCCTTGGTCATTGCCAACTCCCACGCTAGTGCAGCATCATTTTTTGCAGCAGGCGGCGATCGCGATCGGGTCAAGGTCGTTTACAACGGGTTTCAGCTTCAGCGATATCAACATCATGGTGAAACTGCCGCTCAGATGCGGCAAACGCTAGGACTCGGCGATCGCTTTGTTGTCGGTCATTTCAGTCGGCTTTCGCCCTGGAAAGGTCAGCAGATCTTGATTGATGCGTTGCAGCATTGCCCAGAAAATGTAGTTGCCTTACTGGTGGGCGATGCGCTGTTTGGTGAAGATGCATTTGCGAAACAGTTACATCAACAGGTTGAGCAGTTGGGATTGAGCGATCGCGTCCGGTTTTTGGGATTTCGTTCCGATGTACCGCAATTAATGACAGCCTGCAATTTAGTTGCCCACACCTCAACAGCACCAGAGCCGTTTGGGCGTGTGATTGTAGAGTCGATGTTGTGCGGCACGCCCGTTGTGGCAGCAGCCGCAGGCGGCGTAATGGAGCTAATAGAACCCGGCAAAACAGGCTGGCTAGCGCCACCGGGCGATTCGCTAAAACTGGCAGAGATCATTCAGCAGTGTCATAGTCAGCCAGAGCTAGCAGCGGCGATCGCTGACAATGCCCAGCAAACAGCGATCCAGCGGTTTAATCTAGCCACAACAAATCAACAGATTGCCCGACTGTTGCAGCAAGTAGTGGGCGATCGCGGCTAGAAAAAACACCCATAAATTTTTCGTAGATTCTGTAGGGGCGTAGCATTCGGCAGTCAGTCTCCGATTGAGTCGTCAAGTTAATTACCGAATGCTACGCCCTTACGCGCCGATCGCCTGGCTACCCGATTGCGATCGCTAGGAATAGAGCCTGAGGAAATATCTGAGTAGTCATGACCTAATCACTGATTCTTCACGTAACAGACTTGAATATAAAAAATTGATGAAGCTAAATCCTTTGTTTCGGATCAAGGATTCAGTGCTTGGACATAGGTACATAAGACTGACTTTTGAGCCATTCTTATTTTTCAGTTGCAATCTGTAGTTAGAAAATCAAGTTTTCAACAAATAAGTAGGCGGACGTACGTCGAAATGATAGATAGCTGGGTGATTTTGCTGGATGAGTGCAAACCAAATCGGCAATTTTAGCAGTCTGCTATTGATTGCTATGGATTGCATAAACGAATCAGCGCACCCCCTTTTTGATGTTTCGTTAAATATCAGCACTCACTATGACTTCCATTTCTTCCCAAAACTTTGTTGGTTCCTATAATCCCAAGGGATTATGTCAAATTGTCGGTTTAGCATGTTTGGCTGGGTTTGTTGTCGATATATTTGCCATTACCTTTCCGCCCAATCTAGGAGAGTTGCAGTGGCGGATTGCGTTTATGCAGCAGATTAGCGATCGCTCCATCATCTTGCTATTCGGTTTGGCGCTGATCATGTATGGCATGTTAGATTTTCGCCGCTGGCGCAGACGGTTAGCCTTATTTTGCCTGATTTTGGGCGTGATATTTAACCTCTCATCCATTCTGGTAATTCGCGATGGCATTGCCTTCCAGCAGCAGGCAATGACCAACATCAGCAATCAAGCGACTCAGGCTCAAGCTCAAATTGACAAAGCGAAAGCGAATCCGGGAGCCGTTCCTAATGTCACCCCAGATCAACTGAAGCAAATCTCGCAAGTGTTGGGTAACCAGGTGACTGCGCTCAAAGAAAATGCCAAAACAACGACCCTCAAAACAGGTGTTTCCAGCGTCGGCAATTTGGTGATTGTCGGGCTGGCATTGATCGGCTTAGGGCAGTACGGAGCGCGTCCGCCAAAAAATTGATCGGCAAACGTCCAGTGATAGGGGATGGGACACTGGCACAAATCCCGGTGCAACAAATTGGCAAAATCCAAGCCCCCAAAATCCCCCAATTCTGGGGGACTTTAACGGTTTGGTTCCCCAGAATTTGGGGCTAGGGGGCGAATTCATATCAAGATTAAGCAACGCACAGAAGACGTCCCAAAGCATAGATGACTCAGGAGGTTCTGGAGTGGCTCAAGGCAGTACAGGTTCCCGTTGGCGGACGAAGTGGCAGCAAGGGAAACAGCGATCGCGCGCACTACTCAAACAGAGTGTGCAAAACAATCACAACCGTATCGTGACCTGTGGATTGGTGGTGGTGCTGGTTTATTGGATCACCTGGCTGGGTATGATCTGGGAAGCGATCGCTCATGGAGAATCCACGCCACTCTTAAACATCGGCTTCATTTACCTAGGACTAGATGCCCTGTGGCGGCAACGTCTTCAGCTTGCGACCCTATCAGCCAGTGAAGAAGATCGACTGGTGGGCTACCTACTGATTCTAGGCGGGGCAGCTTTTTTCCCCTTTTGCCTTTCCTCAGTTTCCTTGCAATCGCTGCTCTGCATGATCATCCTGCTCGGAATGGCTCTATCCACTTGGGGAGTGGAGTTTTTTAAGCGAAATCTACTCCCCATTGCTTTGTTGATGGTTAGTATCTATCCTGATTTGGGATTTTTGGCAAACAGCTTAAGAAAAACGCTAACTGGTCAGCAGCTTGAATATTCGATGGCGTGGTTAGGCGGTTTGGCGTTAAGCGCAATTGGACAACCTGTGACGGTTGAAGGTTCAATTCTTTCGCTGTCTACGACGATTGAGGCAAAGAAAGCCGTAGAGGTGGCTTCGGGTTGCAGTGGGTTTGATATGGCGTTTGTGCTGGCTGGCGTAGGGCTAATCATGGGATTATTCTTCAAACGCTCCTGGTCAAAAATTGCTGCCCTCGTTGCAACCGGAATTGCCCTGGCTCTCATATTCAACGTGCCGCGCATTATGCTGCTGTCGTTTGCAGTTGTTTATTGGGGTAAGGAGTCGTTTGAGTTTTGGCATGGCGGGATCGGGGGACAGATTTTCGCCACTATTCTGTTGACGATTTATTACTATATCGCCATGGCAATGCTGCGTAAGTGATACGTTCCCTTGCCTAATTATTTATATGCTGGATTGTTTTGTTGGCAGTCTTAAAGTCTTTTTCACCAAGGTTGGAATTTGGGATGGGTAATTTGCTACCGGAATTTTTGCCCGTTCAAATGCAGTAGTTTTGCTAGCAGCCGTGCCAACTTCACCCAATTCAGAAATTTGGGAGGCAATAATTGCTCCGGCATGACCCACCCGCCGACCTTTTGGGGCAGTATGTCCGGCAATGTAGGCAACTACAGGTTTATCGATCGCCTCTGCAATGTAGTGAGCCGCCGCCTCTTCGCTATCACCGCCAATTTCGCCAACCAACACAATAATATCGGTATGTTCATCTTCATCCATAATTTCAAGCCATTGGGGAAAAGATGACCCTAAAATCGCGTCGCCTCCAATGCAAACTCCCATGGATTGCCCCAATCCAGCGAGGGTCAATTCACGAGCGATTTCATAGGTCAAAGTGCCACTGCGACTAATCAACCCAACGGAACCCGGCGTATAAAATTCGGCGGGGTGAATTCCTAACAGCAATTTTCCTGGCACAATCACACCGGGGCTATTCGGACCCACCACCAAGGTTTCAGTCATTTCTGCCTTACGCAGCAGCTTGACCATATCTAAAGGAGGAATGCCCTCGGTAATTAGAACGATCTGCCGAATGCCTGCCGCGATCGCCTCTAATGCCGCATCTAAAGCTGCGTAGGGAGGCGTGAAGATGATAGTGGCATCAATCTCGCCCACTGCCGACAGTGCCATCTCTACTAAGTCAAAAATAGGAATTCCATGGACACTTCTGCCGCCATGCCCTGGGCTAACACCCGCCACAATATGAGTCCCATAGGTCTGCATATGGAGGGCGTGTACGGTGGCTGAAGGGTCTGCAATTCCTTGAATAAGGACTCTATTTTGAGGTGTGAAGTTCATGACAATTCGAGTAATAGCGTTGATGCACAGTGGAAAAATCAAATCTGAAGTAAATAGAAACTTGCGGCAGGTTCTATATTCAGGATTGCGGAAGTTTGGAGATCCTGCTGCAATCTTGGTCACAGTCGAATAGGTTTTTTGTCAAAAATTTGAGTGGAATTTAGTAATCGATCGCAATCACGCTGGGTCACTCTACAGGGCTACGACCTAATTTTGCTAGCGCAACTGCCTGAGTGACTGACTCATCCAGATTATCGAGTAAAGAGATTTGGTGTCCTGCTAGCCGCGACTGGGCGCGATCGCACTCACTGCCTATGAGTCGGACAACCATTGAGGGCGATCGCGTTGCTTGAGCAATTAGCGTGTCTGGTCGAATGCCCTTCAAAGAACGAGTCCGAGGGATATGCCGTCGAACCGAGGAGGCAATGATATCGGCAATTTCATCACAGGGAACCAAATTGCTGATGAGATTGATTAAAACCACTTTCACTTGTTTGTTTTGAGTAAGTTGTTCTAACCCTTCTTTCAGGTGGTGCTTTAACTGCGCGGGTGAAAAATCGGCGCGGGTTTCACTGCCAACATTCAAAAAGCTAATCGGTTTGCCACCTGCTTGATAGACCAAATCCATGGTTGCCATGGTCAACCCGGCACCATTGCAAACGATCGCGATCTGCCCGTCGGATTCCATTGGCACAATCGAAATGTCAGAGGATTGAGGAGTGCTGCCTTCTAATTTGGTAATTAAAGCTTCCAAGTGCGGATGACGCGCCCAAGCATCGTCATTGACAGTAATTTTGCCATCAAGTGCCATCACATCTCCGGTTGCACTCACGCCCAACGGGTTAATCTCAATCAAATCTAGGTCGTTTTGCACAAAAAGCTGATACATCTTTTCCATGATCAAACTGACTGATTCAATCAGAGTGCCTTCTAGCCCCATTTTTAGCGCCAGTCTACGGGCATAGTAAGCGGAAAATTCTTGTTCAACAACGACGTGCTGCATCTGGTCGATCGCCATTTCTACGTCAATGCCGCCCTTTTGCGACCCCAATAATACGGGGCGACGCACTGATCGGTTTAGCGTAATAGCAAGATAAAACTCCTGATCGGCATCATATTTTGCTTCTGCCAATAGCACTTTGGGGTATTCCCCCATAATCGATAGGTTGAAAATTGTTTGAGCCGCCGCGATCGCATCAATCGTGTTTTCAGCAAATCTTACCCCGCCGACCCGCCCCCGTTCGTCGCTGTAGACCTGAGATTTCAGCACCACTGGGTAAGGAATGATCAATCCTTTCAAATCCTTTGGGCGCTCAATTCGCTGGGAAGGCAACACTGGAATGCCCACCGCTCGAAATAATTCTTTTGCCTGATATTCCAGTAGATCCATCTTCTTACGCCTTTAAATCTCAAGATTTAGTCTCACAATGTCTGGCTGTTGTCTCTGTGCGGTTGCTCTCAGACCGATCTAAATCGATATAAGCTAAGTAGACAACAAACTAACAATTGGGAGAAAACTCATTTGAGAATCTTTCATCCTAAAGTAAGAGCAGCAGAATATCAAATTATCTTTCAAGGTGAGCGATGTTTTTGGGCGATCGCCGTTATTTCGATCAGCTCATTTTTTTGCTTGCCATCTGGATGAGGAACTTTTGGCAACTACTCTCTAGATACAGTTTCAAACTTACCCATGCAATTATGATTTGGGAGGGCTTTTGAAATCTGTCGTTTATTCTTGCTTTAAATCAGGATGGCTAGGCGCAGTTTATCTTTAGAGCCTGTCTGTCTCAACTGTGTAATTTACTATCGAGTTCGCCGTGCAAGATCCCTGGCTTCGTACTATCCGTCCTTTGGCTGCCTGTGCTTTACAAGGTATTGGCTTTTGGGGTGATGATCTCATTGCTCTTGATTCAATTCGTGGCTATTTACTGAGGATCAATCCCGCAACGGATGACACTACAATTCTCAATATGTTGCAAGTGGAGGATTTTATTGGGGCAGAAGGGTTAGCCGTTTGGCAGGATACGCTTTGGGTTGCGCGTGATAATAGCGTTTTCTTTTGCCAAGTTGGCGCGTTCTCTTTGCAGCACTTTTTTACGTTGCCCTATCCGGTAACTGGCGTTGGGGTATGGGAATCAACGATTTATGTTGCCTCGCAAAAAGCAGGCTATATCTACATTTTTGAGCAAGCGTCTCGGCGAGAAATTACGCGGTTACCGCTGCCGGGAGTCGGCTCTGCGAACTTAGTAGTGAGAGAGGAAGAACTGTGGGTCTGCGATCGCGCTGAGCAAACGGTGTATTGCTTGGAGCGGGCGACGGGAGAACAACAGTTTTCTGTGTTGACTCCGTTTGAATCTCCTACGGGGCTTGCTTTCCACCAGCATCCCGAAACAGGCAGTGAGATGCTGTATGTGTCCTACGCCAAAGATGAGGCATTTATTCGCGACAATCCGAATAATTTGGATAATCCCTTTGAGGTGTCTTTTCGCGATCGCACCTTTGTTCATCCCTTACAGTTTCACTATAACCCTAAAACTCACTGTGCCCTGTCCAATGGCTACCTGATTGAAATGTCCTATGCGGAGGAGTTGCTGCCTTTAGAAGAGGTGAGTCTGAACCAGGTGGAATGGCGGATTGCCTTGCCTGCGGAAACTGATCGCCAAAAGGTGCGATCGGTGGAGCCGATTGGACGACCTTATACTGAAGAAATTCAAGATGGGCAAAGAGTTGCTGTGTTTCAGTTTGAAACGCTGAAGCCCCACGAGCGTCATTTATTTGGCTGGAAAGCGCTGCTAGAAGTTCGGGCGATTAAATATCAATTCACTTTTGATGATGTAGACCGGGTGCCAGCGCTGTCGCCTGAGTTTAAGGCAATGTATCTGGTGGATGATGATGAACTGTCGATGGATATGCCGCTGATTGTGGCAGCCGCACGGGAGGCGATCGGCACTGAAACAAACATCCTGCGGAAAATGCTGAAGATTCGTAACTTTGTCTACGATCGCCTCTCCTATGCCCTGACTCCCCGAATCGATCCGCCCGATGTCGTGCTGGCGCGGGGTGTCGGTTCCTGTGGCGAATATGTGGGGCTGCTGCTGGCACTGGCGCGGCTGAACGGCATTGCCTGCCGCACGGTGGGACGCTACAAATGTCCACCGCAAGCAGAATATCGCATGGTGCCCCTAGAACCCGACTACAATCATGTGTGGATTGAGTTTTATATTCCCGGCTATGGCTGGCTGCCGATGGAATCGAACCCGGATGATACGGGCGAGGGCGGTCCGTATCCGACGCGCTTTTTTATGGGATTACCCTGGTATCACGCCGAAATCGCTAAGGGCATTCCGTTTGAAACCTTTACAGCGGACGGGAAACCGGTGGATACGGTTTCGATTGGCGAACTGGCAATTAACCACGTCCGGTTTACGGTGCTGGATGAGTTGCCGCCGCCAAGCTGAGGAAGGGGTAGGGAGTTTTGAGTTTTGAGTTTTGAGTTTTGAGTTCGCTACCCGCCATAGCTCTTAGGTCAACACTATGCGTTGGCGAAGCCAGTCCAAAGGACTTATGCTATTCGCCATTTCCCTAGTTCACGGAATGGCTTGAACCCGGTAGGCTAGAGAGTGCGATCGCCGCAAAAAACTTAGGTATGGAGTGTAAAGCATGGATGTGATTCCCGCGATTGACCTGCTGGGCGGACGCTGTGTGCGGCTGTATCAGGGTGATTATGACCAGGTTCAAACCTACGGCGAAAACCCGGTAGAGGTGGCGCGTCAATGGCAGGAGCAAGGCGCAACCTATTTGCATGTGGTGGATTTGGATGGGGCGAAAGCCGGACATCCGGTAAATTTGGCGGCGATTGAGGCGATCGCCCGTGCGGTTGAGGTGCCTGTGCAAGTCGGCGGTGGTTTGCGCGATCGCGCCAGTGTTGCCAGCTTGCTCAATCTGGGGGTGCGGCGAATTATTTTGGGCACGATCGCAGTCGAGCAG
>Ga0163155_10006911_pt1 | contig 10835 bp, 12 predicted proteins | sample OliLakLV19SP4G1_FD_148611 | JGI IMG/M metagenome (GOLD analysis project Ga0163155, IMG submission 148611) | Freshwater microbial mat bacterial communities from Lake Vanda, McMurdo Dry Valleys, Antarctica - Oligotrophic Lake LV.19.SP4.G1 | ecosystem: Environmental > Aquatic > Freshwater > Lake >...
GTCATCGTGCGGGCGAAGATTTCCCGCATCACCGCACCGCGATCGGGCTTCGCCGGTTGCTCGTAAGCCTGCAGCATTCTGAGGATCTCGCTTCGCATCGCCTCATCGTCACGGCAGGCTTGCCGCAGCCAGGGGTCACGCTGTTCTTGCGAAAGATTCAACGCCTGCGCGAATGCCTCGCGGACATATGACGCGCGATCCCAAGGCAGATGTTTGGCGATCTCCCGATACATCGCCTCGTCACCACCGCACTGCTCGCGGACATACGAAGCGCGTTGACCAGCGGAGAGATTCATCGCTTCATCGAAGATGACGCGCATCCGTTCGCGACGAGCTTTGTCCGCATCGTCGGGCTCGCGGCCTGAATCCAACAGCGCCTGGATCTCCGTGCGCATCGCGTCATCCCCACCGCAATTGAAAAGCAAGAACGCCGCTCGTTCCCGCGGTGGACGTGCCTTGGCCTGTTCATATACTTGCCGAAGCTTGGCATGATCCATCTCTTATCTCCCCGTGAGCGCTTTCTCTAGGCGCTCGAGATGCCCGGATGCGCGCTTCGTCCATTTGCGCGCATCGCTCCAGCGGCTCTCTTTGATCGCCGCTTCGGCATCGTCGAGCGCCATTTCCACCCGCAGCGAGCGTCCCTTGATCTCTGGATGCAGCACATGGCCATCCTCTTTGACCCGGGCTTCTATGTTCGAAACCGTCTGGAAAATTGCCGTCGCCCGCGCGGCAACATCGTCGAATTCGGATTTCACTTCGCGGTCGCTCGGCGCACCGGTGAAGGCCAACATCGCCAGCCATACCAGCGCGGGCACTACTTCTTCTCCGCGCGGTCGCCGGCCTGTGGAGCTATGGTTCCGCTGTACGAACCGATCGCGATCTTTTCGCGCACAGTGCCGATGGTGAGCGTTCCAATCAGGTTCGATTCCTGATCGAGCACTTCACCCGTTGCAGGATCTTTGATCGCTTTGCCCAAGCGCGAGACGTCGAAGCGGTCGCCCACCTGCACGCCGGCGTTGGTTCCCGCGTTGATGTATACCGTCGATCCACTCACGCTGGCGACGTTCGCGGAAATCTCGATCTGCTTCGCTCCAATGCCTGCGCTTTGTTGATTCACCTGATCGGCAAGCTTATCGACACAATCCATAACCGCCTCGCCGATGATCGTTTCGGCAAAGTTCGAAGAGGTCATGTCGGATGCGGCACCCAACCGGAAGCCGCCGACCAGCAGAGCCAAACCGCCAGCTTTGCTCTGCCGCTTGGATTCGCCGCGCGCCTCGCCCGTTTGGATGATTTCACCGGATTCGGAATCGACGATACGATAGTTCATCGCGACCACCGCTTTGTAGTCGGCCTTGGCTCCACCGCCGCCGACACCTACGCCGCCCACCATCACGCCGCCTGAACCGCGCTTCACTTGGTCGTCGCGGCCGAAGATCACGACGTCGCCCATGAGCATCAGATCGGCGCCGCGAATCCTGCCGATCCTGGCGGCAGACGGACGAGCGACGCGTCCAGAAGCCCCGAAATCCTGCTCTTTCATGACGTTTTCGATCTTGCGCCGTTCGACCACGGTGAAGCGTCCGCCTTGTGCAATGCGTTTCACCATCATGGCTTGGATACCTTGGCTGACCGGTAGATGGTTGCCGAAGATCGCTTGAACATAGGTCATGACGGCCGAGTAGTCGAAGTTCTCAACAGCGACGGTTCGTTTTTGTGCGGAGACGAGCAGCGCTCCCCACAGCATCAAGACGATGATTTTCATTGGTTCTTCCTTGCGGCATAGCCGTCACCCTTGAGTTGGGCTTGGGAAAGTGGCGGTCCGCTATAGGTACCGATGGAGATTTTGTCGCGCACCTGCACGATGGAAAGATCTCCGACCCTGACGGTAGTTTTATCCAGCACTTCTTTGGTGTCGGGATCCTTCACGATGCCGGTGATCTGGTGGACTTCGAATTTGTCTCCCACCTGCACGCCTTCGTTGGTGCCGTAGTTGATGTAGATCTTGTCGCCCTGTACCGAAGCGATCATGGCGTCGATGGTTCGAGCCTTTATTGGCAGCGTCGCGACCTTCTTGCTGATCTCCTCTGCGAGTTTGGCGCAGGCATCCATCGTCGCTTCACCGATGATGGTTTGTTCGAAGTTGCTGCTTTCCATGCCGCCCTGGATACCACCAGCCGCTTTGTTGCCCGCGACAAAGCCACCCCAATCCTTACTTTTACGCGAGGATTCACCACGCGCCTCTCCCGTGTCGAGGATCTCGCCTGTCTCGGCGTCCACGATGCGGTAAGCGATGCCGACGACGGCTTTCTCCTCTTTGTTCAGCTTGCCGAAGTCGAGGCCAAGGCCGATTTTCGAGATTCCTCCCCAAACGCCGGTCTTTTTCTTGACGTCGTCGCGCCCAAAGATCGTGATGTCCCCATAAAGGATGGCGTCGGCACCGAGAACTTTACCGATCTTGGCCTTGCTTGCCTGGTTGACGCGGGCAGTGGCACCGAGATCCTGTTCCTTCATGATGCTGTCCACCTTCTCGCGCTCAAGCAGCCGGATCGTACCGAGCTTGGCGACACGGGTGGTGAGCATCGCGCGGATTCCCTGGCCGATGTTCGTGTCGTTGCCGAACCAGAATGTGACCCAGCTCTTCACAGTCGAGTAGTCGAACGGCGTGATTGCCAGGCGGCGCTTTTCCACCTTTGATGCGGCGGTTGGCGCGGACACTGACACGACAGGAGTTGGTTCAGGAGTGGGTGTTGGAGCGACAGGGACCGGAGCGGCAGTTGCAGCCGCCACGTCCGCCTTGGGATCCATCATGACGCTCATGATGTTTTCCGAAACGCCCGCCTGTGTGAGCTTCAGCATGTCCTGCGGCGAAAGCGCGTAGACCTTGGCGGTGGCTTTCAGAGTCCTGACGATCATGCCTTCCGACATGCCGCCCTTCACCAGTTGAATGACTGTATCGATGCCCGACGAGACGGCGGACGCGGGTCTCGCCGCTACAGCGGTAGGCTTGGCAACGGTGGGCTTGGCAGTAGCTGGAGCAGCCGCAACTGGTTTCGGTGCGGGTGCTACGGGCTTCGGTGCGGCTGTGACTGGCTTGGGTGTGGCAGTGACCGGGGCGGAAGCGGGTTTGGCAGCCTGTGCGAACGCCAAGCAACAAGAAAGCAGAGCTGCGACGATTTGCTTTTTCATGTGGAATTCCTTTCGAATGGATCTCTGTCGGTTACTGTGACCACGCAACGGTAGAGAACGCATCGATCAAATCGATCGCTCCGTTGCTGCTGTTGAGACGAAGTCCGAGAACGCCTACGCCGGATCGGCTGGCGGTGGGGATACTGAATTCAACCGATCCTAGAATGCCCGCCGAGGCCGGGAAGTCCTCCGCCATATCCATCGCGTATTGATTGGCGGAATCCATCGGGGCTTCGAGGCGCCCGATCTCCTTGCCTGCCGCATCGCGGACGATAATGGTCAGCGCCGCCGATGCGGTGTTGATGTTGTTAAAGACGATGTTCGTCGAATAGCCGTCGCGGTTGTCGAAACGGATCTTCTGGCGCTTGCTGTTGGCGTTGCCTGGATAGTAGGTGGCGACGCTGAATCCGCCATCCGGAGTCGCGGTTTCGTTGTGAGCGGAAAAGACAACTCGCGCGCCGGTGGCACTGGCCAAGGCCCAGCCTGTCGTGATTCCGCCCGTTCCGGTGGTCGTCAGTTCGACGATCGAATTGGGTTGGATCGTCCCACGGACGCTGTTGGTGGGCTCTCGATCCGCCCACGGAACGGGATATCCAAGACCTTCGCTGTTCACGCAAACAATTTGATAGGTGGCGGCGGTTGCCTCAAGATTGAGCAAGGTGATGCGCGTGCGCAGTCCGTCTCCATTGGTGATGAAGGGGATCGCGGTATCTGACGTCTGGGTGATGATCTGTGGCAGTTGACCGGCTGCGGCCTTTGCGGCCGAAGAGGTCGAGCCAGGCTTGCGCAGTTTCGCAAGCGATCGCGGTTGTTGCGCCGAAGCGGCCAGGGTCAGTAACAGAAGGGAAAGCGTGAGTTTCATAGTGTTGCCTCGAAACGTGATGCGAGACAGCTTCACGAGTTTGCTCGAAATTTTTGATTTAAGTTGTGGAACAGCCACGAACGGGCGAATTCCCAATCCCGGCGGACCTTTGCGCGGTTCGATCCGAGCACTTCCACTACTTGGTCGTCAGTGAGTCCGCCGAAGAATTTGAGTTCAACAACGCGGGCCGCGTTGGGGTCTTTGCGTTCGAGATCGCTGAGAAGTGAGTCGATGTCTTCAATGGCGTGGTCACGGCGCGGTGCGGCGTCAAGCTCTTCATTGATCGACACGCGCAACGCGTTGCCGCGTTTTTCGGCCTTGAACTTGCGAGAGTGATCGACAAGGATCTGGCGCATCTGCCTGGCAGCGATGCTGAAAAAGTGGGCGCGGTTCTTCCAGGTCTCAGCATCTTCCTGGTTCCCCGCGCCGCCAGGGAAAAGCTTCATGTAGTATTCGTTGACGAGTGCCGTGGGCTGTAACGTATGATGGCCGCGCTCAGAGGACATGGCGCGGCCAGCGATACTGCGGAGGTCTGGATAGACGGCCGCCATCAGCTGATCGACAGCCTTGGGCTTCCCGCTCCGGACTTCACGCAGCAAATTTGTAATCGTGTGGACTTCCGTCACGATCCGAGATGTCCTCCCTGCTGAACAGCGTCAGCGTTGCAGTTTCACTTGGAAAATCTGGCCTTGCCCATCCTGGCAGGCCTCGATGTTGACGCCGGATTTGAGAGCGGTCTCCATCTTGTCCACCATTTGCGAGTACAGCGGCGGCTTCACCGTGCAAGCGGAGCACAGTCTTGTGCCGCCAATGTTGACCTCGTCGGGGAGGTTCATGGCGATCAACCGGAGTGAGTAGGTGATGGAATCGACTTGCCCGAAGACGCATCCGGCTTGCGTGGGCAGTGCGGTCAGAAGGGGAGTTCCTTCGGCGGTTGCCTGCAGTTCGTAAGTAAATGCCCGTGTCCCGGTTTTCCGCCCGAATCCCGATGTAGTAGGTGCCGGCGGCCGGAACGTCGTAGTTCCAAGTGACTGCGTTACCACGGCAAGTCGAGCCTTCGCGAATCTCGTCGGCGTCGAAGGCCGTCCCTGCAACCGTGCGTTTCGCAGGGCTGTGGAGATTCAGTCCGATGCACGCCGCAGCTGAGGTGATCCTCGTCGTGACTGTGAACTTCTGGCCACGGGCCAAAGGAATCGAGTACACCTGGACTGGCTTGAGTGCCGAGTCGATCGTATCGTTCACCTTCTGGCCAAACCAAACCGGGATCGCGGAATCGATATCAACGCCATTGGGTCCATCCTGCGCCTGCAATGCTGACGCTACCATTGCCAAGGCACAAGATCCACTTCTTCATGTGAGTTTCTCCTTACAGTCTGAACACTTCTGTCGTTGGTGCTCGTGAACCTTCAATTGAACCGCGGTCTCCGCAGCGGATCAATCAAAATCGATGTTAAGCGAGTGTTAAGGATCTCAGCGGGCGGACTTCACACGTACGATCTGCCCGTCGGCAGCATGGCAAACCTGCACCCGAGTGCCGGCGAAATGGGCTTGGCGGAGGAAATCCACAAAGGCTGGAAAGAGAGTGGGCTTGACCGTGCACGAGGCGCAGATCTTGACTCCACCGACGGTGACTTCTTCGGCGAGGTTCATGGAGACTTGCTGCAGGTTGAATTGGATTTCGTCGACATTGCCTTCGAGACAGGATGCGACCGCGGGAAGCGGGACATCCAGACGTGCCCCGACTGCGCTGGTAACTGTTTCGATTTCAGAAGCACCAGTTCTTGACCAGATGCCGATGAAGTAGGTTCCCTCAGCGGGGACTGCATATTCGAAAGCAGCGACGACATTCCGCCATCCCGTGTTCACGAGGGTGCTCGGACTGTTCGCGATGGAAGTGAAGGTCGGGCTGTAAAGGCCCACCCAAAGATCGGCTGCGCCCTTCTCTTTGACAGTCACTGTAAAGGGTTGCCCGCGGGCGAGGCTCACCTTGTAGACGATCCTTGCGCGGAGCGTGGGATCGACATTATTCAACGCCACCTGACCGAACTCAATCGGCAGAGCGGTCCGGACATCCGAGCCTTCGTAGTCCTGGGCAAAAACAGAAACGGCGCTCGTGAGAGCCGCGGTGAGGATCCATTGCAAACGGGTCATAGTTCCCATTGAAGCCTCATGAAGCACAATAGCCAAGCCCTTTCGATGTTTAGAGAGTGTTAAGCCGACTTCGCCCGAGCCCCGGACTCCGTCGACGGTATCCCAACTTGCGCGACCAATTCCCGGAACCGTGGGACCCCCCATAAGGGATCGAACAACGGTGTCCGCGCAAGAAAGTGCGCCAATGGATACCGCGTCTCGTACATCCGCTCCAACGAGTCGATCGCACGGTTCCAGTTGTGAAAGATCGTCGCCGTCACCATCACGCCTATTTCACTCACACCGCCGCAATGCTCGTCCACTAACCCGATCGTCCGTGGAGTTCCCAAAATACCTTGACTCGACATTTCGAAGTACTGTTGCGGCGGACTCCGCCTCGCCGCCAACGCAGCCTTGGTTTGCGTGAACACTGCCTTTACATGATCCCCGCGATTCCACTGCACCAACGCCAGCCAGGCGAGGCACGACCAGTCATCCGGATTCAGCTTGTGTGCCCTCTGCAATTCAATCTCGGCGACATCCAAGCGGCGGCAAAGATATTGCGTGACGCCAAGATTCGTTTGGAAAGAAGCCGACGGACGGTCCAACACCGACATGCTCTCTTCGATCAGTTCCGCAGCCCGCTCCTGCCGCGCTGTGGCGATCAGATAGACCTGATACCAGCCATCGAACTTCACTCTCGGATCGAGCGTCAAGGCTCGTTCGTACAGCCGTTCCGCCTCATCCCACTTCCAATGCAGAAGCGCCTCGACTGATGCCTTGGCCGCATGAGCCTGGCCGCTGTTTGGCGCGAGATGCAGGGCATGATCGGCCGCTTCGCCCGCCAATTCCAAGCACTGCCTCGGCTGACCCGCCCCGTGCACTGCCATCGAAACCCGCAGATAGTTCAATGTCTCCCAAGCGGTGGCCCAGTGAGGCGTGGCTTTCAGAATCCTCTCGACGGTTTTGGAGGCTAGAATCAGGTCTTCTGGAAAGCGGCTATCGAGCAGATAGCGGGCTTCATTGAGCGCGCGGCGAGCCTCCGCCGGCACCCTCTCGGGTATCTCGAAAACGATCTCGTAACCCACCAGCTTGAATTTCACCTTCACATCGGGAATGACCAAGTAGAAAGCGTCGAGCTTGAGCCGGAGGTTCCGCATCTGCACGCGAACATTGGCGTTCTTGTAAGGGTGGAACTCGGCGGGTGGGATGTCGAAGACGTGCTCGGCCAAAGCCAGCTCATCCACGGCCTGTTTTCGCAGTGTTGATTCCACCAAGAACGCAACAATCTCGCGCAAGACTTTGGCCTTGGCGAAGAGGGCATGATCTAGCAGACAACCGAGTTCCCTGCGAATGAGAGCGGGGTCCAAGACGACATTATACACAAGCGGCGGTCGGCCGTTTTTGCTCAAAACATTCTGAACATTATTTCGCGCAGTTCCCCCATGCCGGATGCGCATTCCGGCCATGGAACGACATGGATTCTTCATCGCAACGGACCCCGAAGCGCGGCAGCAGTACTTTCAACTGCGAGCCCGCGAATATCAACGCACTTTCGGCTTTCCTGGTTCCTGGCTGGAGCAGGAAGACAGCTATGACCGCACTGGAACGATCCTCGTCTGTGCCGAAGAAGGCAGCACCCGTGCGATCGCCGGCGCGCGGATGAACATCTCCACGCCCACCTGTTCGATGCGGCTACCGATGGAACATGGAAGCTTCAGCCTGCCGCTGCTGCTGCCTTCGATGAATCTCCCCCAACGCAACTACGCGGAAGTTTCCCGGCTGGCCGTGGCGGAAGGGTTTCAAAACAGTGTCCTTCTTATGGAACTCCTAGATGCCTTGCATGTTCATGCCCGGACTCATTCAACTCCGCTGGTGTTCAGCATTTGCCCTCGTCCGCAGGCGCGCAATTACCGTATCCTAAAACGGAAGGGCATGAACAAGCCTTTCCATATCTTTGAACACATCGCCGTGCCCGCACAGTACGGCATTGAAATGCGCCTCTGCCTGTTTTCAGAACAGAGGGAGTTCTAAATGCTTTGGATACTTTGGGGTGCTTGTTTCGTAAGCTTCGGTTGGGGGGCGCGCAACCATTTTCGTAACAACGGCCTTTACACTGCGGGCATGAGATGGACCCTTGCGCTTGGAACCTCCTTCGCCCTGCTGCAAGCCGTAGCGATCTTCTTCGGCCCGCACCCTGCTGGATCTGCGGTCTGTTACGTTCTTTCGCTTTCGCTGTTCTGGTGGAGTGTTCGCACCACTCTCGGCAAAGGATTCGGTGCCTGTTACGCAGGCATCGAATCGAAGGAATTCGTGACCGATGGCCCTTACCGGTGGGTCCGCCATCCGTTCTACACGTCGTACTTGCTGATGTGGATAGCGGGTATCTTCTTGAGCCCTTGGCTGCTAGTGGCACCCGCCGTCATGGGCTATGTGTATTGGAGAGCGGCGAATGAAGAGGAAAACCACCTGGCCAGCGGTCCACATAAAGAGGCATACGAGGTCTATCGTCGAGGCACCGGGCGATTTTTCATTTCCTGGCGAGCTGGCGGTGTGTTAAGGCGGAAGCAGGCAGCCTGAGGGATTCGATCAACGCGAGAAATCGTGGATGTTGCCAGAGGACATCCACGATCTCCAGATGCACCAGAAAGGGCAGTAGCGGGAAGCGATGAGCAGCCATCCGCTCAAAGGCACCGATCGCTTTCTCTTGACGCCCTAGGATCACTGCGGTCAACGCGATGGCCATCTCTGAGCTACCGCCTTCGACTTCTGCGGTGAGCGGATCCGGCTCGTGGCCAGTGGTGGCCGCTCGCATCCCTGAAGCGGACATCGACAACAGCCTGCCAGGTGGAGAACGGCGCGCCCGGAGCATCGCCTTGACTTGAGTCGCCAGTGCCCGTGCCCTGTAGCCCATGGTCCATTGGACTGTGGACATCCAACTCAAGGCTGAATGATCGGCGGGATAGAGCTTGGCTGCGAGTTGCAGTTCGCGTTCGGCATCGGCATGGCGCCGGCACAGATGGAGACATATGCCGTAGTTGGTTTGGGCCATGTGCGATGGGCTTTCCTGCATTTCGAGCAGTTGTTCCATCAGCGAAGCGAGTTCGTCGGCGCGGCCCATGGCCATAAGATGCAGTTGGCGCCACGGATGCGTTTGAGCCCGGATCCCGCCTCCCAAGTCGACGGCCCGCAGGAAGTGCTTGTCCGCTCCATCCCAGTCCCATTCCAACGTCGCCAAAACGCCCCCTTTCACCAAGTGCGCTTCCCAAGACTCTGGCGCGAACTGCACGGCATGTCCGGCGGCGGTGGCGGCGATGCGCAGGCATTCGAGCGGTGGCTCCCCATGCACGGCGAGCATCAAAAAGATTTCCGCGCGGATCGCCCACGCCACCCCCGAACTGGGTGCTTCGGCAAGCACTGCATCGACCAGTTCGAGAGCATCGCGCAAGTCCGCGGGAAAGCGGCTTTCCGCCAGGATGCGGGCTTGATTGAGCGTCCGGCGCAGCTGCGGGAGAATCTGTCCCACAATTTCGAACAGCGGGCAATAAGAGTTTTCTGGCAGCGAGATCCGAACGCTCTCGGCAGGGCTTTCCGCGTAGTATAAATCCAGCTTCTTCCGCAGATTGTGCATCTGAACGCGAACATTGGGGTGAGTGTAAGGGTGGAAATCGGCTGGCGGGATCTCGAACACCGCGCTAGCGATGGCGCTTTCCGAGATCGTGGCGTTTTCGAGCGCACACTCGACGAGATAATGAAGCAGCGACTTTAGAACTTTGGTTCGTGAGAACTGCGGATGCTCAAGCATGCGCCGAAGCGCATCCCGAATCTGCCATTCACGACTGTTCTGCCCCGGTACCATCGATTCATATGGTACACGCAGTTCGCGCAATGGGCGAAAGCAATCCAGTGGCTTTCTTTCGAGTTTCTTCGGCTGGCTTACAGAGTTTCCGAAAGGCGGGAACGAGACTACATTCCAAGAGAGAGAAAGATACAGGCCGGTTGAAGAAAGAACGGGATTGATATGGCCCGACTTCGTTCACGTGAAGAGAAGATCCGCACCCGCGATCATACGGAATCGCCTGGCACGAATTCGGTGCGGACATCACTTCCATCGGCTACCATCAATTGGCACGGGCGTCCCAACCTCAACGGCAATCGCGAACTTACCATGCCCGGTGACATCTCTTCTCCGCCGCCAAGGAAAAGAACCTGTGGCCATGATGAAACCGAGGGTTGGAAGCCCGGGAAAGCCGGTGGGATGGATGAGATGACGATCCATTCTGTCCGGCTTTCTTGTTGTTGCGACGATTTGCGGACTGCAGCTTCCATGGCGCGGCCCCGCGTCGAAGCTGCCGGCTGAGCGGAGGTTACGGAGAGTGCGAAGGTCAAGAGTACAACGGCGACGAGGACGATGGGAGAGAGTACCTCGGCGATTGTGCTGCTGCGATGGCCCGGCGCGGGTTGTCTCCCGGGTTGGTGTATTTCGATGGGCGCGGTTTCCTGTGTTTGCAACGGCATCGCCGGGTCTGTTTCTGCAATTTCGATGGATTTTATCGACCTTCTCCGGGGCGGTTTGCCAGCATTTTTGCGCAGGGCGAGCAGGGCTTTGAGTGCGCGGAAGTAGTCGCGGTTGACCCGAGCCTCGCAGCGGTGG
>Ga0163155_10006912_pt1 | contig 10833 bp, 13 predicted proteins | sample OliLakLV19SP4G1_FD_148611 | JGI IMG/M metagenome (GOLD analysis project Ga0163155, IMG submission 148611) | Freshwater microbial mat bacterial communities from Lake Vanda, McMurdo Dry Valleys, Antarctica - Oligotrophic Lake LV.19.SP4.G1 | ecosystem: Environmental > Aquatic > Freshwater > Lake >...
ATTGTCTCCATGCCTGCAAATGCCGGGATGAACAGCAATCCTTCTGCATTGTTCAGGCTTTAGATAAAGCGGCACGAGGAGATATTGAAAATGGACTGGTGTTTTCGGGGAGCAATGCCGGACGTGCTCAGCGCCTGATGCCTGTTGCCGAACTGATGGCAGAGTTAGTCGCTTAATGATGACAATACCCCACATGATTTCCGAATGATAAAACGAGCTAGCATAGACAGAGGAGGCTAGGACATGAACCGACTTAAAGCATTAGGATTCTCAGCCCAATGGTGGCAGGGTGCGAGAGGTGAATATTGGGTTCTTGCTCAAATAATCCTCTTTGTTGGTTTTATCCTATTGCCCGTATATCCAGTGATCAGGCTGGATCGGTTGTCTCACATTTGGACATACACGACTTGGGGATTAGCGAGTCTTTTCAGCCTAATTGCCGCGTTATTGCTATTTTGGGGAGGACTAGGGTTAGGTGCAAATCTTACTCCCTTACCCCATCCTAAAGACGCCGGAAAATTAGTCACCAGTGGAGCTTACGGCGTAGTCAGGCATCCTATTTATAGTGGCGTGATTTTCCTGGCGATCGCCTATGGTATTTGGCAATGGAGTTTAACGCATCTGATTGGTGCAGTGATTTTGCTGCTATTTTTTGACATCAAAGCCAGAAAAGAAGAGTCATGGCTAAAAGATAAGTTCTCTGACTATAGTTCGTATCAATTGCAGGTCAAAAAGCTAATCCCCTGGTTTTATTGAAAGAGCTTCAGTGATTGAACACAAGTAGACGTACCTACACACACATAATAAGACGGTATAAATAAGAAGCAGGCTTTGAATCTGTTCATTATCAATCATTTTGGCTATCTATTCCGATTATCAGCCCTCATATTGCCGAAGTTGCAGCCCGATAACAGAGGCGCTGGGTCATGATGAGAAATACCCATTTCGGGAGAAATCTATGTTATTCAAGAAGTCAATTCAGACTATAGTGCTGGGATTCGCCCTGTGGCTTTGCCTTTTGTTTGGTGCTGGGCAAAACCCGATCATGGCGGCAAATCTTACTTCGTCAGCTGTAATAACTGACCCCAAGGTTCTGTCAGATCCACAAGGTTTTCCCAAGTTGGAATCAGCCGTGGATCAGTATCTCATGTCGATGCCATCGGGATATTACACGATCGGCAACGTCGAAGCGTTGAAAAGTCTGATGGCAGACCGTCAGCCGTTATTAGTTGATGTGCGATCGCCCTCTGAGTATCGGTCGGGTCATATCCCTGGTGCAACCAATATTCCGCTCCAGCAGATGGCTCGCAATTTAAATAAAATTCCAACCGATCGCCCTGTGGTGCTGTATTGTTCCACTGGCTATCGCTCAGCGATGGGAGTAATGACGCTGCATCTGTTGAATTATGACAATGTACGGGGATTTCCGCCGAGCTTTGCGGGCTGGAAAGCAGCAGGGGAGGCGATCGTCAAGTAACTACTTCCTTAGCTTTCTTGTTAAGCGATCACTAACTGAGTCCCTGTCCGGCAATCGACACAGCGATCGCCCAGTTCATGCCATAGCTGACCCATGGCTTTCAATCAGAAATGATGCGATCGGTACGCTCTAAAACCCGATGGTTACAACCCATAAGCTGTACCCAATCTAGAATGTACCAACATTTGTGTCCCGATCGGTTGGTTAACGAGACTGGCAATCACCAGACATTTGACCTTGAATAGGAAAAAAATATTGCCGGGTTCGCCACAGAGAGTCTCAAAATTCCCCTGCCCCTTAGCAATAATTAGGTCGGCGGTCGCAAATCGATCGCGAAGATCCTGATTACAGTCGGTTAAGATGGTTCCTGGAGCGTCTGAGCCATTGTCGATCACCTTGACAACTTGATCCAGCCCTACCGTTCGCGCATCGACAAGTGTGGCATCATTAAGGACTGGCGCACCGCGCACGACAAAGGTAATCCGCACTGGTAAAAGTTGTTCAACCAGAAGTCGATCAAAGGCGATTTCTCCGGCATTGTCAGCTAAATACAAAATTGATTTTGCTTGGGCGATCGCCTCACGAAACTCGTTCTGTTCTCCGAAAAATGGCTCTGTCAGGGCTTGGTTCAAAGCCTGTCGCACATCTGCCTCTGTCAGATTGCCATTACTACCCATATCAATCACATTTCCGGCGATCGCCAGACGAGCGGCCATCAACAATGGATCTCTGGCAGATTCAACCTCAGCCCGGAGCGCTGGGATCAACTCCATCGCGACGCGATTTTGCCAGTCTTTCGTCTCACGGTAAGGGTCATCCACCCCGGTGATCTCGCGCAACCGTCGGTGAATACGTTGCGCCATGGCAGGAGGTGATTGATTTAAGTCCATCTCGACCGCCCAACTCAGCGCATCCCGGATAATGTGCTCATGAACCGATGGATTTGTTGATACCAACCTGGCCGCTTCTAAAGATTGGCGCAAGAGACAGGGAATACAGTCTAACGAGGTCTTCATCAGGGTTTTAACGAATTTTGCAACTGAGATCCGTCGCATTTCACCTAGTCAAAAATTATTGCCAACCGTTCTTAGCTTGGTCGAGTACGTAGGCGGCAACGTCTTCGATTTGGGCGTCGGTTAGCTTTTCCTTAAAGGCTGGCATGGCATTCATTCCAGCCTTGATCTGAGCCGTAATGGCTACTACCGAATTCTTACCGTACTTATCAAGGGCAGCTTGGTTTAAGGCTTTATCTGGCATTACGACGTTTTTACCCCCAACGTGGCACATGGCGCAGTTGTTCTTAAACACTTTTGCTCCACTTAGAGAATCGGTGGCCATTGCAGGCGAACTAGGAAATGGCAACGTAAACACAAGTGCTTGAAAGAGAGCAATACTGAGCAACAATGCAAAAACGGTTCGTAATTTTTTCATTTCAAGTGCCTCCAAAATCGCAGTTTAAAAAATTTGCGCCAGCAAAGGAAGGCTAGAAAGAACATTGGAGAAATGACATTAGCCAGCTCTATCAATCTTCCAATGGACTATGACCGATTAGCTAATCGGCTCTACTCCGCCAGTAAGCTCCTCAATTGAAGAGAGCTTGGCAAATTCTTTATAGGTGCCTAGAGCCGGAAACCCCAGCGCTCGGATGCGTTCAGCTATTAGATCCACCGCCAAAGCCAGTTCGGTATATTGCTCTTCAAACATAAGATGCAATGTCCGAAACATTGGTCTTGTGACGTTCCAGTGGAAGTTATGGGTCTTCAAGTACAGGGTGTAAGTATCCGCCAGTAGGTTGGAAAGCCCTTGAGCAATCTCGCGACGATCCTTTTCCTCAATTCCGATGTTGATTGGCATGGTCTGCATAACGTTGGTCTCCAAATTAATCAGGTAATTGAAATTAAGTAGGTTAGGAATGAGAATTAAATAACTCCGCGATTCTTCGGTAGGGGCGAACGGCCGTTCGCCCCTACCAGCAATCAAATTCCAGATCTTATTAAATCCATAATTCTTAGCTGTACATTCAGACACTATCAAAGCGTTGATATTAATGCGCGATCCAGCAGAAGCTTTGTGACCATAGTTACGCAGGAGACTGCATCATCTGGCTGACAATCTTTTGCACAATTTGTACCCCGGTTACGGCTTGCCAACCAAACAATCCCAGCAGAATCAGGTTCAGCGAAACGTGGATGCTGCGCACCCAGTCATGCTTTTGCATAAAGGGAACCAGTGCCGCAGACGTGGAAACCAGCCCCACCATCCCTAAACCCGCAAACAGGTGGGGTCCAATCACAATTTTGCCACTGTTCAGGTAGGTCACGGTGATGCCGCCGATCGCCCCCATTACCATTAGCGCTAGAAGGATGGAGCCAATTTGGTGGTGGCGAATGGCGAATCGACCCTTCACCAGTTCTTTCTTAGACTCTCCTTCTGCCAACCGCGTTCGCCTCACCTGCACACCCAAATACATGGCATAGAGCGCCACGGCCAGCAAGATCCACATCGTAATCGGGTGGAAAAAGCTGAGATAGGGCTTGAGAGCGGCTAGACTGTCTAAACTCATGATGGTTATCTCCAAAGTATTTGCATGTCTTAAAATCTTTTCCTCACCTTATAGCTATTTAGTTATAAGGTGATCATTTTTGGTCAGTCAGCGATCGCCACTCTTCAACCACGGTAGGAGAAACATTGAGGCTAATCTTTTCCTGGTCAAGGGTGGGAAGTGTTAGTTGCAACGGCATCGCTGGCTCTAGCTGCATCAAGATCGGTTGTAAATCATACTGCCCCATATCGGTTTTTATCTGGGTTTTATCAGTAAACATATCTGAGGATATATCTGCTGCGGTCAATGTTTTGCCCAGTGAGTTGGTGAGCGTTAGCGGTTGCGAATGATCCAGGTCTGCTGTTCCTGGAAACCCAACTAAACGCAAATAGATATGGGCTGAGCCATCGGGACGAACGCGCTTGAAGGCGATCGCTTGCCAACTACCGCCATGCTCGTCTTTGAGCGTCTGTCGAGACTGCCACACCAGTTGCCCTGGGGCTTCTTCTAATTGTCGGATGGCTGCCTGAACTGGGGCGATCGCCAGATTAGCCGTCAACGTCCAAACTAGCGTTGCGAGGATGAGTGATGCTCCGATGAAACGTAAAATGGAATTTATCTTCATGCTGTTTGCATTTATTAGGGTTATTGTTGATCGACTGAATTTTGCATTGCTTTTTGAATCGCATCTGGAATGAAAACGGCATACATACCGCGCAAATCGCCAACGTGAAAGTTATAGGCTAAATCTTGAGGATAACCATCTTTAACAAACTGGGGACGGCGATCTTTCAAACCATGACAGGCGAGACAACTGGCTTCCACATTGATGCGGCGGTAATAGCGTGTTCCTGTCTGTTGATTCAGAGTTTCTCGATCCCAAAAACCGATTAGCTCCGGTTCCTGTTCAAATTTTGCTAACGCGATCTGAGCATGTAAGTTGTCTGGAGCATGGTCTGGATTGCGATATTTCTTAGCAATCTGTTTGACCTGCCAGCCATTCTCTTGGCTGAGTTGGATGGCGCGCATTCCGACCGGACGGCAGACTTCTTTCATGGTTTGCATGGTGGGTACTTCGGTACTCCCTTCCAGGGAAGAAGCCAGCCCAGAACGCATGGTATCCAAAGCTTCAATCTCTTGGACTGCTTGCGCCAACTCGTTGGGATGGGGAATAGCTGGAGCGGCTGAGGCATTCGCGGTACTCCAACTGAGCAGCAGCAGACTGACACTGATCATCAGTACAAGGTTCAGAACAGGCTGAGATAACTTGTGCATCGGTTCTTGCTCCTGAAATAAGTTGATTGAATGGCATATGTTATGTCAGGTCTAGTTCGGGATCTCTCGTGGCATCCGGTTAGTTAAACCCCTACTCCAGTAAGGGTAATATCTGGCGAATCAGCCCGATCGTCACCGCAGGTTGCTCTAGCTGCGGCGTAAATCCCACATTATCCAGATAGTAAAAGCGACGAATGGCTTGAGGATTCATTTCAGCCAGTTTACGACCGATATCGGGGCTGGTAAACTCACTGCCCTTGCCCCAAATCATGGCGGTAGGTACCGTCAATTTGGTGATGTATTGGGACAAATCAAAGCACAAATCTCCCCGCACAAATGAAAGTGCCGCATACTCCGCATTGGGGCGTTGAGCCGATTGTCGATACGCCTCAACAATTTCAGGATAAATTTGCGCTGCATCAGCAAACTGGCGTTGCTCTAAAAAGCTACGAATGCCAAAACTGTTTGCCACGCCTGCACCGTAAAGTAGTTGATTGAGGAATGGGATATTCACAGACTGAGCAAACTGGGCAAAACCGCTGCGGCGATAGTCTTGCCCAAACTCAGCTAAACCAGCGGCGGTCGTGACAATTAATGACTTGAATAAGTCAGAGCGTTCGATCGCAGCACGAATTGTAAATGCCGCCGTCAAGGCCGAGGCAATGACAGTCGTCGGAACAAGACAGGTCTGCTCCATAAATTCTATGACGATCGCGATGTAATCTTCGGCTTGGTAGCTACGGGCAGGATGATCCGATCGCCCCCAGCCAATCAAATCGGGTGCCAAGATTTGATACTCTGCGGCAAAAGCGGGATAAACTTTTGACCATTCGTAAGCCGAGGAACCACCACCAAAGCCGTGCAGGAAAACTAATGTTTCTTTTGATCTACATTCATCCCACGGTTCTCCTTGAGCCGTATAGTAGACCATCCTGCCCAGTTTAGTTGTGATCGAGCATTCGCCAAAACCACGAGGTATAAACATCAGTTCTCTATCCTGGTTGGATTTCTTGCGTGCGCTAAATCAAGCCTGGTCCTTTATGCCGCCAATCGTGTTCTGTTGTCAGCTTGCCGTCCTCATCTTCAGATAACTCTTGCAATTCATGGGCACGTTCCGCTGCTTTTTGGGCTGCTTGCTCACGCATATCTCCGGGAACTTTAGCGTACATTTCTGGCTCAATTCCATAGTTATTGATTAACCCCTCTTGATCGACCGTGTAACCATCTGTGGTGTGGCTCGATTCACTATTAGGCTCGTCATGGGGAGTGTGGCCAAAATCCTTGCCTTCCCGATGTTGACGGGCGGCAGATTCAGCCGGAATAATGTGCGCGTCGTATTGTGGGACAGAATCTTGGGAAGTATCTTGAGAATCAGTTTGATTATTCATCGTAATGCTCCATTGAATATAAAACTGTTTGAGTTGAATTAACAACTCTGGTATCCGCTTCTATTTTGACAGGGTGATGGGTTATTTCCCGATTGATTTGATTGATTTGATTGACTTCGGTACAAATCGCAAGAAACGCATTCACGCAGTTTAGCTTGCTATCAATCCCCTTGTGCGACAAAATTCTTTATATTAATTAATGGCATCAGGATTATATTTTACCAGTTTGCCATCTTCCATATAAACGATACGATCGGCAACATCCAAAATTCGATTATCGTGAGTCACCATCAAGACCGTACAGTTTTGTTCCTTTGCTAGTTTTTGCATTAACGTTACGATATCTCGTCCCGATTGTTTATCTAATGCAGCGGTGGGTTCATCGGCTAGAACGATTTTAGGATGACTTACTAAAGCACGAGCGATCGCGACTCTTTGTTTTTGGCCACCAGAGAGACTCTCAGGATAGTAATCCATTCTGTCACCTAATCCTACTACTTCTAATATTTGCGCAGCCCGATCGCGTCTTTCTGGACGTAGATAAATCCCTTGCACTTCCAACCCCATCATCACATTTTCAATTGCTGTAAGCGAACTATGGAGATTATGTGCCTGAAAGATATAGCCACACTGACGGCGGGATTCTAAAGCAGTGAGTTTAGATGCTCCCACTAATTCCGTATCTAAGATTTTAAGACTGCCAGATTGGGGCGATCGCAGTCCTCCCATTAGAGAAAGTAACGTGGTTTTACCCGAACCAGAAGGGCCAGTTAGGATCACGATTTCACCTCTGAAAATGGCTAAATTAATCTCGAATAATACTTGTTTTCGTAAATCGCCCATACCAAAGAAATGATTTACGTTTTGAACAGCGATCGTCGTTTGAACCTGAACTTCAGTTTTCATTATAATTAAATTTAGTTTACTCTAATTTAAAAAATATCCGCAGGGTCAGCAGATTGGAGTTTGAGAGTAGCGATCGCCCCTGAACCAGCGCACATTACCACTGTCAGAAAGAATACAAAAACGAAACGAGAAAATGTCATTGCAATTCGTAGAGATGCTAAATGTGCCAGTAGAGCATATTGTCCGATCGTCAAAATCAAACCCAGTATAAATCCCAGCATTGCCAGAATTATGGCTTCTTCAATTACAATAAACAGTAAATATCGATCGCTATATCCTATGGCCTTAAAAGTAGCGTATTCTCCTAAGTGTTCATTGACATCTGTAGAGAGAATCTGAAATACAATCACCATTCCTACTACAAATGACATGATCGCCCCAAACCCAAATATTAGTCCGATCGGGGTTTTCTTTTGGACATAGGCTTGTTCAAACTCCACGTATCCTTTTTGGGTAGATGCGATCGTATCTTGGGGCAAAATTGCTTGAATCTGAGCTAATATTTTACGGACATCTTCACCTTCTCTCACTTTCACCAAACCTAAAGTTACTTCTCCAGCGCCGCGATCGGGAAAGAGCCTTAAAAAATTATTTTGACTGGCAATCAAAGTCCCATCAGTAGCGAAGGAAGCTCCCAAGGTAAAAAGTCCCACAACTTGAATTGAATGGCGATCGATCTCAGTAGATGGATATTTTCCCTGTTCAACTTGAGTGATTACTTGCCTATAATTGCCTCTAGCCAGTCGATCAAAGAGAAATGAATTGGGTTGTTGTAACTTAGGAAAATTCTGCCTCACCTCTGGAAAATCAAAAGCTGGACGTTCTAAATTACTGCCAATTAGAGTAAGTTGAGTTTTTTTGCGGGTTTCTGGGTTTCTCCAAACCACAGTACCAAGGTAAAGCGCATCTGCGGTTTGCACTCCTTTAATACTTTGAATCTGATATAAACGACGACGAGAGAAGGTGTTGGTTAAGCTTAAATCTCGGTATTGGGTACTGCGAATAATGATGTCAGCATTGAGGCTGCTATTGAGTAGCGTATTACTTTCAAACAAGGCAGCTTGAATTCCTAATTGAGCAAATATTAATAAATCCGCAAAGGCAATCCCAGCGATCGCAACTAAAGTTCGGCTTTTACTCTTCTTTAATTGCAGCCATCCCAGAGGAGTCCGCTGTTGCAGACTACGCCAAAACCCCATTTTATGTTTGGAGATTTCAGGATTCTCTGGCAGACTTGGGGGAACTACTTGCTCTTTCGGTTCGGGTAACGTGATAGTCATTGTTGAATTTCTCCCGTCACTTGGAGGTTTGTTAATTTTCTTACTTTCTTGACCGAATCAGAATCAAGTTGGACTCGCACTTCGACAATGCGGGCATCAATATTTTTGGAAGTATCGGAATTTACGACATTCTGACGTTGTACTTTCACTCCCACCTGCACAACTTTTCCGGTCAAAGCCTTTTCACTATTATCGGTAAACAGCTTCACGTTCTGCCCAATTTTCACTTTACCAATATCAGTTTCATAGACTTCTAAAACTGCCCGCATTTTTTGAGTTTGTCCCAATTCCACAATGCCGTTACTGGATACCAACTCCCCAGGACGGGTGAGAATATCCAAAACCACGCCATCAATGGGTGCAAAAACGTATGCTAGATCTAGTTGTGCCTGTGCATACCCTACGGAGGCGATCGCTTTATTCACTTGGGCTTGGGATGCTTGAATATTCACAGGACGAACTTCGGAAATCCGATCTAAATTCGCTTTTGCTTCCGCTAATTCAGATGATCCCGTCGTTTGAATTCGATTAAGAACTGCTTGCGCTTCCTGTAAACTCCGTTGGGCTGTTGCTAGGGCTAATTGCTTAGTATCCCGTAATGAGTCACTGGTAGCACCTTCTTGATAGAGGAATTGATAGCGTTGAGATTCAACTTGAGCATTCTCAACCTCTGCTTTAAGTCGGTTAATGGTGGCAGTTTGTACGTCTAAATCTCCCTGCCTTTGGGCCTGTAAACGGTCAATAGTCGCTCGTTGTGATTCAATCTCTCCTTGCTTCGCACCTGCTTTGACGACTTCTAAATCTGCCTGAGCAATTTTCACCTGTTCTTCAGATTCCCTTAAACTTGCAGCGAGGCGATCGCGGCTATCTAAAATAGCAATGATCTGACCTTTCTTAACTGCATCTCCAATATTGACCTGTAGCTGATCTACTCGACTATTACCGCCAGATGATGATGGAGCGTTGAGTTTAATAATCTTGCCTTGGGGTTCTAGATATCCTAAAGCTGTAACTGTTAGAATTTTTTGGGCAATATTTTCCACCTGTGGCTGAGTAGGTGGAAAGAGCGATCGCCATAATACAACGCCGCCGATCGTTCCTAGAAGCAGGATCGGTAGAATAATTAATATCTTGCTGGTAGATTTTGGTTTGGTTGAAATTTCCATTTTCTACACTCTTCAAATCCTACATTCCGTAAATCATATATATTGGCTGGAAATCCGCTGGGGAGGCGATCGTCAAATCATGAGATTTGATTATTTATCATAATGCTGCATTAAATATAAAAACTACTTGAGTTGAATGAACAACTCTGATGTCCCATTCTACCTTGACAGGCTAATGGGTTATTTCCCGATTGACTTGATTGACTTCGATACAAATCGCAAGAAAAACAAGTTATCAATAAAACGCTAGTAGTCTGAGGCGTAAATCTGCCTACCGTTCGTAGTGCAGGCTTCCAGCCTGCGCGGGCAAGATGCCCGCCCTACAGTAGCTAAACTTGCGCCGTCTTCTACTAGTTAAAGTTTCAAGTCAATCGTCTAGCAACTCGCTAGACGATCGCCCATCTTGTTCTGATAACGCTTATCTTGCAAGCGTTGGCTTGCCTGTGCGGAGTTACGTATCATCCATTGAAATTACTTCACTATTTTATAACCAATTAGTTATAATACGAAGGTAAAGTTACAAAAAAAAGCAATCACCTTGAGAGTCGCTTCATGCAGCCATGCCGCAAGGTTTTTGCAATCCGCTCAATATTGGAGATTTCAGCAATGAAAACGAATGTTGGTTCACTCGATCGCCTCATCCGCCTACTCTTAGCTTCTGCCTTGTTCTATCTAGGACTGCTTCCCTACAGCGGCTCTGCGTTAGGTATTGGGCTAGTCGTTGCTGGTGGTGTCCTGCTGGTGACAGCCCTGGTAGGCTTTTGCGGTCTTTATCGCCTCTTGGGAATTCATACCAATC
>Ga0163155_10006916_pt1 | contig 10831 bp, 7 predicted proteins | sample OliLakLV19SP4G1_FD_148611 | JGI IMG/M metagenome (GOLD analysis project Ga0163155, IMG submission 148611) | Freshwater microbial mat bacterial communities from Lake Vanda, McMurdo Dry Valleys, Antarctica - Oligotrophic Lake LV.19.SP4.G1 | ecosystem: Environmental > Aquatic > Freshwater > Lake >...
CTTCTATCACTGGTACTCCTTTTTTATCGGTTGGTTCTCCAAGCAACAATCCTAGTCCTCGTTCGCGAATGCCCCAGATATCATGATACGTTTGTCCTTCGGGATAATAATCATGTGCATAGCCATACCCTTGCTGTATTAAATCAGCATGCATAGCCTCTGCCCGGTTTCGTATTTCCACTGGATCATTTCCATAAAACTCAATGATCTGTATTGAATCAGGTTCCCCTTTTAGGAAACCACACATGCCAGCCGTCTCAATATTTTTACGGCTATATCCGATGAGTAGCCTGCTTAAAATTTCAACCGCAGAAGGATTATACTTGATCATGGTAGTAACTGCCCGAATAGCATCACGTGCGAGATCAAATTGCACTACACTGACTCCTTTGTATTTTGGAAGATCGACAAGTTTTAAGGTAGCCTCGAGGATGATACCCAGTGTGCCTTCACTTCCGATGATAATCCTGTTGAGGTCTCCACATCCTGAAGCAAGGAAATCATCAAAGGCATAGCCGCCAACACGTCGCATCGTTTTAGGATAATGCTCCTCTACCTCTTCCCGGAGTGGAATGGTGATGTCCATCATTCCTGTGTATAGATCACGATCCTCAGCCGAATGGTCGAGCTTGTATTGCAATTCCTCGGCGGTAAGTGCCTTCGTCCGAATGATCCTGCCATCGGCTAGCAACACTTTCAGTTCTATAACATGATCACTGGTCTTACCGTATAGGATACTTTTCGTACCCGAAGAATTATTGGCGATCATGCCTCCAATGGTTGCTCTGCTGCTGGTGGCAGGATCAGGAGCGAATTCAAGTCCCTTTGATTTGAGAAAATGATTCAGTTGATGCCTGATCACACCGGGCTGAACAACAACCATTTTATCATCCAGCAAGAGAATCGAATTCATGTACTTGGAAAAATCAATAACAATCGCTTCCGCTACTGTTTGTCCCGCGAGACTTGTGCCACCTCCTCTGGCCAGGATAGGCACATCAAAGGTGCGTGCCGTTTGCATGGCTACCACAACATCCGCTTCATCCTTCGGACATACAACAGCTACCGGCATGATCTGGTAGATACTGGCATCCGTAGCATACATGCCTAATGAGAGGGGATCATGATACACATCCCCTTTGATTTCTTTCTTCAATACATCCAGGTAACCACTATTCTTTTCCATCATGGGGTCACACGTACAGCTTTTATTTCTTCGAAGAAGATATCATCATTCGGTACATCAAACAGCAATCCGGAAGGCTGGCCATTGTTGTCCATCTGAATCTGGACGGTGCCAAATTCAAACCAGGCTTGTTCCTCTATCCATTCCAATTGGTAAGTATCGTTGTGCCAGTGAGAAAGTCTTGCTTTCAACTCCGGTGAATTGACAAAGTCAATAGTCAACTTACCCTTTTCTTCCAGGATACGGATATCCCCGAACAGTGGGCACCTGTACAATCCTGAAATGGTAGCCACATCCATTGAAGGTTTTGTGCCCGTGATACGTGCATCCGTCCTTTCGTTGATCCGGGCAGCCCTGCCAGCCCAATGGCCTTTGTCCTGATTGAGTCCCCTGTCTTTCCAGTCTTGCTGAGGAAGCTCAAGTAGTTTATCAATGATCTCATAGCTCAACAAGGTGCCAATCCCATCCATGGAATTCGTAAGTATCACTACGCCCATTTTTTCTGTGGGCAACAAGGTCACTGCGGAATACATGCCATCATATCCTCCGGTATGAGATACCATTTGTTTTCCATGGTATTCTGTTGTTCCCCATCCTAAGCCATAGCCATTGAAGTTTCTGCCTCCGTAGACTTCCCTGGCTCTGTCGCTAACAGGATAATTGACATGCGGAGTCCACATGGTCAATTGTTGTGTTTTCGCAAACATGGTATCCTTATCGTTGATCCCGCTGTTGAGCTGAAAGCGCATCCACTTGACCATATCCTCTGCAGAAGATATGATTCCTCCTGCAGCTCCCATATTATCCCAGTCGACCCAAGGAATGGGATTGCTCAATTCACCTTCAGGTTTGTGCGGTGTTGCAACATTTGAGGTTGAGGCAATATCATTCGTTGATGTTATGGTTCGATTCATATCCAATGGAACCAGAAATTTTTCTTTTACATATTCAGCCCAGGATTTGCCTGTCACTGCGAGTATAACTTCACCGGCTGCGAGATACATGACATTGCTGTAACCGAATCCGTTTCTGAATTCAAACGCTTGAGGTAATTCTGCAACTCTTTTGACTACTTCTTCTGCTGTGTAATTACTTCTGTACCACACCACGTCTCCGCTGAAGGTGCCCAGTCCTGACCGGTGACACAACAAATCACGAACGGTCATCATTTCAGATACGCAAGGGTCATAAAGTTCAAAGTAAGGCAGGTATTTTTGCACACGGTCATCCCAGTTCATCTTGCCTTCTTTGACCAGTGTTGCTATCGAGGCGGAAATAAATGCTTTCGTATTTGACGCAATGGAATACAGAGTATTCCTATCCGCTTTTTGTGCCTTGCCTTCTTCTAGCACGCCAAACCCATCCACAAAGACCACCTCACCATTCCTGATGATGCCTACGGACATCCCAGGTGTGTTATAGGCTACTCTCCACGATTCGATCATGGTTTTCCAATCCGTTTCCTGCGCATTCGCAAAACTGAACTGCGCAAATAGCAATAGAAAGCCATATAGAAATTTAATGTTTTTCTTCATTCGTTTTTTTATTAGTTGGGTTTGCGGGCTTATTGTTGATGGGTTGATACGTTTATGGGTTTATAAGTTTATTCGTTGATAAGCTGATAGGCTTATGGGTTGGTAGGCTTATGTGTTGATAGGTTTATGTGTTGATAGGTTTATGTGTTGATAGGTTTATTTATTGATAGGTTTATTTATTGATAGGTTGGTTTTAAAATGAGTGATTCCTATTTGAAAATCCCTAAATTTTGCCTTCCCATTTTACACTCACGCCTCATGCCTCACGCCTCATGCTTCGGCTCCGCTCAGCACAAGCAACGCATTGTCCATTGTCCATTGTCCATTGTCCATTATCAATTATCAATTATCAATTGCTTTCAGCCCTGTCATTCAAGCCCTAGAATCTTCCTGTTCGTTCTTTGTCCAAAGACCCCTCCTGCAAAATCATCAAAAGCACGTTGGGTCACTTTTATCATGTGATTTCTGATAAAAGGGGCTCCTTCGGCTGCTCCTTGTTCACTATCCTTGATGCAGCATTCCCACTCCAGTACCGCCCAACCTTCAAATCCATATTGCGCAAACTTGCTAAAGATGGCGGTAAAATCAATGTCTCCATCTCCGGAGCTGCGAAATCTTCCTGCACGATCGACCCAATCCTGGTATCCACCATAGACGCCATTGGTTCCATCCGGATTAAACTCTGCATCCTTCACATGAAACGCTTTTATGCGGTCTTCATACAAATCAATAAACTGCAGGTAATCCATTTGTTGCAAGATAAAATGGCTCGGATCATAATTGATACAAAGTCTTGGATGTTCATCACACAAATCAAGAAATCGGTCAAAACTTGCACCATCATGAAGATCTTCTCCCGGGTGAAGCTCGAAGCAAAGATCAACACCCTGCTCATCAAAATAATTGAGAATTGGCATCCATCGCCTGGTAAGTTCATCGAAAGCCTCTTCTATCAAACCCGGAGGGCGCTGTGGCCATGGATAGACATATGGCCACGCAAGCGATCCGGAAAAGGTAACCTGTGCATCCAGCCCAAGATGTGCGCTGGCTTTTGCGGCCATTTTCATTTGATCGGTAGCCCAGGCGGTCCTGGCGGTGTCGTTTCCTCTTACTGCACTCGGGGCGAATAAATCATAAATGACATTATAAGCAGGATGCACAGCGACAAGCTGTCCCTGGATATGCGTGGAAAGTTCTGAAATCGAAAGACCAAAGTCGCTGATTTTACCTTTCAACTCATCACAATAGGTTTTACTTTCGGCCGCCAGGGAAAGATCGATTAGTCTTGAGTCGAGGGTGGGTATTTGAATCGCTTCATAACCATGGCTTGCTGCCCAGGTGCACAATCCTTCCAGGCTGTTGTAAGGAGCTTCATCTCCAATAAATTGAGCTAAGAAAATAGCCGGACCTTTCATATGGATACGATTTGATTGACAATGTAACAAGATAATCCATTCGTACGAGTTGTTTGATAAGCGCCAGGGGTTAAAGGGGTAAGGAAAAGAGAATGCAGGGGTGCAAATGAATGTATTAGGTTCAAAAGAACGTAGGGGTTCAAAAGAACGTAGGGGTTCAAAAGAACGTAGGGGTTCAAAAGAACGTAGGGGTTCAAAATATTGAACCCCTACGTTCTTTTGAATCCAATAACAAAATTCATTTGTAAATAAACATTTTGAATCTATACATAAACAGATGTTGTAATTTCATCTTTACATCATACATTAATTTGTAGGGGTTCAAAATTTTGAACCCCTACAAATTAATGTATGATGTAAACAAATTCTCATTTTATGCCTAAATCCCACTACGTCGAAGACGTATATGAAGTTGTTCGATCGATACCCAAAGGGCGTGTATCAACCTATGGAGCTATTGCGGATTTTCTGTCTCTTGGTTCTGCCAGAATGGTGGGATGGGCCTTGAGACAATCAAGTGTCATGGATGGTCCAATACCGGCTCATCGTGTAGTCAACAGAGAAGGATATCTCAGTGGACGATTACATTTTTCCGATCCGGACTATATGCAACGCACATTGGAAAGAGAGGGCGTGAAGGTTAGGGAGGATACTATCGTAGATTTCAAAAATATTTTCTGGCATCCCGCAGAAAATATACTATAAAGAAATCATTTAGCTGTCGGAGAAAACTCCATCCAGCGGCTTGAGCGTGGAGCTGGCGGAGAAAACTCCATCCAGCGGCTTGAGCGTGGAGCTGTTGGAGCAAATTCCAACAATGGCTTAATAGCTTGTGCAGGCGTATACCTGTTCAGGGGAACCACGGTGAGTGGAGCCGAACCATTCGATCCCTGCATACTGTTTTACCTTTTTTTTTGAAACGCAGATTACACAGATGAATTTTAAAACGGATTATCGCAAATTTGATCATTCTATCCTCCAGGAATCATAGAAGCGAATGACAATCTAATCTGCTGAAATTTACTTTTAAATAATTCTGCGTAATCTGCGATCCTTATATCATGTTTGGTCTAACTATCGTAATGCTTTTTTGACCTTTCAGTATACCGGCAGATTCAACACTGGTATACTGAAAGGATCAAGGCTTTTGTATTATTCTACCATTTGCTTGTGGACATACACACTGCCATCATGGAGATGAAGCGTGACGTAATATATTCCTGGTGTCCAGGATGAGGTCTGCACCGCATTTCTTCCCATGTTCATTTCACCTCTTGCGACAGATGCACCTGCACTATTGAACACTTGATAAGTTGCTTTTGTGTCGACGTCAAGGTAAAGGTAAAACTGATCCTGTGCAGGATTAGGTGATACCATCAGGTATTCAGGGAGTACAGGATTAACGGCAGAACCTTCGATCAGCGAGTAGTAATACACATCCCTTGAATTAAGTCCTAGCTCCTGAGTCAATGAATCTGCTGTAAAATATCGTGACTCATCAATGCTTGACCCTTCGGTATCAAACAAGCCAATTTCTGTCTCCCCTCCCAGTAACGCAAGTGCTGACAATTGCGTCGGTGCAGCAACCTGTGCCCATGGAAGCGCGGGATTTAAGAGGTTGATCGTAGAGTCTGATACAATCCATGTTGATCCGACCGGGTCCCATAGATATGAAGAGAAAGGATATTCTTCTGTTACATTTTCAACAGGATACGTAGTCCAGGTACTATTAACCCAGTTGCTATTTAAAAATACCTCACCCACTTTATTAAACAAGCTTCCATTTGAATGATATTCATAGCTATACCGTTGTGCAGGTTCCCAAACCGGATCGGACCATACATACTGCGTTTCTGTTTCTTTTAACCCTTTGTGTTATATGTATAGGTTGTTCTGTCACTAGGTTCAATACCTCCTGTCCCTAAATTAATGGTTGACGTTAATTGATCAACAAGGTGATCATTATCATCATATTGCAAATCAGTAACGGATGCAGGTACCCATCCGCCCAACAGGGCAACGAAAATCCACTGTCTCGTCTGCACCAAAAGATCACCGCTGTAGACTTGTTTCATGCTAAGGAATGGACCAAAACCACCACCAAATAATGGATCTTCAAGCGAAATGACAGCACTATCCAAACGGTTGGATCCATCGTAAGCAAGATCCATTTCGATAAATGCCTCAAACATTTGTGTCTCCGGATTAAATTCTTCAAATAGAAGATTAGAAAGGCTTCCGGATTGATAGCTAAACGTAATGATAGCATCCAACTGAAGAGAACCTGTAAGCGAATCAACGGCATATTGCCTCATGGTGGTTGTTAGGCCTTCAGCATTGTACTCCATTTCAGATCTTGCAGTAACAACGTTAGCTCCGTTCCTTGACACTATGCTGTCAAGGGCGTGTGTGATTGCACCCCGGGTATTAAGCTGGTCAATATTTTGTGGGTTCGTCCAGTAACGGGCAGCATCACGCACCAGTTTCTGTGCTGACTGGTAATCAGTCTGCCCGTTGATTTGCACGGCAACAAACAGGGCCAATAAGGAGAATAGATATTTCATATTGCTTTGTTTTTTAGATTTTAGAGATGCAAAAATAGAACTCCCTTAATCTTATCAAAAGCAAATTCTATAAAAACCCGTTGAAATTAGATGGTTAGCGTTGTTTAGAATTTGTCAGCCTCCACTAAGTTTCAAAAAAAGGCTTAAAATTCGTCATTATTATGACGAATTTTTATACTTTTGCAGTATACAAAGCCTTTTTGCAATATGCTATCTTCCAATCTTCAGTTTTTAAGGCGCAAGACCGGTTACAGCCAGCAAGAACTTGCCGACCTGCTCGAAATCCCCCGGACAACCTGGAGTGGTTACGAACTAGGCAAAGTTGAGCCTAATATCAACATGCTCCAGAAGATCTCTATCTTCTTTCACCAGTCTATTGACAGGTTACTGAATCAACGGATTGATTTTGATGAACTTGAAATCGCCCGCGCCGATACGCTTCGCGTACTGGCTATCACTATGGATCAGGATCAGCGACAGAACATTGAGCTGGTTTATTCCAAGGCCGAAGCAGGTTACCTGGATGGGTTCCAGGATCCGGAGTTCATCAGCGAGCTACCCAAAATGTATATCCCTAACCTGCCGACCGGCAGCTACCGCGCCTTTGAAATTCATGGCGATTCAATGCTGCCGATGCCCTCAGGCTCTCTGGTCATCTCCAAATATGTAGAATCGCTGAAAGACCTGAAAGATGATAAAACCTACATTATCGTCACCGAAAAGGATGGCATTGTCTATAAACGGATAAAGAATCATGTCGCGGACCACCACATAACGGCCATATCAGACAATGATGTCTATTCACCATACACCATATCCTATCAGGATATCCGTGAGATCTGGCGGTATCATGCCCATATTGTATTTTCAGATGCCCGTCAGCAAAAGGCGGACTGGCTGCAGGAAACGGTACTGGATATGCAGCGCAAGCTTTCGCAAATGGAAAAGAAAATGTAAAAAAATAACATCCAATTAAATTTTATAGCAAGTAGGGACAGGTCGAGACCTGTCTCTACTTGTGTCGCGACCTGTCCCTACTGGTTATAAAATTCTCTAACAGGAGACACCGATATTGAACCTGTTATTCGCAACCCTTTTTCCATTCTCTTGTTGATATTCGCTACCCTATTTCTGCCTATTTTTGCCGCCCGCCATTAAGCGCTACACCATGAAAGATTACAGCCATATATTCAATGCTGATCCCCAATATATTGATTCATTATACAGATCTTTCCAACAGGATCCCTCGAGCGTAGATCAGGGTTGGCGGCTCTTTTTTGAAGGTTTCGAATTCGGCCAGCACGGGAACGGGAACGCAGTAGAAAAAACGCCTGCAGTTGAACCACTATCTGATGCCATTAAGGAATTCGGGGTGATGTCCATCATCCATGGATTTCGCAACAGAGGGCATTTGTTGTCCACCACCAATCCGATCAGGCCGCGGAAAGATCGTCGCCCGCATCTTGACTTGGCCGATTACCATTTATCTGAAGAAGATCTCAGTAAAGTTTTCCAGGCTGGTATTGAAATCGGCATGGCAGATTCTACCCTTGATGAAATCCTCCAAAGATTGCGGCTCATCTATTGTGGCGATATAGGGTTTGAATACGCCCATATCGAAAATCGGCAAAAGCGGATATGGCTAAAAGAAAGAATAGAACATCGTGCAGCCCTTGGGACCAGTGATGACTATGGGCTGGATCTGAACACGAAAAAGCGCATTCTTGAAAAACTCAATGGGGCGGTGGTGTTTGAGCGCTTCCTGCATACCAAATACGTGGGCCAGAAAAGGTTTTCACTCGAGGGGGGAGAAACTACGATCCCTGCATTAGATGCAATCATTCAGGTCGGGGCCGAGATGGGTGTTCAGGAGTTCATCTTCGGAATGGCTCACCGGGGACGCCTCAACGTCCTCGCCAATATCCTTGGAAAAACATATGATCAGATCTTCAATGAGTTTGAAGGAAATATGAATCCCGAACAGACATTTGGGGATGGCGATGTCAAATATCACCTTGGATTTTCTTCCCAGATTGAAGGACCCGGCGGCAAAACACTTCATCTGAAGCTGGTCCCTAATCCATCTCACCTGGAATCTGTCAATCCTGTAGTGGAAGGTTTTTCCAGGGCAAAAGCAGATCTGTTGTACGGATCTGATTACGATAAGATCATGCCGGTCCTTATACATGGTGATGCATCCGTTGCCGGACAAGGAGTCGTCTATGAAACTGTCCAGATGTCACAACTAGAAGGCTATTATACCGGAGGGACACTGCACTTTGTCATCAATAACCAGATTGGATTCACCACGGATTTTGATGATGCCCGGTCATCAACATATTGTACGGCTGCAGCAAATCTTGTTCAGGCCCCTGTATTTCATGTCAATGGGGATAATCCGGAGGCGGTCATTTTTGCAACAAGACTTGCCACTGAATATCGTCAGAAATTTAACAGTGATGTATTTATCGATATGGTTTGCTACCGCAGGCATGGCCACAATGAAGGTGATGACCCGCAGTTTACACAACCTGAGATGTATGATAAGATCAGTATCCATCCAAACCCCCGTGAGCTCTACATCACTAAGCTTACAGGCCGACAAGATGTAGAAGTGAAGCTTGCCGAAGAGCTTGAAAAAACCTATTGGGATGCCTTGCAGAAACGTCTTGAAATGGTCAAGGAAAACAAACTACCCTATATCTACCAGGAACCTGAACTAGCCTGGCGTCAGTTGAAAAAAAATGCTTCGCTGGAAGATATGCTTACCATTCCAAAAACCGGGATTACGGACGGCCAGGTGAAAAATTTGCTGGATGGATTACATAAACTGCCTGAGGGTTTCAAACCACTCAGTAAAATCATAAGAATCAACAAGGCCAAGCAAAAAATGATTGAGGAAGGGAATATAGATTGGGCCCTGGGTGAATTACTTGCATACGGAAGCTTATTGACAGAAGGGAGAAATGTGCGCTTAAGTGGCCAGGACGTCAAAAGGGGGACGTTCAGTCATCGTCACGCAGTGATCCGTGATGCAGAAACATACGAGCCCTATAGCCGCCTAAACCACCTGGCTGAAAAGCAAGGGCAGTTTATGATTTACAATTCATTGTTGTCTGAATTTGCTGTACTTGGATTTGAATATGGCTATTCGCTTTCCAGTCCGGATCATATGATCTTGTGGGAAGCTCAGTTTGGTGATTTTTTCAATGGAGCGCAGACGATTGTGGATCAGTATATCAGTGCGGCTGAAAGCAAATGGCACCGGATGACTGGTCTGGTGATGCTGCTGCCTCATGGCTATGAAGGACAAGGACCCGAGCATTCAAGTGCCAGGCTAGAGCGGTTTCTTCAAGCTTGCGGGGATGGCAATATGGTCATCTGTAATGTGAGTACACCAGCCAATTTTTTTCATTTGCTGCGGCGCCAGATGGCCTGGAACTTCAGGAAGCCTTTGGTGGTGATGTCACCGAAATCCTTGTTACGCCATCCGGCCTGTATATCCCCCTTATCTGAACTGGAAACAGGAACACAATTTAAACCCATCATCAGTGAAGAACATACGGCTGCCCAGGCTAAGAAAATAAAACGTTTAGTCTTTTGTAGTGGGAAGATATACTATGATCTGACGGATTATAGGGAGAAAAATAATATTCAGAGCGTCACCATCATACGGCTTGAGCAGTTATATCCGTTGCATAAACCACTGCTTGAAGAAATCGTATCGCGCTATCCCGGAGCAGAAAAAATCTGGGTTCAGGAAGAACCGGGGAATATGGGTGCATGGACGTACATCAATTCGAAACTTCCTGAATTTGGCTTCAGGTCTATTGCTAGGCGGATCAGTGCATCACCTGCTACCGGGTTTAAGAAGCTGCATGATGAAAACCAGGAGCGGATAGTGAGAGAGGCAATGACGCTTTAAATCGATCATTTTTTGTAAAAAAATGATCGCTATTTTAAGGGTCTGCCCTTAAAATCAGTATGGCCTTTCATATGCCTGGTAACCATCTGGATCTGGAAGCTTGCGGCTTCAGGTAACAGATTTTTTGATGTGTGCGGGGAAGCCAGAAGCTTCCTGTAATTGATGACTCATTAGAACATGAGCAGCAATATTGATTTGAAGCAAAT
>Ga0163155_10006918_pt1 | contig 10830 bp, 20 predicted proteins | sample OliLakLV19SP4G1_FD_148611 | JGI IMG/M metagenome (GOLD analysis project Ga0163155, IMG submission 148611) | Freshwater microbial mat bacterial communities from Lake Vanda, McMurdo Dry Valleys, Antarctica - Oligotrophic Lake LV.19.SP4.G1 | ecosystem: Environmental > Aquatic > Freshwater > Lake >...
CCCCCACTGTTCCGAGGGGGGGTAGGGGGGGGTGTTACGCCCAGGCGCCTCGCTACGGCCCTCGCCGGCCAGGGTGGTACCGACCCAAGCCTCCTCACGAGCCGACGCGTCACGAGGCCACCCAGGCGCACTGCCGCACGAAAGACGAGACCACCGTCGAGCGCTCGAACAGGCGGCGCTTCGTCGCCTCGCCGTACCGTCGCGCAAGCTCGTCCTCGCTCAGGCCCGATGTCACGATGGTCGGCAGCCCGGCGTTGTACCTCGCCTGCGCGACGTCGAACACCACCGCGATGTCTTCGCGTCGACCGGCCGGCTCGAAGCCGACCTCGTCCAGGATGAGCAGCGCCGTGGTCTTCGCGCGCGCCACCATCGGCGGATCGCTGTCGACTCGAGCGGCGCCGAAGCCACTGCGCGCGTGCTCGGTGCGCACTCGGTGCAGGTCGAGCGTCGACATGAAGCGAATGCCTGCCGCTATGCGCACCTGCTCCGCGGTCTTCGCCGTGTCGAGCCTATGGCGGGCGATGGCGACTGCGCACGTCGTTTTGCCCGCGCCGGTGCTGCCCAGGAGCACGAGGCCGCCGGTCTTGACCGACCACGTGCGCGCCGCCCGCAGCATGTCCGGCGCCACCATTGCGGCAAGCTCCGGGTTGCCCAGGTGCGCGTGAGGCATCGAGGGCAGCGTCCGTCGCGCGTACGCCAGCGCCATGCCGCGCAGCTCTTCGATCTCGGCGTTGGTGCAGTCGGCGCAGAGGTCGCCGCGGCTGGGCACCTCGCGATCGCATCGGCATCGGTGCCGCACCGGATCGCCGCTCGGGTGGTCGATGAGTGCCATTACGGTTCGTGCCATTGCGGGGTCGGGCATTAGAACGGGATCTCCTCTGGGTCGATGCCCTGCTCGGCGCATTCGCGCAGACGCTGGGCTTCGCACTCTGCGTTGAAGGCTGCGCGCTTGCGCTCCTCAGTGGCCTGGTAGCCAGGGCTCCGCTGGACGTCAGGCCTCGGCGCCGTACCGAAGCGCTCGGCGTTGGCCTGCCACGTGCGCCAAGCGGCTGCCCAGTCCACGAAGCGTGAGTCTTTGGCTCGATGGTGGTCGAGCCACTTGCTGACCTCGCGTCCCCAGCCCGAGTCGTCACGAGACGGGATGGCGAGCGCTTCGAGCCACGGTCCAACCGCGGCGTCAGGCTGCCTCGTCGACGGCTTCTTTCGGTCGACCCTGGGATGGGCGCGCGCCCTCGCGTGCGTCTTCGCGTGCGGCTCCGCCGCGCGCTCCCCATCAGGGATCTGCGGTTGGTTTTCTGGGGTGGCTGGGCTTAAGATGGGATGGGATGGGATAATGCTAGGGTCCTGCCAGGCAGCCGCTACATGGCAAGCGCTAGCTGCTGCTGTAGCAGCTGCTAGGCGTGTGCTAGCAGCCTCGGCCTTGCGGATGCCGCCCTTACTGCCAGCTAAGCGCTTGGATTCGATGCTTGCCCGGACCTGTGCTGCGGTAGGGTTCCACTCGCAGTAGTCGTGCAGCAGCAGGTCGGAGCTGCCCTCGATGCGCTCGGCAAGTCCAGCGTCGACGAGCTTCGCCCACACCCTCGCCGGAGCGATGGCGAGGCACGTGTCGAGCGTGACGCGGCCGTCAGTTCCCTCCCCGGCGGAGGTGGCGCCGGCCCGGCAGAAGGCGCCCCAGCACTCGTTCCCGGCCCGTAGAATCTTGCGGTGGAACGCGCTCTTGTCGTCGACTCGGAACCAGCTCACGGCAGCACCCCTTCCCACTCGCGACACCGCCTCATCTCATCCTCCGACACCTCGACCAGCTCGACGCGCACACCGTAGGGTCCGCGCGCCTGGGCGTACTGCCACGTCACCATCGACTCGTCCCCGTCGTCGCCGCCGAGAGCATCGGCGACGCCGTCACGGACCGCCTTGAGGCATCCGGCGACGTTGTCGCTATCGAGCTTGCGCGGCCCGATGCGCGTGAGCAGGACCGTCACCGGCCATTGCGTCGGCTCCAGCGCGCGACACAGCAACGCGGCCGTTCCGCGTTCGGACTTCACGCGCTTGGCTCGCGCCCGCCAATGCTCGCGGGCGTTCTGCGATCCGATCAACTTCACTTGCCAGGCCACGATCATGTCGACCTCGCAAACAATTCGCACTGTGGGGCTCGCAGGCAGTGTGGCGAAAACCAGATCCGCTCTAACGCGCGATTGTTGTTGCCCTCCTTTGCGTACCCGCGGGCGGCCTTCCACGCGTGCATGCGCCAAGACGCCGGCATGTCGTGCTCCCCCTCGTAGCCGCAGAGCGCGATGCGCAGGTCGGGATCGTCGCCGTGCTCGAGCGCCCACGCGCGAACCAGCGCCGAGATCTTCCCGTCGTCCTCGCTGTAGAGGTACGGGTCACGGAGCTCGAAGCTGTACGGCGGATCGAGGAAGACCGCGCAGGGCCCCCTGCCACCGACGTTTTTGCCCTTTCCGAGCACGCTGTTGCCGAGCACGCGCTTCCAGTCCCCGCAGGCGACGCGCACCCGCCGAAGCCGCGCCTGCAGCGCCAGGAACCAGTCGACGCACGGTGCGGCCGCGACGCCGTTCAGGCCCCGATCGTTGCCGACGCCGTTGTCGGTACCGACCGCCAGCATCGGCATCTGGCGCTTCGGGTCGTGAGCTCCATCGCTGTGCACGCCCATTCCTGTGCTGTCGCCGGACATGTGCGGGCGCTTAAGCTGCGGGTGCTTCCCATTGTTCGGCTCCATGCACCAGCCGCCGCCGATCCATTGGCACAAGCCCCACACCCACCAGCCGGCGATCTTCACGTCGTAGAAGTCGGGATCGACGTGCATGCGCTCGCGGAACTCGATCTGGTTCACGAGCCACTTGTGGCGCGCGTGCAGGTCCGCCTCGTTCACCGGCCAATCGGCCCAGCGCGCCACCTCGTCGGGCTGAGCATGAACCGCGCGCCAAAAATTCGCCAGGTACCGGTCGCGATCGTTGACCGTCTCGATCTTGCCTGCGCCGCCGGGGCGGTGAAGCAGCACGGCAAGGGATCCAGCGAAAGGCTCGATGTAGTTCGGCACCTCGGGCCCGAACGCCGCCCACACGACGTCGGCAACGCGCCGCTTGCCGCCGAACCAGGGGAATGGTGCGCGTAGGAGGTCAATCACCAGCACGCTCCAAGCGGGCCAAACGCCGTGGCCCATTGCACACGATCGAAGCCGAGCCCGATCAGCGCGCTGGCGTGTGTCGGCGAGCCACCTGGCTTCAGGCTGCCGTCCAACTGCGGCGACAGGTAGCGGATGCGCCTGGCGGGAACGCAGATCCGGTAGTCGCCGAGATCGCAAAACCGCTGCAACTGCGAAAGCTGCTCGATGGAGTACGCCATGTAGACCGCCTGCTCGCAGTCGTCCGTACTCGACGAGCGGTGCCGCCTCAGCAGATCGGCGAACCAATCGCGCGGCGGACTCGGTGGGTTCATCCACACGCGAGGACCCCAATACGAGCGCGCTAGGCCGTCGTCGGGCAGACCGCAGAAATCGGTAGCCTGCACGATGGTCTGAGCAAGTGGGCAGCTACATGGGTCGAAGTCTATTCCGCCCATTGCCATCCGAGCGGCCTCGACGTAGATCGCCGGCGAGTACCATTCGCTCGACCTTGCCGTGAGCTGCGCGGCCTCGGGGAGTCTGCCATAGGCCGGCGCACAGAGTCCCTCGAGGCAATCGAGCACCAGCAGGTCCAGCGTCTCGAGCTGTCCCGACGTGATCTCTTCGGTGCTGGCTTGCTTCGGGGAGTCATTGCTCATTGCTTCACCCACATGTCCATGATTTGCCTAAGCCTCCCGCTACGCGCCAGCTTGCGCAGCGCCCGTGACTCGACATCCTTCACTGCCTGGTGCGACACGCCCAGCTCATCGGCGACCTCTTGCAGGGTCATCGCGTAGAGCGGTTCGTCCTGCACCTCAGCGGGTTCGTCACTGTACTGGCGCACGAGCCTGACGACCTTCACGCTGACCTCGCCATTGCCAGGATCACGAGCGGCACCAGCCGCGACCGGTACTCGCTATCGGTCAGGTACGGCCGCTCAGATGGCACACCGACGCTGTCTGCCAGACGCTGTAGCTCGAGCCTGGACGCTCGCCATAGCCGCGCATTGATGGTGGCATCCATCGAGCGCAGGCGTGGCCGCATGGCGATGCGGCAGGCGATGCAAAAGCGATCCTCGACGCCGACGTAATGGCCACACGCGCCCTCGCACGGGATTGCGCGGCATCTCATCACGAGCGCGCGCGCCTCTTCAGCGCCTCGAGCAATCGGTGGTTGCTGTCCCCCATCCGCTCGCACGCGCTGGAGCGCCGTTCATTTATCGCGCAGAGCTTTGCGTTCAGCGCATCGCACTCCGGCTGCAGCGCCTGCCGCTCAGCTTCGATGCGCTCGAGGTCGAGCATGATCAGCGCGCATTCGTGGCCGGCGTCGTCGACGTCGTTCACGCCGCACCTCGCAGCCGCTCGACGGTGGCGAGCACCTCCATGACCTGCGCGTCGCCGAGCGCGCCTGACGCGATGGCGTCGACCACGCGGTTGATCGCGGCGTGGCGATCGACGACGGGAGTTAGCTCCGCGCGAGGTGACCAGTTGCGGCCGTCGTGGGTGACCTCTTCGTGGTATGCGCCGGCGTCACGGCGAGCGATCACGAGGCGACCACCGCCATCCCGATCCGCCTGTCGACCGCGACGAAGCCGTCGGCGTCAGCCCACAGCACGCGGTCGGGTCCGGCCGCGATCGCAGCGGCGTCGAGCCAAGAGGGGGTGTCGACGGCGACGGCAGCGTCGAGGATCGGATCCAGGTCGTCGCGCTCCCATGTGCCCTCCTCGAGACGTCCCGCACCGGTATCGCAATGGTCAACGTGAGTCGTCATGATTGGTCTCCATGGTGGTTTCAGACAGCGTCGACTTCGCGGAGCTCGACGCCACCGTTGGGTTTGGCAGCGTGATGGCGGTGCTCATTCAAGCCGCCTTTCGGGCTGGGATCTGCCAGGCGCCGGTCGGGACGCCGCTCGCCGTGATCGATTGGATCCGCGTGGCGAAGTCGACCCGTGGGACTTGCTTGCCCGCCATCCACCGCCAGAGCACGGCGGGCGCAACCTTCAGTTCGCGCGCCAACCACGCCTTGGTCCGGCCCTCTTTCGTCAGCCACTTCTCGAGGCGTTTCCCGGCGGAGCAGAGTTCAACCATGTGCTACTGGACGGTAGCGACAGCGGTGGGCGCTGTCAATCGGTAGCAGCACCGATTGACAGCGCTACCGGTCGGTAGTAGGTATTGGCGATGGCAACCACCGACCGCACCGCCCTCCGCAACCAGATCGCCGTGGTCCTGTGCGGCTGCGGCAGGCGCTTCAGCCGCGCCGCCTGGCAGCTGCTGCAGATTGTCGGCCACGTCGATGCGGAGACTGGCGAGCTGTGCGGAGCTGCACCGGGCGCGATCGAGATGCGCAACTGCTCCGCTTGCCGGTCGACGATCACGAGGTCGCTGTGAGCTGCCGCTGCTCCCCCACCGTTTCGCATTGAGAGGCCCGACCATGATCAAGATCGTTCATCGCTTCTGTCCCTCGCAGGTGCTTTTCGAGAGCACCGCCGAGACGCTGCGCGAAGCCGTGCTCGAGGCGGTCAAGAATGGCGCGAGCCTCGTGGGCGCGGACCTCGTGGGCGCGAACCTCGGGAGCGCGAACCTCGGGGGCGCGAACCTCCGGTCCGCGAACCTCCGGGGCGCGGACCTCTGGGGCGCGGACCTCGGGGGCGCGGACCTCCGGTCCGCGAACCTCCGGAGCGCGGACCTCGGGGGCGCGGACCTCGTGGGCGCGAACCTCGGGGGCGCGGACCTCTGGGGCGCGAACCTCGGGGGCGCGAACCTCGTGGGCGCGGACCTCGTGGGCGCGGACCTCGCCGATGAGCGAAACGACCTCTTTGAGATCCTCAAGGCCGCGCCAAAAGAGGTCGCTGGCCTTCTGCGCGAGCTGCGCGCGGGCAAAATCGACGGCTCGACGTACACGGGCCGGTGCGCCTGTCTCGTGGGCACGATCGCCAAGCTGCGCGGCGTCGACCACCACGACCTCGGCCGCGGCCTCGCGCCCAACTCCGCGCGCCCAGCTGAGCAGTGGTTCCTCCACCTCAAGCCTGGAATGACTCCGCGCCATAGTCCGGTGGCCGAGGTGACCGAGGGATGGATCGTCGCGTGGATGGAGGCCAACGGGCAGGACCCGCGGCAGTTCGTCCAAGTAGGGACTCGGACCGAATGGGAGTCCGCAGACGGACAGCGGACCGTCGCCAAGCCCGCGGGCAAGTCGAAGCGGATCACTATCCGACGATTCGCGAAAGCAGATGTGCAGTCATGATCCGAAACGAGGTCGCTGTGAGCTGCCGCTGCTCTGCCTGCACGCTTGGCTGCGAGCCTCACGAGTGCCAGCTGCTGCCACCGGCGCCGACGGACATCTACACGATCACAGCGGCCTGGGCGACGGCTCACCGTCGCCGCTCCGTCCTCGACGCCGCGGACGCCGCGCTCGATCTCGGCCTGGTGGGGCTAGGCTTCACCGGCGCGGACCTGCTGGCGATCTCGACCGAGCTGGTGCTCCACGTGCGCCAGCGCATGTCGGAGCCGCTGCCGGCGGTGGTGACCTACAGCCGCAGCGGAGAGCGCATGGGCGCCCGGTGCCCGCGCTGCCTATCGCCAGCGGACGGTCACGGCTGCGGCGTGGAGCTGCGACGGGAGCCGCTGTCGCTGGAGATGGCGCTGAGCATGAGCCTGGCAGAGCCCAGCAATGACGAGAGGGGGGCGCCATGACCCTCGACCCCGACGCGGACATCGGCGCAGAGTTCGCCCGTCGTCGTCTCGCGCACGCGCGCCGTCACGGCCTCCCCGTGCCGCGGTCGCTGCGCAGTGTGGTGACTACCGCCACGCTACCGCCACGGGAGCGAGCGGAGCTTGCGCGGCGCCTCGGATGCAGCATTCGTTGGCTGCTGACCAAGGGCCTCACGGCGGGCAGCATCCGAGAGATGGCCGATGCCAAGGAGAAGGCCGATGCTGCCCAGTGACGCCGCGATCGCGGAGGGTCGTCACCTACTGCTCATCGACCTGTCCGCGATCTACTACCAGGCATGGCACAGTCAGTCTCCGCACGACGCGGCCACGGCCGCGCACGACGCGACCGTGCGCCGCGTCCGACAGCTCGCTGAGCGGTTCGGTCATGTCGCCGTGTGCTGCGACCACCCATCGCCCAGCTGGCGAAAGCTGCGATACGCCGGCTACAAAGCCCACCGCGAGGCCAAGCCGCCCGACCTCTTGGTGCAGCTCCGCAATGCCTGCGAGACCCTGCTGGCGGATGGATTCCTGCTGTGGGAAGTTGAGGGGTACGAGGCGGATGACGTAATAGCCTCGGCTGTAGCGCAGGCTCCGCCAGACGTGAGCCTGACCATTGCGACAGCAGACAAGGATCTGTCTCAGCTGGTGGGTCCAGGCGTGCGCATCCTGTCGACCCGAGACAGCGCCTTCGCTGGCGTGGACGAGGTCACCGCCAAATACGGCGTGGGTCCGGAGCTGCTCGGTGACTGGCTGGCGCTGGTGGGAGACACGTCGGACAACATCCCCGGCGTCCCCGGCGTCGGCGCCAAAACGGCTACGCTGCTGCTGCAGCGCTGCGGGAGCATCCTCGGCGTGCTCGACATGGCGCGAGATGAGGCCAGCGAGATGAAGGCGAGGACGCGTGAGTCTCTGCTGCGGTGCGAGCAGACGCTGGCGCTTGCGCGGACCCTGGTGGAGCTGCGTCGAGACGTGCCTGTCGACGTGGAGTCTGCGCTGCTGCCGCGCACGCTGCGGCCATTGCGGAGCGCGTCCGATCAGGAGCTTGGGGCAGAGACATACGAGGAGACGAGCATGGACCATAACGAAGAATTGAACGAAGAAGTGCCGGCCGAAGTGACGCCTGCTGTGGCAGCCGAAGCGCCGCCGGCGGCAGCCGAGATCGTGCGCTACGATCCACCGCCGCAGCATATCGTGGCACACGTCACGGCTGGCTCCGACGACTGGACGCTGGCGCTTGAGCCGCAATCGCCAGAGTCCGCCTGGAAGCTCGCCGGCGTGTTTTTTAATAGCCGCATGTTCGGGGGCTTCAGGAGCCGCGAGGCGGTCTTCGCGGCGATCATGTTGGGTCGCACGCTGGGGCTGCCGGCGGCCACAGTGGTCCGCGGATGCCACGTGATCGAGGGCAAGCTGACGATGAGCGCACAGCTCATCGTTGGGCTCGTGATGAAGTCCGGTCTCGCGGACTACTTCAAGTGCTCGGAGCGGTCGCCGGAGAAGTGCACGTGGAAGAGCCATCGCAAGGGCGACCCCGACGTTACGCCCGTGAGCGTGACGTGGACCATTGCGGACGCGAGGCGAGCTGGCCTCGCGCGTGGCGGCAGCGGCTGGGAGAAGTACCCGTCGCAGATGCTGTCTGCGCGAGCGAGCGTGGACCTGGCGCGGATGGTGTACCCCGACGTCGCTGGCGGCCTGTACACCCCGGAGGAACTCGAGGAATCATGAATATCTGCTGCTGTTCTTCGCTCATCTGGGACCCACTACTGCGTGGGATGACTTGCGGCGGTCTCGAGGTCGTCGGTTGGCTCGTCTGCTCCGCTTGCGGCCGCGCCTCGCTGGACGACCGGAGCAAGAGCTGCGAATCGGTGGACTGGAAGATCTCGAAGGGCGGGCGCTCTGTTGACGCCGGCCGCTTCCGCATCCGCGCAGAGGGAGACGGCGACGTCGCGGCGTTGATGGAACGAATCAAGAAACTGCCCCAGCTCGAGCTCGAGCTGGAAGCACTGAGGAGCCAGAGGAATGACGCGCGGTGACGAGGCGGCGTCGAAGGAGGCCGCGTGGGCGGCTTGGGAGGCGGCGAAGGCGGCGCTCGCGCAGAAGAAGGCGGCGTGGTCGGCGGCGCGCGCGCAGAAGAAGGCGGCGGAGGCGGCGGCGTGGGCGGATGCGGTGGATGCGGACGCGGCGGAGGCCGCGTGGGCGCTGGCGGCGGCGGCAGAGGTCGAGGCGGATGCGGATGTGGATGCGGCAGCGGATGTGGCGGCGTCGGCTTGGGAAGCGTGGTTGGACGCGGATACCACCGAGTGGATGGCCTCGGTGGTCGCGAAGGCGAAGGCGGCGAGGGAAGCGAAGGAGACGACATGAGCACCGTGGTGAGGAGTCATGAGTAGCGCGCGTGTGCTTCCGATCACCTCCGTGTCGGCGGCCGACGTGGCTGCTGCGCTCGGCTGCTCGTCCGCGACGGCGTATCGCCACCTTCGACTGGCGGCTCGCCAGTCGAACTTCGGCACCGCGCTGCTCTCCCGCGTGCCGGGTTCGGTCTGGGAACACTACGTGAGGGGGGCATTCGGTTGCGCGTCTATACGTGCTGCGGCAGCGAAGAAGGCGGCGGCAGCGGCGGCGCGGAGGGAGGTGGCACCACGCGTAGGCGACACGGTCGCGCTCTTGGGGGCGGCGGCCGAGGGCACCGTCACTGATATTTGGAATGGCCGACTCGAGGTTTGCTGGATCGATCCCGCGGCCCCCGCGGCGGTGGTAGCCAGACACAGACCATCGGAGCTGCGGCTTGTCCGCCGCGCGGTAAAGACATGAGGATCGTGACGATGAAGATCCAGTCCGGCAGCGCCCTCATCTGGTCGCGCACGAGCACACCTGACGATGAGCCAGCGGAGCGCCAGTGTGCGATCTGCGCCTCGTTCACCGCCGCTGGCGTCCCGCTGGACGACGTCTGCGGGTCTCTCACGACCGACCTCGGCAGCTTCCGCGCGCCACAGTCGCAGTGGGCATGTGAAGGCTGCGCTCTCGTGCGTGGGCGGTCGGCTCATCCGCCGGGCCGCGAATCCGGCTGGTACTGCAATTTTTCGCACTTCGTCGACGCTGACCGAATCGAGAACGCGAGCAAGGGCGAGAAGCCGCGCATCCTCGCTTGGCTGCGCGGTACGAAGCGCGCGCCGTGGTCGTGTGCCATTGCGGACACGGGGCAGAAGCACGTCGTGTGCTATGCCCCGATCAATCTAGGAGGTCGAGGTCGCGTGCGATTCGAGGAAGCCGAGGTCGCGCTCCCGTCTGCCGATGGCTGGGCAATCGTCGACGACGCGGTCGCGCTGCTCACCGCCGGCGCGACGAAGGAGGAGATGGGGACGGGCGACTACACCGCTCGCGCCTGGACACTGTGTGGTGACGCTGTGCGCGCATTCGAGGACCGCTGGGGCGCGATGCGTGGCGGGTCTTGGTTCGCCATGGTGCTGTGGCTGTCTCAGCGCAATGAGGCCGATGTAGCGGTGAGATTGGCCGCGGAAGCGGCGTCGAAGAAGACGAAGAAAGCGAGGACGAGTGGACGAAATCAAGAGAGAGCAGCTACGCACACTGTTGGTCGAAATGTTGTTGGCGTTCCGGAGGGAGTACCTTCAGACGCCACAGGCGAAGGTGTTGGAGCACTGGAGGGTGGTCTTGGACCGAATGCAGATCGCAGCACGGATCAGCCGCAATGCGGACGAGTGGGCGACATCGGTAGCGCGTCGATTGCAGATCCAAAGCCTCGGCAGCTCGACATGTTCTCGACTGTTGGAGTTGTCGAGCCACGTGCGAGAACACGACGCGTGGCCAGAGATGAGGCACCTGATCGATCGTGAGCGCGGGTTGCTCGAGGCGCTCGGGCGCAAGTCGGCAGAGGAATCGAAGGCATCGAGAGCGGAGGCAGCGACATGAGCTTGTACAGAAGGATCCGATACGAATTTGTTCTCGAGTGCTTCACTCCGGTCGCTCACGCGGCAGGCACGACCGGCAACCA
>Ga0163155_10006933_pt1 | contig 10813 bp, 7 predicted proteins | sample OliLakLV19SP4G1_FD_148611 | JGI IMG/M metagenome (GOLD analysis project Ga0163155, IMG submission 148611) | Freshwater microbial mat bacterial communities from Lake Vanda, McMurdo Dry Valleys, Antarctica - Oligotrophic Lake LV.19.SP4.G1 | ecosystem: Environmental > Aquatic > Freshwater > Lake >...
GTTTCTAATTCTTGTCCCACTGGGGTCAGCCAAATCCGCCAGATGCGTCGATCCTGGCGATCGCGCTCTCGCCGCACCAAGCCGCGTTCTTCCATCCGATCGATCACACCCGTTAGGGTGCCGCCCACTTGGCAGAGCCGTTCTCCTAGCTCAGAGGTGGGCAATCCGTCTTGCTCCCACAGACAGCACAGCACCACCCAATGAAACGGGGTTAATCTGTGTGGCTCCAGCCGTTCTTGAAACTGACGACTCATCAACTGAGACAGCAGTTTAATCCGATAGCCAACGCCATTGGGGGCTTTGACATCTTGCCAAGTGTGGGAGGCGGGAGGATGAGACTGCGACACCATAAAATCAATGCTTAGCACTCTAAGTATTGTAGCAGATCCAAGCGGCTGCAAGCTCCCCTTAATCGTCTTGCGCTAGTGGGAGTGAACACTGAAGCCGAGAGAGTTTGGCGGGTTCTGGGTAAGCCTCAACAGCCCCTGGCGCAGCGCTGACAGAATTGGCAGCAATCGCTAGCAGCTTCAGCTGCCCTCCCATCAGGTCTAGCAACGCCTGACTAGCCAACAGACTTAGCCCTGGAGATAACCGATCGGCAGCTTGATAGCGTTTGGCAGCGGCCTTGGAGACGAGTGACGTCGTGAACGAGAGCGTCTGGTCAGGTTGACTGAGCAGGTGAACTGGTTCTTGCCATGCTTCGATGGGGCGGGTATCTTCTAGCCTCAGGTGCACCTGTTTGGTGGCCAGATCCAGATGGGTGCTGAGGTGAATAGAGCCGTCATTCATTTGGGCGATCGCTGTGCCAACTAAACTGACCAAGAGCTGTTTTAAGCAGCGCGGATCGGCTAGAACATAGATGCTGGGATCGGGTCGATCGATTTGCAGGCGAAGATTGCGATTTTGGGCCTGCATTTGAGTCATCTGCTGCACCACTTCTAGCACCTCTAACAATTGCAGCGGCTGGATCTCCAGCTTGCTGGTGCCATGTTCTGCCTTAGAAATCGCGATTACCTCATCCAGCAGCGCCAGCATTTTTAATGCCGACTGATTCGACTGTTTGACAAATTCGCGTTCTTCTTCGGGGCTGTCGCACAGATCCGACAAAATTAGCTGCTGTAGCCCAATTACCCCGTTCAACGGCGATCGCACCTCATGGGAGGCGCGCGCCAAAAAACCTGCCTTGTACTGCGCCATCTCTGTTGCCATCTGATAGGCCAGCCGCACGCGCTGTAGCTCTGCCGCCAGAAATTCTGCCAGGGACTCTGGCGTAGGTGAGGACATGGTCAACCCTGTCAATTCATCCGCCCCTAACCCTTGCGCCTCCCCAGCAGCTGAACAATCGAGGGTTAACCCGTCTACTAACTCCCACGCCAGCTTGGCCGCTCCCACAATTCCGGCCTGATTACCTAATTCAGCGGGGAGAATTTGCAGCCCTTCCCGTGAGCTAGCTAAAACCCGGATTTCTAGCTCGCTCAGCAAAGATGGATAAAACCACTCAAAACTAGCGCTGATGCCGCCGCCAATGATTACAGCTGCGGGCGTGAGAATGTAGATGAGGCTGGCTAGTCCGGCAGCGAGTTCACAGCCATAGGTGTGCCAAAAGGCGATCGCCTCCTCGTTGCCAGCTGCTGCCAACTGCCCCAGTTGCTCTGGCTCTAGCCCGGTGCGCCGCCGAATTGCCTGCACCGAAACATGTTGTTCTAAGGAGCCGCGATTGCCGCTGTTACACGGGTTCCCCTGAAGGTCAATCGTAATTAGCCCCAGTTCTGCGGCGGTACCGTGGCGTCCGGCAAACAGCTTGCCGTCCATCACTACGGCACCCCCCACCCCCGTGCCCAGGGTTAGCAAAATCAGGTCGTGAAACTGCCGCCCTGCTCCTAGCCAAGCTTCGCCTAGACCAGCGCAGTTGGCGTCGTTGGCTAGCACCGTGGGTTTGCCCGTTTTTGCCTCTAGCCAATCGGCTAATGGTACATCCTTCCAACCCAAGTTGATCGCCACACGGGCAACCCGGCCAGCGGCATCGGCAGGGCCAGGTGTGCCCAACCCAATCGCGCTACATTGGTTCTGTGGGTCAAGCTGGGCGATCGCCGCTACGATGGCATCAAGCACGACTGCGGGCTGCGGCGGCTGGGGGGTAGGCACCGTTAGAGACTGTAAACATTGACCCGCCTGGTCAAACCGCCCTAGCTTAATGGCGGTGCCGCCTAGGTCTATGCCAATTACCTGTGGTGCGGCGAGGTTGGTTGTCATGTGTGACTGTCCCTACAACCGAGAATTCAAGCGGAAACTCAACTGCGAACTCAACTGCGAACTCAACTACCGTCATCAGGCTGCCGCGTTTGGGTGCAGGTCTGCGGCGGGTAAGCGAAGATTTTACCCCATTTTTCTCATGTCCCTATTTTCCTATCCTCCAGATTATCTTTTCCAGCAGGCGATCGCCAGATAGGCTGTTACAGCCTGCACACTTAGTACTAGGACAACACAGGCCGGCCATTGACCCACACCCCAGGCCAACCCAGGAATAATGGCTCCCAAACTGCCGCCTAAATAATAGAAAGCCACATACAGTCCCGTGGCCGACGATCGCCCTTCCAGCACCGTCGTCCCCACATAGCTGGTGGCCACCGCCTGACAAATGAACGTGCCAAAGGCGCTAATACTCAGCCCCGCAATCACGACGCCCAGAATTGGCACTAAGGTCAGCAGCACACCCGCTGCAACGGTGGCGATCGCCCCCAGCAGCAAAGGCGCTAATACTCAGCCCCGCAATCACGACGCCCAGGATTGGCACTAAGGTCAGCAGCACACCCGCTGCAACGGTGGCGATCGCCCCCAGCAGCGAGCGTCGATAGCCCAACCGCCCAATCCAGCGACCCGCTAGCGGCGTAATCACCGCGCCAAATAAGTACACGCAAAAAATCGCACCCAGCGCCACCGACCCAAGGCGAAACGGCGCGGCTGATAGATAAAACGTGATGTAGGTAAAAATGGCCACCATTGAGAACAGCACATTAAACCCCACCGCATAGGCCGCAATTAAGCGCGGATTTTGAATGTGCGATCGCATAGCCGTCAAGGTATGGCGAATGCTAGTTTTGCGGACAAAGTGCCGGGATCGAGGCAGCCATACCCAGGCCACACAGCCGCCCAATAGCGTCAGCCCCCCCAGTAGGCCAAACACCCAGCGCCAGCCCAGGGCATCGGCCACCAGCCCCGCCAAAAACCGACCCGAAAACCCGCCGATGACGTTGCCCGTAATATAAATCGCCATGGCGGCGCTGACCCCAGCCCCAGACCATTCTTCGCTGACATAGGCCATACTAACGGCAAAAATGACTGCCATGATTAGCCCCTGCCCAAACCGCCACGCAATTAAGCTAGACAAGCTGGGTGCGGTCGCGGCCAGCAAGGTTGGTACGGCCAGCAGCAGCAAGGCTGGCACGATTACCCGCTTGCGTCCCAAAATATCGGCCAGGGCACCCACCCATGGAGCCGCTAGTGCGACGGCAATCGTAGTGGGTACGGCCAGCAGCAGCAAGGCTGGCACAATTACCCGCTTGCGTCCCAAAATATCGGCCAGGGCACCCACCCATGGAGCCGCTAGTGCGACGGCAATCGTAGTGGCGCTGACGGTGAGACTAGCTTCGACTTTAGACGCATGAAAAACCTGCGTAAACAGCGGCAGTAATGGCTGCGTGGTGTACAGATTCAAGAATGAACAAAATCCTACCAATGCCATCGCTAGCGATCGCCGATTGACTCGCGTACTGGCTGTTCCTGCGGTTGCTGCTGCCGACTCTGTCACAGCATTTCGATGTGTTCGCCGCGATCGCCGCCGAGATGCGGAGACAGATCCATCCGCTAATAGAGTTTTCAAAACCTGCTTCACCCATTAACCTGCTTGAAATCGCCTAATCGAATCGCCAAGCTGCCAAAAAGGCGTGCTCAGCCGCCAAAAACGTTGGCTCACGATTGGGAGCCTGTGGATAGTCTAAGGTGAGCCGCTAACTCTACGAAACACCCATTCGGGTGGCGATCGCGGCGCATATTTTTGCAAAAATGCGAAATGAGAACATCACCGCCCAACATAGGTAAAAGTAAGTGGTGAAAATGAGGGTTCTAATGTTGCAAGCAACTTGCCCAATGAATGGCCGAGAATTTTACTCTAGTTTGATTCGACCTCATATCCTACATCATGCCGTTCAGGAACCAATTTTTGGCTGGGTATTATTGAAGAATTGGCTCGTCATGGCTATGAACTTATTTGAAGAATAAAAGTTTTACAATCAATATTTCATCGTAAAAAGATAAACTGTTTACTCAAACTTTAATCAAGGTGAGTTAATTTAAGTCAGTAGCTCCACCCAAGCAAGCCCGAGATTCTAAAACTCTGGATCATTTATACAGCAGATAGTTTGGGCTTTTAAGATCTTGTCTTGTGTTACTGTTTTAGATTAATATTTAACCATATTCACCTACACTCGCTCACCGAGTTCAGTAAGATTCTTAAGTCGAGTATTGGGGAGGATAATAAACTACCAAGTTTACATCGTTAGCTGAGCTTAAACATGTAGATATTCTTCTAGAAACTAATAGCTGCATGAGTTAAGTCTATTTATTTGATCTATATAAGAGTTATACTCGTTCTAGCCAGTTATCTACGCTGATTTTAGAAATTAACGATCGCCATAAACTTAGAAATTCGGCTGATTTAATTATTTTATTCACATTTTTAGTCGATAGGCCATAATACAAACTTGCAGGGTTTTAGGAACTGTTCTCGTCAAACAGAAGGATGACATTTGATCAAGAATTGCTCAGCATCTAACCAAATTGGCCAAATTGGATTGATTCAGTGTTGTTTCTTGTAAAGTTGTCCATTGAGCTTATGTATATCAACATTTTATACTCGCTTTATCACCTAACAAAGCGAGTTTCTGATAAGGCATCAAGCCTTCCATCCGACATAGCCTGTAAGGTTCACAGCGCAGATTGGTTTGAGCAATCTGTTTTATTGCCGCAGTATCAACAGCAGCTTACGCAACACAAAGAACACCTACCAAACCTAGATCTAAATGAGCAAACCATTGTTGAGCAAATCGAGCAGAACGGTACCTGTATTACCTCATTAGATACATTAGCTATCCCTAATAGTCAGCAGCTCTTAGACTCAGCTCAACAGATCGTTGCCGAGCTAACTCAGAAGTCGCGATCGCCCCATCATGCTCACAAGCACACCTTAATGGCAACGGCACATCAAGTGATGACCAATCCAGAAATTTTTTTCTGGGGAGTTTCAGAGCGAATTCTAAAAATTGTCGAATGTTATCTTGGTCTGCCCGTCGCCTATGATGGCTTATCATTTTTTTACAGCCTTGCCGACGGTAGAGATGCTGGCCCTCGTCTGTGGCATCGCGACAAAGAAGACTGGAAAATGATTAAGGTTGCTATTTACTTAAACGATGTTGATGAATTGGGGGGACCCTATCAGTGTATTAAACCTCACATTAATCGCCAGCTAATTGCCATGTTGCCTCAGTATAAGCGGTTATCTCACGCAGAATTAGAGCCAATACTGAATAGGCTGAATGCCACTGACTCTAATTGGCTAACCTCTTGCATTGGCAAAGCTGGAACTGTAATTTTTACAGACACGGCTCGGTGCTACCATCGCGGCAAACCACCGCTAAAAACTGCTCGTTCAGCAATTTTTTTCCATTACTTCAGCCAGTGTCCGAAAAATCCCTTTTATTGCGATCGCTCTTTCCTCTCGCGTCAGCAAACTTCTACCCTGACAAGACAGCTTCCAGTTCACCTTCAGAAACATATTAGCTGGAGAGAGCAATTAACTGGCATTAGCCGCTACATTCCTCCCAATCGCACTCGGGTTGAGGGCTAACGGTTTCGTACCAAAAACAACCTGCTGTATTACATAGTTTCGCACTGTAGAGTTTCATTATCGAAATTCGATATGGTAGTGTTTTCAAGGTCGTCTCAAAATCATGAGAATCTCAGGAGTATCGGAGTGACGCCGGAAGCTAAGGATATTCGGGAAGAGCCAGCAGCAGTCTCCTATGGTGCGCTGGATCAGCGGCAACAGCAGCAGCGCTTGACAGAGCTGGCAACGGTATTTTTGCGGCTAGGGTCGATCGCCTTTGGTGGGCCTGCTGCCCATATCGCCATGATGGACAACGAGGTGGTGAATCGCCGCCAGTGGATGAGCCGAGAGCAGCTGCTGGATCTGTTGGGCATTACCAATTTAATTCCAGGACCTAACTCGACAGAACTAGCGATTCATATTGGCTACGAACGAGCCGGATGGCGAGGCTTACTGGTGGCCGGCAGCTGCTTTATTTTGCCCGCCATGCTAATCGTTTGGGCATTAGCGGCTCTATACGTTCGCTATCAGACCGTGCCCCAGTTGGCATGGCTGCTGTATGGCATTAAGCCTGTAATTATTGCCATTGTGCTCCACGCGGTATGGAAGTTAGGCAAAAAAGCAGCCAAAGATCTGCCTACACAAATTGCCGGTGCGGTGGCGATCGCCGCCTACTTTGCTGGGGTAAATGAAATTTTGCTGCTGCTGCTGCTGGGGGTTGCGGTGATGCTGGCTAAAAACTGGCAAGCCACTCCCCCGACAGCCGGAGCGTTGCTGCTGCCCTTTTCTACTTTTCTGGCACAGGCAGGCGGCACAACGACAGAGGTTTCATCAATTGCGGCTGTGAGTTGGGTCAGTGTGTTTCTGTTCTTTGTCAAGATTGGGTCGGTGCTGTATGGCAGTGGCTATGTGCTGCTGGCTTTTTTGCAGCGCGATTTGGTGGAACGCAACCAGTGGCCAACCAGTGGCTGACGTCTCAGCAATTGCTAGATGCGGTAGCCATTGGCCAGCTAACGCCGGGTCCCGTATTTACCACGGCCACATTTATTGGATATTTATTGGCTGGAAATGCCGGGGCGATCGCCGCCACAGTCGGGATTTTTCTACCCGCATTTGTGTTGGTTTGGGTGGTGAATCCGTGGGTGGCGAAGCTGCGTCAATCTCGTTGGGCGAGTGGTTTTCTAGATGGTGTGAATGCCGCATCGCTAGGATTGATGGCGGGTGTAACCTACACACTGGCGCAGTCGGCACTGGTCGATGGCGTCACCATCATGGTGGTGATATTGAGTGCGATCGCCGTCTTCCGATTTAACGTGAATTCTGCGTGGCTAGTACTGGCGGGAGGGGCGATCGGCTTGGTGTCACATTTAATGGTTTCAGGCTGGTAAACCGGTAGGGGCATGGCAGTACCAATGCCCCTCCTTAATTACCGATCAACCTGCCTTCTAGGTGCCGTGGAAGCCGGGAGGAATGGTGCTGGGTAGGGCGAGGCGGCACACGGGTTCATCATCGAGCCGATCGCTGTCATAGACCCAGACTTCGCTGGTTTGGCGATCGCCATCCAACACCACCGTCAAGATCCAACCTTGATCAGGATTGACCGCATCGGGAGCGTAGATCGGTTCAATTGGGTAGCAGTTTGCCCCCAGATCGGCGGCGGTCAGCGTGCCCGTTTCGTAGTCAAATCGCCCGATCGCCCCAAACAGATCTTGGCCGCGATCGACTTCTGGCCGATGCAGAGAAAAGTAGGTAGACCGCGATCGCTGCCCAACTTCTGTGGCAGACACAACCGGAAATTCACAGCCCCGATCGACCACACAGTGCATGTCGGTCACGGTGGCCGTTTGTGGAGCCAGCCGCAGTTGCCAAAGCGTGCCTTGCACAGGGGTTTGAATCTGGCCTGTGGGCACTTCCTTTAGTAGAACGTTGGATGGGTCATTACGTTGGCAATTTAATCGGCTCGTCTTCGTTCCCGAGGCCAACGGTCTGAGCGAGCTGGTTTTGCCAGACGGCGATCGCCGTCTGTGCCTGCGGGTAAGCGACGGTATTTTGGGGTATCTGCTGAGCCACCTGAATCGCTAGATTTAAGTCGCCCAATCCAGCGTTAACAGTCGCCAATGCCAATAGGCTCTGGCTCCATTCATTCATGTTTTGCTGAGCGGCGGCAAACATGTCGGGGCGATCGTTGGGCACCAGTCGAGCGGCGGCGATCGCCTGCGTGTAGTTGCGCGCGGCTAGCAAACTATCGCCGCCGTTGCGCTGGGCAGCTCTACCGCGCGCCATATCCAAAATCATGGCACTCCAGCGGTCAATATCGGCCTGCGCCTGGGCATAGGACGGCTGGCCGGGGCGAATTTGCCGCGCCACAGTAATCGCCTCTGCAATCTCTGTCACCTGATTGCTGGCGCTCGCTCCCCGAGATCGACTCAGCGCTGCCCGCGCCGAATTGAGGATGGCTGCATCGGTGCCAGAGTTGGCAATCCCCGGCGGCTGATTGCCTTCTGGCGACTTAAATAGATCTGAGAAGAAGCTAGAAATTGGATTGGGCGGCGGCGGCGGCGGTGGGAGTGGGTCTGTTGAGGTTGAGGTTGAGGTTGAGGTTGAGGACGGGGATGGGGACGGGGCAGCGGGGCTAACCGCCGGGTTGGGAATTGCATTGTCAACGGGCGGGCTAGGCACAACCAGCGAATTCACCGCTGGATTGAGTCCCGTGTCTAGCGATACTCCACCATTGCCGCCTTGCCCTCCATCTTCAGCTTGGGCAACCACCTGTGGATCGGGCTGAACGGGCGCGGGTGAGGTTACTTGCTCTGAGGGGGCTGGCACCTGGGTTACCATGCCTACATTGCGGACGAAGACAGCGGCTAACAGCACCGACAGCACCATGCCGCCTCGTTGCAGCAACCGTCGCCACGAGCGTTCTTCGACAGCATCGGCAGCAGGGGTTGGCGGCTGAATGCGGGGTGCTACAGGAGTTGGAGCGGGGGAGAAACCCTGATCAATAGCTGGGTTTGTGGGTGCAGGGTTGAGTGGGAAGGGCGACGGAAATATCGCTGGAGGGGTAGGCTGAGACGGGTTAACCGGGTGGGGAAGTTCAGGCTCGGACCCTGGGGCTGGAGTGCTGAAGTTGGCATCTGGCCAGTCGCTGGAGTCACTGGAGTCACTGGAGTCACTGGAGTCACTGGAGTCACTGGAGTCGGTGGAGCCGCTGGAGCCGCCGGAGTCTGGCCAGCCAGTGCTATGGCGATCGCTGGGGATACCCTGGCCTAGCCTCGAATCTGGGCTGGGGGCGATTGCCGTCCCTGGCAAGACTTTCCCTGGCACGGCTTTCCCTGGCACAATCAGCTGGAACCGTTTGCTGTCGGGAATGATGACGACGGGGTCTTGGCGGGGTCGCCAGTGGTGCTCGGTGAGTTCGGGGAGGCGATCGCGCAAAAATTGCCCCAGGTGTTCTGTTGTGACACAGCGCTGAGTGCGCAACCCTTCTAGCACCGCCGTGGTAAATAGCCCCAGCCGCAGTGCCAGCGTTTCATGCGAGAACTGCTCTGCTGGACAGGACAAAATCGTTGCCATGCCATAGTCTTGCGCCAGCCTAGCGGTTTCGGCACCCACTCCCATCCCGGCCATAATCCCCTGGCTGCGGTTGATGTCCAGCAGCACCAACACATTATCAGTCTGCGCCGATTGCAAAATCGAAAACAGTGACTCAACGGCAATCCCCGTCGTCCCTACCTGAAGCGGGTCGCCATCCATCGGCATCAAATAATCGCGGCCTTGATATTGAACGCCATAGCCACTAAAGAAAAACCACAGCGCATCTCCGGGCTGCACCTGCTGGCACACCTGAGCCACAGTGCTTTGTATGGTGTGGCGATCGGGGGTTAAGGCATGGGGCGCAGTATCGTCGGTTAATAGGACGGTATGGGCTGCGGCAAAGCCAACTTCATTCGTCAGGCAGTTGTGCAACGCCTGGGCATCCCGCGCTGCATAAATCAGAGGCTGAAACTGCTGATATTGGTTGATACCGACGGCGATCGCCCAGTAAAGAGTCATTTACAACTGCTCCGCATAGTTCCAACAGCCCATGGTCAACAGCTTGCGCTGAATAGTCCTACGGTATTCCATCTCAATTAGAAATACTACAGGACGAATTACCCCTGCTCTCTATAATATCAAGGCAATCGAGAGTCGATCTACGCCAGTCGTGCAGAGGCGATCGCCATGCTGCTGAGCAACGAATGTGCAGAGGCTTCACCTTCAAGCTTGATCAACCTCAATTTTCAGGCAAGCCAACGCCCCCTCCAGCCCAAACCCAATAGCCACGACCGATACGTCAGGTAGGGGCAGGTTTCATAGATCCCTGTTGAGGCACACAAACACCCTACCCAAACCTGCCCTTCCGGTCGGGTGACGGGGAATGCGATCGCCCATCCCATTGCAGGTGGCGATCGCCCCACCTCCTCATAGATGAGAGACGCGAATAGTCGTTTGCCTGCCGAGGAGTGTCAAACTAGAAACAGCGATTCGAGACCCGCTCAAGAGGGTAGAGCTATGAGTCCGTTGTTACAGGAGATTTTGAGACAGGCAGAGCAACTTGCGCCAGAGGAACGACTAGAACTGATCCGGCAGGTAGCTGAGGGGCTGAAAAAGTCGGAGGCGATCGCTAAGCCAAAATCCCGATGGATAGATCTCAAAGGATTAGCTCCTTATCCAATGATGGGTGAAGATGCTCAAGTCTGGGTTTCACGAACTCGACGAGAAGGGGATGAGTATCGAGAACGAGTATTACGGGGAGAATAATGCGGATTGAGGAAGCATTAACAGGGGTGTCTCGGTTGTTTTTGGACACAGCTCCCGTGATTTATTTTGTGGAGCGAAATCCGCAGTTTGTCGAGCAAGTTGATCCAATCTTTAACCGATTGGAGTCAGAGA
>Ga0163155_10006935_pt1 | contig 10809 bp, 7 predicted proteins | sample OliLakLV19SP4G1_FD_148611 | JGI IMG/M metagenome (GOLD analysis project Ga0163155, IMG submission 148611) | Freshwater microbial mat bacterial communities from Lake Vanda, McMurdo Dry Valleys, Antarctica - Oligotrophic Lake LV.19.SP4.G1 | ecosystem: Environmental > Aquatic > Freshwater > Lake >...
CCCCGATCCGACGGCGCCCGTGACGGTGACTCCGCCCGCCGCTCCCGCGAAACCCAAGGTTGATCCCGAGGAAATGGCCGCGCTGTACCAGTTCGCGATGAACCAGCGCGAAGGCGAGACCGAGATCACCGCGATCATCGGCCAGTTTCAGAAGGCGATTACGCAGCTTGAGGAGACCCCCGGCTCCGAGCGCATGCGCCGCCAGCTCACAAGCCGCCTCGACGCGCTGAAGCTCCGCTCTGAACTGCTCGAAACCCTCAAGCAGTCGGACGCCCGTCTTTCAAATCTCAAGCGGCAGTCCGAAACGATGAACGAGCAGCTCAGCAAGCTGGAGCGCGAGCGTCAGTTCGCGGTGGTTGGCCGCCTGCTCGCCAGCAGCGTATACGACGGGCGCAAGCTGCCGCTGATGTACCGCGTGACGTCCGCCGACACCACGGCTGCCCGCACGCTCGCTTACGTCATCCCGACTCAGACGATCATCCTCGCTGACAAACTCGGCACGATGGTCGGCGTCGCGGGCGACAAGAAGTACGACGAAGACCTGAAGGTCAACGTCATCACGCCGACGCGGATTGAGTCCATCACGATTCCGGTGATCGAGCCCGCACCTGCGACCCCCGCGCCCGCTCCTTCCGGCAACGCGCCGTCCACGCCCACGCCCGACGGCCTGCGCACCGAAGTCCCCATCAAGCCCGCGCCCGCCAAGGACCAATGAGCACGTAGATGACATGCTGACGTGTGTGGCATGCCCACTGCTTTTGAGTGGGCATGTCTTTTTTTGAGCGCAGAAAGAATGTGCTCACGCCGAGCCGTGAGCATGCCACACAATCCATTCAACTTCTCTACAGACGTTATTCCTTCAGCAGCCGCAGCTCGTCGCGGAGGATCGCCGCGAGTTCGTAGTTCTCTTGCTCGATCGCCTGCTGCAACCGCTGCTTGAGTTCGGACTTGGCGCTGACGGGAAGCTTGGGGGTCAGCGCATCGCGCATGCCCTTGAGCATCTTGACTTCGTTCGACTCGTCAAAGAGCTCGACTTGACCGACCTCGTTGAAGTGCTGCTTCAGCGCATCGAGCCCCTCGTCGATCGCGAGGATCGCCGCCTTGGGCTCGTTCTCCTTGAGCGCCTGGCTCGCGAGCGCGCGGGCCCGCATCATCATGATGTACGGCCTGAACTGCTCCAGCACCGTGCGATCTGATTCGGTCTCGCCGAACTTCGAGCACAGGTCGAGCACGCGAAGGTTCCGAGATGTATCGCGCACCACCGCTTCGTAATCTTCCAGCACCATCATGCAGACGTACCGGTGGTAATACTGCACCGCTTCGTCGCGCAGCTCGCGCGAGTCGTCTTCAGTGAGCACGAAGCCCGCTGCCGAACCCGATTGCGTGTTCTGCTCATCGAGCTTGAACTCGTAATACTCAAGCAGGCTTTCGTAACCATGGGGGCGGAGGCCATCGGGGCGGCCCGTTACTTCCATCTGCATGATGCCGAGATCGAGCCGGAGCTGGACCTTGGGCTCGCCGTCTTCGCCGTTGATGAGGCGGACGTTGATCTTGCCGGGCTCGTACGGCCAGTCGCTCAGGAGCTTGGTGAGGTCAGCATTCAATACAAGAATCCCACAAGTAGGGCGTGAAGATTGGTTTGGAAAAGTCGCAGTCGTTCGTGTGGCGAAAGTGCATCTTTTGCGGGATCGCCACGAAAGCTCGTTACTATATCGACCCCGACGCCGGAGAGTTCGTGAGAGCTTTTTCACGACACGCAGACGGGTTCTAGGACGCGTTTAGCCACGGCGGCTGAACAGAGCCAGAGGCGTGCATGCAGACAGCCACGTAGTGGCGGAGTCTGGCCGATAACGTCAAGCTTTGATTCAGACGTCGGAGTTGTGGGACAAGGAGGCTGGAAGTCGGTAGGATTATGTGTTCACCGCCGGACTGTCTCAAGGGCATTAGACAGGCGGCCGATGCAACCCCAGGCAGCCGAGAAGCGAACGGAAGATTGAGCCGGTGCCAGTCGTGTCGCACCAGCCGTTTTCTCCGGCGGTTCTCGCCAATAAGGTGACCGAACGTGCGTGCTTTGAAAGTTTCGGGAACTCCTGCACGGGGTGAGTTGCAGACAGGTCTGCAGCTGTACCTCAAGCAAATTAATGAGACTCGTCTGCTCACCGCCGACGAGGAAAAAACCCTTGGCTGGGCGATCATCAACGACAACTGCCCGCATGCGCGGGAGAAGATGATCCGCGCGAACCTGCGCCTGGTCGTCTCGATCGCCAAGAACTACATCAACCGCGGCCTCGCGCTGCAGGATCTCATCGAAGAGGGCAACGTGGGGCTGCTTCGCGCCGTCGAGGGATTCGATCCCGCGCAGGGCGCGCGCTTCAGCACGTATGCATCCTGGTGGATCAAGCAGGCGATCAAGCGTGCGCTGATCAACGCCGTGCAGCCCATTCATGTACCCGCGTACATGGTGGAACTCATCGCGAAGTGGAAGCACTCGTCGCAGAAACTCGAGAAGTCGCTCGGGCGCCAGCCCACGCTTCAAGAGCTTGCCGACGAGATGCAGATGCCCCTCAAGAAGCTCCGCATCATCAAGCGCGCCGTCAAGGCTTTCCGCGCCCCCGCGCAGGCCCCCCTGGACGACAGCGGCGAGGTCATGAACCTGGGCGACATGCTCGCCGACGACCGCAACGGCACCCCGGAAGACTGCATCTTCAAGGACGACGAACTCGGCACCATCCGCCGCCTCCTTGACGCGATCGATGAACGCGAAGCACGCATCCTGCGCCTGCGCTTCGGCCTCGACGGGCAGGAGCCCCTCACGCTCAAGCAGATCGCCACCGAGATCGGCATCAGCCGCGAGCGCGTGCGCCAGATCGCCGACGAAGCGCTCGGCAAGCTCAACGCCCAGGTGAACGACGAGCAGCCTAGCCGCTTCTTCCGCGAGAACCGCGCCGCGATGCTCGAAGACGAGGCCCAGCCCGCCGAAAAGCGGAACCTGAAGCGCCGGCCGCGGCGCATGGCGGGATGAGTTCAGAGCGGGGCTCGGTTTCGAGTTGGGACGATCTCAAATCTCAAATCTCAAATCTGAAATCTGAAATTTCAGATTTGAGATTTTTCGTATCCACTCTCACCGCGCGGCATCATCCCCCGCGGCGTCTTCCGCCTGGTTTTTCCCCAGCCCCTTCTTCGTCAGCATCCGCATCACCTGCGACGCCATGTCGCGCGCGGTCGCCACTTCTTCGATCGTCACCTGATTCACCCCAAGCTCCGTCGCCTGGTTCGCGCGGCTCAGGAACGACGTTCGTGCCGCGATGAACACCGTTGGCGACAGCGACCGGATTGAACGGCACGCCCGCAGCGTGCCGTCGTCATCCGGGATCGTCAGCACGATCGCCTCCGCGCCGTGCAGGTTCGCTGACTCCAGAACCTCCGGGTTCGCCACGTCGCCGAACACGATCGCGCGCCCAAGCTTCCGCTGGCGCCTTACCGTCTCAGGATTCAGCTCGATCACGACAAACGGAATCCCCGCGGCTCCGAAGTGCTCCGCCAGATTGCGACCCACCACCCCGAAGCCCGCGATGATCACGTGCCGGTGCATCTGCGCGGGATCGGTGTTCTGCCCCGTCTCGGCTGCGACAGATTCGGCCGGCTCGGTGGACGCGCTCTTCACCGGCAACTCTCGCAGCGACCGCTGCGTCAGCCACTGTGCCGCGGGAACGTGCGTGAACTTCTCTTTCCAGCGACGGCCGAGATCGGCGATGCCGGGCGTGACGATGAGCGCGAGCACCACGATCGCCGTGAGGATGCCGGATTGTTCTTCGGGGATCAGGTTAACGGTCTCGGGATCCGACGCCGCGCCGAGGATGACGAGGCTGAACTCTCCTGCCTGACAGAGCAGGCAACCGACGAAGAACGCGTTGGGCGTGGTCGAGCCGATGAGCCAGGTCGAGAAGCCGATCACGCTCGCCTTCACCGCGAGCAGCACCGGCAGCGCGAGCGCGACGATCCACCAGCTATCGCCCAGCGCGTGGAGGTCGAGCTTGAGCCCGACCGCGGTAAAGAACACCGCCATGAACAGGTCGCGCATGGGCGAGAGTTGCCCGGTCAGTTGATGCTTGAAGTCAGTCCCCGCGAGCAGGAAACCTGCGAGGAACGCGCCCAGCTCCGGGCTGAATCCCAGCACCCCGGCGCCCACCGCCGCCCCCAGCGCGATCGCCGCTGACAGCACCAGCAGCGTCTCGGATGACACGTCACGCGCCGCTTGGCGCAGCAGCCACGGGATGATCAACCGCCCCAGCAGGATCATCGCGAGGATCCCGCCGATCCCGCGCGCCGCGCGGACGAACAGGTCCATCGACTTCGAGAACTCCGAGGCCGCGTCGGGCGCGATCGCTCCCGCGTCGGCTGTTTCGGTACCAGCCCACGAAGCCAGCAGCGGAAGCGACGCCAATATCACCAGCGAGATCAGGTCCTGCGCGATCGACACCGCGACGCAGATCCGCCCGTGCGCCGAGGTCATCTCGCGCCGTTGCTGAAGGATCCGCAGCACCACCGCCGTCGATGACATCGAGAGCGCCATCGCGGCCGCGAGCGCGGCGGGCGCGGAGAGGCCGAGTGTCAGCGACAACGGCCACAGGATCGCCATCGATACCAGCGTCGATCCCACGCCCAGCGCCGTCACCTTCACCGCCTCAAGGCCGACGCCCGTGAAGTGCAGGTGCAGCCCGATCGTGAACATCAAAAGCAGGATGGCCAGTTCCGAGATCGCCGCGATATTCTCCGGATCCTGCACCATGCCGAGCGCGTACGGCCCGATCAGCGCGCCCGTGATGATGTACGCCGGGATCGCCGCGAAACGCAGGCGGCTCAGCACCATTGCGACCAGGGCCGCGGTCGCAAGAATCGCGAGCAGGTCAACCACCAGGTGTCGCTGACTGTCTGCGACGGCAAGTATGACATTGGCGAACATCGCGGCGATCGTATACTCGCCGGATGCAACTGAAACTCTTTGCAACCTGCGGCGCGTTCTTCACACTCGTTCTTGCAGCCGGATGCTCCACCTCCGGTCCTCCCGCCCCCGCTCGCAGCAAGGCGCCCTCGCACGGATCAGTTGAGCGCGACGCTGCATGGGATTCCGCCTTCACCCGCACCGACGGTTGGACCTGCGGCGACATCGCCCACGCCATCGACCTCCGCGACGGCCGCACCCTCTGGCTCTTCGGCGACTCCGGCATCGGCCCGGTCGCCGACAACAAGCACGTCCGCGACAAGTTCGATTTCATCCGCGGCGCGGGCGCCTGGCACGCGACTCCTCTCAATGCCGGCGAGGCTCCCGCCCAACTTGATTTCCTGTATGCCAAAGACGCCGAGACCGGCAAAGCGAAAACCTGGATCGAACCCGGCGCCGGCCTCTGGCCCGACGCATCGTGGTACTGGCTCATGGGCGACGGCGGCATCGTCACTACCCCCGAAGGTAATCCTCGCCTCGTCCTCTTCGCCACCGCGCTCGGTCCCTCCGGCAACCCGGATGGCATGTGGAACTTCCGGCGCGTCGGGGGCGTCATCCTTCGCGTCGATAACGTCGCCGCCCGCCCTGAAGAGTGGAAGTTCGAGCAGCTCATCAATCCCCTCGTCCGCCCCGAACCAAAGCACGCCATGCCCGCCGAGCCCGGCCCACTCGACGACTGGGGCGCGGCGGTCATCTTCGACCCCGCCCAGGGAGACGCGTGCACCGCCTACATCTTCGGTCGACGCACCGAAGGCCTCGATCAGCGACTCCTCGTCGCGCGCGTCCCGGAGCAGACGCTCGATCGAGTCACGACCTGGCAGTTCTACGACGGCAAAGACTGGGTTGCGGATGCGACCGCCGCGGCACCGCTTTGCTCCGGCCTGCCCAGCGAGTTCACGATCCAGCGCGTCAGGATCGACGGCTCGGATCGCTTCGTGTTGATCCAAAGTGAAAACATGCTCGGCACGAAAATCCTCGCGCGCACCGCCCGCTCGCCCATCGGCCCGTGGTCCGAACCCGCGACTCTGTTCACCGTACCTGACCCCGCGACCGACAAGCGCCTGATCACTTACGCCGCCAAGGGCCACGCGCACCTCTCGCGCCCCGACGAACTGCTGATTTCCTATGTGATCAACACCACTGACTTCAACCAGATGCTCGACGACGCGACGCTGTATCGCCCGCGGTTCATCCGAGTCCCGCGCAGCAAACTGCCGATCGCGCCGTGAAGAACGAGTGCCTAGTGCCTATAACGCCTAGTGCCTATTTCCTGATCCCGTTCCTCGCCGCGCCACCCGCACCGCCATCGCCGCAGTCGCAAGCCCAAGCACCCCCGCAACCGCGACGACAACGACGTGCTGGTACGTCCCCGCCATCCCCGCCGAGACCGCGCCAACCCCGGCCAGCCCGCACAACGGGCCCACCGTATAGCCGATGCCGATGAGCGCCTCGTGCGTGCCGCCGGCGTCAACCTCTGACTGTCCGACCTCCATCGCATAGTAAATCGCGGCGGAATACAGCGTCGCCATGCCGATGCCGAAGCACATGAGGCTCGCGATAATGAGCGTCATCGTGAGTGTTGAATCGCCCAAGCTCGGGCACAGCACGGCTCCGGCAAACCCGAGGAAAATCAGCAGCGTGCCGACGATCGGCGTCGCCCACGTCCCGTGCCAGCCGTGCCAGCGCTGCAGCACATAGAACGAAATCGCCCGCGGCACCAGCCACGCCGATCCGATCACCGGCCGCCACTCCGCGCGCACGTTGAGCTTGCCCAGCAGTTCCGGCAGAATCGGCCCGAGTGCGCTCGTCAGCACGTACGCCAGCGGCAGCAGCAGGCGCAGCACGTTGAGCAGCCGCGCATAGATCGCGGGCGCGGGCTCATGCCCTTCAACCGCATGCGGCGCGGGCTCACTCCGGAACCAGCGTGTGAGCATGGCCGAGGCGATATGCACGCCGACAAGCACCGCGAACGCCAGCAGCGTGCTCGACGCGATGAACCCGCCCATGCCCCAGTACGCGACGGGAATCGCCGACGACCACACGACATTCCAGATGCCGATCGCCGAGCGAAGTTCCGCACCGCGCCGTCCGCCGCTGACGTAGCTCTCGACCATCGGCCAGAGCGCGCCGCTGAGCGGGCTGTACCCGAGCGTGAGGACGCCGAGGCCGATGAGGCCGAGCGTGCTGCGGTATTCAACCCCCATAAGCCCCAGCACGGGCGGCACCGCGCATAGCGTCGCCATGAGGAGCATGATGAGCCCAAGAAAGGCCCGTGACGTCATGCCGGGAAACCGTCGGCGGAGCAGCCGCAGCGTCGGGCCGGCGCCTTTCGCGCCGACGATGTACATCACGCCGATCGCGACGGCGAGCCACAGGTTTTCGACAGCGGAGAACGCGTAGCCGTTCTCGGCTTTCGTGAGGAAAAACACGCCGTTGTTGACGAGCCCCGTGCCGATGCTGTTGGCGAACGTGAACACCAGCGTCGCCCAGAGCGGCGTGATCGCGAGCGCCGATGCAGGCGAGGAAGACGGAGCGGCGGTGGGGGGGCTGTGCAGCATGGCGAGGGCAGGGAAACAGCGTGCCGGACCGGGCATCGATTCGGCACCACGGAGGAATTGCAATCGGCGCGGTCCGATCGTAGCATGATGCGTTCAGTCCGCCGCAGCTGTTCGATGCATCACGTGCCCGTAGCTCAACTGGATAGAGCGCTGCCCTCCGAAGGCAGAGGTTAGAGGTTCGACTCCTCTCGGGCATATTTCAATGTTTGAGGGACACTCAGGTAGACCCCTTCGAGTCCTAAGCGATTTCGGCTGGCTTGAATTTGCTGAAAACGTCGTCCACAGCCCGTTTGACAACTTCAATATGTCGAACAAGTCCCGAAATGGATGTTGAAGCTTCCATGCCGGAGGGGAACTCAGATTCCATTTGAGCAAAGCGTTCTGGATCAAGATATTTAATCGGATGTTTGGCTCGAATGGTTAGATCACGAGCAGATTGATAAAGAGCCATGTTCTTTGTTTTTTGTACCATCGAGATCAATCCGTTGGCTTCATCCTGCAAGGACTTAAGAGCTTCGATGCTTGTGCGTCGGGTGTGATGTTCGCCTTCTCTAATCCAGCGCTGAACTTCCTTTGCATCAATCGGTGTTTTATGATTTCCGTTGGTATGTTCAATCTCAATGAACGCGATCAGTTTTGTTGCTCCGATGGACTTTATTATAATGTCTTCAATCGCTGGAGTATTTTCCCAAGTAGCAACCTCAAACATTTCGCTTCCCTTGAGACATCTATCAGATTTAGGAATACCAACTGGATTCCATATTGATGATTTGATTCGAGGCTCTGAATCGGGATTGTCTTCATCTTGGACATGAAACCATAAAGGACCAAAGCAAAAATCTTTGTCCGTTTTGTTTCCAATGCGAACCGAAATCCTGAACTTCCCTGCTTGAGGATGCCAAGATGTATTAGGAGTTACTCTTAAAATGTGATCGAGCGAATTAGGATCTACATTTTTGCCCGCAAGTTTGTCTCGCTCAGCTTCAACTGTTTCCAGCTTAGCTTGCAAGTCAGATAGTGTGTCTTCGCTCGCCTTCTGATTTTCGTCGTGAATTTTCCAAACGGAATAAATGCATCCCGCAGCATAAGCCAGTAGCAGATACAGAATTGGACCGCCGATGGCCAGAGCCTTGCTGTTAAGCTCTTCTAGAAAGCGATCCCATCCAATGAAGATCCATGCCGCAAGCACGGTCGCGGCGGCGATACCAAAGGCAGGAAGTCCGTAGACCTTTGCCCATTGGGAACGGGTCTCTCTCCATGCTCGCGCCGCAACCATCCCGTAGAACCGCACCGCCCTTTTGAGTCCCTTCATGCGGCAATGGTATCCGAGACCGCGAGCGGCCGCCAGAGGGCCCAGGAGCTTCGCGGCGATCATGAGGTGCATTGCTGCCAATCGCCACCGTTAGTCCATGACGGCCAGTAGTGGGGAGGTTCTAAGGCGATCAAGCTCTTTCCGATTTGATGCGTTGAATATATTGTCTTACAAGCTCCTCTGCCTGCTCGGAAGTCAACGAAGGTGAAGAGGATGCCAAAGCTCGAACATCCTGAAAAATAATCCCATACTGATTTGCAGGTTGGATGCTTTGAAGTTCCGGAGCTAGCTTTACCATCGCAGAATGGACAGCCATGCTCATTTGCACTTGATTACGTTCAGATTCTGATACTTCCCATATGATCGAAGCGAGTCGTTGTCCAGTGGCATAATTCTCGTCTACCTCGCTGGTAGATTTGAATTGATATAGATTTATCGATTTAAGCCGATCAACAAACGATGAAGGGTGCATCGCCGAATAGATCTCTGGTATGGGAATGGTCATTTCCGAGTAAACTGTTGTGTGCAAGGTAGTGGGTTTAATCGTTCTGTCGTGAAGAATCATTTGGTGAACAATCCAAAGCTCAAAATATGTCGCATTTTGAAGCATCTCGCCTAAAACCTTAACGCTCAAAGCATCCGGTTTGCTTTTTAGCATCCAAGCCAAAAACGATGAATATAAAGGAAGCTTTGCAGCTTCGTCTTCCTGAATAGCATCTTCCAGTACACTATAAAACAAATCCTCTTGTTCTTCAGTCTGTTCGGTCGTCGATGTCGAAGATCCCAACCGCAACAAAATGCCGTACACGATCTGCTCTAATCGATCAGCTCGTCTTTTAGCTTGACGCTTTGACATGAAATCGAGCAACCCTGTTATCTTTCCTCCGACGCCAGCAAGTTCGGCTAGGGGCGTTACCCCGCTTACGACTCCCCCCAACCGGAGAACAGATGCTAGAGCCTTCAATGCTTCAATGTTGTGGGCGTTGGGATCAGGCTTATGTAACATGTTTTCCCGCTTCGTGATGATTCAAAAAAACCTGAGGAGTTCCCTTGACAATCGGACTACTTGCCTGTATGAAATTCCCTTGAAGGGAACAATCGGTTCCTAACAGCATCGCGATTGGTGAATCGCGGCTCACGCCCCGCCCTGCCTGTCCGACCGGCCGCTTGCGCAGCTCGGCTCAGATGGCCCGCGCCATCTCAACCGCCCGCCTCGCATTCGGCGGGTCCGCCAGATCGATCTCAATCAGCTTCCCGTTCTCGTGATCGCTGTTCAAAACCACCGCGTTCGGCTCTACGAGCAGCACGCCGTCGTCCGCCTTCTCGTGCCCCAGCACAAACAGCGACACACCCCATCGCTCCGCCAGAAACGCCAGCTGCTCCGGCGTGTGCCCGCGCCCCCACACCATCAGATGCGCCGACCCCCGCCGCGGCAAATAGTCCTCCTCCACCAGCTCCCGCCCCAGCACATCCGGATCAAACCGATCCATCAACTCCGGCGCGGGCAGGCTGTGCGCACACAGCACCCGCCGTCCCACCGCGCCATCTTCCCCCTCAATGCAATCACACCGAAGCGCAAGCGGCAACGACCGGATGAACTCCCCGATCGCCGCGTGCACCTCATCCGCCCTTCCCCCAAATGTGAAATCCACGGCGTCATTAAATGCCCGCACCACATTGAGCCCATCTTTCACAATCCCCGCACCGACGATCTGCGACAACTCGTGATTCGCCAGCAGCACGTGCACATGCTCGGGATGCGAAGCCTTGATCGCCGCGATCCGCACGAGCGCGCGATAGGAAAAATCCATGTCGTTGACGAGCCGCCCGCCGTGGATGACTTCGTGCAGGATCAGATGAGCAGTGGGGGGCGGCGGCTCTCCCGCCGCTGACTCGCGATACAGCCCCGCGGCATCAACCAGCCGAGCCAGACGCAC
>Ga0163155_10006936_pt1 | contig 10809 bp, 9 predicted proteins | sample OliLakLV19SP4G1_FD_148611 | JGI IMG/M metagenome (GOLD analysis project Ga0163155, IMG submission 148611) | Freshwater microbial mat bacterial communities from Lake Vanda, McMurdo Dry Valleys, Antarctica - Oligotrophic Lake LV.19.SP4.G1 | ecosystem: Environmental > Aquatic > Freshwater > Lake >...
CAACATAATATGAACCAGCCCCATACACAAATATCCTGACAGACTCCATTCAAAATTTGGACTCTTCTGCCTACCGAGCCTATAACGAAGTCCGGCGTTGTGTGTTCTTTGACCGGGACACGGCGAATACGAAACCATACGAGGCACTGACAAAGTCGACTCCCTGATCTCCCAACCGTCAACGCGCAGCAATATCCGTGCCGCGCTGATCTTGAGTAATTTGCTCTGGGTCTCTTCACTCACGGCCTTATCATAATATTTTAGTCACAACCCGAGCATGGCTTTAAGCCGCTTACCACAGGGTTGCTCCCAGAGAGCCAGATTTTCTTAATGACCTCCAATTCCTCCTCTCCGTACTCACAAGGCCTTCCTTGATTCGGGTTGCGTGGCTTACGCCCAGCCTCCGCTTTCCCCGTCAAGAGTTTAATGGCATGTTTGCGGCTGTATCGGTAGTGCCCACATAACTCATCCAATAATCTCCCTTTGCCTTCCCGTCCACGCCCCGCATACCGTTCCCGGTACAGGGGTAACTGCACGATTTGTGTGCTCCGACTCATTTTCATGACTTCTTTGTTCCGGTGTCATTTCTTTTGAGTCAATGTTCTTTTTGACCCCTCCCACCTTCCCCTTCCTCGGTGTCATAACTTATGAGGCAATTCGAGGGATTGACGGGAACGATGGAGAACGGTAAACTGTACTTCCTAATTCCAAAACTTTAAATGACCGAAGTCATTTGGATTCCTAACATAAAATGAATAAACCCGATATCCCCGACGATGCTCAAGAGATTGTTACTCCTGAAAGGATAACTTTTGATCAATTGAAATCAAAACGTTCCAATCAAAAAAAAGGGGTTTTAATCTTAGGTATTGTCATTCTAACTCTTATCTTAGCGGGAGTACTGTATTTTTTATTTAAACCCGGGAATAATATTAACTCAACAAATAAGAATATTAACTATGGGGATTTCCCGGTGAATGCATTCATGACGGATCCTGCAAGTTTTTCTGGCAACCATTATCAGGCGATTATGCGGGTAGAATCACAGTTAGTGTCTAAAAGTGGCAAAGGTAGGCTCTTTGTAGTGAAAGAAAAGGAGAGTAATAATCCCTTGCCCATATTTGTGCCTGATAACTTGGATCAGTTTAATTTTGAAAAGGGGCAGTTGTTACAACTCCAGTTTTTCATTAAAGATGGAGGACTTATTTATGTTGAATCGATTAAAAAACCCTAACATTCTTATTGGTCTACTGTTCATCGGTATATTGATTTCTTTTTGTCCTGCTGCCGATTTTGCTACAGGGAATGATCCTCTCCATTCTCCCTCGGGAGGAAGTCTTGATGGTTCGAAGGGTAACCCGTCAGGGACAGTATCTAGCAACGTTACTCAATCAGCCAATACAATGGATGTCATTGTTGGAAACCCACAAAATGTAGAAGCTGTTAATGGTATTGTGGGAACTAACATGACAATCGGGATTCAACAGATTCGTGAAGCGACAATGCCAGGCATTGCGACAACATCAAATGGTCGAAATTTGCCATTAACCTTGTTTGAAACCTACGCCAATACAGCGGAAAAAGACAAACAGTCCGTTCAAAAATATAATTCATTAATCGACGAAATTAGGGATGCCCTGAGGGAGGGGAATTATAAGGGAGCCTATGATAAATTATTAGTCCTGAAAGATTTTGATTTTGACGGTGGGATTAGTGAGAATATTCGCAATCGCGTTAAAGCTTCCATGGAAATTAAGACGGAGATTAATAAACTGGAAAAAGAGATAGATAAGTTGGAAAGGGAAAAAAGGAGTAAGGAGTTACTGGTTGGCTCACAATTATCCACATCTAAAGGTGCATCTGGCGCTGCAAATAATAGTAATGCAGCGACGGGCAATAGCAATGTAGTTGTAAATACCCCGCAGGTAAACACTTCACAATTAAATCAAATGTTGGGAAATGCTTATCGTGCTACACGCAGGGAAGAGGATCGTATAGTTGCCGCCGGCAAAATAGGGAGTAAAGAACTCGAAAAGGTTAAAAAGGACATCGAATCCCGTCAAAGCTTTAGAGCTTACATCGCGTCATTAATGGAGAGTCAACAATTTACTCAGGCTGTTGTAGGGATTGAATTCTACCGGACTATCTATAATGATGGTGATTACACAACGGAATTAGCCATCATGTATAACAAAGCACTGGAGGCTAATAAACAGGCAAAAACCGAACTAGAAGCTTTTAATTTTAAGAATTCAAACAATGAATTAGCCGGAGCCTCAGAGAAGTTATTGGCGGCTTTTATGATGTCAAAAAATCTCCCTGACTTATTAATTGTACCTCGGAATGACCGTAGAAGAGTGTCCATGTTTCTGAGAAATATGTCTGAGCTTGAAAGTCTTTTGATGGTTAAGGATTATAATACGGCAGAAGAAAAAATCCAGAATGTTAAAAAGGAGGCTCTAGATTTTGATTTCAGCAAGGCTATGGCACTGATTAATAATGGCAAAATGCAGAGTAATTTTGCTTTAGGGATGGCTAAGCTATCAGCCCAACAAGGTAAACTGCCGGATGCACAGAAATACTTTTATGGGGCAGCAGAGCTTTGGCCAACTAACCCTGATTTGAAAACCGCTAGCCAAACATTTTTCACGACAGCAGATACAAAGGAACAGTATATCATTGAATTTGACAGGTATTGGACAGAGGAGAATTGGAGGGCCTTATATGAGAACCGACTTAAATATCCTGCAGCCCTTGATGGGGACAAGCCACGTATTGCTAAATTCGAGAAAGCCATGAGAAAGGTGGAAGTTGTTGAAGTGGCACTCCTGAAGGCTGAAGAACTTTCAAAGGCCCAGAATCCTGCCGGTGCATGGGAGGTTTTGGAGAAAGCTTCTATTGAATGGAGTGATGATCCCAAACTAAATAAGGCAATGGCAGAACTCTCCGGCCTATCATCGGATTTTATTAAAGCAGTTAAAAATGCCCGTAATTTTGAGGCCAAGGAACAATGGGGAGCCTCATTAACTTGGTATTTACAAGCCCAAGCTTACAATCCTATGAGTGAAATTGCTAAAGCCGGTATTGATAAAACAAAAGAAAAAATCTTAACTTCTGGTACTCTTGCTAACAAACCGTAAGAAAATGCCATTATAGGATTTACATTTTCCTGAGGTTAATTCTTGCGGGTCAACCATTTGGCTGGAGTCCATTGGGGCCTTGGTTGTCGGAGATGGTGGCTACTTGGGTAAAAACGGCTCTTCGGGATTTCGAGTGGGTAAAATTGAGGGGGAAGTGTGATCAAAGGGCCGTTAGTATTGGGTAAGAATGGTTTTGACAGGGGTACAAAATGAGGGTGAGGATGAAAAAAGGGATACGCAGGAAGAGTCTTTATGGTGCATACCGCTTTGAAGGATTTAAAAGGCAAATGGGGAGAGCCGCGAGTCCGGATCGTGCGGCTCAAGCGGCGCACAAAAAAACGGTCTGCGGATGTTGTGTGCATGTTCAAATGGGATGGTATGACAAGAAAAAGCGATGGGTACGAGACAAGCCATGCGGGGATTATCAGATTTATCTCGCAGTGGATATTTACCGTGTGGACTGTCGGAAGTGTAAGTCTGTGAAGAGGGAGAAAGTGGATTGGTTTCTGGATAGCCCCTTCTGCACGAAGAGATTCGGGAAGATGATCGGGCGCAAAGTGCCGCAGCCAAAGCATCAGAGATGTGGCCCGTGAGCATGATCTGGATTGGCACACTGTCAAGGAGTTGGACAAACGTTATATGGAGGAGCAGCTAAAGGCAGCGGGGCCTGCCAATCCGAGGGTTATTGGGGTTGATGAAATTTCTGTGGGCAAGGGGCACAAATACCGGATCGTTGTCAGTGACCTGGATAAAAAGCGGGCGATTTTGTTCGGGGGAAAAGACCGCAGTGAGGCGAGCATGGATGAATTCCATGCGTTTCTAGGGGCTAAAAAGAGTGAGGACCTTCAGATGGGAGTCATGGATATGTGGAAAGCCTTTAGTCAATCGATGCAACGCCATGTGTCGCAATCAGTCATTCTTTATGACAAGTTTCATATTCTGCGACATTTGGGGGAGGCTCTCGACCAAGTTCGTAAACAGGAATACAGAAGGCTCAACGGAAACAAGAGGAAGTATATCAAGGGGCAGAAATACAATTTTCTATCGCACTGGGAGAATCTCAAAAGTGATACGAAGACAGCGTTAAAACATCTGCTGGCGGCTAATAAGAGGTTACAGACGGCGTATTTTCTCAAGGAATCTTTTGCTCAACACTGGGATTATAAACGGGAGGTGTGGGTACGGAAATTCTTTGAGAATTGGAAGAGCCAACTTAAATGGCAGCGGCTCAAACCTTATGAAAAGTTTGCGAAGTTAATCGAACGTCATTGGGAAGGAATTGGTGCCTACTGCGAATCGGACAAAAAACCAGCCCTCGGTTTTGTCGAAGGCTTCAATAATAAAATCTGTGTCATTCAAAGACGAGCCTACGGCTTGCGCGATGAAGATTATCTCCGCCTCAAAGTCCTCACATACATGCTCCCAGAACTATGAAATCCCCCTCAATTCACCCACTCGAAATCCCGAAGAGCCCTTTTTATTGACGAGGTTTTATGAAATCATAATTACATTTCTACCACTTGAATTCACTTTCAATCTTTTGGATAGACTCCCATCCTTGCAGCTCCAATATGCGTCCATCTGTATCTCCGCAGAAAAGATACACCTTTCCAGTTTTGGGATGACGAAAAACATATCCTCCAAAATTTGTAATTTGAAACACGTCGAAATCAGCTTTAGGAGCACTTCCGAGGTCATGCCCTATTTGATCGATAAAAAGTCCTTCGTGATCGAGGAACCCAAAGTATCCGCGAGAACATCCCACACCTATCACTTCGCCCAATGATGACTCAGAAAATTGGATTAATCCAATGAAACGTTGGGCTCCAAAAAGATCGCCCGGTTTTGATAGTCCTTTTGTTAAACCGAATCCCAATCCAAGTTTAGGATAACGCCAGAGTATTTTGCCGGATTGGTTAAATTTATACACACCTTCTTTGCCTCCCCCATCCCTCGAACCGTCTGAAGCCGGTAGGCTAGTAATCGTATAAAGCTCTTTATAGTCCGACATAACCGATGGATATGTATCCACCCTATTTGAAAAAATTTTAATCTCACTTCCATTTCCCAAGAATGCATAATCCGGATAGGACTCAGTTCCTTCATAAATCGGCAGTCCCATATTATCAACGCCCTTGGAAATAATAGTTTTACGTCCTAGAACGAATGCGCCCCCTTTGAAAAATCCTCCACCAAACGTACAAACGAGATCAGGTTTAAACCCTTTTACTTCACGAATCTCAGTTGTGTTAATCTGCCCATCCGCATTACGATCTACCCAAAAAACAGCCTGGCCAGTTAACATTCCCCAATTCGGCATCGACTCCGCAAAATAAGCAAACGCTTTTAACCGATCTTTTTCCACTTTATAGACTCCACCAAATCCGTCATAGGCATAAGTGCCATTACCGATTTTAGCAAATTCAAAGTTTTGTCCCATTAAGCCCCAGCCTTTAGGACCATTCAATGTGCGAGGAATTACCCCCGGCCTTATCATGACTGCATCAGGAATGACTTTACCTGTCTCATAATCTACAATAAATCGAGTATAATGCAGATAAACATTTTCAGGATTGTCAGGTTCGCAGGTCATACGGGCTGCAAAGGCAGTTCCCCCGAAAAACTCATTCAACAACTTTCCTGTTTTCATATCCCAGAGGCTCACTCTTTTCGGTGAAGAGTCGTCTTCCGCCACCCATACTCCTCCGACATTATCGACTGATAAACCTTTAGGGTTTAACAATCCCTCTGGTTTATAACGACCCAAGTTAGGTCGCCCCCCTTTTATACCGATTGTATTGAGGTGCATTCCTTTTTCCGTCCAGATACCCACCTGCATGGTCTTCCCCCTTTGACTGATCAAAAAACGTCCATTATCCGTCAGAACAATATCCTGAGCATCATCCAATCCGGTGATAATTGGGCCACCTAACTTTGCATTCTTCAAGTCCAATGGCATTACCTTGTCAGCCGTCATGACATATAAAATGCTACGATCCTGATTGATAGCCAGCGCACGAGGGGATTTGACTTCAAAGGCATATTTTGGTTTACCCGATTTCCGGTCTACACCCAAAACACGGTTCTTTTGTTCCAAAGCACAATAAATATTAAGTTCATCACTGGTAATCCCTCCTAGATTCGGAAGATTCATATCTTTGACTTCAGAAAGAAGTAATCGCTTCTGACCATTTTCAAAAGATTTTCTTTCTCCTGTTTTAGCATCAAGACATATTAAAATGTTCTTGTTTTTTTCGACGAAAGTACCGACATACAATTCATCACCTTGCACACAAAGGCTCGCGGCATAGTCACCAAATTCAAGCCGGATTCCCCATTGTTTCTGATCATTCACATCGAGACATATGAGTTGATCACCCGCCTCGGCTGCGCTCCATAGGATATATTTATTTCCTTTTTTGTCTGTGGCAATATCTACGGGGTTACCATGATCCCCTCCCCAGCTTCCCTTACCATCTTCTGTCCGCCAAGAAGGGGTTCCGCTATTCATTACTGTTGTCACATATCGCGGGGTGATTCCGTGATGTGCTAACATCTTGATTTTATATTTTCCTGTGGGAATATCCTCTCCATCCTCATCCTGTCCTTTCCATTCTTCTATATGAATACCTTTTTCTCTCCACTCCTTAGTCAGTAGAGTCTTTATCAAATACCCGTCTTCACGGGCCACGGCCATACTGACATATGCCCCCTGCGAGATTGTATAAGTAATAGAGAGTATGCCATCTTTTTTTTCTAGTTTTGGTGCAGTAAGCCCTATTTCTTTATCACCTTTGGGGGAAGTGTTCCTTGCTTTATGGATTTGTTCATAGGCCCGTTCTTTATTCTCCCGGCTTTTTTGCCAATCCACCTGCTCTTGAAAGGCGACATCTGTTTGTCCTAGCGACAAAAATCGTCCCTCTCCCCATCCCTCCGTTCCTTCAAACTGATAGGCACCACGACTAATGCAGTCAAAGAAATGATGCACTAAGTCCCCGTTTTGATTTGCCCACAATGGTTGTATGGTCATCACCCATTTATCTCCCGGACTCGGCGGGGTTTTTACTCCTATCGCCTTCCAAGGAATCTTGGCTTTCATGATATAGCCTCCCGGGATAACATTTTCACTTTTCTTAAAGACTAAACCACTTGAATTTCCGATTAACACTGGCCCCGGTTGATAATTCATTCCATATCTTACATCCACTGCAGGTAAGGAGAGCTCACTATAAAGCCACATGGTTAAATGGATTATTATATCACTATTAGCCACATTTGCCGCGATTGGATGTCTTACTCCAGAATCCGCAATGATCCTGATCTGAAAAGAATCACCACTCCATCCTTTTGATGGTTCTACTCCTGGATGAATCTTATTAACTAATGGGGATTCATCGATGAATTCTGCTGCAATATAAAGGTTTTCAAAGTCATAGGCAAAAGCGACTTTTACTAAAAACCGGTCCTTTAATGAAGTATCCTCATAAATTTCCACAAATGCTTCAGATTTCCAATCATCCAGCTTTGGTTCTTGGTTTAATTCCCCTGTCTTGGCGACATCACCTACTGGATATATATTGATAAATTGTCTTTTACTCTCAGGAATACGCTCCTCTGCTAGAAGAAGCAAAGATGTCAGGTTGATTAATAAACCTATGATCAAAAATATTCTCATTACCCTGAAATTTACAATTTATTCCTCAAGACACAATTCAAACTATTTTATGAAACTCTCATCAAAAAAGTTTAATCCCAGTAAATAATGATGATAGGCCGATTATTTGCGATTGGGAATCCAAATAACTTCTGTTAAATCCAATCTGGACAGTTTAAAGGTCAAATTCCCATTGATGATTTTTCCTTCCACAGACTTCATGGTTAAGGGATTAACCGCCTTGAATAGACCCTCTTCATTTGTGGAGAGATTCAGCCACACCGGTTTCCTTACATCAAAGGTTATATTATCTTTTTGCTTATAATGGAAACGGGGATTGCGCCCGGAATCATTAGGGGCACGGTCTGTCGTATAATCAAGGTTACGGACAAGAACCATGACACCCTCATCCCCGCTCCATAAAGTATAAACTCGGAATCCACTTTGTAGATCTGGACTTAAAAAAGGGTTTCCTGGCCGTAATTTCGCACCGCTCATGGAATATGTCCAGCTGTCCACATGGTTAGCTTTCCCCAAAAGTGGCTCGAGGATTTTAATCTCACGGTTTAGCTTCTTGATTTCCTCGGTAAGCAAAGGACTGGATTTGAAACCTTTAATTCCATTAAAATCATTATACATAAAGTACTTCACCCCCTGACATCCTTGTCCCAATGCGGCATAAACCAATAACCGTAATTCCCCTCCTTCCAGCATTCGAGGTGTCCAAGCATGACATTCAGGAATAAAAAACCACGGCTTTGGACAAGCCGCCAATCGCGACCTCAGCATGTCCTATTCCTCCAGCTCGATATAGGTGGGGAGGTCGCACGGCGTTAATTTATACCGCGCCATCGCCATTCCATCACAAAGATATCCATACAAAGGATCTTGGGAACTGCCTTGGGACGCTGTACACAGATAGGGGTAACAAAGACGCGGATCTCCGGCATTCAGTCGTTTCAGCCTTTCATCACTCAGAGATTGGACAAACATCCCTTTTCCTTGTTGTCCTGCCTTGAGTACATTACAGGCAATATCTTGATCGATCACTTCTGCAAATGGCTCTAAATCCAATCCTAATTCCTTGCGTAATGCGCCTTCTCCCAGAGAAACCCCAAAGGCATCTGTAAAAACACCAAACGAAGCCCTGATCACGGTAGCCATGATCTTTTTTTCCTCTAACTCCACACGGATGGCCACGGCCTGACCGGGTTTGAGAGCCTTTTTGAGTGGAATAGAAATCATGCCAGGGGGACAATAACAGTCCGAGGCAGGCTTGCGATCCGGGAATAACGGCACCTCCATCAGGTTCATGACATCTGTGTATTCCACCTGATTAATCCAAATCTTGAGAGGTTTCGACGGGTATTGCCACGTCGAAAAGGCCACGTAAATATTCTTGAAATCACGGCTGTATTTTACCGATGTAATCCGGCTCCCGTCAATGTACCCCCAGTAACGAGGCACTGCGCCACTCACCTTTTCATCGATTCCCTTGAGTTTGACCTCGATCTTTTTGGCATCATAAAGATAGCCCGGTGGAGTCATGAGGCATACTTGGACAAGGAGTGTTTCCCCCGGCTTAGCAATGGATTTTGGATAACATTGTACCCAACAATACTCTCGACTTCCCCCTTTGGCTTCTTGACCGTTAATCCAGACCTTCTCAAACTCTATATCTTTATCTGAAGAATTTTCAATGTATGTCTCAATGATCGGATAAGCAGACTGGTCATTACTTTCCCGCCACAGAAAAAAAACATTTACCGCCGCACACACTTGAGTAAGCGACACAACATAAAACAATATGATTAATCCAAACGATTTCACTAGATGATATAAAGAGGAGGAGGATTATGGTTGTAAAGAGGTAGAGAACATACCTAAAATGCAACGTAATTCATACTCTTTCTCCTGATTAAAATACTGAATCAGCTTCACCCAAGATATTAATAACTTTCCATGTTTTCACATCCAACGTGACCTCGGCACTGTAATCAGGACCCATATGTATACCGCCAGCAGTCTCATTTTTTTTAGTTGGAAACCTTATAATCAAATTGTCACCATTTACAGTGATCGATGGTTTGCCTTCTGGTATATTCACCTTGCTTTTTAATGCTACCATACAAATATCTATTGCCTTTTTTGCAATTTCAGGAGAAACATCACCAATATATTCAATATCACGACTGCTGTTAATAGAATCACTATACTCTTCTTTGAGGATTTGAGAATTAACAGTGTTTTGCCCAGGTTCAATTGACTTTATTGCATCTTTTCTATCCACACTGTTAGTGTTGATTTTACTTTCCATTGATTTGTTATTCGTTTTGTAATAAAAAATGATGGTTGATATTATAAAAACAAATAGAAATGCGAGTAATATTTTTTTCATACTTGTATATCTTTTATAATTAAGGGGTTTTCTTTCATTCGGTCCAGAACTAGATCTTAGTGCTGACGAGTTTAATGGATGTCCAGCGGGTATGGAATTATTTGTCACTATATAGTCATAAACGATACCTGCAACATTTGCGGTAGAATGTGCCGTGTTGTCAACTAAGGATGGGCCAACTACCCTTCCAACTGATCGGTAAGTTGTTGGAGTATGCGTGTGAAACAAGGAAATATAATCTGATCTTTTCACGCTCTCCTCTCCCATTTCTTTGCATCCCCGCCCAATCATTATTCCATCAGGGATTTATGGCTTGCAGCAGCAGCACTTCCTTCCCCTTTCGGTCTATCCTTATGAAGGTAAAGTCAAGACAGATTGGCTCTATGATTCTGATGCCAATCAGATTCTTCTCCTGCTGTTGAAAAGTGCTTCCAAACTTAACATCCGTGTCTTTCATATCTTTCAAGTAACGGTGAACCCGGCTTACTGTCGGGCGGTGGGCAGGGGCTGTTCGAGAATCCAATTCCTGAAGTAGTGAGACCAACCGTTTGTCGTCTTTTCCCCTTACGCTTTCAATAAGTGTCAGCACGGCGTTTTTTAACTGCTCATTTTGAACC
>Ga0163155_10006938_pt1 | contig 10808 bp, 15 predicted proteins | sample OliLakLV19SP4G1_FD_148611 | JGI IMG/M metagenome (GOLD analysis project Ga0163155, IMG submission 148611) | Freshwater microbial mat bacterial communities from Lake Vanda, McMurdo Dry Valleys, Antarctica - Oligotrophic Lake LV.19.SP4.G1 | ecosystem: Environmental > Aquatic > Freshwater > Lake >...
CCCAACCTGCCCTAAATACACCCTTTTCTGCGCCTGTGGTGCCTCAGGTGAAGCCTACCACCCCTGTGACTCCCGTTATACCAACTCCACCTATTTCTGCTCCCCAGGCGCCTGTTGGCCTCAAATCCCCAACCCCTGCAGTCCCACAGGTATCTGATGAATCCCAGAAAGCTGTTACTCTCGCTGAAAAGGCTGTCCAGCAGTCCTCCCAAATCAGTCCCGAAGAACTCTCGACTCAAGCAGATCTCGACAAACTAATCGAGTCCACCAAAAAAGCATTTGTGGGTACTGAAGACAAAGCGATTCCACTAGAATTTATTACTGGCCAACTTAGCTCAATCGAAAGACGTGCCAATGTTCTCGCCGAACCTCTCGAAAAGAAACTCTCGCGCATGCAAGCACAAAGAACCTCGTCACTCGAAGCTTCGAAGTTTGCCCTTGATCGTGCTGACAGAACAGTTACTCGTGAAACTGATGCATCAAAATTCACAATTGAACGTGCCGACAAACGATTTGAACAAGACCTTGCTCTTAAGAAAACTGAAATCGCTCAACTAAATGCTGAACGCGAGTATGCACTATCCGAGAAGAAATTTGATGAAGATAGACGTCAGTTTGGTCTCGAACATGCTCTCAAATCTCGTGAAGTGGCGATCAAGGAATCTGAAAAAACTGGCACTACAGTACAGGCCAAAGGTGCAGTTCTCGATAACCTATCTTTGGTCAATGAGATCCTCAAAAACCCAGGTGCAATATCTGGCATACTTCAGACTGGGTCGATTCCATTCACAGCTGGTGCCACAACGAAGAATCAATACAAACAGTTGAAAGCCATCCTCTCTCTTGAAAATCGACAGAAACTCAAAGGATCAGGTGCTATTTCCGACTTCGAAGCACGAACACTTGAAGCTGCTTCTAGTGCTCTTGGTAGGAACTTAGGCGAGTCGGCATTCAAAACCGAACTCAACAAAATCAAGGGTGTATTCACTACGTCAGCAGGTCTCGATGCTACAGTTAAGCTCACCGATCCGAAGAGTGGTAAAAGTGAAGTTCTATCGGCTGGTCGGTTAGGTATTGAGCAAGCAATTCGCGATGGATTAACAGTCGAATACCAATAAAAAAATGGCTATAGACTTCTCAAAATACGGCACAAAGGTTGATACAACTGCGACCAAGGGTGGCATTGCGAAGCCTGCCGTCTCTCCAACAACTTCACCATTCGCAAAGTACGGGACCCCCGTAGATGTTTCACAAGAAACAGTGCCTAAAAAGGAGGGATTCATAAAAACCCTCGCCAAAGATATTGCACGTCCTGTTGCAACCTTGGCGGCTCGACCATTTCAACTTGCCAAAGCCTTTGGGGGCGCAACAGAAGAAGAACAGTCCGTAGAATTACCATTCGGACTTGGTAGGGCTGAAACGGTTAAAACAGGAAAAGATGTTCTAAAGGATGTCGGCCGAGCCGCACAAACAGTATCACTTGGAGTAGGTGGTGCGATTCCCAAAGTGGGAGCAGGTGTGCTTGGCAGAACAGCATTCGGCCGAGGAGTGCAAACTGTCGCTGGAAAGTTGGCAACAGCTCCAGGGGCCATTCCTGTAGTAAAAGGTGCGGCCTTAACCAGACAACCACTCGGTGCTTTAATTAGACAAGGCGCTGGTATTGGCGCAAAAGGTGGAGCTTTGTCTGAGGGTGGACGATCAATAGAAGAGGGCAAAGACTTGGGTGGTGTAATTACAGATACTGCTATCGGTGGTGCATTCGGCCTTGGTGCTGGTGTCGCCATACCTGCGGCGCTCCGTGGTGTTGGAAAACCATTTGGAGGAATAATATCAAGATTTGCCACACCTAAATTGGAAAGATTCCAAAATGCAATAAACAAAGAATCTGATGAACTTCTCTCAAAAACGAAAGGTATCATCGGAAAAACCCAAATCCTCTCGGAAGGCAGAAATATCCCTGTAGACAAATACATTAAAGATCCACACATCTTCAAAGGCTTGAATGTTGAAAATTCAAGAATAAATCCTGATGGTGCGGTTGCGACAGTCAGAAATAGAATAGATATTTTAATGGATTCAAAGGCCAAATTATTGCCAGAACTAGATAGAATTACACCAAAAAAATCAAAAGAAATTATTAGACAAAAGGCAATATCTAACCTAAAAGGAACGCCTGCGGACATACTTGACGATACATCTAAAATCAACAGGCAACTAGATGCTTTACCTGATGAACTTTCTGTATCGGAAATAGATACATTCCGAGCGCAAGCAAGACAATCTGCTAGAGATGCCAAAGGACTATCAAAAACCAACGAATATGCCGCAATAGAAAAAGCCACACGAGATACGGTTTTTGATATCACCGACAACTTACCTTTTGACACAAATAAAGAATTTCAATCAATAAACAACGAGATCAAAAACCTTATCGGCATGGAAGAATTCCTAGACAAGACCATAAGAGGTCAGATAGTAAAAGGCGGAAGACTTACGAATGTTGTTGGAAGAGTGGTCGGTGCCATCGCTGGGTCCAAAGGAGGACCGCTCGGTGCCATCGCTGGGTCCGAAGTTGGTGGAGTAATTGCCGACATAATCACCAATACGCAACTAGGCAATAGTATGAAAATGAAACTGATCAGAAACATCACTGATGACCCTGCTGTATTAAAAGAAGCTGAGAAGTTCTTGCTGAAAGTAATGAATTACAAACCTCCACAATTGCCCGCTCCTGCAGCAGGTGCATTTAGGACACAAATAGGCAGTGGCGAAACAATTAGATTGCCATCAAGAATCCCATCAACAGTAGAAGCGCAAGAAATCGCTAGAATACAAGCTCAACGATCCCAAGGCATAGAAATAACCCCGAAAGACCTGAGCACTATCCAGCAACCGACTAAAATTGCGAGTAAGATTTCCATACCTGAAAGTATAGCACAAGAGCCATATATTCCACAAGATAAACTTCCTGTAATCAAATTTGGATCAAAACCAAAGCCTCAAAAAAGTGATTTGCCTGTAATTGAATTTGGTGAAAAGACAAGTAGACAAGCGAGGAAAATCGCCTCTCAACGCCCTGAATCCTTTGGTGCAGTTGGTGGTATTGAACGCGATAAAGAAACAGGTGAAATCAAGTTCAACCCAGAAAAAGCCATCCTCGGCATCGGTGCCATCGCCGCATTCAAAAAAGGACAGTCCAACTTCGGCAAAGGCAAAGCGTTAAGTGCAAAAGAAGCTATCGCTAAAGGAATGACAGAGGAGCAGTATGTGAAGGGGCAGGGAATTACTTTGTATCACGGGACAAATGCTAAGTTTGATAAATTTGATATATCTATGGCTGGTGAAGTACAAAACGCAGACTGGGGTGACGGAATTTACTTCACTGATAATCCTACTCACGCAAAAAGCTTTGCAAAAGTAGCTGGAGGTGACATTGTTATGGAAAGATTTGCTCCCAATGTGAAGTTTGCAGACGGAAGTAAACTCCTAAAGGACAGCAAGTTTATGGATGCATTAGATGATGGAATGGGGTTTGTTACACCATCAGAATACCTAAAAGCAAAAGGATTTGGTGGGATAAAATACAATAACCCTCAAGGATTTACAGAATATGTTGTATATGACCCATCTAAACTTAAACCCACCTCCCAACTCCGTGCAGAGTATCAAACAGCCAAAGGACTCTCTAAGCCTTCTTCAGCACAACAAGCAGTCAAACTTGGCGGATCAGTATTTGACAAAAAGAAAGAAATTAAGTAGTATAATAAAACCATGACAATACAAAAATTCTTATTCCAACCTCTTAAACCATATATCCTCAATCAAGGGTTCGGAGAAAACAAAATGTGTATCGATGACACCACGAACAGAGTTTTCTCCAAAGTTCCATTTCTTAATGAGACAGTATGCCCAACTGGTTCTAGGTCAGTTTATTCTAGTATGAAAGGCCATAACGGACTAGACCTACAAGCAAAAAGATGGCAAGAAGTTTACGCGTGTCAAGACGGAATTGTTACAGAAATCGAAGCAGACCCAGCTCGAGGTCTTGGGGTTGGAATTGTTACAAATGATAAATACTTTTGTACAGAAACTGGTAAAAAAGAGCTATTCAAAATTAGGTACTGGCACTTCATTGCCTTAGATGTTTACTTCGGAGAAAAAATTAGTGTTGGAGACCTTATAGGTTTCGCAGACTCAACAGGGTACTCATCTGGCGATCACCTGCACCTAGAAGTTAAGCCCGTAGAAATTACTGACTATGAAAACGGAATACCTGTCGTTAAAAACATACTTCAAAACAACGGATATTTCGGTGCTATAAACCCAACTCCATATATGGAAAATATCTTCGCACTTGAATTCGCTGGGCTATGGAGGCAACTCAAAGAATTGACAGCACTTGTGGCACAATATATAGCGGATTTCGCTAGGAAATAGTTGTCCCCTATCAAGATCCGTTCGAGCTGGGTCTGTGGTATACTTAAATCTGCCGACCGCTCGGTATTAATAATTTAATAAATAATTAAAAAACATGAATACAATATTTGATTTCAGTCCCCTAATTGTGGCCATCATCCCTGTGGTGATTGGTCTTGTGCAGGTTGTGAAACAAGTTGGCTTGCCAACTAAGTTCGCGCCTCTTGCATCGATCGTTCTCGGATTTGGCCTCGTTGCCCTTACGTCTGTCACTTGGCCTGTAGCGATCGTTCAAGGAATCATCGTCGGTCTTGCCGCCTCTGGCCTCTGGTCAGGAAGCAAGTCAACCTTGACATCCTAAACGTCCTGCGAGCGCGAAAGCTCGCATACGATGAAAAAACACCACATGTTTCTTATAGTTCTATCCGCGATCATAGTATGGTCGGTGAATCATAGGATCTCACCACCTGTTGAAGTGGAAGAAATTGTGCTACCTAATCATCAACGCGAGACATGGATCTCTGCGCTTGAATGGTGCGAAAGTGGGGGTAATAACAATGCGGTCAATCCCAAGGACCTTGACGGAACCCCGAGCTACTACGCATTCCAATTCAAACCCAGTACGTTCAAACACTTTGTGATCAAATACAAAATGGCACCGACTGATCTCGAAGATGTTGACTATCACAATCTGATGAGCATTTACGAATATCAGCGAAACATTGTTCGCCGAATGATTGATGATCCCGAAGTGAGATGGTCTCAACAATTTCCAGCTTGTACCAAAAAGCTAGGTCTGCCACCAAAATAAAACACGTTGTTGTCCACACCAACGTGGTGTCGCCATAAAACCCCCTAAAATAAGGGGATTTTGGCATAATATGTGGATAAGAAAATTTGACAATGCCGACCGCTTGGTATAAGATGTACATAGACCAGCACATTGACAATCGAATAGTGAACATTACAAACCACCGCAAACAGGGCGACTCCAAATAACATGACTCCCCCTCGGCGCGGTTAATATAAAACAAGTGATGAAAATAGAAAAAATCGGTGACGAATACGTCGCCACATGGAAAGACATCAAAGGAACAGGCCCAACAAGAGCCATGGCCATGACATGGTGTTTCTGGGGTATCAAAGCCCATCTCGCCAAACAATTAAAAGCTAACCAACAATAGAATGAAGAACATTACAATAACTCTGCTCGTGATCGTCTCGGTCTTCAGTCTAATCTTTACCATATCGAGCGGTATCCAACGCGGAGAAAAAGTAGAGTGCTACGAATGGCAACGTCAGTCGGAACAATTCGTAGGTTTCTATCTAACCGAATGGCAAAAATCACAATGTGATTTTCACGACATTGTGATTAACGCACCAGTTCGATGACCGAAGATACCACTGAAGACGTATGCCTCGACTGCGGTGGAACGGGTGAAGTAACCACGATGGAACGGGTCTACCCGAACGAACCTCACATGGCTCCGATCGGGACTATGAAGTGCCATTGCCAAGTTGTCCCCTCCGCACTATAGCGACCGCCTGCTATGTGATATGATAGTAAGTGGGTCGATACATTAAAATTAAACAACCAAAATCATGATAGAACAGAAAGAATTGACGGTGTACAAAAGCCAAATCTCGAAGCTAGATCAACAAGCTAACGAACTCAACATCACTTCACCAGAGGAAAATCTGGTAGCGACCGAGTTGAAAGCAAAGCTCAAAGAGATAGGTAAAAAAATCAAGGATAGAAAAGAGGAAATCACCAAACCTCTCAATGAGGCACTAAGGAGTGCCCGACAACTGTTCGCACCACTCGAGGAACAGTTCGAAAGCGCAGAAACCATAGTCGGAAACAAACTACTTGCTTACAAGAAAAAAGTAGATGCTGAAATACGTGCAAAAGAGGAAAAAATAGCACGTGACTTGGAAGCAGGAAAAATCAAGAACATGGAAACAGCCGAGCGAAGAATGGATGCACTCGTAGAAAAGAAAATAGAGAAAACAACCCAGACTTCATATGGACAGGTGCAGTTTAGAAAGGTGCAAAAAATGAGAATCACTGATGAAAGTCTAATACCGAAAAAGTATTGGGTTATTGATCAAGTGCTACTCCGCAAAGACGTACTCGCTGACATAGTCGTGCCTGGCGCAGAGAAATTTGAAGAAGAAACAGTCTAATCAAAAACTATGATAAAAAAAACCACTGAAAAGGCAGTGGTGACTACTACACCCGAAGTCACCCCTGAACCTACAGCTGAAGAGGTAGAACATACCCCAGCTGAAAAGAAAGAGATTCGGGTCATTGAAAGGATCATTGAAAATAAGGAGATCGCACCACAGGACGTATTCGGGAAACTGAACCGAAGTCAGGTCAACCTGATCAAGAATACCATCGCAAAGGGCGCGTCAGACGACGAACTGCGCCTCTTCATCCAAGTGTGCAAGGGCGCCCAGCTTAACCCATTCTTGAAGCAGGTCCACCTTGTACCACGCTGGGATAGCAAGAGTGGCCGAGAGGTTCGCGCGATCCAAGTGTCAATCGATGGTTTCCGAAGCATCGCTGAATCAAGCGGTGCATACGCAGGCAACGAAGATCCGATATTCGACGGCGAGCAAGAAATCGAGTACGGGAAAGAAAAGAAGAAAATCACGATCCCCAACTCCGCAAAGGTGACGGTCTACAAGATCGTCGAGGGCCAACGATACCCATTCACAGCCACCGCGCGCTGGGCTGAATACTACCCAGGCGAAAAGATGGGCTTCCAATGGCACATCCGACCCTACCTGATGCTCGGTAAATGCGCCGAAGCGCTTGCGCTCCGCAAAGCATTTCCAAAGCTCCTCTCTGGCATGTATGCACAAGAGGAAATGGACAAAGGAACTTCCGAAGAATCAGAAAGTGCCAAGGTCGCCAAAGGATTCGAAACCCTTATGGGCTTGATATCCAAAGCAAGCGTGGAAGTATTGGAAGATTACCACGAAAAGATTAATAAATCGGACAAATACACCACTGCTCAAAAGAATCAATTCAACGAAGCTGTGGAGAAAAGGATCACTGAACTAACTACCCCACCAGCCGATGTTAACGCCTAAACCCTATCTAAGCTTCTCACAAATGACGACGTTTGAAATGTCGCCAGAGAAGTACGCTGATCAATACCTATACGGAAAGAAACAAAGGATCAGCCGAAATATGCACTATGGCTCGATGATGGCCGACGGGTTGGAGAAAGACGAAATGACTGGTGATCCAATACTCGACTTGATGATATCGCGCATACCCAAATTCGAACTCATGGACAAACCAGTTGAGTCAAAGAATGGCGTAAGGACCCTATTCGAACGAGATAAGAAGTACTACCACATTCCTACGCTTCCAAATGGCAAAAAAGAAGTGATCCCGATTATGGCTATACCCGACACTGCAAAAGCTGATGGTACTGCGTTCAAGGAGTATAAAACCTCCGTTCGAAAATGGACTCAGAAAATGGCCGATGAATCAGGTCAGATAACATTCTACGCTATGGCTATTTGGCTCAAAACAGGCCTTGTACCGACCGATATAGAGTTAGTCAACGTTCCAGTCGAATATCAAGAAGATGGCTCTCTAGTGCCCACAGGGGAGCTTGTGCGATTACCAACAAATCGTACGATGACTGACATTATAAAAATGACGGCCAGAGTACGCAAAACGTGGGCTGGTATTAATAAGCTCTGCCAAGAAGAGCTACTCTAAAAACATGTACTTAAATAAAATAATGATCTATGGGAATCTCACACGAGATCCTGAGTTAAAAGCACTCCCAAGTGGCATACAGGTATGCAATTTATCAATCGCCACAAATCGAACGTGGAAAGATAAAAATGGAAAGAAAAACGAAGATGTAGAGTTTCACAACGTGGTGGCTTTCGGCCGACAAGCCGAGACGATCGCGCAATATCTGCGAAAAGGAAGCGCCCTGTATGTCGAGGGTCGTCTTCAAACCAGATCGTGGGAAACGGATGGCGTTAAAAAGTACCGAACCGAGATAGTCGCAGAGAACACCCAGTTCGGGCCGAAAAGCGCTAACATCGCCAATTCTGACGAGAATAGACCCACTCCAGTCGTTTCAAAGGCTGAATATGCCGAAGATGAAATCAACCCAGACGATATCCCATTTTAACCGCAAGTTATCCCCTATCGGTCGCTTGTCAAATTGCCGACCGCTTGGCATAATATAAACAACATATGGCAAATCAATGGTTTAAATTTTATGGAGGAGAATATCTTTCAGACCCAAAAATAGAAAGACTAACGCTTGCTGAAAGAAGTTGTTGGGTGACTTTAATGTGTATGGCAAGTATGAGTGATGGTGGAGTAATTAAACACCTATCACTAGAGGGTCTGCTAAAGAAGTCAGGAGTTGATTTTGACCCATACGACAATACAGTCTGGGAAAACACAAAAAATGTCTTAAAAAAACTCGAAGACTTACAAATAATAAAAGTTAGTGGTAACGCAACAATTACACTAATAAATTGGGAAAAAAGGCAAGAACATAATCTCACTGTCGCAGAAAGAGTAGCAAAATCAAGGGCAAAAAAGAAATATGTAACAAGTGATGTTACATATGTAACTTCAGAAGAGAATAGAATAGAAGAGAATAGAGTAGAAAGAGAGAGTACGCCCTCACAAATAGCAAAATCATTTTTTGAAGGAAATATTGAAGAAACCTACAATGAGATCAAATCGAAATTAAGTCTGAATGACGATATCCTCAAAGTTGAATTTCAAAAATTCATACTTTATTGGACTGAGCCAAACAAGAGTGGCACGAAAGTGCGTTGGGAACAGCAACCCACATTCGAAGTCAATCGTCGACTCTACACATGGCTCACACGAATCAAAGAAAATTATCAGGACAAAAATAAAGGTCGAGGAATAGCATGAAAACATTACACTTCAAAGTCAAAATTGGATATGGCAAGAACGAATTCTTGTCGATTAACGAAACCGAGCTAGTGTCCGCGATTCGCGCGCAGATCACTGGCAAGGTTGCCATCTTCAAAACTGGAACCATTGCTGGTAACCACATCATCTCAATAACGGCCGACTGGAACAAAGAACTCGGGCTGAATTCTGACTATGTGATGATTGGTGATGACTTCAGATATTTATCGCGAACTAGACAGGACGAGTATCAACTCTTCCAAGAAAATGCGAATGAGTTGGTTACCGCTGGGCTAGCTGGTCGAAGTCCAGAATTAAAAGCGACGGATCCATTGCGTATACATACGCAAGGTCCCACGGCAATCAAAGATATAATCCTAAAATTAAAATAAACCCATGACAATGCGCCACCTAGTTGAAGATTACTTGCAGGATCAACCACTCTTCCGAGAGAGAAAAAACAAGGATCGCGGAATCGTGAATCTCTTGATCAATCGCTACGGACTGCACCATGCAATCGAACGTGGCGAGATCACGAAAGATAGATTGGTGGCACTGGTGCAAGATTTCTCGACAATGGATCGTGCATGGCGCAAAACATTAGAAGAAAAAGCTCACCTGCGTGGCTCTGACTACGACGAGAAAGACGAACTCGAAAACAAAGCCATGCATGGACTTGGATATCACGTGTCAAATGCACCCGATACCGATCCAGTGAGAGAAGATAAACAACCTACCCTACTATGAAAGAACAAACCAAAGAAGAAATAATCATTGAACACTACAGTAAAATCGGTAAGAAGGGTGGCAACACTACCAAGAAGTATGGAAAGGAATACTACAGTGAAATGGGAAAGAGGGGTGCTCTTAAAAGGTGGGGTAATAAATAAACACAATGGAACATCACGATACAGAAGCAGAAGAAAAAAGAAACCTAGAAGAACGTGAGTCAAATGAAGCGATAGATGAAGAACGTGAGTCAAATGAAGCGACATATGATGAAGTGGAGTTTGAAGTAATGGAGGATAACAAATAGACTTATTAACGACTGAAAGGGGTGTTAAAAGCCCTCCACGGTCACAATACAACTAAACATGAAAAACATAAAAGTAGGAGATATTATTGTAGATAAACACGGATACGAAGCAAAAGTGATTGAGGTATTAACAAATTCATTCTTGAGGTCTAGCTGGGATTATTTTAAACAAAGCGGAGACTGGCACACATTCACAGAAGTAGAAGTCTGGGGCTGGAAGATTAAAGGCTCTGAAGAAGACACCATCATAATCATAGACGGTAAGAAATATAAGCTAATTGAGGAATAGATATGACCAACACAGAGAATACTGCTAAAGAAAGCCAAGTATTCCTAAATATTTTTGAAATTCTTTGTCGTTTAGATGACTCTCCGAGGATAGATATACATTTTCAGAACAAATGTTATACCGCCGCA
>Ga0163155_10006942_pt1 | contig 10806 bp, 7 predicted proteins | sample OliLakLV19SP4G1_FD_148611 | JGI IMG/M metagenome (GOLD analysis project Ga0163155, IMG submission 148611) | Freshwater microbial mat bacterial communities from Lake Vanda, McMurdo Dry Valleys, Antarctica - Oligotrophic Lake LV.19.SP4.G1 | ecosystem: Environmental > Aquatic > Freshwater > Lake >...
ACATAAAACATATAGACTATAAGGATATTGAAATATTAGGTAAATTCCTCAATCCTAACGGCAAGATAGTAAGCCACAAGAGAAGTGGTGTTACTGCCAAGAACCAGCGCGCACTTTCGGCTGCAGTCAAACACGCCCGATTCTTAGGGTTACTTCCTTTCGTTGCTAAATAAAATTTATCAAGGAGTATCCTTGATAAACATGATTTACACTCGCTCTACATACTCGCCGGTTTCGGTGTTGATGCTGACAGTGTCACCTTCGTTGATGAACATTGGTGCATTTATGGTTGTGCCATTCTCGAGCGTTATGACTTTGTTGCCACCCTTGGATGTGTCACCGCGGACAGCTGGGGGAGCCTCTTTTACTTTGTAGTTTATTTTTATAGGTAGGGTTATTTTGATTATTTTTTCCTCATCATCTTCGTTGTTCCAGACTAGAGCCGTTACGTTACTGTTAGGATTTAGGAATTTTGCGGTGTGGCCCATTAGAGATTCCTCTAGTTTGAATCTATTACTCTTGTCTTCTGGGTCACAGAACCAATATTCGCCCTTATTAGCGTAAAGGAAGGTAACCCCTCTTTTCTCAATGTCGGCTTCTTCAGCTGAGTCAGACACGTGGTAAGTAGCAGCTATTGTTTTGCCAGATATTAGGCTTTTAAGCTTCACCTGATTTTGAGGTTTTCTTTGTTGAGTGCGGGCCACATGACTTTCTACTACCTCTACTGGCTCGTCGTCGTGTATTATTATTTTCTTTTCTCGGATTTCGTTGTATTGAAGTTGTGCCATAGGAAATATCCTATCAGAACTATGCTTCTTCTGCAAATTTCTTCCTAATTTCTTTCAGGATTTGTCCGGAAACTTTCTTTTCATCTTTTAGGAACTTTCTGGTCTGGTCGTAGCCGACACCGAGCTTTACCTTTTCTAGTTTGTCGTCCATGGGTTTGTAGAAATAAGAGTTGCCAGTTTTTTCAACAATTTTGAACTTTTCACCGAGGGCTATTATTTCTCCTTCTTGGGAGATACCCTCATTGTATATTATGTCGAATTCAGTTTGTTTGAATGGCGCAGCTACTTTGTTCTTTACAATTTTTACTCTAGTACGAGAGCCGACAACATCTTCGCCTTTTTTAATTTGAGCAATTTTGCGTATGTCGAGCCTAACAGATGTATAGAACTTAAGAGCTTTACCTCCTGGGGTAGTTTCTGGGTTACCAAACATAACCCCAATCTGCATTCGGATCTGATTGATGAATATCACAGCTGTTTTAGATCTAGCTACTATCGCAGTAAGCTTGCGAAGTGCTTGAGACATCAGACGTGCCTGCTTACCCACATGGTAGGCCCCCATATCGCCCTCTATCTCGTCTTTGGGGGTCAGGGCCGCTACTGAGTCAATTACAACAACGTCTATCTTCCCAGTGCGTACCAGGCTCTCGACTATTTCAAGCGCCTGTTCGCCGTTGTCTGGCTGAGATATCAATAGGTCGTTAATATTAACACCAAGCTTCTTGGTGTATTCAGGGTCCATTGCGTGCTCAGCATCTATGTATGCACACACACCTCCAAGCTTCTGAGCTTCGGCTACTATGTGGAGAGACAGGGTTGTTTTACCAGAAGATTCTGGTCCGAATATTTCTATAATTCTTCCGCGGGGGATACCCCCCACACCGAGCGCCATATCAAGCCCCAGAGATCCTGTGGGTATGACATTGATGTCTACCCTGGGTGCATCACCTAGTTTCATTATTGACCCTTCTCCGAATTTGGTCTGGATAGACTTTAGTGTATCTTCTAACACTGAACCATCCATGGTCTTCTTTTCCTTTTCTACGCCTTTTGTCTTTTTCATATATTTTCTTTCTCTGTTGGGGCAGAGTATATTAATTGGTAATCTTTTTCGTCAATGTGCTCAAATTTGTCCCTAGCTTTTATCTTTACTACATTATAACCCGGCAAGAGGACAATTGTCTCGTTGAAATTCCCCAGCTGGTCTACCGATATTTCTCGGCCATTTATACTTAGATATATTGCGTTTTTGGCATTTCCGCTTATCGGCAGGACGTTGTTTTCGAGCGTTGCGCCGTTTTCAATATTGATGTCTCTGATTTTTACTCCAAGGATCAGGTCTTTGGAGCGGAGTAGGGCATAGAAGATGATGAACACAAAGAAAACAGTCAAAGAGGCTATTTTTAATATCTTTTTTGCATCGTGGTTCATTTGATTTTACGAAATCATGCGGCGCAATCGTCAATTAATGTGCGGCCTTAAGTTACATTATGTTGTTACCCATTTCGTCTCTGTTTATTTTCTCTAATACTTCTCTCGGCTTGGAACCATCTGCTGGTCCTATTACCCCACGAGCTTCTAGTTTATCCATTAGTCTGGCCGCACGGGCGTATCCCAGCTTGAGCTTTCTTTGAAGATATGAAGTCGAAGCCTTACCTGCTTCCATCAAAACCTGACGAGCCTCTTCGTACATTTCATCATCCACATCGTCCTCTTCCTCATCCAGTGTGCTTTCGAATATGCTCTTGTCGTGCGAGATGCTTCCTTCAGAGAGACTTATCTCATCTCCAATTTCATCCGCATAAGCATCTGCTAGGTATTTAACCACTTTCTTTACTTCAGATTCAGATATAAAGGCAGACTGGAGACGTTCTGGCTGGGCCTCACCTGAAGAATAAAGCATGTCTCCAGCTCCGAGGAGCTTTTCTGCACCTCCAGCGTCAAGTATTGTGCGAGAATCTATCTGAGAAGAAACTTTGAGCGCGATACGGGCAGGGACATTGGCCTTGATCAATCCAGTAATGATGTTTACTTCGGGGCGCTGAGTAGAAAGTATCAAATGTATTCCTACGGCTCGAGACATTTGAGCTAGGCGTACGATAGCAGACTCAAGTTCTCTGGGGTAAGTGCTCATAATGTCTGCAAGCTCGTCTATTATAATGACTATATAGGGCATACGGTCCGCATCTGGAATAGCAACACCATTCCGAGCAGCCTCGAGGGATTTTTTGTTTTTATTTTCAAAAATATTACTGTGGTAGCTTTCTATGTCGCGCACGGATTCATTTTCAAGTATGTCGTAACGCCTATCCATTTCTTTGGCTGCCCACTTGAGGGACAAAATGGCTTTCTTGGCTTCGGTTATGACCGGGGTAAGCAGGTGGGGGATGTTCTTGTATAAAGTAAGTTCTACGCGCTTTGGGTCTATAAGTATTAGCTTGAGGTCGTCTGGGCCATTGCGGTACAGAAGGGATGTAACCATAGAGTGTATGGTTACAGACTTACCAGAACCTGTGGTACCTGCCACTAGGGCGTGAGGCATTTTAGCCAAGTTGCCGAATACTGCCTTGCCGGATATTCCTCGTCCAAGGGCTATTGTCAGTGGCTTTTCTGCATTCTGGAATTTAGAATCAGCCAGAAGTGTTGCTAGCCCAACTATAGATTTGGATCTGTTTGGTATTTCTATTCCAACCAAAGACTTGCCGGGGATGGGGGCCTCTATGCGGATAGGGTGGGCAGCCAGCGCTAGTGCTAGGTCGCTCTGGAGCCCGACGATGCGAGAGAGCTTGACCCCTTCGGCTGGTTTTAATGCATAACGGGTGACTGTTGGTCCGACAGTTATCTCATCCATCTCAACTTCAATACCGAAGTTTGCAAGGGTGCGTTTTATTATATTGGCATTTGCTTTGACATCTCCAGTGTTAGGTTTACCTTTGTCTTCTTCAAGCAAAGACAGGGGAGGAGGTACATAAGTAGAAATTAGTCCTGTTCTCCTCTTTTTTATGGGCATCTCTTCTTCTATTACAGGTGTAGGCATATCTTTTTTAACCATCCCCAGGGCTTGTTTTAGTTTGTTTGGAGAAGACACCGGATCTTCTTCTTTGTCCACCTCTTCACCTTCGTCTTCCTCTTCTTCAGCTGGTCCGTCTTTTTTGTTTCTTAGTCTAAGCCACAATTTTCGGAGGAACTCTGGAAATTGTAATTTAGCGTCAAACATTATTAGTAGCGATATAACCAAAACAGCCGATAGGAATATGGTGCTTGCATAGGAGTCAAACAGTGTCACCAGTGGTGTGGCGGTAATTTCTCCTAATATTCCTCCAGAGTGTTTGTAAATTAGTTCTGTCTTTGGTCCGGCTAATGGGTCGTTTACTGTCACGCTAGTAGTGGAAATTATTTCCAAGATTCCAAGACTTGATAGCAGGAACATTGCTGAGCTTATCGTACGTGTCCAGCCAATGTTGGGTGTGAATGATTTTATAAAAGACATTCCAAGTAGCACGAAGAGTGCTGGCAGTAATATGTATCCGACTCCTAGCAGGAAAGAAAGTTTTTCATAAACAAATACTCCAGCTACGCCAGACTTACCGAACGCAGACATTGTAAAGAATAATGCCAAAACAAAAAAGACGACTGTTAGTATGCCGTGCTTTGTTTCTGTTTTGAGTTTTAGAAACTTTTCTTGGTTGTCTTCGTTATTGGAAGATCGGGCAGATTTTTTCTTGCGTGAATTTTTTGCCATGAGGATATTTTAACACAAATTCTTCATAAAAAATAAGACTACTGTTGTTTTATATGCTTGTGGATATTGCGACGCCACTGTTGGGGATTCTTGTGAAAGAAATATTTTTTTAATAAATCTTCAATGAACCAGACGGTTCTCGTGGTTGCTTTTTATATTGTCCGATATATAATGGACATATGTTAATAGAGGATTACAACCATAAAAGTCAGACAAAAGACACATCCTCATTGCCTTCTCTCTACTCAGGAGAGAGGTCCTATTCAAAATTCTACTCTATGGCAAATAAGCTTGTAACTGCTCTGTATATGGTAACGGACATAATGGACAAGGAGGAGCCATTGCGTGCGAAGCTTCGTTTCCTAGGTGCCAATGTTGTATCGGACATGCACTCTGCTTCAGGGCATACCCATATCAAGATTGATGAGATATTATCCTTCTTGGACATTGCTTGTACAGTGGGAATAATATCCCAAATGAACGCCAATATTCTAAAGAAAGAGTTCATAGCCTTAAAGCAGTCATTAAAAGATTCGGAGCAAGACTCTCTCTATTTCGGCGAGGACAAAACCCTGTCAGATTTTATCAAACAAGATGAGCGCGTCCTTGAGCGAAAATCTATCGGACACCATGATTTTACATCTATTGGACATGCATCTAATACCAGAATAGGTGTCCAAAAGGGAGGGACACTAATGAAAGCTTTGTCCGATAGAATACCAGCTTTGTCCGATAGAAAAGAGTCGCCTGCGAATAACTTTATAGCTTTGAAAAACCATAGAAGAGATTCGATAAAGAAGCTTATTGAAGACAGGGGCAAGGAGTCGGTTGGGGGGTTTTTGGGTCTGACCATAACGGACATAAGGACATTGGCGACGGGCGCCTTGGCAGCGTGTGGAGAGAAGACCTTACAGCGAGAACTCGTCTCTATGGTCAAGGGCGGTGTCCTTAAGAAAACGGGAGAGAAGAGATGGAGCAGATACTTCCTATTCCTGGGCTAGATTTCGGTCTTCGTGCCCCCCAGAGGCTCTGTGTTTACTGGGTGCTTCTTGGTTTAACAATTTAAGTGCTTGCATTTTACCTTAAAATATGAGAGGATAGACCCGTGCGAGTCTGACGTAAAGAGTCAGGCTAGTAGCTGGAATCCGACTTCGCTTGGCGAACGTCGGAGTTATCCACATAATATATTGCTGTATATTTTACACATATATTATAATGTACTTATGTTTATGGATTGCACGTGTTAAATGTGCGTCTATATTCATAAAAAATTGCTTTATGTTTTTGCCTTATTCCTCACTTGAGATTTCGTCGAAAAAATCTCAATAAGAAATTTGGCGAAAACAGGGAAAGGTCATTGAAAACTGAATAAAGCATCTAGCACAACATTTATTTGTTGTGCTAGAGTTCATGTTTTCAGTTATGTTTACATCTGATCATTATTAGTAGTTCGCAACATTATTATTTTATTAATTAATTAATAGCGGATGAAAATAATGAAAGGAAAATACGCTTTTAGTTTTGTCGAAACTTATTAATGGCGTAGAAAATTAGAAAAATATTATGAGTAATTTATTAAAATCAAAATTCCTTTTAGGAGTTATGATCGTAGCAGTTATGTTTGTTGGGTTCGGAGCTATTACAGCTTCTGCTCAGCAACCAGTTGTATCTGCATCTGATGTTCAGTATGCAGCTACAGTTATGTCCGGTAGTTCAGGACAAGCTTCCTTGATTTGGCAGAAATTCCTAAATGGATATAGTTCTGCAAATTTGGTTGCTGATGGAAAATTTGGACCTTTGTCTACCAATGCCCTAAAGGTTTGGCAGGCTTCTCGAAGCTTGAGTGCTGATGGCGTAGCGGGACCAATGTCTCGAGCTTCAGCCGTAGCTCAAATCAATTCAGGAGTTACTATGCCTGTCGGTGGCACTTACCCAGCAGGTTGTATGTCAACTGCAGGATTCTCTGTAACTACAGGCATGCCATGTTCTGGAGGATCAAATCTTCCAGCAGGTTGTACTTCAACAGCAGGATTCTCTCCAATAACTGGAGCAAAGTGTGATAGTGGTTCAACTCCAACACCTACTGGTCCTCTAGCAGGTGGGTTTGGAACAATCTCTGCGATCACTCAACTTTCACAATACAACAATGAGGAAGTTGGAGGTGGATCAAGTGATGTAAAAGTTCTTGGCTTTGAAATCGAAGCTTCAGATGACGGCGACATACAAATATCAGCTGTAAAGCTTGTATTTGATGCAACTGGAAATGCTTCTGGAGATTCAGACCGCATAGAAGATTATCTTGATACAGTTTCTGTATGGCAAGGTTCAACAAAGGTGGGTACTGCAGATGCTAAAGACTTTACTAAGTCATCTACAGGTATCTACTCAAAGACCGTTGTGCTCTCTAACTCAATTGTTAGAGCTGGCGACAAAGAGTCATTTTACGTAGCAGTTGACGCGATCAATAACCTTGATTCAGGAGACATTGATTCTGATTCATGGACTGTTGGTCTTGAAAACGTTCGCGTAGTTGACGGAAGCGGCGTTACTACAACTGATTCGGACTCAGCTCCTGCAGCTATTGAGTACAATGTCGCTGGCGACGGAGTAGGTATTAGTTTCGTTTCATTTTCTTCTGCCTCAAACACTGAGTTGAAAATCTCAGCTAATAATACCCCTGACTCTACTACTATCGCAGTTGACAATACTCAAGACACTGCTGATGTCGTTATGTTGGAAGGTCAAATGGAAGTAGAAGGTGATTCTGATGTATGGTTGGATGAAGTTCCTTTCACTCTAACTACAACTGGCGACAGTCCAGTAGCTATGACAAGTAATATAACTCTTGTCATTGATGGTAAAACATTCAATGAGACAGTTACTAGTACAGCTGCTTCAAGTGTTTCAATCACATTTGATGACCTAGATCTTACTCTTAGTGCTGGTGATACTGTAGACTTTACTGTATCTGCCGACTTGAACGATCTAGAAGATACTGGTGTTACATTGACTGACTTTGACGCAGGAGATCAATTGACAGTGGCTCTAACAACAACAAATCGTGCTCTAGTTATTGCTGAAAATGAGCAAGGTGATCAGTTAACAGACGGTACAGAAATGACTGGTACTGCTACTGGTAACGCTATGATATTCCGCTCACAAGGCGTTAATGTTGTACTTGGTACACCTACCTACACAAATGTATCTGACCAAAACGGTGTTGTTACATTACAGACTTTCACAATCCCTGTAACAGTGACAGCCTTTGGTAATACATTGTACATGGGTCAATCAGCTCAATTTGCTACAACAGCAACTGCTTCTAATGCATTCGCTGTGGTGTTCGAAAATTCTTCTACACCAACAATAGCAGACGTAACTTCTTCAGCAGTAGTTGCTCTATCTACAACAGATGCCCTTATCTCAAGTAATGGATATGTTCTAGATGAAGATGATACAAAGCACTTCATTATTGAAGTTACTCAAACTACTCCAGGATTGTTAGGTGCTATCTCTGCTGGTAACTATCGCGTACGCCTTGATGAGATTCGTGTCTTCACAGAGGCTGCGTTGAATACTGCTACCAACATTGATTTGGTTCCTACAACTGACTTCCGAACAGCATTCAAGTACATCACTAGCTAGTCTAGTTAAGTATCTGAATCGTTCCGAGTACACTGGTTGATACGCCCCCGCCCGGACGACTGAATTCGTTCAGTCGGGCAGGTTAAAAAGTATCCAAAAAACCACCCTCAAACGGGTGGTTTTTTGTTTTCTTTTTTTGCGGTATACTATGTGGGTATGAATAATTTTAAGGACAAGGTGTTGAGATATGGATCTTACACATTGATGTTGCTTGCTCCAGTGGTTTTCTACGGTAGAATGTTGTTCCCGCATGTTTCAACCAAAACTTTTTTTATCTATGGAGTTTCAGAGGTTTTGTTCTTTGTGTGGCTGTATGCACTGATTGTGGATAATTCATACAGACTCTCCAAAAGAACGCTTCTATTCTTTCTGCCAGCTGTGGGCTTTGTTGTATGGATGACCATATCGGGGATTATGGCTGTTGACCCGCATCTCGCTCTCTGGTCATCACTTGGTCGGGGGACTGGGCTTTTGACAATTTATCACTGTCTGGCCCTTGCTTTTGTTGTCGCGTCGCTTGTAAAGAGACACGGCATGCCGTATGTCAGCTCATTGTTTCAGTGGTTTCTATCAGGTGCTTTTATCTTGGCTATTAGCATATGGCTCGGAACTGAAGGGTTCAAATTTTCTGCAAATGTTTTACAAAAAGATGCCGGTGGGGGTTTCGCTGGTAACTCAACTTTGGCCGCGGGGTATTTATTGTTTGCTGTCGCAATAGCAGGGTTTTTGCTGGCATCTAAAAAATTAGATGTTAAAAGAAATATATTTGTTGTCATCGCTCTTATTTCTGTTATTTTTAGCCCAGTTTTTATAAGTTTATACAGTCTGTTCGCTGGCAATGGAGCGCTGGGAACAGCGAGAGGCACACTGCTTGCGCTTGGTGCAGGTATTTTAGCAACTAGTGTGAGCTATGTGTTTCTTTCAGCAAAGAAGTCTATAAAAGGTATGAGCATCGGGATTGTTGTTCTGGGGCTTCTGAGTTTTTCATTTTTGTGGATTCAGTTGGTTACTCCGAATACGTATTTACATACCAAGTTTACTGAACAGGCAAGAAGTAGTAGATTCATTTTCTGGGATATCGCACAGAAAGCAATAAACGAACGACCAGTGTTCGGGTATGGTCCAGAGAATTATTCAATTGCTTATCAGACATATTTTAATCCTCAAATACTTGTACTGGAGAACAACTTTGAAGGATGGAATAATCGAGCTCATAATATATATTATGAGCTGGGTTCTACTGCTGGATATCCGGCAATTATTCTGTTCTGTGTTTTCTTGCTGAGTATTTTGTATGTAGGATCTCTGTCTTATCAGAAAAACCGCATCAATAGAATGCAGGCTTCTGTCCTGGCTGGATTGCTAGTGGCATATGTTGTAAACAATATATTTACCTTTGATTCCAACCTTTCTTTGATGGGGCTCTTTGTTGTGGCTGGAATTTTGTATTCACTGGCAGACCAAAATGATGTAAAGCAAAAATCAGCCACCAAAGAAGTGGACATATTTTATAGGAATCTGGCCATGGGGTCACTGTTGATACTGTTCGTGGTGACTTTTGCCTACCTCGTGTACCGCCCGGTCGCTAAAGCAAAGCTGTATGCAGATACATTTGCGGCCCCCATCAATAAAAGACTTGATTTGTACCCAAAGCTTTTGGAGGGATCATCTGTGGGGTCGGATTGGGATACAAGCGAACTTGCTTTTGCTGTGTACAAAAAATACGCAAGCAACCCTGCGGTAGTTAAAAATGATCCAAAAATATTGCCATATGCTGCCAAGGACATCAGTTCATTGCTTGCATACCTTGAAAAAGTTTCGGAAACAAACAAGAATGATTATCGGTTGTATATCAGCAGAAATTTCTTGCAAAATACTCTGACGTATTTGACTGATGCTCCGTACGACAAAGATACGGCAAACAAAACTTTAAAGATTTTGGATCATGCCAAAGAGCTTTCACCGTCGAACCCAAATGTGTACTGGAGTATTGCTCAAGTAAAAATTTGGGGAGGAGACTTCAAAGGGGTGGAGGAAGCATATAGAAAATCGATAGAAGTGGCACCGAAAAGCGTGAGTTCTTATAACCTCTTTCTGCAATATGCTCAAATTGTCGGAAATAAAAAACTTTTTGATGAGATCATGATACGAGCCAAAGAAAATATTCCAGGCTACGAATTGAAATAATTATGGAGAAAGTAATCGTTACAGGCGGAGCAGGATTTATCGGCTCACATATTGTGAATGCATTGATTGATGAAGGGTATGAGGTGCACGTGATTGATAATTTGCGTTCCGGAAAAAAAGAAAATGTGAATGAAAAAGCGGTTCTGCATGTCGTAGATATACGAGATAAAGAAAAATTGGGTCCAATATTTGAACATGCGAAATACGTTTTCCACGAAGCTGCCTTGCCTCAAGTGCAATTTTCGATAGAAAACCCACTTGAAACTCATGAAATAAATGTGACAGGACTGCTGAATGTATTAGAAGCTGCGCGTACGTACAATGTGAAAAGATGCATCTTTGCTGCTTCCAGTGCCGCTTATGGCGAACAAAATATCTTGCCGCTTGTGGAAACGATGCCCGCCCGCCCGCTTTCTCCGTATGGAGCGCATAAATATATAGGAG
>Ga0163155_10006948_pt1 | contig 10798 bp, 11 predicted proteins | sample OliLakLV19SP4G1_FD_148611 | JGI IMG/M metagenome (GOLD analysis project Ga0163155, IMG submission 148611) | Freshwater microbial mat bacterial communities from Lake Vanda, McMurdo Dry Valleys, Antarctica - Oligotrophic Lake LV.19.SP4.G1 | ecosystem: Environmental > Aquatic > Freshwater > Lake >...
GAATGGGCCCCGTGGTATGTGATTCCCGCCAATAAAAAGTGGTTCACCCGCTCAGCAGTCGCCGATATCGTTATTACCCATATCGAACGCCAGAAACTGGAATTCCCCAAAGTCTCCAAAGAACAACTCGAACAAATCAACGAGGCCCGGAAACAACTTGAGAATGAATAGCCCAGACTCCCGGAGGGAAAGTGAATGAATAAATCCCTCGTGAAATTCGGTGGGCTAGTGCTTTGGATTATCATCAGCTTTTTACCGTCATTAACTGCTGTTTTTGTCCGTCCGGATGCATGGTATGCCACAATCATTAAATCCCCACTCAATCCGCCCCCGTGGATATTTGCCCCAGTCTGGACGACCCTTTATCTGCTCATGGGTATCTCGGCTTGGCTCATCTGGATATCTGGTGACATCAAAAAAACTTGGGCACTGCTAACCCTTTTCCTTTTCCACCTCGTATTAAACGGACTTTGGAGTTATCTTTTTTTTGGCCTCCAGAGCCCCTCTTACGCCCTTGTAGATATTATCCTTCTTTTTACCACGATCCTCCTGATGATCATCCTTTTTATACCGGTCCACCGTGTGGCCGCCATCCTCCTCTTCCCCTACCTCATCTGGGTCGGGTTCGCCTCTTACCTAAATTTCTATATCTGGCTGAAAAATTAGGGGATTTTCCATCGGCTCATTGGGCAAATTGCTGGGAGCACGCAGGCGTTTTTACGAGAGCAATTTGTTTTCGGGATGAAGGTGTTTGATCCTGTCTTTGATCTCTTGGCATAACCATTTTTGCTCGGAATCCGTGAGGGCACTGCCGAAACGGATCCTGCGTCCGCTGGCATTAATTTCTATTCCATAAACCGGCTGGTGATTTTGTGTATAAAAAGTCATCCTACCGACGAAACTCACCGATACTGTCGGGATGTCGTTGACTTTTTCCCATCCAAAAAGGTCTGTCTGGATGCGGACAGTTTGATGGCCGATGTAAAGCATCCGTTTCGACAAATTCTGCAGGAGTCCGGCATAAATCACCCCTAATCCGATGGTAGGAAAAAGGATCAGGATTCCATAAACAAAAAACGGAATATCCCCCCTTTGGGCTGCACCACCAAAGATAAACACAAAAACGAAGATAAATGAAAAAGCCGTCCACAGGATCCCAAACCCCGTAGAGGCGCCGAATTTCCCGGCCCGAGGGATCCGGTAAACCTGTTCGTCATCGGGCAAATCCTGGATCATGATTTTTGTCCCCTCAGGTTTGGCGACTGGACCGTCTGGAAGCTTTCTGAGATCTGATCGGGATTTTATCCATTCAAGTAAACCGGCCTGCAAACCGCACTGGGGACATTTCAAGACTGGGTGTGTCTTTAGGAAATCCTGATAGATCAATTTTGCAATAGAGGATTTGAGTATTAAAAACATATTTCATCCCTCACTTCCATCCCACGGGCACAAGCACACTATTGTGCGGGCGGATCAACAGGGGTAGTAGTCGTCTCTGGCTCAGCAGGAGCCACTGGCGCCGGCTGGTCATTCTTGGTGGCAGAGGAAGGGGCTTTACCACCAAGCATGGCGATCACTTCCTTCTGCACATCCATAATCTGGTCGAGGCGCAAGTCAGGATCGGCAATCGTAAAGGATTCCCCGCTCTTGAGATGCTCATAAACAATCACCTTGCCAAGTAGGTCATTCATAAACGTATCGATTTGTTTCAGGATACGTTTGCGCTCGAGCATAATGGCGAGGATATAACGGGTCATGACTGTGGACTCTTCATTACGTTCGATCAACTGGCGTAACATTCCCTCGGCATCATCCTTTTTTAAGGCATCGGGTGGAGGGGGTGGAGGGGTGAAAAATTTCGTCTGCCAATAAGAATTTGGAGCTGTGTCCGGAGTGGTGATCAATTCGCGCCAAGCTTGTTGGCAATAATCCTTACGTTCATAACCATTCTTCCCCAAGAAAAGCATCGAAACAATTTGCTCCGCTTCCTCGAATGATTTACCGGTTCCCGCACAAACCCGCGACCTAGATTGTATATTCCACTCTTCCATAAAGTTTATGGTGCCGGAATCCCCCGTCTCCGGCTAGTTGTTTTTTGACCAGAGTTCCTTATTTTTCATCATATAAGCAAAACCTGAATAAACCGTCAGGGCGATGGTGATAGCCATGGTGACATAGACGCCCCACGTAAACATCTGGAGGACCCCATCTAACCACTCGGGATCACTCGGCCCCATAATCTCATCAAGGGCACTACGCAAGAGCACGACGATAATCGTGATCATCTGCCAAGCTGTTTTATGTTTGCCTAGACGGTCTGCGGAAATGATCTGGCCCCTCGCTCCTGCTAAAATCCTCAGCCCCGTAATCAGGAATTCACGGGAGATCACAATAATCACAAAATAAGCACCAAAAGGCCCTAATTGCCCCCGCGCGACAAAACTCACAAAAGCCGCACAGACCATGACCTTATCGGCCAAAGGATCCATCAGGGCTCCAAAATCGGTTTTTAAATTCCGGCTCCGCGCAATAATCCCGTCGATATAATCAGTCACCATACCAATAAAAAAGACAATGACAGCCACCGACGCACTGTAGGTATAATTCCCCAATACCAAGATCGTGAATACGATGGTGATGAAAAAACGGGATATAGTCAGTTTATTGGGTAAATTCATGGTTCCTCAGTTCCCTTTCTTGACTAAGACCTTTTGCCCCAATCGTCAACGCAGGAGTTTAAAAGAGTTCATAAAAAGTCCCTATTCTACCCTCTGAGACGATCAACCACGGGCAAATGACTCAAAACAAAGAATCATGTCCTCGGTCATTTTTTGGCAAAAAATCCACTCTTCCGCACGTGATCTCTGAGACACGGATTCTTAAACCGGTTGACCCATCAGGTCATAATCCAAAGCACCAATAATCTTTATCCTGCGGAATTCACCGACTTTGGCTGAACCTTCCGGGATCAAGATGCGTCCGTCGATATCAGGAGCATCCCATTGTCCGCGGGCGACCCCGTCCTTATCGATCAGGGCGAGGATTTCGCGCCCGATCTGGGATTGGGAAATCTCGGCGGCAATACGTCGCTGGAGTTTCATCGCTTTTTTGTAACGACTTTTTTTCGTGCGGTCATCGATCTGGGCTTCCATTTTTCCAGCGCGTGTCCCGTCTTCCTGCGAATAAGTAAATACCCCGAGCCGTTCAAACCTTGTTTCCTCCATAAAATCGAGGAGCGTCTGGAAATATTCATCTGTTTCACCGGGGAATCCGACAATAAAAGTCGTGCGGATGGCAATACCGGGAATGCCCGCCCTGATTTTTTTAATCAAGTCCCGGATATACTGGGATGATGTCTCCCTGCGCATGGGCAAAAGCATTCCGTCATCAATATGTTGTAACGGCATATCGATATATTTAGCCACTTTCGGCAAGCGTGCCATGGCCGTGATTAACTCATCACTCCAATGATAAGGATGTGTGTAAAGGGTGCGTATCCAGAAATCTCCCGGAATATCATTGAGAGCCTCCAGCAAATCGGGTAATCGATAGGTTCCCTCACCTTTCAAATCTTTCCCCCAAAAGGTGGTATCCTGCGAAATCAAGTCAAGCTCCTTGACCCCTGACTCCACGAGCTGCCGTGCTTCCTGTACAATCGAGTCCAAGGTACGACTGCGGTGTTTCCCTCGCATTTGAGGGATAATACAAAAGGAACAAGGGTGGTTACAGCCCTCACCGATTTTTACATAAGCAAAATGGTCGGGTGTCAGTCGCACACGGGGAGTAGAATAATCAGGGATATAAACCGGTTTACGAGTCACGAAATTAAGCGGGTCTTGTGGCGGAACTTGCGCGGGCGCGGCTGTCCCCGATTTGCCTACTTTCGAGGCCTGGACTCTATCCGCTTCGACCACGTGTCCCCTGCGGGCACGTGCCTGATTGATAATCTCGGCGACTTGCTCGACCTGGTCGATCCCCATAAAAGCGTCGACTTCCGGAATCTCTTTTTGCAGCTCCCCGGCAAAACGCTGTGCCATACACCCCGACATGATCAGCGTTTGGTTCTTATGTTTTTTTGAACCCCCACGTTTTTGATTCATCTCGAAGATATTATCGATCGACTCTTCCTTAGCTTTATCGATGAATGAACAGGTATTCACAATAATGACATCCGCTGTATCCGGGTCAGGTGTAATCTCCATACCTGCATCGCGGATTTTTCCGAGCATAATCTCGGCGTCGACTAGATTCTTGGCGCAACCCAGCGAAACCATCCCGACTTTGACTTTTTCGGATTGGGCTGTGGTAGGATTGAGTTCTGCTTGATTATTTTTCATTAGGGTAAATTAATTGTTTTAGGTTCCGTACCCTGATTAGAGTTAGCCACTTCCTGACCATTATAAAGAATCGTCACAAGCGAGGGATTAAAAACTTCCACGGTGAATTTCTCCGCTTCGAATTCTTTTTGAGTGTCGCTATCCAGAATAAAGCCGCCATCATTCTCATCGGTTTGTCCGTCGAGGGTGACGCGTATCCAACAATCGTCCGAGGCCCTGATCGCGAGTTTATTTTTTACCGGGACGACAGGGACTTGTGCGACGACATTGGTGGGAAGGGCAATAACCGCACCCTGAGCATTTGACGTCACTGCCACAGGCACACCGGGCTGGCCTAGGGGAGCTCGCACGGCAGGATGAGGGATACTCCCCCCGCTCACCACGACCTCTGGGGTCACTTTTGTGGGTATTTTAAAAACGCCTACACGCCAAAGGTTGATAAGGATCGGCAACAAGACCAATAAGATCACTAGACCCACCACGATATAAAGAATGGCCACAGGCTTGAGGCGGACCTCACGGGTAACGGCAACCACAGGCCGCACCGGGCTATTCAGATTAATAGTCCCATAATCCTCTGCTTCATAACCAAATTGTTCATTGAACTCCAAAACAAGTTCATTGGCATCCATCTTTAGGTATTTCGCATAAGTACGGACGAATTCCCTCTGATAACGCAGCCCATTGATTTTGGAGAAGTTATCCTCCTCCATCTCGGCTAGCCTTTCAGCACGTATTTTCGTCGCCTTGGCTGCCATCGCCAAGGATAAATTACGAGATTCCCTCTGTTTTTTTATTTTTTGACCTACTGTATCCATCGTTTCATCCGGTTAATCAAATAAAGCCTCGATCCGCCGGAATTCATCCGGGTTATTGAGATCAACAAGGATTTCCCTGTCTTTAGCTCCGTCTTTCGGACCGACTATAGCATAATCTTCAAAAATATCCATAATTCTGGCAGCGCGTGTATACCCCAGTCTCAAGCGTCTCTGCAAGAGAGAAGTGGAGGCCCTCCCTTCTTGGAGGGCAATTTCCAGACATTGCTGGACGAGCCGTTTATCCTCATCGGTGATTTCAGAACCATCGGCATCGTCCTTTTCGAGGCGGCTGTGGACTTCCGGTTCAAAAAGCGCCGGGGCTTGTTTACTAATATAATCCACGACAGCAGAAACTTCCTCATCCGTGATATAGGCTCCCTGGGCACGGATAAGCTTTGAGGAACCCGGCGGCAGGTAGAGCATATCCCCTTTCCCGAGCAATTTGTCCGCCCCGTTGGCATCGAGAATGACACGGGAATCCAGTTTTGATGCCACTTGGAGGGCGATACGCGTCGGTACATTGGCTTTGATCACACCGGTCACCACATCAGCCCGTGGTGTCTGGGTCGCGATGAGCATATGGATCCCGGCGGCCCGGGCCATTTGTGTGATACGCGCGATCAAACTCTCGACATCCGCTGGGGCCGTCTGCATCAGGTCGGCTAACTCATCAATAATCACGACGATGTAGGGCATCTTATCAGGAATAATCAAATCATCATCCCGAGGGACGACGATCGGTAATACCTCTGGCTCCTGCTCTTTGTGCCCAAGGGCCCCTTCCCCCGCACCATCCTCATCGTCTTCTTTTTCGAGCACTTCTTGGAGATCTAAGGGCTCGGGAATAGGAATCTTCGGCTTGGGACGGTCATTAAATGTCGAGATATTACGGACCCCGACAGCGGCGAAAATCTGGTAACGTTTTTCCATTTCCCTCACCACCCATTGTAAGGCCCGGATGACTTTTTTCGGGTCTGTCACGACGGGGACGACTAAGTGGGGCAATTTGTTATACACCTGCATCTCCACTACCTTAGGATCAATCATGATCAAACGTAGGTTCTCGGGGGAAAACTTATAAAGCATACTCAGGATAATCGAACTGATACACACCGATTTACCCGAACCCGTGGTTCCCGCGACGAGCACATGCGGCATTTCAGCCAAGTCCCCGACGACAATATTCCCGTACACATCCTTGCCTAAGGCCACGGGGATTTTCGCTTTGGAATTCACCCACGTATCGGAAGTCAGGAGGTCGGTGAAAAAGACGGTTACTTTTTTGGAGTTTGCCACCTCGACACCGACGGTATTTTTCCCGGGGATCGGCGCGAGGATATTAATCGCCTCCGCCTGGAGTGCCATGGCCATATTTTTCTCGAGGGAAACAATCTTCTCAAGCTTCACCCCGGCCTCAGGCTCCAGCTCGAAACGCGTTATCGTCGGGCCTTTGGTAATCGTCCTTTGATAAACCGTGATGCCAAATTGTTTTAGTGTATTAACCAAGATGTCTGCCTGCCCGAGGAGTTCTATTTCATTTGAAACAGGAGTCCCCACCGGTACCGGGGGCGTCTGGAGCAAATCCAATGAGGGCAACTCATAATTCTTATAAGAAACATTAGCCAAAGTAACAGCAGGAACAGGTTCCTTCGAGAGTGAACGCCCACCCACAGGGGTTTTGCGATCTTTTCCAGACGCTTTCATGGCTTTTGCCCCCACCTGATCATCATCACCCGGAATTTCATCCGGAGCATCCTCATCCCCATCCTCGGAAATTTTCTTTCTCACTGGCGAAATCGTTGTATCAATAATCTGCGGTGGTGGCTGGGGCACGGCCTCTGCTTGGATCATTGCAGCCTCCCTTTCCTCCATTCGAATCGCCTCTTCCTGCCTCAAGATTTCCTCGTCAATCTCACGCTGCTTGGATTTAGAGAGTTTCTCAGCCTCTTTTGACAGTCGCTCAGCCCGTTTACGCATCAGCTTTACCCGTTCCCTCGGATCTTCTTCCCGTTCAATCCGCATATCCTCGCGGTTACGGATATAATCCCGCACCCACCGGAAACTCTCGATGGTCAGGGTAATGGGTTTAAACTCCAGCATCATCACCAGGCTGATGAGATAAGTAATCCCTAAAATAATGGCCGCACCGGACTTACCCAAAAGGGGGAAAAAAATGCCACCGACAAATAGAACCCCGATATATCCCCCGCTGCCTTCTAGTCCATAGTTCGACTTCATCAAGTGCGGGAAAAAAAGTTGCGAAAGGCAAGCCAAAGTAAAAAGAAAAACAAAAGCCCACAGGACTTTGATCCAGCTCCAGGGGTTCTTCTTTAATTCCGGATAAATAATCTGGAATACCAGATTCACCGCGGGTATCAGGCACAAAAAAGGCACCACAAAAGATGAAACCCCAAAAAGGAAAAAGAAGATGAATCCTAATTGGGCTCCCAGCCAACCAACCGCATTATGGGGAGGATCATACGGGGGCGACATGTAAAATGAAATATCCCCGGAATCGTAGGTGTATATACTCAAGAGCAGCAAGACACAGAGGCCGATCCCCACAATCGCCACAATTTCTTTACTATGATGCCATTTCGGCTGGTTTCTCTCTCTCGACACGGAAGCGGAAGTCTAACAATATGTCATCATGACGCAATAGGTTATTTACTACGTAAAAACTTTCTTCAGAGATTCCAGAGGCTTTCCCCAAAAAACAACAATCCATCGTCATTCTCGAAATAAATCCTCAGAATAGATCATTAAAAATATTCATAAGTCATTTATTTTTAATATTCTGCATGTATTCATCAGAATTTCGCAAAGTTGGCATCAGGATTGCTCACTCTACAAAATCGATCTAACCACAACTCAAAACACTAAACTAAAATCAAGAAGAGGATAAAAAAATGGAAAAATCAAAAATATATATGCGCATGCTGTTGATCGCGGGAGTCTGCCTTCTCTCAGCCAGCGTATTTGCCCAGGACGCCACCGCGCCTGCAGCACCTGCAGTCATTAACGAAACGGTCGTCGTTGAAAATAATGTCACTGAAGAAGTTGCGGGGCCAACAGTTGCTGATGCCATGTTCATGACTAATAACCTCTGGATGATGATTGCTGCTGCATTGGTTTTCATCATGCACTTGGGATTTGCCTGCGTGGAATCAGGGCTCACCCGTTCCAAAAATACGGTGAATATCCTCTTCAAAAACGCAATTATTCCCGGTATCGGTGTACTAACCTATGCCATCATTGGTTTTAACCTCATGTACCCCGGTGCTGATTTTGCAGGAAAATGGTTCGGATTTGCCGGATTCGGCATCTCTCTTCCAGATGGTGGATTAACGTCCGCCTACAATCCTGGTTATACCTACTGGACAGACTTCCTCTTCCAAGCCATGTTCGCTGCGACTGCTGCTACAATTGTTTCTGGTGCTGTGGCAGAGCGCGTCAAACTTTCCTCCTTCCTGATTTTTGCGACTATCTTCGTCGCTATTTCTTATCCTATCACAGGGATGTGGAAATGGGGTAACGGTTGGCTCAATACTCTCTCAACTCCCTTTTATGATTTTGCCGGTTCAACTCTTGTTCACTCTGTCGGTGGATGGGGTGCTCTTGCAGGTATCATCATTCTCGGACCTCGTATTGGTAAATACGTAAATGGAAAAGTTGTCCCTATCCTCGGTCACAGTATGCCATTGGCGACAATCGGTGTCTTTCTTCTTTGGTTAGGATGGTTCGGATTCAACGGTGGATCGGTTCTTTCAGCTGATCCCGGACTTGTCTCTCTTACACTTGTCACCACTACAATCGCCGCTTCAGCGGGTGGTATCGGCTCCATGCTTACCTCTTGGATAATCTTCAAAAAGCCCGATTTATCCATGGCTCTCAACGGAATTTTAGCTGGTCTTGTAGGGATCACTGCTGGTGCCGACCAGATGGGACCGATGGATGCTGTCTTGATTGGTTTGATAGCAGGTATCGCTGTTGTTCTCTCCGTTATCATCATGGATAAAATCAGGCTCGACGATCCAGTCGGTGCTGTATCAGTTCACTTGACCTGCGGTATTTGGGGAACTCTCGCTGTTGGCCTTTTCGGTGCGAAAAAAGGCATGGCCCAATTAATGTCCCAATTCACAGGGGTTATTGCTATCGGGTTATTCACCTTTATTTTCGCCTTTGTACTATTCTTAATCATTAAGGCTGTCATGGGTCTACGCGTCAGCGCAGAGGAAGAAATCGAAGGCTTGGATATTGGGGAACACGGAGCAGAGGCTTATCCCGACTTCCAAGAAGCTAGCAGTAAGATGTAACAATAAACATTTACAAAAAGTTACATTCTAAGCTAAAAATAAATTGAACATTGAAAGGCTAATATAATGAAAAAAATCGAATCTATAATTAAACCCTTTAAACTCGACGAGGTGAAAGCCGCCCTGTCTGAGCTCGGCATCGAAGGGATGACCGTATCCGAAGTCAAAGGTTTCGGACGCCAAAAAGGTCATACAGAAATCTACCGTGGCAGCGAATACACGGTTGATTTCCTCCCGAAAGTCAAAATCGAAGTGGTCGTCGTCGACGATCTCGTCGAAAAGGCTATCGAGGCGATCGTAAAGTCAGCCCAGACCGGCAAAATCGGGGACGGTAAAGTCTTCGTCATCCCGGTCGAGCAGGCCATCCGTATCCGTACGGAAGAAAAAGGCGACAAAGCCATCTAAACTTTCCTTTAAAAAGGATTGGGGCAAGATTACAAACCCTGTCGGAATTTTTCCGGCAGGGCTTTTTTTTTGACTCACTGGGTGATGAATGCTTCTCTAGGGGTCCATGCTACATCCATACATCACCACCATCATCTATGGGATTATTGAGGGGATTACCGAGTTCCTCCCCATCTCATCCACCGGACACCTTCTGATCGCCGGTCATTTTCTGGGGCATAAACCTGATGTTTTTAATGTTTTTATCCAGACCGGAGCCGTTTTGGCCGTTCTACTGGTCTTCACTCAAAAAGCCAAGGATCTGGCCCTCGGCTGGAAAAAGCCGGAGAATTTTGATTACCTACTCAAGCTTCTCGTTTGTTTTATCATTACCGGGATTGGAGGATTAATCCTGAAAAAAGTTTTCCATTTCAAACTCCCGGAAACTATTGCACCTGTCGCTTGGGCGACATTGATCGGGGGCATCATCATCTTGGCCGTCGAAGCTTGGCTCAAAAAACGCAAATTGTCCGATGACCTGACCTGGACCATTATCATTCTTGTCGCCGTGGGCCAGTTAATCGCCGCCACTTTCCCCGGCGCCTCCCGTTCCGGCACCACGATCATGATGGCCCTGATCTTCGGTTTGTCTCGCCCGAAAGCCACAGAATTCTCCTTTTTAGTCGGTATCCCCACCCTCTTGGCCGCCGGAGCATTGGAGGTCCTGAGTGCTTATAAAGAGGGAGCCCTCGACATGTCCACCGCGACTGATCTGGGCATCGGGTTCGTCTCTTCCGCCATCGCCGCTTTTTTTGCCGTTAAATGGCTCCTTAAATTCATCCAAACCCACACATTTGTGGTCTTCGGCTGGTACCGCATCATTTTTGGTAGCGCACTCCTTGCCTGTTTTTATCTCGGATATATCAAATAAGGGGCATACAAG
>Ga0163155_10006954_pt1 | contig 10792 bp, 5 predicted proteins | sample OliLakLV19SP4G1_FD_148611 | JGI IMG/M metagenome (GOLD analysis project Ga0163155, IMG submission 148611) | Freshwater microbial mat bacterial communities from Lake Vanda, McMurdo Dry Valleys, Antarctica - Oligotrophic Lake LV.19.SP4.G1 | ecosystem: Environmental > Aquatic > Freshwater > Lake >...
TGCCACTGCTCGATCCACGCACCGATGCCGCGGCGCTGGCGAAGCTGCGGCGCCTGTTCCCGGGGCGCAAGGTGGTCGGCGTCGCGGCGCGCGAGATCCTGCTCGGCGGCGGCAACATCCACTGCATCACGCAGCAGATTCCCGCGGCCGCCCGGCGCGCGGCCCGCTGACGCTGCGCGCAGTCCGGGAGGCACTCGACGTGGCTTCGAAGCGAACATCCAGACGCGACATCCCCGAGAGGCTGCGCGTGCGGCCGAACGGGCGCGTCCGGCTGCGCGATCCGGACGCGGCGCGCGACTTCGGCTGGGGAAAGGAGCAGGTCGAGCTCGCGACGGGCGAAAACCTCGCGCGCCTTTCCGAGCTGCAATACAAGATGTACGCAGACGGCCGCTTTGCGCTGCTGGTGGTGCTGCAGGCGATCGATGGCGGCGGCAAGGACAGCACCATCCGGCGCGTGTTCTCCGCATTCAATCCGCAGGGCTGCGCGGTCACTTCGTTCAAGGTGCCGAGCGCCGAGGAAATGCGCCACGACTACCTCTGGCGGATCCATCGGCACGCGCCGGCGCGCGGCGAGATCGCGGTTTTCAACCGCTCGCACTACGAGGACGTGCTCGTGGTGCGCGTGCAGAACCTGGTGCCCGAAGCCGTCTGGTCGCAGCGCTATGGCCAGATCAACGCGTTCGAAGAACACCTCGCCGCGAACGGCACCCGGGTGGTCAAGATTTTCCTGCAGATCAGTCGTGCCGAGCAGAAGCGACGCTTCGAGGAGCGGCTGGCCGAGCGCGCGAAGCAGTGGAAGTTCGATCCGGCGGATCTCGACAAACGGGCGCGCTGGGCGGACTACCAGCTCGCCTACGAGGCCGCGCTGTCGCGCTGTTCGACCGCGTCCGCGCCATGGTACGTGGTGCCGGCAGATCGCAAGTGGTTCCGCGATTTCGCGGTCTCGCAGATATTGCGCCAGGAGCTCGAGCAGATGCCGCTGCGCTGGCCGGCGCCGGATTTCGACCCGGCGCAGGTGCGGATTCCCTGATCGGGGGCCACGGTCGAGGCCCCCCGGCCCCGCCGCTTAGCGGTCGCCCTCGTTACCCTTGCCGTCGCCCTTGCCGTCGCGCCGGCGAATCGTGCCGAGGTAGCCGTGCGCGCGCGCATGCGCCCGGGCATGCGAATGCGCGAGCGACACCCGCTCGCGTGCGCCCTGCGGGCACACGCAGCGCACGATCGTGCCGCCGAGACGATGATTGGCGACCAGAAGGTCGCCGCCGACGACCTTGGCCCGATAACGCATCGTGCGCAGCCCCAGCCCGGCCGCCGTCTGCTCCCCGGGAGGCAGGCCACGGCCGTTGTCGTGCACCGACAGCCGGATAGCGAGGTCGTCCGAGGTCAGCTGGATGCGCACCCGCGTCGCGCGACCGTGCCGCATTGCGTTGCTGAGGGCTTCCTGCACGATACGATAGAGATGGTTGGCCGCGCTCTCGTCGACACGCAGTGGATGCGTCAGGCGGGTGCGAAGCGTCAGCGACAGGCCGTAGGTTTCGCGCGCGCGCACCGCAAGCGTGCGCAACGCCGGCACCAGGCCACCGCGCTCGAGCGAGACCGGGGAGAGGCCGCGGGCCAGCATGCGCGCATTGTGGATCGACTGGTTCAGCAGCGTCACGATCTCGTCGACCTCCGCAAGGGCTTCCGGATGGGCGCGGCGAATGCGCGTCGTGAGGCTGCGCAGCATGAGGGCAACGCCGGTCAGTTCCTGGCCGAGCCCGTCGTGAAGGTCGTTGCCGATGCGCTGTTGCTCGCGGTTGCTGACCTCGAGGATCTCCCGCTCCAGTACCTTGCGCTCCGTGACGTCGTTGAGCGCCGCCAGCCAGTGGTCGGCGCCGTCGATCACCAGCGGGGTGATCACGCAGGCGGCAGCGAACGTGCTGCCGTCTCGCCGGACGCACTCGAACTCGAAAGGCTCGGCGTTTTCCGCAGTGAGCTGGGCAGGGATGCGGCCCTCGGCGCCGCTACCTGTCGTTCCATCGAGGCGGAACAGCGGATCGATCGGGCAGCCCTCTAGCGTGCCAAGGGCATAGCCGAACATCCCGTCGAACGCGGGATTGGTGAGGCGGATGCCGTTGCGGCCATCGACCAGCACCACGCCCTCGCGCATGGTCTCGAAGATCCTTGCCTGCAGGCGCAGCATCCGTTCGTCGCGCCGCTGGCGGGTGATCTCGGTGACCGTCAGCACCGCGCCGACGATACCTCCGCCTTCGGCGCGCACCGGCTTGGCGCGAATTAGCAGGGCGCGGGGGCCGTCCGGCGCGTCGAACAGCACCTGCTCGAACCGCGGCTGCAGGTCCTCGCCGGCCAGCGTGCCGGCGACGAACCGCCGGATCCGGTCGCGATCCTGCGGCGGCGAGATTGCCTCCAGCGTCATGCCCGGCAAGCGGTCCGCGGTGAGGGTCTCGATCGCCCGGTTCGCGAACACGATCCGTTGCGCCGCGTCGACCAGCAGCAGCCAGTCGGTCGAGTTCTCGGCGATCGAGCGCAGCCGCATCTGCGACTCCTGCAGCGCGGTCTCCGCCAGTTTGCGTTCGGTGATGTCGTGCGCGAGCCCGATGGCGGCCTGCACGCCGCCGTTCGCCAGTTCCCCGATTGGCCGCACTGTCAGGTGGATCCAGCGTGCGCTGCCGTCGAGCCGCTGGATGCGGATTTCCTGCGAGACCTGCTCGCCGCCCCGGATGCGTCGCGCGCGCTCGCGACTCGGTTCGATCTCGTCGGGATCTAGAAAGCTGGTGAATCCGCGGCGCCGGATTTCCCCGAGCGGGACACCATACACTTGCTCGATGCCTTCGCTGGCCCAGGTGATCGACGCGCGACCCGACGCGTCGAACGTGACCTCGCAGACATAGCCCGGCGTGAACTCGGCGACAGTGCGATAGAGGTGTTCGCTCTTGCGCAACGCCCTTTCGGCCTCCTTGCGCGCCTGGATGTTCATGCAGATGCCGACGATGCGGCGCGGCCGGCCGTCCGGACCGCGCTCGGTCGCGCGGCCGCGCTCGAAGATCCACACCCAGCGTCCACCGCGGGTGCGGATCCGGTACTCGCTCTCGTAGACCTCGTGCCGGCCCTCGACGAGATCGGAGAACATCGCCGCGGCGCGCGGCAGGTCCTCGGCGTGGATGCTGGCGTCCCAGGCGTCGACGTGGTCAGGGCCCTCGCAGGGTTCGAGATCCTCCTGCGCGCACCAGTCGTTGAACCAGCGCGCGCCGGCGCCGCCGATGTCGAGCTCCCACATGCCGATGCCGGCGCCCCAGACGGTGGCGGCCAGGCGATCCTCGGTCTGGCGCAGCGCCACCTCGGCCCGTCGCCGGCGCTCGACCTCCATACAGACGCCGACGATGCGATGCGGGCGCCCGTCGGCCGTACGGGCCGTGATCTGGGCGCGATCGAAGACCCAGATCCAGCGACCATCGACGGTACGCATCCGGTACTCGACTTCGAAGAATTCGGTATCGCCCGATAGATGATCGACGAACGCGCGTCGCAGCGTCCCGACGTCGTCGGGATGGGCGAGCCCCTCCCAGCGCACGCCATGGCCGGGCCTGCCGAGTTCCGGCGCCACGCCGTGCCCGACGCACCATTCGTCGAGGCCCGTCAGCGTGTCCGCGAGCACGTCCCATTCGTAGAAGCCGATTTGTGCGCATTCGAGCGCGAGCCGGAACTGCTCGCGCGACCGGGCCAGTGCATCCTCGATGCGCCGCCGCTCGGTGATGTCGATGCAGACGCCGCGCACGAGACGTCCGGAGGTGCGCGGATTCGAGCCCGCGAGCTGGCCGCGCTCCAGCACGCGCCGCCATTGCCCGGTGACGTCGCGCAGGCGGTATTCGACGTTCAGAATCGTAGCGGCGCCGCACTCGAGGCGCGCGTAGGCCTCCAGCACCTCACCGAGGTCGTCGGGATGCACCAGCGACTTCCAGTCGGATTCGTCGTATTCCCGGCCGATCCCGCCGAGCCACTGCAGCGCAGCGGAATCCTGCAGCCAGCGGATCCGACGGGTGGCGAGGTCCTGCTCCCAGACGAAGACCGAGGCCTCTTCCAGCGCCGAGTCGCGCTCCGTCTCCGCGAGCTTGCGGGCCGTCACATCGCGGGCGTTGATCAACAGGCCGTTGACGTCGCGGTCCTCGATCAGGTCGACCAGGATCGCCTCGATCCAGCGATAGCCGCCGGCGCCGTCGCGGATCATGAAGTCGAGCCGACGCTCGGCGCCGTGCTGCGCCATCAGCTCGCGACCGATCTCGATCGCGCGGCGCCGGTGGCTCGGGTGGATCAGCTTGAGGATCCGGCGCGCCGTCAGCTCCCGAGGCCGGAGGCCGAAAATGCGGCTGATGCTCGCGCTCTCGAACACCGCCGTGCCATCTGCTCCGAGCACGACGACCAGATCCTCGCTCTTCTCGGTCAGCGTGCTGAAGCGGCGCTCCCGGCGGCGCAGTGCCTCTTCCAGTGCGACGTCGGACGAGACGTCACGCGAATGCACGATGATCGAGGCGAGCATCGGGTCGTGCAGTGCGTTGACCGCCAGGCTCTCGATCCAGCGCCAGCCGCCGTCCGCATGGAGGAAGCGCAAGCGCACGCGGCGCATCCGCAGCGGCGTGCGCAGCACCGCGCCCAACTCGACGTTGCTGCGCAGGTCCCTGATGTCTTCCGGAAAGATGAACTCGAAGATGTTGCGACCGATTAGGGTGGCGACGCTGCGGCCAGTGAGCTGCTCGGCGGCATCGCTGGCGAACAGCACCCCGCCCGAGGCGTCGAGCAGCGTGATGGCGTCGTGGTTGCCTTTGGCCATGGACTGGACAAGTGCCAGCCGGCGCTGTTCGAGCGAGGCGGCGGAGGTGTCGGCGGGGCAGTCGCGTTCGGTCACCAGCACGCCGGCCACGCCGGCTTCGCTGCGCAGTGGCTGCAGAGTGGCGGCGTAGACGCCGAAGCCCTCCGGCCCGCGCGCCGGAAATGGCGGCAGCTCGATGCCTTCGCCGCGCGCTGCGCGCCGGTATTCGGCGGCGTGCACCGCGGCGGTGGGGTGCAGCGCCAGCCAGTCGGTGCCGAGGCACTCGGCGGCTTCGAGTCCGATGCGGCGCGCGAAGCGCTCGTTGATCCACTGAACGCGCAGTTCGGGATCTAGGATCGCCACGTCGCCTGGCCACTGCGCGAGGGCAAGCGTTGCCAGGCCGGCTGCGGGTGCGACGTCGTCGAGGCCGGAATCCTTGAGGCTCGCGTTCATCGTTTGCCGAGGCTGCGTGGCGCTGCGATCACCGGCGCAAGCCTAGCAGCGCCGCGCGCCATTGTCCCGCCGCCGGCGCGCTCATCGACCGGCGTGCGACATCTCCAACTCGAGGAAGGCGCTGCGCCCGCGTCCCGGGAAGTAGCGCCAGTCGCCTTGCGCGAAGTCGGCGCGGTCCGCGTAGTTCCGGTCGGCGAGGTTGGTGATGCGCAGCGTCGTGCGCAGCCAGCGCCGCGCCTGCCAGGCTATGCGCAGGTTGGCGAGCGTGTGTCCGGGGTAGCGGTTGAGGTTGGACGCGTCGGCGAAATAGGCGCCAACGTGCTGCAGTTCGAGTTCACTCTGCCAGTCGCGGCCGGCGCGCCACGACAGCGTGGCCTGGTGCAGCTGGCGCGGCGCGGTGTCGACGTCGCGTCCCGCGACGATCGTCTCGCCGCCTTCGATGCTGCGCGAGAACGCATAGCGATGCCGCGCGAGGCTGCCCGAAGCCGACAGTTGCCAGTCGGCCGAGAGACGGCGGCGTACCTCATACTCCAGTCCGCGATGCGTGGTACGGCCGTCGCTGACCGCGAAAGCATCCGCGTCGCGCAGGATCACGCTGGACTTGGTCATCGCGTACGCAGCGAGCGACCACGACTGGCGGGCCGACTCATGGCGCCAGCCGGCCTCGATGCTGGCGAGCCGCTCCGAGTCGAGCCCCGCTGCGCGCTGCTGCCGCTGCAGCCGGTAGAGCTCGGTCGCTTCCGGTGGCCGGAAGCCGCTCGCGGCCGCGACGTAGAGCCGATCGTCGGCGCCGGCGCGGTATGAGAGCGCGAGCCGCGGAGTCAAGTTGGCGAAGCGGTCACTCCGGTCCGCGGGCCGGCTGAACAGGCAACCGCCGAACGCGCAGGGCGTGCCGTTCTCCGCGGTGTTGCCGTCGCGCATGCGGTTGTCATAGTCGTAATGCGTCAGGTCCGCGCGCAGCGAGGCGGTCGCCTGCAGCAGCCGGGCCAGCGGCCAGTCGAGCGCGGCGAACGCCGCGATCGTAGCCCCCCGGACCTCGTAGTCGTAGTGGCGGCCGGCCGGGCGGATGGCGCGCGCCGCTGCGCTGCCCTCGAGCGTCGGTCCCGACTGGATCTCGAGCAGCCAGCTTTCGGAGGCCTCGAGGTCGAGGCCAGCGCGCCAGGTGCCGGAGCCCGCCGCGCCCCATGGCCGCGCCAGCAGCGCACTGAAACCGACGCTGTCCTGGCCATTGCGCTCGAGCGGCTTGCCGAGCAGGAAGTGCTGCAGGAACTGCATCTGTGAACTGCGCAGCGCCATGCGCAGGTCGGTCGTGCAGCGCTCGCAGTCGTCGTTGCGGCTCCAGCTGGCCGAGGCGCGCGTGCTCCAGGCGTCACGGAACGCCTCCGGATTGGGATTGCTGCGCGCGAGGCCCGGATCCCGATAGGCATCGAGGCCGCGGACGAAGCCCGCGGTTTCCTGGTTCAGCACGGTGCCGGCGAAGCGCAGGCGCAGATCGCCGCCGCGCCACTCGCGCTGGTGCAGCAGATTCAGCTTGGCGTCGTCGACGGGTGAATCGGCGCGGAAGCCGCCGTCGTGCGTGAAGCTGCCCCAGGCGCCGCTGCCGCGCGCGGCATCACCGCTCGCGACGCTCGCCTGGACACGCCCGAAGCCGTATGCACCGCCTTCGACCGAAAGGCTCGCCGGGTCGAGCGAGGCGATGGTCGGGCTGATCACGTTGATGATCGCGTGCACCGCGTTCGCACCGTACAGCGCGGTGCCCGGCCCGCGGATCACTTCCATTGCCTGCGCCTGGCCGGTGTTCAGTTCGAACAGCTCGTTGACGTTGCAGAAGCCGACCGGACGCAGCGGCATGCCGTCCTCCAGCAGCAGGAAGCTGCCGCAGGCGCCCGGCCCCGACAGCACCGGGGACCGGATCGCCGTCAGGCTCTCCTGGCCGCTGCCGCGCTGGATCATCACGCCGGCAATCCGGTTCAGTGCCTCGGAGGCGTGGGAGGCGCCAATCAGGCGCAGCTGCGCAGCGTCGAGGGCCGAGATGCTCGCGGGCACGGCCAGCCGCGCCTCCACCCGCCTCGAGCTGGTCACGACGACTTCCTCCGGCTCGGCGGCCGGCAGGTCGATGGGCGAGACGAGGGTGGCGGCGAGCAGGAGCACTACGCGTCCGGAAATTCGCATGCTGCGATTATCCTGCATCGGCCGGCATGGTTGGCGGCCGATCGGGTGCCTCCGCAGCCGGATCGCGCGGCCGCGCGGAGCTGGGCTGGTATTCTTGGAGTGTGCGACCGGCTTTCCAGCTGCTGACTTCGCTGCCCTGCATCGTGGCTACGCTGCTCGGGGCCGGCGCCGCAGCGAGCGCCGCAGCGAGCGCCACGGCGGCCGAGGCGGCGCAGGCGGCCGTGACTGCGGTCGCGGCATCCGTGGTCGCGCCAGTTGCCGGCGAGGCTGTGCCGACCGCGCGACCGCGCATCGGGCTGGTGTTGTCCGGGGGTGGCGCCCGGGGCGCCGCGCACGTCGGCGTCCTCAAGGTGCTGGAAGAGCTGGGCGTGCCGGTCGATGCGATCGCCGGCACCAGCATGGGCGCGGTCGTCGGCGGGCTGTATGCGAGCGGGCTCTCGGCGGGCGAGATCGAGGCGGCGCTGCAGTCGGGCAACCTGCAGGACGCGTTCCGCGACCGTCCCGCGCGTTCCGACCTGACCTTCCGCCGCAAGACAGAGGACCAGAACTTCCTGGTCCGCTTCCCGCTCGGCCTGAAGAGCGGCGACTTCCGCCTGCCCAAGGGCCTGATCTCGGGCCAGAAGCTCAACCAGACACTGCGTCGCCTGACGCTGCCGGTGGCCGCCTCCAACCGGTTCGACGACCTGCCGACGCCGTTTCGCGCCGTGGCCACCGACCTCGAGACCGGCGAGGCGGTGGTGCTCGCGGACGGCGACCTGGTGACCGCGATGCGTGCGAGCATTTCGGCGCCCGGCGTCTTCATCCCGGTCGAGAAGGATGGCCGGATGCTGGTCGACGGCGGGCTCTCCGAGAACCTGCCCATCGACATCGCGCGGGCCATGGGCGTCGACCGGCTGATCGTCGTCGACGTCGGTTTCCCGCTGCAGACGCGTGAGCGGCTGCAGTCCGTCGGCACGATTTCCAACCAGATGCTGGCGATCCTGATCCGGCGCGGCAGCAGCGCGCAGCGCCGCACGCTCGCGCCCGACGACGTGCTGCTCGATCCGCAGCTCGGCGATGCCTCGTCGTTCGATTTCGGCGGCATCGCGCGCGCGATCCAGCTCGGCGAGGTGGCGGCGCGCGACAGCCGCGAGCGCCTCGCCGCGCTGGCCGTGCCCGCGGCGCAGTACCGTGGCTATCTCGCGGCGCGCGATGCGGCGCGCCGCGGCGTGCCGCGCATCGACTACGTGACCGTCGCCGAGGGCGCGCAGCGCTATGGACGCCCGCTGAACGCACTGTTCGGGCCGCTGACAGGCAAGGCCCCCGACGCGGCGGCGATCGAGTCGCGCGTGACGGCGCTCTACGGCCAGGGCAACCTCGAGACGCTCGACTACGGCTTCGAGCAGCGCGGCGATCGCTACGGCCTGCGGCTTGCCGCCAGGCGCAATTCCTGGGGCCCGAACTACGTGCGCTTCGGCCTCAACCTGCAGGACGATTTCGAAGGCAACTCCGACTACAACGCCGCCGCGCGGTTCGTGCTGTCCGAGATCACCGCGCGCGGCGGCGAGTGGGTGTTCGACCTGCAGATCGGCGAGTCCCCGCGCCTCGCGACGGAGGTGTTCCTGCCGCTCGACTACACCCGCCGCTGGTTCGTGATGCCGCTGGCGCGCTTCGAGGCACGCAACGTGCCGCTGCTGGATGCGAACCGGCGGCTCGCCGAGTTCCGCCTGCGTTCGTTCGAGTCGGGACTCGATCTCGGCCGCGAGCTCAGCAACTGGGGTGAGGTGCGGGTCGGCGTGCGTCGCCAGACCGGACAGTCGCGCGTGCGGATCGGCGACCCGGCGCTGCCGGCCGAAGATTTCGACGTGCGCAGCTATTTCGCGCGCTTCTCGTACGACCGGCTCGACAACGTCAATTTTCCGCGCGCCGGACAGTCGTTCGTCATGGAATGGCGCGGCGAACGTACCGGTCTCGGCTCCGGTCGTTCGGCCGACCTGGTCACCTCCAACTGGCTGCTGGCGCGCTCGAGCGGGCGCAACACCGCCGTGTTCTGGGCTTCCGCCGGTGCCAACCTCGAGTCGAATGCGACCGACGTGCGTTCGCGCTTCTCGCTCGGCGGATTCCTGAACCTGTCGGGGATAGCGCCGGATTCGATTTCCGGCAACGAGTTTGCGATCGCCCGTGTCCTCTACTACCGCAAGATCGGCAGCGGTGGTGAAGGCTTCCTGAACGTGCCCGCGTACCTCGGGATGTCGTACGAGGTCGGCAACGTCTGGGAGTCACGCAGCGACGCGGGCTTCTCGGGCGCCCGGCAGAACGGCAGCGTGTTCCTCGGTCTCGACACCCTGATCGGGCCGGTCTACCTCGGGGCAGGCATCGGTGAACAGGGCGACAACGCGTTCTACCTGTTCCTGGGCCGGACCTTCTGAAGATCAGCGCCTGCGGCGCTCGGCCAGCTTCTCGACCTTCTCGAACACCATCGCCGGACGGTCGCCCGGCCGCGAGTATTCGTGCTTGCGACTCATCTCGAACAGCGCCGCGTCGCGCTCCTCGAGCGTCTCGAACCAGTGCGTGCGGCTCCAGTCGTTGCCGAGCAGCTTGCGAAACGGGTCATCCGGGCGCAATGCGACGCGCACGCCGAAGGGGCGGGGCAGTCCGGAGTCGAGCTCGCGCAGGTTGTGTTCGTGGCATTGGGTCATGCCGCAGAGGGTACGGAGCGCGCGGCATCGCGACAAGTGTCGCGGCGCGGCCGAGCTCACAGATGCCGATCGCCGGCGCCTTCGCGGTCGGACCAGCGCAGCAGTCGCCGCGTGACGAAGACGTAGAGGCGCTTGCCGGTGGCGCGCCAGACGCGCGTCACCAACGATGGCGTCGCGAGCACGCGCCGCTGCCGCGCGGTCAGCCGCTCGGGCAGGTAGCTGCGCTTGTGCTTCAGAAGGTGGCGCACGTCGTCGTGCGCGAGCGCGCGGAACAGACGGCCGCGCCGCGGCGCATGCATCGCCAGCTGGAAATCGACCAGCGCCGGCAATCCCTCGGGCGTGACCAGCCAGTTCGGCTCCTTGGCGAGGTCGTTGTGGACGAGGTCCCGCGCGTGCAGCTGGCGTACCAGCCGCAGCGCTTCGCGGAAGTATCGCGGGTCGCGCGGGCGCGCCTGCTGCATCGGCACACCCTCGATCCATTCGCGCACCACGACGCCGCCGCGGCTCGACACCACCTGCGGCACGCGCGCCAGGCCCGCGAGGCGCCGCAGCGCGGCGGCTTCGCGGCGCGCCAGGTGGCGTGCCAGCCAGACGAGCCACCAACGTGCGGTGGTGGTGTCGCGGATCACCGTGGCGACGCCCGGCGGCCCGACGTCGTGGGTCACCGTGCCGAACAGGTCGCGCTTGA
>Ga0163155_10006959_pt1 | contig 10786 bp, 10 predicted proteins | sample OliLakLV19SP4G1_FD_148611 | JGI IMG/M metagenome (GOLD analysis project Ga0163155, IMG submission 148611) | Freshwater microbial mat bacterial communities from Lake Vanda, McMurdo Dry Valleys, Antarctica - Oligotrophic Lake LV.19.SP4.G1 | ecosystem: Environmental > Aquatic > Freshwater > Lake >...
ACCATCGCCCGTGCCGCAACCGCCGCCGGCGTCAGCGAACGCACCATCTACCGGTGGCTGGACGAGCCGGGGTTCTCGGCAGCCTTCCGCAAGGCCCGCCGCGAGGCGTTCAAGCAGGCGGTGTCACTCACACAGAAATACGCCCCGATGGCGGTCCAGACGCTGGCGAAGGTGATGACCGACGCGGCGGCCCCGTTCGCCTCGCGCGTGGCGGCGGCGAATGCCATGCTCAAGTTCAGCCGCGACAGCATCGAGATCGACGACCTCGCCGAGCGGGTATCGGCATTGGAGACCAGCGCGGCGACGGATAACCGGCACGGAGAACGATCATGATGTTCGCAAGGCGTATCCAGAGGTTGGAGCAACGACATCGCATCGTCGAGCGGGAGTTGCGCCCTCTGCAAGATCCCTGCAAGCAGCTCCAGGTGCTCATGAACTACGACACGCCGGTCACGTGCCGGATGCTCGGGCGCTGGCTGGATCTTCTGAAGAAAGCCGAGGGACTCGGCGCATTGGGCGAGTTCCTCCCCATGCACGAGCACGACGAAATGGTCGCGCTCTGCGCCGGGCTGACCGAGCGGATGCACGCTGCCCACGCCGCGACGGAGGACCGCTGCGGGCCGGTCGTGCTCTCGTTCATTCTCCCGCCCGGCCTGATGGCATCCACTCACGCACGTACCGATCCAACAGGAGTCCTCCCATGAACATCAGCAAGTCCGACAAGCCGCGCGTTCCTTCGACCTCGCCGTCCGCGACGAAGTCGTTCTTCCGCGACATGGGATTCGTCGCCACGATCTGGGTCTGCATGGTCGCGTTCCTGCCCGCGTCCTGGCTCCTCGCGGGCTTCTTCGTGGTCATCGTGCTGTGCATGATGCGGTAGCAAGGCGCGAGATGAAAGCTACGAGTTTTTGTCCTTTGAGTAGCTTGCAGGCCAACGCGGAGGAATGAACCATGCGGATCAACGATCGAATCCGGAGGATGGAACAGCGGCTGGAACGCCACGGCGGTTGCCGCGTGTGCGGCGGGAACGGCCCCGCTGGCATCCAGTTCATCATGGCGGGCCTGCCCCTGGCGTCGGCGCAGCCGCGTATGTGCGACGGTTGCGGGCGCGACGGTGCGCATGTGTTCCACATCGAGACGATCGATCTCGCGGCACACCAGCGGCCCGTTGTTCTTTGCGGGTGCAACGAATGAACATCCTCCAACGGATCGCGCGCTTGGAACGCACCCGCCTGCCCGACGCCGTGTGCGCCGTCTGCGGCGGGATCGGGCCGTACGTGGTGCAGTACCTCAATCCCCTGCCCGAGCTTGACGCGCCGCCCATGGCCGAAGGCTGTGCCGCGTGCGGGCGGCGAACGGTCATCACGGTGGAGTTCGTAGAAACCCCACTGGGGCAGATTGGTCGCGGCGAACCGCGAGGCGTGTGAGACGTCAGATTAGCGCGTCATGGCAAGCCATACACTCCGTCAGTGTTCCACGCGATGATCCTCGACGATGCGGGTAAACGGGTACCGCTCGTTCGGTGCAACCTTACTTATTTACCTCTTGCATCTGGACCGTTGCCGCTCGACGTACAACGCGCGATGTGTTCTGCCGCCATGAGTGAATGCGGAAAGCTCAGCGATCTTTTCTCTCGTCAGGGGCTGTTCCGCCGGGCATGGGTATTCCTTCTTTCGCCAGTGTTTGCGATATCCAGTGTGAGATTGACGACATACTTCCAAGCGCAGGGCCAGTCCAACGTACACGTATGGCCTATCGCCCTAGTTGTGATCCTTCTGGTGTTCTACTTTGGATGGAAGGGTTCGTCACTGATGCTCACTGATCGAGTTCGCGCCATCTGTGCTCAGGTCGCCGTTGTCGCGGGGTATTGTGCGTCTTGTGGCTATTCTCTTATCGAACCCTCCGACGTCGAGGCGCAAACGTGTTGCTGCTCCGAGTGCGGCGCGGTATGGCATCGCACGGCCCCGCAGCAACGTTAACGACGTAGGCGTGTTGAAACGCTCTCGACTGAGAAACGCCCCGAACCTGCCGGGGCGAAGGAAACGCGGGTTGAGAGTTCCGTCAGTCCGCGTTGACCCGCTCGCGCAACTCGTGGTACGCCGCCATCGCTGCGGAGTGCAGCTCCACGACGGCTGGCGCAGGCACGAACATCCGAGTCGGCGTCGCGTCCACCATGCCGCGATCCTTCATGAACGCGATCGCGGTTGCGACCTCCATCCATTCGACACCGGTCTTGTCGCGGATCTCGCCGAGGCTGATGCCGCCCGGCGCTGCGAGGTCGATGGCGATGGCGACCCGCTCGAACTCGGCCCGCGTGCAGCGATGCTCGTAGGGCGTGCCGGGCGGGATGGGATCCACGCGGAGGACGAGGTCGTCGCCGTCGATGACGAAGGTTTGGTTCACGGCTCGCTCCCGTCCGACATGGGCTTGGGCGCGGTCGTCGTTGCTTTCGCCGCCAGACGCCGCGCTGTCTGCACCGCGTTCTTCCAGTCGCGGACACGCGCCATGACGTTCGTTCCGTCGGTCGTGCCCGGCTCGTGTATATAGAACCGATCGTCGTCGGGGTTGTACGTGACTGGAAGCCCGTGAACGAGTCCCTGATGAACGGCGGGGCCGCCGGACTGTTCCTGCTTCATTGAGTAGGGGATGCCGCGCATGATTCAGTTCCCCCCTTCCGTGAAGCCGCTGGCCTCGAACATGCCGCGGTCGGTTTTGCGGAAGCGCGACTCGTTCTTCTTCGCGGCAATCTCGCGGATGATGGCCGCATAGATCGTCGCCTCGGGGGTCTTGCCGGTCGTTTTCCATGCTCCCTTGCCGAGCATCTCCGCGACGATGTCTTTGCAGGACATCGGCTTGCCCGCCTGCGCCAATACGTTCGCCGCGACGTCCAGGCCGCTCAACCGCCTGGCCTTCTCGGCGGGCGCGGGCTTGGGTGCCTTGGGCGTCTTCGCGGACTTCCCTACGTCCCCCCCGTTGGCCCGTGCCGCGTCGGGGACGGAGCTCGCGTTCGGCTCCGCGTGAACCGCACCTTCCCCGCTTGGGGCAACGTCGGGCGACGGCGGGGCAACGGGCGTATCAACGTGCGGCGCGGCAACCGGGGCGTCGATGGTGCTGATCCGCTTGCCGATCTCCGCGAGTGCGTCCTTGCGGACCTTCTCGCCCTTGGCGGTGCGGGGCGTCGCGGGCTTCGTGGTTGCCGCTGCCGGCTTCTTTGTGCTGGTCTTCGCGGGCTTGGTCTTCGTTGCCATGTGCATGCTCCAGGTGGTCGCGGGCTGCGTTGGGGCCGTCGGAGAACGCCTCCGTTTCGGTCCCGCCGCTCGCCCGACGTGGATCACATGAAGCCATGAACACCCTCATCTTGCAAGGCGAATTCCAACCATTCCGCGATGTTCGCGGCGATTGTGAGTAAGTCGGATGAGATGTGGGCAACTTCAGTTGTGAACCGGCGGAGATGCGTCTCGCGGCCCGGCGACGGCTTTTCCCGCGACGGAGGCGCCGGCGGTCGGTAGACTCACCACATGCGGCTCATCCGGCTCGTCATCATCTGTATCGCGCTCGGATTCGTCACCACCGGCGCGGTGGCGTGGGGACTCGCGGCGTGGCTGCCACAGCGGGGTTGGAATGAACATCGCTTTCTGGCAGAGAAGAAAACAATCGGGACCGTCAGAGTCATCATTTCCGAATTTCGACGCTTCGGAGCGGTTCGCAGAAAGTGGCGACTCGATGATTGGGCTGCAATGACGCTTTCATCGCAGTCATTCGATGTCATCGGCACAACGACTTCGTGGCGTGGTCCGCTCGGTGTACAAGCACGCCCGGAGGGCGTTCTTTGGGGGCGCGTCCCGGCCATTATGCTGGATCATGATGGCGCGCCATATGAAGGCCTTGACCACGCAACCGGATGGCCTCGCCTTGCGGCGTGGTATGCGACAACCGCCCACTCGCCATCGCAGATATCCGGGAAGTATCACATTGATGGCGGGATCGCACTTCCCATCGGCAGTTCAATTAGCACGACTCTTCCCGCTTGGAAGGTGCATGCCCTTCCCCTCCGCCCAATCTGGACAGGTCTCATCGGGAATACCGCGTTCTACTCGATCGTGTGGTTGGTCATGTTGTGGGGCGCAAGTGCCGCTCGACGCTGGCGTCGGCGGCGACGCGGCTGGTGCCCGCGATGTGCGTACGACCTCGCGGGCCTTACACAGGGTCAGCCGTGTCCGGAGTGCGGGATGACGCCCCTTGCCTAAACCGCGCTGAGGTGAAACACAATGCTCTCCAGTGCGTTGCGATACACTGCCTGCATGCGAGTGTTCCGTTGCTTCGGGTACGTGGTCTTAGGCTTAGCAACCAGCGTGGCGTCCGCTTGGCTGTGTGCGACGGGATTGCCACACAAGTACCTCGGTCGGGGCTCGCGAAAGGAGTCGCTTGGTGGGTCGCGTGAAGGGACAGTCGCCGTCTCCGCAAGCCGTCATAGGGGGGTTGGTCAAGATGAGTTCCGAGTAATAAGGTTTTTTGGCATACAGGAAAATCTGGGACTTGCACCTGACGAGGGTGTTCATTTGGAGCTGCCTGACACACTGCCCGACGTCGTGCCGTGGTGGTGTCAGCACCTACAATTGCCAACTCTTCACAAGGACGTCACTGATGAATTTCAAGGGTGTGCCATAGCATGTGGGTGGCCCGTCGTTTGCTTGTGGAGCCGTAGTTGGCCGCAGGCACCCTACGGGATCAAGGGCGGCATCGACGTCTCGGCAACGCCATTGGATGCGTTGTTCGCTCCTACGCCGTGGCCGAGGCCGAGCATACTGCCCACCCGAGGCATCCCATTGGGAATGGTCGCAAATACGGCGTTCTACGGGATGGTGTGGTTCGTACTGTTTACGGGCATCGGCGCGGCCCATCGCTGGCGACGTCGCTGTCGTGGCCTGTGCACCCGCTGCGCCTACGACCGCACCGGCATCACGCCGGGCCAGCCGTGCCCGGAGTGCGGGACACTTCCTCCGCTCCCGAAGTCCACATCCGCTTCCGCATGACGTCCACCACCGCCGTCGGCGCGATGTGGTCCAAGTACCTCGCGGTCGTCGTGATACACCGGTGCCCCAACTGCTTCGAGATGATCCCGATGTCCACGCCCTCGGACCGCAACTGCGCCGCGTGGGTATGCCTGAACCCGTGGGCATGAACTCTCTTGTAGATCCCCGCCTCGCGCCCGAGCCTCGGCAGCAGCCTGCGGATGTACGCCGCGGCGAGGGCGTTCCCGTGCTTCGAGCAGAAGAGCGGGGCACGGCCATCGACGGGCCACGTCGCCCGTACCTTGAGCCAGTCCGCGATCCACGCCGCCGCGCCGGGGTCGATGCCGACGGTGCGTGCGTACCCGCGCTTGCCGAAGAGGACGCGGATGGTCCCGGCAGCTAGGTCAACGTCCTTCGGCCTGAGTTCCAGGGCCTCGTTGATCCTCAACCCCGCGCGGTACAGCACCGCCAGGAGCGCCGCATTGCGGAGGCCGGTATCCGTTGACCGGTTACACTGCTCACTGTACCGCAACAGAATGCGATGACGCGGAACTGACCGACCAGCAGATCATCGATCTCATTTGCGCGTTCGCGCTGCACTGCGGCCTTGACTGTGATGAGGCACTCGAGGCTCTGGACCTTTCACTTGATGACGCCGCCACACCCGAGCAGGATCGTGCGCTGCTAGTGTGCCTCGGATGCATGCCATCTTCGAGCATGCCCGCAGCGAACACACCCCCGGGTGAGCGGTCTGACGGGGCGAACCCCAGCGGCGTGGCTGGGTCGAAGGGTTGCAAAACCAACGCGCTTACGACGGATGAACCCGTGTATCTCCCCCACCGCATCAAGGTGGAAAACGTCACTGACGTTACCGTGGAACTGCCCGGTCGCGACTTCGAGATCGTGCGGAGCTACACCAGCGACCCCGGCTATACGGGTTCATCGCTGGCAGGAGAACACTGGTCTCTGAGCTGCTTCAAGTTCCTGAGTTTCCCCAGCGGGCTCGATTTGTCCAACATGCCTATCAATATAGCCCTTCATGGTGCATCTCCGACCAGCCGCGGTTACTGTGAATCGGCAAGCGGCGGCGGATGGGCACCCAACGGGTCCGGAACTTGGTCGGTTGCTTCTGCCTCAGCGGTCGTAGATGGAATCACGTACCAAGTGCTCAGAGTTTCCGAGCCAGGCCAATATGAAATCGACTTTGTCAGAACAGCACCGGGTGGTGCGCCACACTCAACCGCCTTGCTCCAGGGACTTCCCATCCAGGAACGCGACTCCTACGGCAACCAGTGGACCTACTCCTACGGGGCCTACGGCTCGCCACAAGTGCTGCGCCTGGAAGCCATCTATTTGAATGGCGAGTCGCGCGCCGACGCGAAGGCCGTCGTTCAGTTCCGGTGGAATACCGATGTCGCCGTTCCCGGTGCTTATGGAAAAGTGGACACGGTCCAGGTTCTCCGGAAGAACTCGGCGAGCAACTGGGTAGAAACCGACCGGGTCGAGTACCTCTATAAAGAAGGAAGCGTGGACCACCTCGGCACCGAAGGAGACCTGATTCAGGTGAGCAACCGGACGTCGGTGGATACCGTTCCGCTCGGTCAGCGTTTGCGAACGCAGATTACCCAGTACCGCTACCACGACGGCACGGTGACAACCGCCCCCACCGACGATGATGATCGCGTGCAGATTCTGGGAGCCGACCATCAACTGAAGTTGGTGATCGAACCAGAGCAGGTGGAGTTCTTCGCGCAGAAAGCAAACGCCAGCTGGGCTGTTGGCGGACATGCCGCAATAGATGCCGGGGCCGCGGCGCTCCTCACCAAACTGGATTCTGCGACCCTCTTCACGCATGAATCGATTCCGTACAGCACGCGGGACATCGCGTCCAAGATTCTGTCGTACACGGGAACGAGTGACAGCCCAATCACCACGCAGTATCTCCAGACGGGGTGCGGGTGCTCGGGCGGGACGCAGGGATTGAAGCTGGTTTATGAAGAGTTTGGCGCATCGGGCTATCCCACGACGAGAATCACTCAGCTCCGGTATGACGGCGGTCCAACCTCATCTGACGATTACGAAGGGGATCATGTTTCCACCTGCTACGACATGGTGGAAATAGATGACATCTTTTATCTGGTAAACAAGGCGATCTTTGAATCCGGTGGGAGCCGGCTCTGGGTCTGGCACTACATCTACGACTCTGACGGGCTTTTGATCAAGGAGATGATGCCTTCCGCTAAAGCGTCGTATACCGCGGCCACTTCGATTGCGGCTAGCTACACCGCATCGACCACGACGGGGCTTGTGCATGCGTATGTCTACACCGCAGACAAACGTCTGAATGAATTTCGTCTAAGTGAATTAGGGAGCAACTCGGGATCGGATGACACCACGGTCTCCACATCCTTTTTCACGCTCGTCGAGCGAACGAACTACCCCACGACGCCCGGTCCTGATGTACGGGACTACCTCCCCACGAGCGTCGAAAGGTTCCGCGTGGCGGGCAGCAGCGCGGCAAACGACGTCGAAACAACATGGTTCACTTATGATTTCCACAGCGGAGACGCCCTGGCTTGGGTGGGAACCAGCGTCGAAGCGGAACTTCCTTTGGAAAATGGTCCCGAAACCAGCGATAGCTACGGTGAGACGCTCGGGAGCGCCGTCGTCTACAGCACGTTCGACATGTACGACGCCCAAGGGGAACTGTCCTGGACCCGCCACGCCGACAACTCGCTTGGCTGCCGTGAGTACGACCCGGCAACGGGCGCGACGGTGGTGAGCGTGCGTAACGCCACGCTCGCCGGAGAAACGTCGAAGTATCAACCCTTTCCCACCGGCGGCTTTGCGTCGATCGTCACCACCGGCTGGGGACGGAATACCGGCAATGATTCGCTGATCACGACCTACGTGGTTGATTTACTGGGTCGGACCATTCAGCGCACAACGCCGGGCGGCGTTCACAGCTACACAGTCCGGCGGCTGGCTGCTTTCGCCGACCGTCCGGGTCTCCTCTACTATTCCACCGTGTCCCTCCCGCACAAGCTCACCGGCACCAGCGACTTTGACGGCCCCGCGTCGGTCAGTTGGACAACGGCGGGCGGAAGCACAATCGGGGCCAGCGATTTCACGCTCTCCAACCCCACCACGTACGATCCGACCCAGTTGGTATATTCCTTCCAGCCGACGGGACCCGGCGTCGGTGAGATCGGTCGGCAGATCGTGCGGCATACCCCCACGGGCCTGATGTCGTCATCATCGGTGTGGCACGATGTCAACGGTAACCGCAGCTATGAGACTCAGTATTCCTACGATGAACTCGGCAGACTGGCTCACACCGTCGCTCCCAACCTTTCGGTGAACAAGAAGCACTACGACGTGCTCGATCGCGTCATCAAAGTCGAAGCAGGCACTTCGGCCACACTCGGGTCCCTCACGACCGTGGCCGAGTACTTCTATGACTCGGGACAAACGACCACCGCCGGCGTGGGCGATGGCAATCTCACGCTGATCCGGCAAAGCACAGGCGATACGGCCCTGACTGCGGTAACAGATCGGGACACCGAGCAGCACTTTGACAAGCGCAACCGGCTTCAGAAGGTTGTCACTCCGGAAAAGCCCTATCAGTTCTTGGAATATGACAACCTTGATCGCGTCACCCATCGGGCGATCTTCAAGGTTAACCCGACCGGGATTGACGTATCGGGCGAGCGCGCGGATCGCGGTATCGTCACGATCACCGACTACAGCCAAAGAGGAATACCGTACAAGCGGCGAATCGCAACCGATCCCACGGTTGCGCTGGCCTCGGCGCAGTTCCTCGAATCAAACATGTGGTACGACCAGGAGGGACGCGAGATAGCGAGCTGGGTGCCCAACACCCCGGGATCCAAACGCATCTACGACGGACTTGGCCGGGTGATAACTGAGTATGTCACGGACCGCGGATCAGACGACCTACCTGGTACGACGGGGAACCATGCGGATGCGACCTCCGCAACCGGTGATACGGTCTTCGAGCAGACGAACCCGACGTACAATCCCGAGGGTCGTCTCAGCCGCGTTACCCACTGGCAGAGAAACCATAACGCGACGGCAACCGGATTGCTTGAGTCCTACACCCTCAGTAGCTCGATCGCGGTAAGGACATTCGTAGACAATATCTACGACAATGCAAACCGGCGTATCGGCACCATTAACTATGGCACCAACGATACGAGCAACCAGCGTTTTGTTTTCAACACCACCGCACCGAGCGTGCAGACGGTCCTCCCCGCTTTTAACGACACTGCGTTCCCAGACGCCGTCATTTCCAAGCTGACCTACAACGCTCGCGGCCTTGTCGAGTCGTCCACCGACTCAGTCTCAATGGCGACCTTGGGGGATACGGAGCGGACCACCAAATATCTGTACGACGACCTCTCTCGGCGTATCGCAGTGGTTGAGAACTTTGAAGACGCTGAGATCGAGTGGGACGATGCGGCGCAGCTATGGACTGTGACCGGTTTGAACGACGTCTATAAGGACGTCGATCGCGTGACCAGCTTCGTGTACGACGGAGCCTCCAATGTCATCAAGCAGGTGGCCCACATCCCATCGGGAACCGCAGAGCTAGTCCAGGTGACGCGCTACGTCTACGGCACCACTGCGGGCTCTGCGGGCACCACCACTAACTCCCTCATTACTTCAAACGACCTGCTGAAACAAGTTCATTATCCTGTTGAGAGCGGGACAGGTTCCGGCCTGCCTGGGCTGACCGGAGCGTACACGGTAAGCTATGCTTACAACGCGCTTGGCGAACTCCGCAGCGTCGTGGACCAGAACGGTACGCAACACGAATACGAACGTGACGCAATGGGACGGGTCATTGAAGATTACGCTGCATACATCCCCTCCGGCATCGACGCGGCTATCGCCAAGATCGAGGTGGAGTACGACGACTTCTCGCGCCTCAAGTTTGTCAGATCAATCAATAGCTTGAGCGCGGTGAAGAACGAGGTCGAGTTCACGTACACGCCACTGTGGCAGGTAGAACGTATTTACCAGGATCACAACGGCCTTGTTGCCCGCACCGGAACCACCCCGACAGGCGACACCGTGGATGTGCTCTATAGCTATAACACCTCCGCGCTCTCTGGGCCTAGTTCGCTCGGCGGGGGCAACTACTCGCGGCTCAGCCAGTTCCGCAATCCGGACTCCTCGATCATCTATCACGGCTACGGGGCTTCCTCCACGCCCAATAACCGCATCTCCCGCCTCACAGGTCTCTCACGAGCCTCGTTCAACTACAGCTCGACGTTCCCCGACCTCGTGGAATATCAGTATGTCGGCCTGGGCATGTTCGCCGTCACCGATTACGCGCAGCCCGACGTGCAGCTTGACCGCACCCTTCAGGCCAACGGCACACGTAACGTTGGCGGTCATTACCACGGGTGGGATCACTTTGGCCGCGTCATCAACCATGCTTGGGTCGATGGCAACCTGACCGCGGGCAGCGGCGGCGGCGCGGGATACCCGACCCGGCCCCCCGTCTTCTCCGAGAGCTACCACTACGACCGCGCCAGCAACCGCGTTGCGCGATGGGATTCGCGGCCCGGAACCGCAGGCTGGGCCGACCGCGACTTCAAGTTTGAGTACGACGGCCTCGACCGCCTGAAGGAAGCCAAGCGCGGCGTCTACAACCCCGGGGCCAAGACGATCGCCGTCGGCAAGGGCTCCCAGAAGTGGGACCTGGACATGCTCGGCAACTGGGTCACCTTCAATCAGGATCTGGA